>Ga0316224_1000830_pt1 | contig 38818 bp, 28 predicted proteins | sample TBH18013metaG_FD_206254 | JGI IMG/M metagenome (GOLD analysis project Ga0316224, IMG submission 206254) | Freshwater microbial communities from Trout Bog Lake, Wisconsin, USA - TBH18013 | ecosystem: Environmental > Aquatic > Freshwater > Lake > Hypolimnion/Profundal zone | place: USA: Wisconsin... | reverse complement strand
CAGGTGCATGGCTGTTAAAAGTGTTTACATATGATCCGCCATCAATGTTAATATCATAAGGATTGACTCCTAATGTATTTCCATAGAAACTTTGGATAACAGAATCGTATATGTTACTAGTAAATGTGTTGCCGTCGACAATCACACCCGGATACTCTAATCCAGACTGTGTTGTTGCCAAATTGATATACCCGTTGTAGGCAACAATACGATCGTTTGCATTGTTAAATGCACCAGCATTAATTGTGGATACATTAGCAACCGGGAAATCAACGTTTGCATCAATCGTGTAAGCATTAGCTAGAACATATAGTATATCATTGTTAACAATAATAGTATTGGCAGTTAATGTTTGTCCTATGTTTGCTGTTGTAATATTACTCCAGAATACAAAGGTATTGGCCGCAGTATAGTTAACACGGTCAAACTTCACCGTGGTTGCAATACTTCTGATCACATTATGTCCAGAATTATTATTATCAAACACATTACGCAATACCGGATATGCAGTTGCACCGGTGCCTGTGCCATTGATTAAAATAGTCGGAGTGGTTGTGTACCCTTTACCAGAATCTGTAATTACAATGCTACCAATGCCGCCTGTGCCATTGAGTGTAGCGTAAGCAGTGGCATTAACCGTTGCGCCGCCACCGGTAATTATTATCTGAGGCGCAAATAAGAAGCCTTCGCCCGGTGTTTCTACAATCACATTAACGACATCGTATGTGTAGTTTTGATACCACTGACTATATACGCTATTAGTTGTACTTAATAAGTTTGCATCACCGGCTTGTTCTCCATTTGGACTACGATATACATTTAAGTTTGCATCCCAGTATGGTGGCAAGTCAAAGTCGGTTGTGTCTCCGGAGAATTGATCATTGCCTTGATAATCCACAACAAATTCACGGATTGTTGTTCTGTATGGTTTAACTTCGTTGATATAATCTAAGTAGTATTGTTGGTTATCTGCTACATACGCAGGTACCTGTTCTAACTGGCGTAGGTATTGAGTTGCACTTAAGAAACTAGTTTTAAATACCCAATCAAGATTCTTTTGTTCTGACAATGCATACTTAACCATAGTAAAAAACAATTGGTTATAGTCTAGTGCTAAATCATCAACAAAAATGTCATGTTCTATTGCTGTTAGTATTTCTCTTAGCTCAAGTGCCGGAGGAATTGTTGCAGTTTCAATTTGAATAGTGCCATTCTGAATTCCTACCAGAGATGATGTTAAATTACTATCAACATAGTAAACAACAAATTGATTGTTACTGGCATTCAGTACTTTAACGTAAGTATTTGCTGTTGGTGTTAGTTTACCGTATTCGAGTAAATTGGCCACCGCGATGTCAGGTGTTACTGTATAATCATATCCAGTCTGGTACCAATCTTGGAATGTCCAATATAAATTAGTCTTAAAACTCTGTACTGTAACCAATGACCATGTTCCTACTGTTACAGAATTGGTTGTAGTCTTTGTAGCTAATTCGTAAATTGCCCACTTGCCCAAATTATTAATATCGCTGTTGACTAAAATTTTATAACCAATTGTTAGCAGGCCTGCATCTACATACGCTAATTCGGCATAGGTATCAACTACTCGGCTATAACTGCCAGAACTTGGATTTGGAATGGCTTGCTCACTGTTTAACCCAGTCATTAACTTGCGTTCAACTACTGGATATGTTGCGAGAATCCCATTTACAAATGTTAGATAATTACTCAGTGCCAGCGACTGGTTAATAAACATACTTTCACGAGGACGAATACCAATGCCGTATGCTTGTGCTGGGGTTAACGCTGGATCGGGTACTGCGTTACCAGCGGCGTCTTGTCCAACTATACTGTCAACGATTTTACTCTTTATAACAGCAGGAATTTGACTGTGCGGATTACCTTCTTGTACCAATTGGTACTCACTGTGTACTACACCAGATTGAACGTTACGTGCGCCAATGTGTAGAACACTATTTTGTCCAGTTAATGCAGAATTAACATTATATAATGCAATGGTATCGTCGCGCAATACTGTTGCGTACGGTATGCCCTGTGCTTGTGGATTTATAATTGCAGCAGTAATGTTGTATACGCTATTTGATTTTCCGGCTGCTGTATTGATTGATGTCTTACCTGCTACCCAGAAATAGTACCCAACTTGTACTGCACCTGTATCGTCAACAAATGCCATGGCACTAAATGCGCTATCATCTGCGGCCAACGGAACGCCGTTGCCAACAGTGGCCACATACTCACTAGGCGGAACAGGACTTTGTACCCATTCATAAACTGCAATCTGACTGCCCGGGAATGTTGTGCCCCATTGGTTTAATCTATAAATCAATTGATCTTGTTCGTAGTTAATATATCTAACTGCATCAACGTCCCACCAAATTTTACCAACTTGATCAGGACCCCAGTGATAGTCTGTATATATTGTTCCAGTTCCTGCATTATATAACGCAGGATCGGAAGTCAATTGGTAATCAATATCCGCACCAATTGCATTTAATAGTTTTCCTTTAGCATGGTCAATATAATCTATAGAAGATAATATAACATTGTTTGACTTATTGTAAATGAATGTTCTACCAATGCTGTTGATATCTACTGTAGGTGCTTGTTGTCTTGTGCGGGACCAGGTACTTGAACCAGCATTGTAAGTATATACTGCCCAGCCTGTTGCGCCAGCATTTGTATCTGTGTTTACCCACTGACGATCATTAGTTAACCAACCGTTGGGCGGAGGGTTATTGCCAATTGATGCGTCATTTGATATTACCATAGATTGCAATGTAAAGATATTACCAGTGCTTGATATACTACCACCCGACGCAATAATGTTTGCGGTGTTTTGTATTGTAATTGTTACACTTGTATTATTTGGAATACTATTAACTTGATATAAACCATCATATACACTACTAAATCCTTGTACTACAAAGAATTCATTTTGGGTTAAACTATGTGTAGTATTAAAGACCAATTGTGCAGTTGATCCTAATGAATAGTTCAAGTTTGCTGTAGTCAATGGTGTTGCGTTAGTTCTATATACGTTCCAACCGCCGCCAAAATCTTTGGCTACCCAAATTTTATTACCATCAACAATACCAGGTAATGCAGTAATAGTTGAAATATCAAAAATTTGATAATCAACATCGGCTAAGTTTACGTAACCAGATGTAGGTAAGTCCGACGAGTATGCAACATTCGCTCTGTTGTTATACAATGAGGTAGAAGTACTGTATATGTTACTAGCATTATACACGTTTGATGTTGTGGTATTTCCAGTTACTGCTAAATTAACAATGATGTTTCCAGTATTGTAATTATTAGTTGCAGTGAGTGACACAGGGTTTGTTAAAAATACACTTTGGTCTAAAACAAATTCTGTGTATTGGTTACTATTAACTGATCCGTATTGCCCAACTTGAAATGCCCATTCTTCGTATACGTTGATGTTGCCTGCAATCGTGTCAAAGGTTGCACTAGTCAATGCTGTGATAGCATCAATTGTACCTTTTTGTTTAATATATCCCTGGTAGAACTTAGTCTGCGTTGGGACGCTAATTCCTAAATTGCTCAAGAACGGGCGTTCGCGGAAGCCAATTAAACCTGCGCTGAATAGTTGGAAATTCTTATCTTGTGGCGGACTGTCTACGTCATAGATATTTTCAAATACTTGTGCATTGTGACCAAAGCTAGGAAGTAAACCTGTTTGAATATCACCAATATTGATTTGTGTCCAGTTGCTTAATGCAAAGTTCTGGCTAGCAACAATATCTATAGGTGCTGTATAAGTTGCATTGTTATAGGTTACCAAGTCGCCTTGCTTGTAATCAGTGCCAGGTTGCCAATTTGCAATTTTTGGATTGCTGTAGATATACCCAGCTGCACTTAATGCGCCGTCCCATCCACCGGTTTTTACTCCGTTTAGTTTTAATCGGAATTGACGTGTGCCTTGCTCGGGAATATAAATAATATCGCCAAAGTCATCAATATTGTCAAATATTAATGTAGTTTCGTATTGAATTAAGTCCAACTCTGCAAATGCAATACCGGTAGTGTCTAGTGTACTAACCTGGAACTGATTGTACAATGGTGCCGTAGGGCTATCGCTTCTAAGAATATTAAAATTAGTACTCTTAATTGGTGCAAAGTTTGTATTTAATAAACGGCTACCGTTGGGAATATTAGTAATTTCATCAATGACAGTCCCAATTGTATTAACTTCTAGCACATCTACTACAGGATTTAATACCAATATTGTGCCAGTGGCCCAACCCTGTTGTGCCCAGGTTAGGAACTCACGTATACTCAATATCCAATCTCGTGTGGTTTGCAACTCTATGTCAAATGTTGTGAACAAGAAACCTTGACTGGACAAATACCGTTGATAACTAATTAAAAAGTCTGCTACCTGTTGTGGCGAAGTAAATGTAGTCCCGTATGGAATAGTTAACGGAGTTTTACTACCTGTCTGATATATCTTAGCTGTTAAATTATTTACAGTAATTGTTTGCGAATTATTATTTGCAACACTTGGTAAAATATTAAAGAATGGGTGTGACGTATCGTATCCAGACACAGAATAACCGTTGTTGGTTTTTGTTACTACTACACCGCTATACGAAATAGTTTTAACAGGAACCGGCTTGCCAAGATAAACAACATAATTTTCCGTAGGAATAATAATACTAGAATTGGTACTGCCGGGACTTGTTTGCTCGGCTGTAATGCTAATCAGATTCTGATCTGTAAATCCAGCAACTTTATATGCTAGTTGTACACTAAAGTTATTAAAGTAACTTTCAATTTTAGCAACAGGATCCATGCCAAGATTCTTAACATAGTCAGCAATCCAGTTTAAGTAACCACATGTTCTTAGTACTGTGCCAGGACTGGTCATAGTATCGCCATTTACGGTCAATAATGTTGGGGCAATCTTTTGATTAGCTAGATTACTGAATTGTCCGGTAACTGGATTTTTATAAAAGCGACTCAAGTCTAACATTGTAGGAAAATACTGCGCCGGACGAGCCAATGCCAGTGCCTGCTGAATAGCAAAAGGATAATCACTACTACGGCGCCATGCTGTTTCTACAGGACCATATTCCCCAACTTGAAAACTATTACTAGCAGATGTTGGATTTTGTTTACCAACAATCCCAATTGCAGTTGGATCTAATAGGTTACCGGCAGAATCAACAGGTATAAACTTGGTTAGTCCCGGACGAGCAAATCTTACGTCGTGGTATGCTAGAGCGTTACTGCCGTTCCATACATATCCAGCTTCTAAGTCAGCCCACAATGTTGTATTACCACTTGTGTAGGGTGCAGGACCATATCGAGTTGCCCACCATGATGGTATTTTTGTCAATCCCAACATGTTCCATGGACTAGTGTGTGGGGTATCTGTGTCGAACCAGTAGTTGTAAATGGCTCTCCAAGACCCCTGTAAGTAACTACCATCTACGCTGTCTGTCCATTGGTCGTAGTTCCAAGTCCACGGATTGTTTTCATTGTAAGATTCGTTTGATGTATAATCAATGTTGTTACTACCAACCCATTCCAAGAAATTCTGCGTGATTAATTGTGTCCACTCGGGCAAACTATAATCGGTTTTACGGAAACGCCCAGGGATCACATCGTAGTGATTTAGAATACCACGTTCAACTGTAGATTTGTTATTGTTGTAGATACGTTTTTCAAGTTCAAATAAGAATTCGTCTCTGAAGTCTCCAAACGCCGGAGTAATACTACCATCGTGTCCTTGAATAGCCGTGACTGGGGTTAGGTAAGTAGTATCTGTAAATATTGCCGGGGGGTAGTCTTGTGCTAATCCCAACTTGATTGGAGTCTCAGGAACATAATTTCCATCAGTGTCCGAGTAATCGCGGATCATTAATTTGTCACCAAATGTTAGCGGTATATTAATTATAACTTCTGGGCTAACAGGATTAAAAGAATAATCATTGCCATCACCAATTAATTGAACGCCATTATGATATACCAAAACTGCGCGATTGCTCAACGCAGTGGTGTCAAAGATGCTGTTAATTTCGTAGTTTGTCTGACGAGCATTTAATACAGTATAGTTAATTGTAGAATAGTTACTACCTTGTGGTACCATATCGCTATAATACCAAGGAAAACTACTGTTCTTAACAGAGTTAATACTTGACATGATTGTGTCAACACCAGAGATTGGATCGTTATAATCTAATCCTTTTAGCGTTTGACACAGGTGTAAAAACTTATTCTTAAAACGCTGATATTCATTTCTTGCCAGTGTTAGGCCATTAACGATATTAACCACTGGATCAGTCATGAAAGTCATTGCATAGATTGCCGGACTACTATGTTGTAGTAGCGTGCCGCCCTGTGCTTTTAAATATCTGTCTTGAGAAGGAATAGTGGCACTAGAACTAAATGTTGTATTTTCAAGTAACTTATTATAGTGTGTGCGAATTTGACCAAGTGTAATCCCAGAGTTCGCTGAACCAACTGCCGGGAATACTTGATTTAATGGATTAAGATCGAGGTTCTGCGGAATCTGATAAAACCCAATTGCACTAACGCTATCACCGAATACTGCAATGTCAATTTTATCACCAACTGCCGGTGTAGACATCAATGCTATAACATTGTAAACACCATAAGGTATTAAATTGTAATCGTTGCCAGGTTCTAGTATTTGATTATTTACATAAACCTTAAGATGCGGAATAGTTGCAGAATCTACAGGCAATGCATCAAGTTGAATAGCTGCATAAGCACCAGCTGGAGTAATTGATCCAATTGGATATGTTGCACTAGTATCTTGTACAATAGATAAAGAGCGACCATCAAAAAACTTAGTTATAAGTTGATATTGTTCAGTTGGCTCAATACCCACCAACCAATTATTCAACTTGATTGTTTCACCATTGGCATTATTTTTAACCAGGTATCCTGTGTTACATGCAATCTTTGATGTGGTGTTTACACCAGACTCGTAAGTAAAGGTATCAGTGTCGTATGAGTTTTCAAATACAATATCGCCAATGTTATTAAAGTTTTGATACTGTAAAGGAAAGCCCAATACAGAATCATTGGTGCCTGTTGCCACAGTTGGATAACTAAAGAATGTTGTTCCACTAAATGTGCTGCTAGGATATACTGTAGTGTCGCTGAAACTGTATCCGTTATTGTCTACTAGATCAAACAGTGGTGCTTGGTTAAACGCTGTTTTTTCTTGACTGCTATGCCAGCTGGTTCCATCAAACCAGAATGTTTTACCAACGTTGGCACCCTGAGAAATTAAAACAGATTGTCCAGCAATAACTGGATCATCCGATGTTTCAATTAATCTTAAGAAATATTGACTATTAATATATTCAATGTCAACTTGCCAAATTTCATTTGCAACGGTGGTATCGTAGTCATTTGCAAAAATAACACGCATACCTTGAGTCAACAATATTCCATCAAGCGTATACGACTGCTGTCCCTCAATGTGAACGAAGGCATCTGTACTATCAAATGTAATTAAATCAACACTATTCTTAGCTTGTGATCCAAAGTTGAATAACTGTAGGTTGGGTTCAAATTCAATGATAGCACGACGGCCGGACATATTAGGCCCGTAGTTGACTGAAGTGTTATTGTATGCGGCTGTGGCATTCAATACATCTTTATGGAACCAACGGTTACTACGGCTCCAGGCATTACGATCCTGGCTAGAGCGATTAATAGTTATATAATCTGTGGTTGTTGCGATTTCTGATGCAAACGATTCAGGTACAATCAATTGATCAACTGGGGCAAGTGCAATACCAGTGCCAACACCATCAACATAATATTGATTGCCTGCATAGGTGCCAGGGACAACTAAGCTATCAAACTGAACTTTAAGTCCATTGGTGAATATCACGCCGTTTGGACTTGTGTAATTGGTTTTACCAAGAATGTCGTTATTAATATCAATTGGTGTTGATACGTTATCTACTAATTTGATTTGTCCTACAAATTCTGGATTACTACTATCTTGATAAAACAAGTAAGCAGCAGGAGCTGTGATCAATGGCACACGTTGATATATGTTATTTTGATTCAACCAGAATTGAGTTGATGCATACGTTTTACCGGATCCAATAAAGATCTTTTGTAATGAAGCTACACCAACGGTTGGACGAATTTGTATTGTATAATCTGATCCTGTGGGTACCAAATTAATTTGCCATACGCCCGGGCGGTTAGCTGTAGGAACAACGCCTGGCATTAGGCCGCCGGCCACTGTCCAGAAACTATCGTCTTGTGCATTGTTAATAAAAATAAATGTTTTATTTTGTAATTGATTAGTAATGCCATCTAGGCCTTCGGGAAAGTTCTTCAGGAAGGTACTTAATAATACGTTTTGTATGTCAGTATAATTAAATGTTACTGCGGCACTAACTGTAGCATTAGTGGGCATACTAACAAAAAAGTCTTGTGCATTTGATTGCGGAACATTAAATTGTATTACGCCAGAGTCTGTGCCGTTGTTACTAACACCATATACTTCTCTGGTATTAATAGTTGCCACGTTGGGATCTACGCCATTAACGCCTTCTTCACTTTGAATCCAGAAGTTAAAGCCAGGTTGGTCAACTATAAATTTATATGTACCCCCACGAGCCAATGTCAATTGCGTATTAGGATGTCCGCCATAGGTACTAAATGTAAAACCACCCACTGCTGTATTTCTTGTAACTGTGTAGTCTGCCAGTAGTGGAGTTGCGCCGGATGTTACTTCAACTGAGTCCGGGCCATTTGGTATCCAGTAGTAATTGTTATAGTTTACAAACTTATCGTAATCAAAATGTCCATCAAAATTATAATAGTCAGATGTAAATAAACGTTGATGATTATCTACTAGTCCGCCATTGTTTGCAATACTTTGTAGTAGGTCAATATATCCACTGTTTAATACCACATTGTTGTTTTTATCTTTAACCACAACACTTGGCTCAAGTTGATAGTTGGCACGCTGAGTACTAAACTCAGGAACATAATTGTCGCCTAGTTTATATGTTGGAGCAAATGTTCGACCAATATATCCACTAACCGGAATGTTAACTGCATCAGTTAATAACTGATCTATAGTTGCGCCAAGGAAGCGTTGGTTGGTTACCGATTTAAAGGTATCTGGTAAAAAATTAAGTGTTGATCTTATTGCCATTAATATGTGCCTACGATAGTGTTGCCAAGATTAAGTTGTGCTGCTGTTACTGCGCTAATAATATCTACGTCATTGACCGTTGCTGCACTTGTAATAATTTCCCAAGGTTCAGCGTTAATCTGGAAGTAGTTACCAAATACCAAGTTGTCGTCTGCTGGCACAATTAACACACTAGCAATAGTAGGAACTAAACTTGTATGTAGGTATGCCGCTAATTCACTAAAATAGAATGTGTCACCAAAGTCCCAGTTTGCAATGTTAAAGTATGCGTTGATCGCAGCAATAACCTGACTCTTAACTTCGTTAGGTGTAATACTAACTGCAGGGTTAATAACAACCTGGAAGCGAGCACGTAAACTAGGATCAGCTTTAGATCCAAAGAGTGGTTTAAATTTAGCAGGATTGTAAATTAAACTATCACTAACTGTTTTAAAATTGTCTAATTTACTATAGGCAATTTCTAAACTACTTGAAGTTGGTGCAACAGGCTCTACTAGAGTACCTGTTAAATCCTGTATCCAATTCATATAGCTTGTTGTGTAGTCTGCTGTTAATACATATAGGTCAATCAAGTTAACCGGTGTAGGATCAACACGATTACGATTTGGGCTATTGTGTTTATACTGGAAATATAGACTGCTACGTGATGTTGCGGTGTTGGCAACTGTAGTATATAAATCAGGATTGTCTGGTGTGCCGGTCATTTGTGTTTGCGGGAACGATACTAAAATTTCATTGCGACTAACATAGCCATCGTTTGCTGTGATGACATCGTATATATCCCAGATAATATCTGTGCCAAGCGGGGTACTATTACCAGGGTGTGAGTTTATCTTTAAGATTTTAATTAAGTCAGCAACAGGAGCACCAATTGTTGAATCATAAACTTTAACAGTTGGATCAAAGTAGAAATTGGTCTCAGATGCACTAGCAAAACTATACTGTAATGTTTTGTATTGAATATTGTATAAGCCGGCATTGTATGTAAACTTCAATAACCAATTGGTACTTGAACCAATTTGACTTGGAGGAATATTGGCCCACACTTGATTTACTTGATCAAAATATAAGCCAAAGTTGACCATTGACTGAATTTGTGTGGCTATAGTTGTAATCACCGATCCAGTTAAATCATTTTTAATTGGAGGAATAATAGAACTTACAATAGATCCGGTTGGTACAACCATGCCAAAGTAGGTTTGTGAATTGCCAACTACGTTAGTAACTGACGAATAGAATGATGTTGCATTTGAATTGGCATTTGTTAGGAACTTTACGCTTGATCCTGTTGTGACATATTTTAAATTGCCACTGGCAACATTGCCCACGTTGATTACGTTACCATTGTAGGTTAAATTACCGTAACTACTTGATGTAGTATTACCTGTTTGCACAAAAGTAACATTACTGTGCGTTGGCGCATAGCGTGGATAATTTGCATAGTAGTAGTTTGTCATTCCGGTAGAACTTAATACAGGAATAACGTCATTATAGATTGCAGAGTAGATATCGTTAGTGGTTAAGAAACTAAATGTTTCTGACCCAGTGATAGCATTGGCATACAATATACCATCGTCGGCAAAAATATTTGTGCTACTAAAACTGCCGGTTGTATCTAGCGTATCAAGATATAGACTTACACCACTACTTGTGCGGTTAACTGCTTTAATTTTTTGTATACTAGTAAAGTTTGTTAATGGAAAGATATTATAATCTTCACCAGTGATCATACGATTCTGTGTATAATAATTTTGCGGTGCGTATGTTTTAATACTTTGTAAACTTTGAGTAGCTGTTGCATTGGTTACAGTATATTGTAAACTAGCCACAACTGTTAGAGTCTGTCCGTTACCATGAGCATCAACATAGGGAATAGCAACTACAACGTTTGATAAATCATCTGGAGTAATAGTGTATGAAAGACCATTGCTTGTGCGGAAGTAAAAATTAAATGCGCCTTGCGGAATGTTGGCAAAAGAGCCGTCACCGAACACTAAACTGACCTGGTCATTGTTTAATGTATTAACTTGGTACAAGTTCTTGTTTGTTGATTGGTTAAAAACAACATTGATACCGGGTAGCGCAGGCACTTGAGTCCATAGTGTTTGCGGAACATTGTTTACGTTTAAGCTATACAACCAGCCATCGGAATTATTAATGTTGTTTGTTGCAACTGTAACAAAGTTGTTTGGAATAGCATTTTGTATTTTAAAGTTGGTGGCCTGCATACTTCCCTGTTTAAAGTACAAGAAGAAGCCAGTGTTATTACTGTTATTACCATTGTTGTCGTTTTGGTAAAGAATGTTAAATTGACCCAAGTTAGTTGGGTCGCGCTCATATATGTAACTTTGACCTAGTGTACTTGCACTAACAGCTTCAAAGTTAACTTTTGTATTCTGAATATTAACACTAAATGGTGCCAGGGGTAATGTATTGCGATTTAAACTAATTGTGTATTCACTAGTTTGTACGCCATTGATAGCCTGTGTGTTACCAGGTTTGCCGATTGCTTGGTTAGTAACCAAGGTAGCATTTAAAATTGTAGTGAACTGCTCTAACCAATTGGTATTGGTTAAATCGTTCCAATAAATGGTAGTATTGGCTAGACTATTGCCGTTACTGTCAGTGATGTTCTCTGTTGTACTGATACTGTTAAATTTAATTAGACCGCTTGCGCTTTGTGTACGGGTCGGATTATAGCTCAACATACGTGCTAATTTTAGAATACTGTCGCGACGTTGCGCTGTATCAATAAAGTTTTCACGTGCGTTTAGATCTGTGCGGAAACTCAAACTTTGACCCAAGAACGCAATCATATCAATCAGTGCCAGGTACTCACTTGATTCTAAGAAGTCATTGAATGTTTCTGGATAATAGGTCTGCAGGTAGTTGATCATTGAGTTACGAAGTGTTTCAAAGTCGTAACTAGTGAAGTCCGCATTAGTAAAGCTCTGATAGACCTTAGTCCAGTCCTGGTTTACTAAAAGATTTGTTTGACGTGTTGTTTGTGCCATATTAATGTTTACCTATATTGTATATTTATCGGCAAAATAATATGGGCAGTTAATTCGTGGTCAAAGTTGATGCATTTTTATTAAAGTTTAGCAGAATAGTGTCTGATTGATTTGACGGGATATACGATAGAGATATTTGAATTTGCAATCCATTGGTTTGCTGTGTAACATTTATACTAGAAACAGTTAATCTAGGATCATAACTAACAATTCGTTTGATATCCGACGTGATAATGTCTTGAGTTGTTTCGTTTAATGGCTCAAACAGCTGATCCCAGATGATTGTGCCAAAATTTGGTTGCATTAGCTTAGATCCTTTACGGATATTAAAGTAATTCATTAAATCTTGTTTGGCCAGTGCATAGTCCGTTAGGCTATAACGTTTTTTGTTAACTAAGGTGCTAAATCCGCGATATACTATTGCCATATTAATATTTACCTACTTAAAACTGTCACAGCATAACGGCCTGCATTAAAGACATTTGTACCGGCGCCAGTATTATTGTAGCGCCATGCCCATGCACCTGTTCCGCTTGTTCGTGATCCAGTGCCAAGTATCCAACATACGTAAAGCATGCCAGCTACTACATCAGCAGTATCATCATGTGTTATTGCTCCCACGTGTGTAGCAGAAACATATAAATCATTTAGATACTGGTATGCTAAATGATCTTGTGCCACAGTGGTTGTTAAGAATCCGTTTAGACTAGTAATATTATAAAAATAGTTTTCGTAAACATTTAATCCTTTGTTTACATACGTTGGGCGCCAGCAATGACGATAGTTTACGCAATCAGTGCCATATGCGGCATTGGATCCAAATGCAATCAGTCCGTATGATTCTAATAGAGCTGGTGTAAATTGATAACGACCAAGTGCGTTGCCTGCGCCAATTAAATTATAATTCCAGTTACTTTGACTGTACCCAATTTGTGCTTGTAAATTTTGTATCTGTGTAGGTGTTAGAATACCAATGGTAGCCCAACTTGGTGCTGCAGAGGTAGTGGCGGCCGCAATACCAAGTAAACTGGTTGGTAGTGCATTAACAATTGGTTGCCCAAGAGAAGCGGCTATTCCTGCATCCATTATCTTTTCCAAGGTTCGTGTGCCGGAGCAATGGTACAAATACTACTGATTGATCCCGACGCTGTCCAGTTTGTGCCATTAAACGAAACATCTGGTAAGCTATTCATAGTTGGCATGGTAGCAGATGGGGGATTGCCTGACCCGCCGCCCAGGTTAATTGATTGGCCGGCTATGGTAGCAGGACCATTGGAGCTCATACTTAGTCCGCCACCGCTTAATAAACTTGCGCCGCCGCCACCAAACAGTTTTATTTGTCCGTTTGTACCTGCAGTCAACGAGCTCAATGCTTGAATATCAATAGTTTGCGGACTACTGATTTTAACACCCTTTGCACCACTAATGTTTACAGTATCATTGCTGTTGATGTTTAATGCTGCATCACTATGTAAATTTAAATCGCCTTTTGTTCTGACATTAAAACCTGTATCTGCAAATATGTTGATTTGTCCGTTGGATCCAAACTCTATCCATTGATTACCACTGGCACTAGCTATGTAAAAAATACCTTCTGTGTCATTCATTAAAATCTGATGACCACCACTTGATCGTAATCTGATTAATCTGTCTACTCCAGAAACATCACCGTCATCCATTACAAAACTATGGCCGCCCTGACGTGCTATAACTGCTTGTTTTGCATTTTCGCCAGGCGCAGCACTAACCTGCGGATTGTTCCCGGTCATTGAACGCCCAGGAGTACTAATACCGTATACATTACTAGGCGATTCACGTAAACTACTAGAACTAATTGCACCGCGTACTAAGTCTTGATCTAATCCCTGTCCAACTAAAATAATATTTTGGTACTCATGTACATAGCGCGGTGTGCTTGTAATTCCATCTGGAGTAAAACTAGATGAATCACCAGTGTATGCTTCTACTACCGGACTAACACTCTTACTGTTAAGTGCAGGAGTTAGTGTGTCTGCTGGATTTGGCGGTAGTGTTTTACTTTTGTCTGAACTGATATTACGAGCTAACCCGGGAACCATATGGTGGCTCATACTATCATAGATACATCCAATCCAATAGCCACGCTTTCTATCCCCTGCAGCAAATACCACTAAAACTTTATTACCAATGTCGGGAGGTACCATCCACATGCCATAACTCTGACCTGTGATAAATTGTGCGTCGGGTGCTGTGTCACTTGAATCTTGCGAGTCTGTGTTATAGGTTGTTCCATAGTATGGACTACAATAGCTTACAGGAATTTGATTGTTTGGGTCTGTTTTTTCTCCACCAAAGTCCGGAATGTACACCATTAACTGGCCCATACGTGTACCAACCACGTGAGAAACTACAACCGCTTCATAGGGGCCAGAGTCTACTGTGGATTCTGTGTTTTTACTATCCGCTTTACTAGCTGGATCTGCGCCCGAGCGTCTAAATTGACCTGTTGCCATTTATTGAATTTTTCCTTTAACCTTCGCCCCATCTAGTGGCGTCGTATGCTGAATCTACTGCGCCAGATGAGTTAAGTGTTGCTTGTCCGTTGTTGCCTGTTGCTGAATTATATAAATCGCTTGCTGCTGTAGCAACTGCGCCTAGTCCAGTATTTACTAGTCCGCCCAATGTTTGCACCGCACTATTGACTAGGCCTTGTGCTAGTTGACTTGTACCAACTGCGCCACGTCCAGTATTTGGAGCTCCGCCGGCAGCAACAAGTGCATCGTTTGATAATCGTATCATACTTAATACTTGTGTAAATGTGCCGCCAGTGAACGTGTTTTTAATTGTTTTTATAATATACTGCCCGCTGAACAAACTAGGTACTGTACCAATTGTTGGTGTCATTAATCCTTTGTTGGTCTGATCTATATCTATATCCACTGGTGTATTAATTGTAACGGATGCAATTAAGTCACCATTGTCCATTTTAATATGTCCATATTGTTGTGCAAAATCTGATTGAGATATTTCTGCCAACCAGTTAGTACTTGTTGTTGGGCTTGGACTATATAGCCAATCGTCCTGTTTAAGTAGCGTAGGATCACCAACAATAGTTAACTCGAGATTCTGCATATCGCCCTGTAATTCACTATATACACTTCTCATCAAGTTCGCTGTTGTTTGTGCAGCCGGATTAGCAATAATGTTCATACCAGTATTATCGCGTTGATCGTTTACAATATTTTTGTATCGCAATGGTGTGAGATTTTGTATTGATCCAAAGTTTGGAATCAAATTTAATGCTCCCATCAGTGCAGAACTTAACGATATTGCGGGCCCACTAGCTAATACAGTATCTAGCCCAGTACTGGCAGTAGGTTGCGTTGCAGCAACAGATGAAGTATACGCATTTACCGCTGTAAAGAATGTTGCGTCAAAGTGAATATTGAGATCTAGGATATCAATGTTGTGTCCAGTGTATATATAGCTGTATGCTTTTGACGTATATGGTCTACTGTCTGTCAATAATGGTGCTGCTGGATGCTTTGCGTCGTATACACTATATTGGTGTATGTTGTAGGTGTATACCTTGGGATATATGTTTCTGATAGAATCAAATACTCCATTGGTTGTTACCCCAGCAGCACTTGTTCCTGCATAGGTAGTCTGAACTACCGTTTTATAAGTGTTTAGTACTTGCGTCATTGACGTTTGTACTTGGTCTGGTGTTGAGCTTTGTAAATCTAATCCAAGCTGTCCTATCAGGTAGTCTGATTGTATTAATACTTTATTAATAATTTCCTGTATTGACGTACCCGATGCAATACTAAAGTTTCCAGTTGACAAGTCAATTGAACTAGCGTTTGGGTTGGCCTGGCTCAGGCTCATTTGTTTGTCATAAACAATTTTACTAGAGGCAATAGACGAGTCTATGTCAAATTTATAACTGTGAGCAGATTCAGCTTTTTTATCAGTTACTTCTTGTTGTAAAAATTTATTCAATTGACTAGTAAATGAATTAGGTAATGTTGCATCAAAAAATTCACCTACTGTTTTTGCGATTACTGTTATATTTTTGGGAATCTTAGCAACTTCGTCTGCGTGTGCTTCGTGTCCTGCGGCAGTAAATGCAAGTGCGTATTCGGCGCCGCGGTTAGATACTTGTATTTTAAATTCTCGAATATTAATCGGAAAACGTTTTCTGTATATGCTGGTTTGGCTTGCAGGTACTTGATTCCCTGCATCGTCGTATCCAACAAAATCTATTTGCAACATATAAGGTTGCTGAAGATAATTTGATTTGCCTGAAGGGTTTAGTACTGTGTCTGCTTTTACTAGCGTGTCTAATAAAGTAACGCCATACGGTTCTGCTATAGTTAATGTACCGTCTGTCATGTTGCTACTTTTACTAGTAGAGTTTAGTCCTACTACAGTATTAAAATCTATTGTTTGAATATTATAGTTTAGGCCCCGTTGCGTTGGCAATCTACGGTCTGGGTATAGTCCACTGTCTTCAGCAATTACATAACTATTTAATAACGGTGTAGTTGTACCTGTACCAGCATCGCCGCTATCAATTAATGCATTGTAATCATTGATGTCTAACCACCATAAACTTGTTGCATAGGTCCAACTAGCATATTGATGCATTGGATTTGGAATCGCAGATCCTGCCACTGGAGCTTTGATAACGCTACCAAGAAGTCCTGCCAATGCTCCACTGAGTGCACCGTTTAATCCGCCGCTTAGGCCACCAGACAATGCCCCGCTTAACGCACCTGCTAATGCGCCGCCAATTGGTCCAGACACCGATCCAGCCAATGCAGTAACTCCGCTGGATAATGCTGAATTTGCTGCACCAGCGATAGGCGCTGTTACACCTGCGGCCACAACACCAGTTAAATCTTGATTAACTTGGTCAGCTGAAAAAATTGGGGTTGGATCTGCCATTGGTTACAATCCTAAGGTTGCTTTTACCACTGACATTGATGGAACATATATAATAGTTGGTGCCACAAAATCAAATAACGGATCTACCAGTGTATTTGGGTTGCGTACTGCAAATAACCACCACAGATTACTATCTTGGTACATATCGTATGCTAACAAATCCGGACGTAGATTGTACGGTGGGTCAATTTGATATAGCGCATCGCTTACGTCCGATGGGAATACAATTCCTTTCCAAATGTCAAGGAACGGTCCCCATACAGGGGTATTACGATAAGGACTAGTTGTTGCGTATGTTGCCATTATAAGAATCCTCCAGGCCCAGCTACTCCGCCATTGCTGGCTTGTTGTGTAGCACCAAATGCACTTCCTGGGTTGCCCGAGCCTGCACTATTAATCAATGCACCTTTGGCAAAATCTTGTAAACTAAATCTCTGGCTCTGTGCCAGGCGACTGTACACAGGTTGAACTGTTAATGTTATTGTGCTGGTTGTTGGTAATCTAGTACTATTCAATACAGGATTGGTTACAAAAGGATTATACGTTACGCCAGGTTCTGGAATATCCATATAATCGCTGTCAGTTGGCATAGCATGATTAAAACTTGTTACCACGCAAGGCACGTTGGGCAAGTAGTATTGACCATATCCGTTTAAGTATACAATCGGTGGCGGATTACCTGCTAGTGGATCTGCACCAAAGAACATTTTTGTCAATGATCTAAAAAAGTAAATTGTTGCCAATAAGTACTGACCTTCATTTACGTTCTGTACTGTAAAGTCGCCTGTGATTGTAATTGGTTGCACTTCTGAGTTATCATAGAAGTACTGGGCATAGTTATTGTGTAGTAATTTTTGTGCAGAATAGTTTGCTACGTGTGTAACTGAGATTGATGGGGTATATGGAAAAATTACACCAACACGGGTTTGTCCTGCTGGGCCAAATAAGCTGTTCATTCCCTGTGCCACTGCGCTGGTTACACCATTATTAGTTTCTGTGCGTAGCGGCGATAGTAAATTATTAGTTGGATCATTGTAGAAGTACTTGCTGTTTGGCGGAAGTGTAATACGCACACGCCAATCATAGTTTGCCTGCGGGTAGTTAACTACCACCTGTGGTCCTACTGTTCTGGAACCGCCGGGATTTGATGTACTATATGCAAACATGTCATTGACATTTTGTCTACTGGCTGTAGGATTGTAACCAACTTGTCCCTCAACTGAATTAAGGACGCTTTGGCCAATCTGAGTTAGTAAACCCTGGCTTTGGTTTACTGCATTATTTAGAGGTTGGTTAGGTAGCACTGGCATACAAGTATTTATCGGCTGTATAATATGCCCATATTATGTTTAGGATACATTTCAAAATTAGGTTGACCTTTGGCAATTAAATATGTTAGTATGTGCTAACTTTAAAGGAATCACCGGATGGCTCGCAATAATTATCTGAATAACAAAGATATTCTCAAAGAAATTCACAAAAGCAAAAACACTTACTGCCACTATACAGACCCATCTGTTGCAGATTATGATATGATTTTGCCAGACGTAAGCAAAATTAATAAAAAGAATATCATGCAAGCACGTAAAGATCGTGCTGTCCGATTGCAAAAATTAGCCCACGAAGCCGCTAGTGCAGATGGTACTAAGCATAAAATGGACGAATTTGAAATTAAATTAAAAGAGATTGCCGATACCGATGTTGTGTTCCGTGTAATGACATGGGACCATATTCCTGTAGACGATGTTAAAAGCCGTAAAGCTGCTGTCAAGGCAATGGAATTAGAAGATGATGGTCCTGCTCGTTCAGAATATGATGACGACGAATTAGATATTGCAGGTAATACCAAATACGTTAAAGTAAATTTTCCACCATTTGAACATTTTCAAGTTACCGAAGATGGTACTCCTGTGCTAGTAGGACGTAGTCACTGGAAAGGTGATTTTGTTGCTGGTGTGTTTAGCCGCGAACACGGTAAAATGACACCAAAACTTGCTCATATGTTTATTAAGCTGTGCGAGCGTTATGCTACACGCTCTAACTGGAGAGGATATACATACAATGATGAGATGCGTAGCCAAGCATTGCTACAACTATCGCAAATTGGACTACAGTTCGACGAGTTTAAGAGCCAGAACCCTTTTGCTTATTATACTGCCGCTATCACTAATAGTTTTACTCGTGTTCTTAACATAGAAAAGCGTAACCAAAACTTACGCGATGATATTTTAGAAATGAATAATTTAACGCCTAGTTACACACGCCAGGGACAAAAGATTAGTTCCACATCGGGTGGCAGCGACGGCGGATACGATGATTGAAGTACCTAGTACTTTTATTACTCTTACCATTATCTGGGTGTAGTAACTTACACTCAGATTTCCCCGAAGCCTGTGTAGTAGGAGTACCTACCAATAAGAACTGTTTTTCCTTAGGTGGCGGCCCAGGCGGTATTAAACTTGGGCCATTTAACATAGTCGATCACCAATTCTAATTGAGCAAAATAAGATTTGAGTTTACTCAATCTTTCCTCTATACTGATTATTATGACAAATCTATTTAAAAAAGCTGCAATCTTTACTGACATACACTTTGGGTTGAAGTCTAATAGTACGCTACACAATGAAGACTGTTTAGCATTTGTAAAATGGGCCACTGCCAAAGCCAAAGAAGAAGGATGCGAAACCTGTTTATTCTTGGGAGATTGGCATAACAATAGAGCAAGTCTTAATATTTTAACCTTAGGCTACAGCCTACGTGCATTAGAGCACCTAAATGAAAACTTTGACAATACTTACTTCATTCCCGGCAATCATGATCTTTATTATCGCGACAAGCGTGACGTACAGTCTGTGGAATGGGCCAAGCACCTCAGCAATATACACATTTGCAACGATTGGACTACTTTCGGGGATGTCACTATTGCTCCGTGGCTGGTTGGAGATGACCACAAGCGACTTAAAAAATTAAAAGGTAAGTACATGTTTGGGCACTTTGAGTTGCCCGGATATTTAATGAATGCCATGGTTGCTATGCCGGACCATGGTGAGATCACCGGAGATGATATGCAAGGGTTTGAGCATGTTTTTTCTGGCCACTTTCACAAACGACAAACCCAGCGCAACGTTACCTATATTGGTAATGCGTTCCCACATAACTATGCCGATGCCGGCGATGATGATAGAGGGTTAACTATTTTAGAATGGGACAAGCCCCCTGTATACCATAGTTGGCCCGATCAACCTATGTATCGTGTGTTCAGCTTAAAGGATGTATTGAATCATACAGAAACTATGCTTAAACCAAATATGCATGTTCGTGTAAACTTAGATGTAGATATTAGCTACGAAGAAGCAACCTTTATTAAAGAAACATTTATTGAAACATACAAGCTGAGAGAGATTACTCTTATTCCAGCCAAGGTAACTGATCTAACCGATTACGAAATAGCTGGTAATATTGAATTCGAGTCAGTCGATCAGATTGTGTATAGTCAGTTAAGCAGTATTGACAGTAACCAGTACAATCCAAATTTATTATTGGATATCTACAGGAATCTATGAGGATTTATACCAACGGATGTTCATTTACTTACGGTGACGAATTACAGTCACCCGATACATCTGCGTGGCCAGTGCTGTTAGGTAATCTATTAGGTGCAACAACTGTCAACGATGGGGTGAGTGGAGGTACAAATTATAGAACTATATACCGCACCATTAAGCAATATCAACATAATTTTGATTTGTACGTTATAGCATGGACCACTAATACCAGATTTACTTTTTATAAGTCAGACAACAATTACGAGATAAACTTTAATCCGGCATTGCAAAACAGCATGTACGGTAATAGCTCATTTTATCATAATTGGGGCGAGACCCTATACAATGTTTGGTACAACGAGCTGTATGCTTTTAAATTATGGCTTCAGCAAATTATACAATTACAATCTTTTATCAAAGCACCATGTCTGATGATCAATACAATGCATAATAATATAGGTAAATGGTTTGCACCTAAGGAGCAGTTTATAGATTCTGTCAGAGAGTTAATCAATTTTAATATCATGACTGACGAACAAATATTTGACGAATACAACGAAATACAGTACTATGTACAACTAATCGACACATCAATGTTTTATAATTGGAATGCGTTTTATATTCAAGATTTATGTAACAAATTTCCGTGTGGACCAAATGGACACATATTAGAAGCTGGTCACACTCACTTGGCAGAATTATTATATAATCACTTATGTTTAAAATAAAAGATTTAACCGTTAAGAACTTTATGAGCGTGGGTAATACTACCCAGGCTGTTAACTTTGACCGGCAAGACTTAACCCTGGTACTAGGTGAAAACTTGGACCTGGGTGGCGACGATTCTGGTGCACGGAATGGCACAGGTAAGACTACTATTATTAATGCCTTAAGTTTTGCACTTTACGGCAATGCTCTTACTAACATTAAGAAAGATAACTTAATCAATAAGACCAATGGTAAAAACATGATGGTTTGTATTGATTTTGAAAAAGACGGAGTTAACTACCGCATTGAACGTGGGCGCAAGCCAAATATAATGAAGTTCTTTGTGGGTGATACAGAAAAAGAAATCACCGATGATGCACAGGGCGATAGTAGAGAAACACAAGCAGAGATAGAACGTATGTTGGGTATGAGCCACGATATGTTCAAGCATATTGTAGCACTAAACACCTACACTGAACCGTTCCTTAGTTTAAGATCAAACGATCAACGTACTATCATTGAACAGTTACTGGGCATTACTTTATTGTCAGAAAAAGCAGATAGTTTAAAAGAGCTAAACAAAAAAACTAAGGATGCTATTACCTCAGAGGAGTTCCGCATTAAGGCCGTAACAGATGCCAACGTTCGTATACAAGAACAGATCGAAGCATTGAAGCGTAGACAAACCCTGTGGAACAACAAGCACGATGAAGAGATTAACAAGACACAAGATGCGATCGAAGAGCTTCAGAAGATCGATATCCAGGCCGAGATTCAGGCACACCAAGCGTTCAAAGCCTGGGATCAGACTCGAAAGGATCTCAATGAATTATCTTCGGCGATTAGCCGTACCAAATTGGACCGTAACCGCGAGGAGAAAACGATTAGCAAGATATCAGCAGAACTTGTTTCGTTGGAAAGTCATACGTGCCATACGTGCGGACAAGAGTTCCATGACGAAAAGCACCAACAGGTCCTGGGATCAAAGCAGAGAGAATTATCAGTGGCACGGGAGAGTGCGGAATCTCATGTTGCCACTTTGGCTGAGTTACAACAAGCTGAGTCTGGGCTGGGCAAACTCGGCACCCGTCCAGTAATGTTCTACGATAAAGAAGCGGATGCTATTCATCATCAAGCCACGGTAGATAATTTAATTAAACAATTAACTGCCAAAGCCGCAGAGTCGGATCCTTATAATGAGCAAATTGCAGAAATGCAAACTACAGCATTAGAAGAAGTTACATATGATGTTATTAACGAGTTATCTAACTTAAAAGATCACCAAGAATTCTTGCTTAAACTGTTAACAAACAAAGATTCGTTTATTCGTAAGCGTATCATTGATCAGAATTTAAGTTATTTAAATGCCAGATTAGGGCAGTACCTGGATCGCATCGGCTTACCACACACAGTTAAGTTTAATAATGATCTGAGTGTAAGCATTACAGAACTGGGACGTGACCTAGACTTTGATAATTTATCCAGAGGCGAGCGCAATAGACTTATCTTATCTCTATCCTGGTCGTTCCGTGATGTATGGGAAAGTTTATATCAACCAATTAACTTATTGTTTATTGACGAGCTAATCGATTCGGGCATGGACAGTAACGGTGTTGAAAATAGTTTAAGTATTCTTAAAAAGATGAGCCGTGAAGCCAACAAGTCAATTTGGTTAGTATCTCACAAAGACGAACTGGCAGGCCGGGTAAACAATACCTTGCATGTTATTAAAGAAAACGGATACACAAGTTATAATACGGACGTAGACATTGTTTAACAGAGATATAAAAGTACTGCACATTGAGCCAACTGATGTTTGTCAGGCGGCCTGTGCCCTTTGCGCTCGTGAGATCGATCCTGCGTTTGATAAAACTATCAAACATCATTTATCTGTTGATCAAATTAAAGAAAAGTTTAGCGAAGACTTTATTCGCGGGCTGGACAAAATGTTTATGTGTGGTAACTACGGTGATCCTGCCGCAGGCAAATACACATTAGAAATTTTTGAATATTTTAGAAGTATCAATCCTGATATTACCTTAGGTATGAATACCAACGGTGGATTACAAAGTATGACCTGGTGGATTAAACTAGCACGATTGCTCAGAAAGCCAAACGATTTTGTTGTGTTCAGTATAGACGGGTTAGAAGATACCAACCACATATACCGCAAAAACGTTAGTTGGGAAGTGCTAGAAGCCAACGTAGCATCATTTATTGCTGCCGGTGGCCCTGCCCACTGGGACATGCTGGTCTACAAACACAATGAACATCAAGTTGATGCTTGCGAAGCACTAGCAAAACGAATGAAGTTCAAATGGTTCCGTGCCAAGGTTAGCAAGCGAGAATATATTAACGGGCTAGAGGAACCAGCCAATTGGCAACGACCAACATACACCCCAGGTAAAATCGATTGTCACGCACTGGCAGAAGCAAGCATTTACATAGATGCACAAGGCAATATTAGTCCTTGTTGCTGGTTAGGCGCAAGGCAACAAGATTTTATCACAGATATTAATCAAGTTGCAATACACTGGGATAACCCAGAATTGGCAGATCCTGTGTGTGTTATCACTTGCACCGCCAAGGCCAATATAACTGTATTTGAAAGTCAATGGCAACGCGAGGTTGAACTATGCTAGCCACGTGGCATTTTCATATTGAAATATCTAGTAAGTGTACTTTACGGTGTACTCGGTGTGCCCGACAAGAAGTCCCAGATAGTTTAGTTAATACTGAGTTAGATTTAGAGTTTTTTAAAAGAAATTTTACATCAGAATTTATTCTTGCTAATGTTGAGAAGATTACGTTCTGCGGCGACGATGGCGATCCTATATATGCACACGATTTAATTGCAGTAATTGAATATATCAAAAGTATTAAACCTGTTGAGATTGTTATTGTTACCAATGGTAGTCATAAGAAAACAGAATGGTGGACAGCACTAGGCAATGTGCTCACAGAAGTAGATACTGTACACTTTAGCGTGGACGGGTATGACAATGCAAGTAACAATTTGTACAGGATAAACAGCGATTTCGTGTCTATTGTCCAAGGTATTGAGGCTCTAAGGGCTACCAGCCGGTGTCGTTTAGTATGGGCCGCTATTGCGTTTAAATTTAACGAAGATCATATAGAATACATGCAGTCTTTAGCAACAAAATTAGGAATGGATGCTTTCCAATTAACTCGTAGTACTAAGTTTGGAAAGATATATCCTAGCTACGGAATTGATGATCCCTTACAACCTAGCGATAGATATGTAAGTAGTTCACACAGGTTTGAAAGAGATGTTGTAGTATTGACCAAGCGCGGACTTAATGCTGAAGTTAAGCAGATCAATTTGGAATTATTTAAGAAGACCCGGCCGCAAGGCGATGTTGTACCTAATGTAGTTCCTTTATGCGAAATTGGTAACAAGGGCTTGTACATAGATGCACAAGGTAGATTGTTTCCTTGTTGTTGGGTAGCTAATCGCTATAGCCACAATACAGAATGGCAGGAAATTGCTGGTCGTTTTAATTTAAACACTAGAACTCTTCAAGATGCTGTAAATGACAAGTTTTGGATTAGAGATTTTAAGCAGTTTGCATGGCAAGAATGCCGTACTAAGTGCACCAGAAATGTAGTAAATCAAGAATATGCAACTTCCTGGTAGAAAGAGATAACTACTATGCATGTCATGGCTTTACGAAACCTCTCTAGTAGAATCTCTTCCCGAAGATTGTGTCGGATTTGTTTATTTGATTACTAATAAACTGTCTGGTAGAAAATATATTGGCAAAAAGCTCGCAAAGTTTAGTAAAACAGCGTATAAAGTAGTTAAGCTGAAGAACGGAACTAAGAAGAAAAAGAAGATTCGTAGCAAGATTGACAGTGACTGGCAAGACTATTATGGTTCTAGCCCGGAACTAACAAAAGATGTAGTTGCATTGGGGGTCGAAAACTTTAGTAGAGAAATACTTTACTATTGTCGATCAAAATCCGAATGTAGTTACATTGAAGCAAGAGAACAATTTGCTCGTAGAGTATTAGAAAGCAACGATTATTATAACGGACACATCCAGGTCCGTGTACATGGCTCACACATTATCAACAAGATTTAATTCAATAGACACAAAGTCTGCTCAGTAGTAACAATCAATATACAGTAGTGACTCGCACAGGTTAATATCATGTGCCTATGACAACCGGATAATAACGGGGACGGAAGTCTTGCCGCTGTAGCAAGCACTTAGCAACTATCCTTAACAGGACGATGATCGGATATGCCTATTAACAACCGGTTTTGCTATTTGAAAAGATTTTAGGAAAGGCTAAAAGAAGGAGTAATACTCCTACGTTATTAAATATGTTCACGTATATTTAATAGCCGCCGTCGTAATAAAGACGCACTTCGAGGTACCGGACGACCGCCTCTGTAATTAGTGTAACGTGATGTGATTGTGCTACTCGGATAATGCTACAATTTTCATTTTGCCCTTTATCGGGCAAAGTGTGACTGATTAATCTGGATAATACTAGAAGACTTACGTATGTCTTAACATTATCTGTTTAATATCTTTAAGAAGAAAACGATTGCTGAATGAAATGAAAGCAATAGATCTGCGAAGTAGATCTTAAATCTGTTAAAAAAATGGAAGGCCGCTCTCTTTAGTAGTTTCCATATTTTTCTTAATAATGTTTCCTATGATTTCTCGTTCTTGAGAACTTAAAGCCATAGCATCATCGTAAGATATACCCCCACGCATATACCAACTCATTCTTAACGCTTCATCTCTAATGGCTCTAGACTCCTTGTCGTAGTTTTCAACTAACTCTACGATAGCGTCATGGTCTAATGTCAGGAGCCGGATGCGAAAAAATTTGCGTAATCAAACAGTAAAGGAATTTGATATTCTTTCTGGCATTCTGCACATGCAGCAGTTTGTGACTTAACTGCACCCTCAACGTTGATTTCGCTAAGTCTAGCTTGTACTTTCTTTACCACATTGCCGTTGGCATTGTTGTAGAATTCTTTAATGAAATCCTTGTCGGTAACTCTTGAGCTGTCTTCTAGTTCGATGTACTCTGTGCTGTCAGCTACAGTATCAATTCCGATTTGTATTAAATGCGACATACTACTAGCAATTTCTTTGATACGTTCTGGGCTGTCCGGTTGCTCTAGTGCTTTTGCCATTCTTTCTTCTTCGAATTGAATAGTGTTTCTGCGATTAACAATAAAGTACGGTTGCGGAATTAGTTTAATTTTTAAATTATCAATTTCAATCTTTTTATTATAGTCTGGGCAAGTAATACCAGCAAGACTAACTTTTAAATCAATGCCATGCTTGTTAGCAGCACCACAATGTGGGCAATTCGTTTCTACATCCATTTCTGTGCCGTAGCTGGCAACACGTATGGCAATTAAAATAGTATCAACATCAATACTAGGCATAGCCCACGCATCTCTAATATTTGGGCAACAACTCTGAATTACTTCAACTACACCGGACCCATTCATAAGTGCGTCTGGGGTGCGTAGTGTAATCTCATCACGAGCAGTCATTGGGTAAATAGGAATCTCCCCGTTAACTGGTAGATCTAAAGACCCGTCTTTCCAGTATTGACCGTTTGACGGCAATTTTATATAGGCCGCAGGTTGTCTAAAAAACTTAGACAACGGGTTAAATTTAGGCACTGGTGCTGTACTACTGTCTGGTGTATTTTCCATGGTTGATTTATCCGATAAATATATTGATACTATTATTTATAGGCAAAAAACGTGGAAGAAAAACTCTTACAACAAATTCTTGAAGAACTGCAAAAAGGCGGTAGCAGTGGCGGCCAGATTAAATGGAATTCTGCTGACTTAGACACGTTTGCTAAAGGTCTTAAAGATAACATAGATGCTTTGAAAAAAGCACAGCCTGGGTATAAAAGTTTCCAAAACTTCCTAGACGGAACAAAAACAGCTAAAGATTCGTTTGACAGCATTCGGGAAAAACTAGAAAAATTTGACGAAGAATTAGAAAAAGCAACAAAAGCAACACTAGAATCAGCAGACGCCGAAGGTAAAGCTGATGCAGTTCAGAAAGTTAGTGCAATCAACGCACAAAAACGCGAACTAGCAAGTGCAACGGCTGCTAAAGCAAGCAAAGCAGCATTAGGCAATCTAGCAATTGGTGCAGGCGAAGTAATGGCATCCATGTCTCAAGGTGCAATGGATTTCATTTCGGGTCTACAATCCGGTGCAGATAGTACTGTATTGGCAACAAATGCAGCAAAAAATCTAGCAGGTGCGGCCTTAAAAACAACAAGCGAAGTGGCTGGGATGGGCCAGACTCTGGGAATGATGATAAGTTTTGTTCCAGGGCTTAAACTGTTAGGTATGGCAATTGAGGCAGTTAGTTTTGTAGTTGATATTTTCGCTAAAAAAGGTATCAAAGTTGCAGAAGCAGCCGTGCAGGCACTAGGCACAGAATTACAAAAAACTAAAAAAGGCTTTAATGACATAAATTCTGCAGGTGCATTATTTGGTGGTGGCATGACCGAAATGCGTAAAGAGGCGTCAAGAGCAGGATTAGACATTGAATCTCTAGCTACTGTAGTTAAAGCAAGCAAAGACGACTTGATTGGCATGGGGCTTGGCATGGGCGAAGCCACTAAGCGTGTAGCCGGCGTTAGTAAAGAATTACGAAATAGCGAACTAGGCATGCAACTACGCAAGCTAGGCTATACTGCCGAAGAACAGGCAGAATTGTCAGCCGGTGTAATGGCTAATATGAATGCAGCTGGCAATCAGCGAGTAATGTCGGACAAAGAGTTAGCGCAAACAACTTCGCAATACGGTAAAGATTTAAAAATACTTGCCGACGTAACGGGCCAAGATGCTAAAAAAGTTGCAGAAAAAGCTCGAATTGATTCTCTCAAAGCAGTACTTGATGCAAAGCTAACAGGAGAACAAAGAGAAACATACCAGGGAATTTTAAGAGGTATTGCAAACTATCCAGCTGATATACAAGAGGCAGTATTACAAAAAGTAGCTGGTGGACCTGTTACAAACGTTGCTGCAATATTAGCAATGCAAGCAAATAAACAACTAGGCGATTCAGTTGATTTATATGCTAAAACAGTCAAAGATGGTACTATGTCTGGATCTCAAGCACAACAACTTGCTCTTGACGAGACTGGTAAAATTGGTAAAGCACAGCACGATGCTAACGTAAAAAATCAGTCAATGCTTGAAGCAGGTCTGTACGTACATAGTGACATAATTGACGGACAGACCAAGATAGCAAATGCGTTTACGTCAATGGCTGCAACACAAAAAGATGGTGCCGCCCAAATAGCTAAAACCAATGCCGACCTTGCTGCCACAAACATGGCACCATTAGATGCCTCTGTTGCTGGAATGCAGGAAAATGCAGATAAACTTAGATCTGCATTAGGTGACAAGTTACTTAAACCGGTTACAAAATTTGCAGAAACAGCAGCAGCTGGTGCAGAAAAATTAGAAGATGCACTTAAAAGATATGGAGTAGATACCAAATCTAGTAAACAAGAACAGAACGAAGCCGCTGCTAAAGCAGGTAATCGCGGTCGCGGTGCTACCCCAGCTGGGGCTACTGCACCTAGCGGAACACCCCCATCGTCGGGTGCCGCAGGCGGTGAATCAAAAGGAACAGCGCCAACCGCAGGATCAGTACCTGCACCGGCCCCATCTGCCCCTAGCGGTCGTGGATCTGGCATGGGCGGCGGTACAAGCCGAATGAAAACTGGCTCTTTGGCCGACGGTTTAACTAGTAAAAAAACAACTACTGCTGCTGAAGGATCCGGCGGTGCAGATAACACACTACCATCTGGGACCGGCGGTGCAGACTGGCTAATGGGCATGATTAAAAATCATGAAGGCATGAAGCTAGAGCCTTACAAAGACAGTTTAGGCAAGTGGACAGTTGGTGTAGGACACTTGATCGGCGATGGTAGTACACTTCCGGATGCATGGAACAAGAAATTCTCAGAATCTGAAGTAATGGATTTGTTTAAGAAAGACTTTGATGTACACCAAGCAGCCGCTTCGCTTATTCCAGGCTTTAGTAAGCTAGGCGAAAAAGCACAAGGTGCTCTAACCGACATGACATTTAACATGGGCCCTAGTTGGTATAAGAGTTGGCCCAATTTAATGAAGAGTCTCGGCGGCGGTGACATAGATGGGGCAGTGGCTAATCTAGCATCAAGTAAATGGGCAAGCCAAGTTGGCAAACGATCTACAGACGATATTAACTTGTTAAAAGACAACAAAGTGCAAGCTAAAGAGGGCGGATTTGCAGATGGTCCAGACTCTGGGTACCAAGCAACACTACATGGTAAGGAAGCTATTGTTCCACTTAGTGGATCTAAATCGGTACCAGTAACTATGGATTTATCAACATTAATACACAAATTTGACGAAATGATTAAAGTGCTCAAGGCACAGCAATCAACTTCGGAAAAGATATTACGGGTGTCTGCTTAGTAGGCTATAAATACAGCTAACGAGAGAATATTATATGGCCGGTTGCAACTATTACGTTTATCAATACATTACTGAAGATGGGTTACCATACTACATCGGTAAAGGTAAAAATAACAGAATTGATGTTAATCACAAACATATTGCATTACCGCCAACTGAACGCAGGATTATTGTTAAAGATAATTTAACAAACGAGCAAGCTAAGATATTAGAAGGCGAGCTTATTACTAAGTATGGTCGTAAAATAGACGGTGGTATACTAGATAATATTAAAATTAATCAATGGGCCTGTTTTAATGGTTGGACCCACAAACCAGAAACAATTGAAAAAATTAGTAAAGGTAATACTGGTAAAGTTAGAACCGAAGAAGCTAAAGAAAAATATAGACAACCAAAAACTGTAGAACATGCACAGAATATTCGCAACGCTAATTTAGGTAAAACTTTATCAAACGAAACAAAACAAAAAATAAAAGAAACAGTTTTGAATAGATACAAAGATCCTGAATATAAACGCAAAATATCAGCAGGTCTTAAAGGAAAACCGTGGTCAGACGCAAGAAGAAATGCTTGGCTACAAAGTAAAGGACAAGCATAATGGCGGGCTGGAAAAAGTATTTCAAGACAAGTAATTTACCCAGTAACGTAAGTCCGCTAGGCGCTGGACGTTTAGCCGATCCGGGTATGCGTAACTATCAAAGTCAACTTCCTGAGGTTTACACAGGACAGCCAAACCGTGTTGAACGTTACAATCAATACGAGCAAATGGACATGGACTCTGAAGTTAATGCGGCCTTAGATATTCTTGCAGAGTTTTGCTCGCAAAAGAATCAAGAGAACCACACAGCATTTACTATCAAGTTTAAAGAAAAGCCAACCGATAACGAAATTAAAATTATTAATGAGCAATTACAGCAATGGGTGGCTCTTAACGAATTAAACAAGCGTATGTTCAAGATTGTTCGCAATGTATTCAAGTACGGCGACCAAGTATTCATTCGCGATCCGGAAACATTTAAACTAATGTGGTCTGAAATGAGTAAGATTACCAAAGTTATTGTTAACGAAGGCGAAGGTAAGAAGCCAGAGCAATACTTAATTAAAGATTTAAACCCTAACTTTCAGAATTTAACAGTTACCGCAGTTAGTACGTCAGATACCTACATGAACCACCCGCAAACAGGTGGTCCTAGCGGTGCATATACACAGCCACAAGCACCATTTGGTGGTGGTAGCAGATTTAGTCACGCACAAAATGAAGCAGTTATTAACGCAGAACACATTGTTCATATTAGTTTAACTGAAGGATTGGATGTATACTGGCCATTTGGTAACTCTGTATTAGAAAACATTTTTAAAGTATTCAAACAAAAAGAATTGCTAGAAGATTCGATCATTATCTATCGTGTACAACGTGCACCAGAGCGTCGTGTATTCAAAATTGACGTGGGTAATATGCCAAGTCACATGGCTATGGCATTCGTTGAGCGTATCAAAAACGAAATTCATCAACGTCGTATACCTACACAAAGTGGTAGTGGAAGCGGCGCCAACATGATGGATACTACATACAATCCGCTAAGTCAGAACGAAGACTATTTCTTCCCGGTTACAGCCGACGGACGGGGTAGTAGTGTAGACGTGTTCCCCGGTGGCCAAAACCTAGGTGAAATCACCGATTTACGCTTCTTTACCAACAAATTATTCCGCGGTTTGCGTATTCCTAGTTCGTATTTGCCTACTACTGCCGAGGATGGCAGTCAAGGATTTAACGATGGGCGTGTGGGACAAGCACTTATACAAGAGTGGCGATTCAATCAATACTGTATTCGTTTACAGTCAATGATTGCTGAAAAAATGGACAGCGAGTTCAAGCTGTTTATGCGCTGGAGAGGCTTTAACATTGAAGGGTCATTGTTTGATCTACAGTTTAACGAGCCACAAAACTTTGCACAGTATCGTCAAGCAGACATTGATGCGGCTCGTATTGCTACATTTACACAGTTAGAACCAATGGGTTACTTCTCTAAGCGTTTCTTAATGAAGCGTTACTTGGGCATGAGTGAACAAGAGATTAGTGAAAACGAATTGATGTTTGCTGAAGAACGTGGTGACATTGAAAGTGCACCAGCAGAATCGCCTAGTCTACGTGGCGGAGCAGGGGTTAGTGCCGGTGGCGTAGCAGCCGACTTAGAAGCATTAGGCCCTGACGCAGGCACAGCGGAACCCGGTGCCCCTGGAGCAACAGGTCCCGGTAATGCAGGTGTAGCAGGCGCAATGGGCGCAACACCATCGGTTTAGCATAAAACGGTAAATAGTATTATGAATATTTTTGAATTGTTTGATGCAGCCCCCAAGGGCTATTACAACGAGAAAGACGACCAAACATCACTTAAAATGGATGACAGTCGTAAAACTCGCTTGACCTTAGCACACCTGAATCAAATGAGACAATCGCATGATGTTCGTAAATTAGAACACGAGCAGAAGTTAGAAAAAGTAGCAAAACAGTATCAACCGCAGCCAGAAGCAGGCGCTGCCCCGCTTGGTGTATAGTATTTCTGTACAAATTCTTTAAAATTCATCAAAAAAACCCCCATTTAACCTTTATATACGTAGTTTTGTGTAAATAACTTTACAAAGCCACTTATTAAGGAGTTCTCATGAACAAGTTTGAAAAATTAATTGAATACATCATTAACGATGAAGATCAAAAAGCACGTGAATTATTTCACAATATCGTAGTAGAAAAAAGTCGTGATATCTATGAGTCAATCATGGATGAAGAGCAAGTTGGTGAACATGTTCACGGCGAGCAAGTAGAAGACCTAACTCAAGAAATTTCCGGCGAAGAAGCACACGCTATGGAAGCTGAAGAAGAAGGCGAAGAACAATTTGGCGGCGAAGAAGAATTCGGCGACGAAGAAGGCGAAGAACAATTTGGCGGCGAAGAAGGCGAAGCAGAAGCTCATGGCGAGATCGAAGATCAAGTAATGAACATTGATGCTAAGTTAGACGAGCTATTAGCTAAGTTTGACGAAATCATGGGCGGTGAAGAGCACGGCGAAGAAATGCCAGCTGAAGAGCCAGGTATGGAACATGAAGAGCCAGAAATGGAAGACATGGGCATGATGGAAGCTGGTAACCCATTTGCTAAATCAGGTAAATCTGGTTCAGCAGCATCTGGTAAATCAGGTAGTGCTAAGTCTGGTATGAGCGGCAAGTCCGGTAGTGGTAAATCTGGTTCTGCTAAAGGTTCATCAGAACTAATGCGCGAATACGTTGACCGTATTGGTGATATCTACGGCGGCGAAGGCGATGCTACTGAAGGTGATGCAGTTGGTGCAGCTGGTAAGAAAACTAGTGTTAATACAAAAGATCCAGTAGGTCCAGGCGCTGACTTTGGTGGTTCTGTTGTTAAGACAAGTTCTAAAACAGAAAACCAAGACGGTACAAGCCCAACTAAAGCAAGTAACGAATACAACAAAGGCCAAGGCACTTTGATCGGTAAAGTAGGCAATACTCCAGGCGGCGATAAGAAATTAGCCCCAACTGGTAGTGGCCACGGTGCTGAGAAAAAAGGCTCAGGCGAAGGTAAATTAGCTGGTAACGATGGTTCTGCTCCAATTAACAAGAAGAGTGAAATCGGCGGTAAAGTACGCTAATAAAGAATAGGGAACATAAAATGGCTTTGTACCTAGCAGAGAACTTAACATTTGACCGTGCGAATATCAAGGTTATTACCGAAGATAACGCATCCGGGACTGGTAAGGATCTCTATATGGAAGGGATATTCATTGAGGGAGGCGTCAAAAACGCTAACCAACGTGTTTATCCCGTTCATGAAATTCAAAAAGCTGTTGACTCTATTAATGAACAACTAAAAGGTGGCTATAGCGTCTTAGGCGAAATAGATCATCCAGACGATTTAAAGATCAACTTGGACCGCGTTAGTCACATGATTACAAAAATGTGGATGGACGGTCCTTGTGGATTTGGAAAATTAAAAGTATTACCTACCCCAATGGGCGAATTAGCAAAAGCTATGATTACTTCCGGTGTTAAGCTGGGAGTTAGTTCACGTGGATCTGGTCAGGTAAACGAAGGAAGTGGACACGTTAGTGAATTTGAAATCATTACCGTTGACATCGTAGCACAACCTAGTGCTCCTCATGCTTATCCTAAAGCCATCTATGAAGGCTTGATGAATATGCGTGGTGGCAACAAGGTATTTGAAACGGCACGTGAAGCCGCTCAAGATCAAAAAGTACAGAAGTACCTGAAACAGGGCATTGAAGCCCTAATCAAAGATTTGAAACTATAGGAGAAATATCCAATGTTAGATGCTATTAAACCATTGTTGGATAACGGAATCATTAATGAGGAAACTAAGCAAGCCATTGGCGAAGCTTGGGAAAGCCGCATTGTTGAAGCTAAAGAACAAGTTCGTGCAGAATTACGCGAAGAATTTGCTCAACGTTACCAGCATGATAAGCAAGTTATGGTTGAAGCTCTAGATAAAATGGTTACAGAGTCTCTCACTGCTGAACTACAAGAGTTCGCAGACGAAAAACAACAATTAGCTGAAGACCGTGTTGCATTTAAACGCAAAATGGTTGAAAGCGCAGGCAAGTTCAATAACTTCATGGTTGCAAAACTAAGTGAAGAAATTAAAGAACTACGTGCTGATCGTAAGACATACGAGAATGCCATTGGCAAACTAGAGTCTTTCACGATGAGAGCATTAGCAGAAGAAATTCAAGAGTTCGAACAAGACAAGAAAGCCGTAGTGGAAACTAAGGTTCGCTTGGTTGCAGAAGGTAAAGCTAAATTAGCTGAACTTCAACAAAAATTCGTTGCTCAGTCTGCTGCCGCAGTTAAAGAGGCTGTTACCAGTTCGTTAGAGTCAGAATTGACTCAACTAAAAGAAGATATCCAAATTGCTCGCGAGAACATGTTTGGTCGTCGTCTATTCGAAGCATTTGCAAGCGAGTTTGCAGGTACTCATTTAAATGAGAACAAACAAATCCGTCAGTTACAATCACAAGTTGAATTAGTAACTGGTAAATTATCTGAAGCAGTTCAGGCAATTGAAGAAAAGAATGTATTAGTTGAATCAAAAGAAACAGAAATTAAAATTATTAAGGAATCAGCACAACGCAAAGAACGTCTTGCAGAAATGTTGAAGCCTTTAAACAAAGAAAAGTCAGCAATTATGCGTGACCTTCTTGAAGGTGTGCAGACAGATCGTTTACAAACTGCATACGAAAAGTATCTTCCAGCTGTATTGAACAATTCAAGTGTTAATACTCCAGCCCCTAAAGCTGTCGCATTAACTGAGAGTCGTGCAGTAGTAACTGGTGATAAAACTGCTAAAACTGCCGTTGAGTCTACTCAAGCATTAGATGTAATGTCTAACGTTTTTGAGATGAAGCGTTTAGCAGGGCTTAATTAAACCCTAAAAGGAAAAGGAAATATCATGACACAAGCATTATTAGAAAGCCGTTGGGGCGAAACCAAGGATGCCCTGTTAGAAGGACTTCAAGGCTCACGCCGCACAACAATGGGCGTTATTCTAGAAAACACTCGCAAGATGTTATCTGAAAACGCAACAGCTGGTGGTACACAAGCTGGTAACGTAGCTACACTAAACCGTGTAATTCTACCTGTTATCCGTCGTGTAATGCCAACAGTTATCGCTAACGAAATCGTTGGCGTACAACCAATGACTGGCCCTGTGGCTCAGATCCATACTTTACGTGTTCGTTATGCTGATTCAGTATCTGATTCAAGCAACTACGCAACTTCTGTAAACGCTGGCGATGAAGCATTAAGCCCGTTCAAGATTGCAACTGCATACTCTGGTAGTAATACTACTGGCCAAGCTACTTCTACAGCATCATTAGAAGGCGTAGCAGGTAACCGTATCAACGTTCAAATCTTAAAACAAGTTGTTGAAGCTAAAACACGCAAGTTATCAGCTCGTTGGACATTTGAAGCCGCTCAAGACGCTCAGTCTATGCACGGTTTAGATGTTGAAGCTGAAATCATGGCTGCTTTAGCACAAGAAATTACAGTTGAAATCGACCAAGAGATCCTAGGTTCCCTACGTGCTCTAGCCGCAACTGATTACACTTTTGACCAGTCCGCTGTTTCAGGTACTGCTACATTCGTTGGTGACGAGCACGCTGCTTTAGCTGTTCTAATCAACCGTACAGCAAACTTGATCGCTCAGCGTACACGTCGTGGTGCTGGTAACTGGGCTGTTGTATCTCCAGCTAGTTTAACAGTTCTACAAAGTGCTACAACTTCTGCTTTTGCTCGCACAACAGAAGGTACATTCGAAGCTCCTACAAACACTAAGTTTGTTGGTACATTAAATGGCGCAATGAAGATTTATGTTGACGGTTATGCAAATGACTCACAGGCTGTTTTAGTTGGTTACAAAGGTTCTAGCGAGGCTGATGCAGCTGCGTTCTATTGCCCTTATATCCCCCTAATGAGTTCTGGTGTTGTTTTAGATCCATCTACATTCGAACCAGTAGTAAGTTTCATGACACGTTATGGATATGTTGAGTTAACAAACACAGCATCATCTCTAGGTAACGCTGGTGACTATGTTGGTGAAATCGCTGTAGCTAACTTATCTTTCCAATAATCAAGCAATTGATTTAACGAAAGTTAAAACAACAAAAGAAGTAAATTCTCAGGGATGGGAAACAATTAAGGACCGAAAGGTCCTTTTTTGTTGGTCTCATAAATACTATTGTTCATAAGAACTTTCGGAGCACCACTCCGGATAGCCTAGAACGCTAACGCCCATGGGGCAAAGGAGAAATAAAATGGCAAACAAACTAAAAATTCAAAAAACAAGCGGCGGATTCGTTCATGACGCATACGTTAGCCCAACTATCGTTGATGGCGCACACATCGGCGGTACAGGCGGCGTAACAAGTCAAGCCGGTTATCAAATTCAACCACAGGTGTATATCACTGGTGGAAGTTCTTTACCTGGTTCAATCTTGGCACAAAAAGGTGCACACAAGTTTCAAGTAACCGATGGTACCTTAACAGGCAAATGCACATTAGTTAACAACCCTAACTTAGCTGCTGGTCAGATGAATGTTTTAATCAACTTATCTACCGCTTCTGCTAACGTTGCTTCTGCTAACGTTGCTGGTGGAGCAACAAGTACATACGTAACTTGGACATCGACTCCAGTTGGTCCTGTTACAACTCCGCGTGTTGGTGATTATATCATTGGTTTCACTGGTACTGCTGGTGTTGCTCAAGTTACAGCAATTAATACTGCAAGTAACGTAACTATTGCAGTATCTGGTAACGTAGCTGCGCAAAACTTGGTATCTATTACTAATAGTACATACGCTTGCCGTATTACTAACAAGTTTGCTTACGATTTTGGCAACGACGGTTCTGGATTCCCTAACAAGTTCCGTTATCGTTTAGCTACACCGGACGCATTATTTGTTCAAGTACAAAGTGCTTAATTAATTTAAGCTCTACTAAAAACCCGCTTCGGCGGGTTTTTTATTGAAAACACGATCTTGCGCCAAGCATAAATACTACTAAATTAAGGTTTAATAGAATGGCTACAATAAAAAATATTCCAGATTCGTATACAGTTAACGTTCCTCTAATGACAGTTAACGGTAATCTGATCGTAACCGGTAACACATCTATTATTGAAAGTACTAATACTTCGATATATGATAATATCATTACACTAAATTCTGGACTAAGCCCTAACGTAGAACCAACATTAAATGCTGGTATTACAGTTGACCGCGGAACACAGGCAAATGTATCATTGTTATGGAACGAGTCAGTTAAGTCATGGCAAGTTACTAGCAATGGAACAACGTTTGGAAATTTAGTTCTGTCAGCGCCTTCCTCGGCTAACTTAAATATTACCGGCACAACATTATACACAGATAGTACACATGGTAGTGTGCAAATTTTTGCAAATACCGCAGGCAGTGGCGGATCTGGTGTATATGTAACTAACACACAATCTACTGGTGCAGAGCTAGTAACAAAAGCTAAAGCAGTAGCATACAGCATCGTATTCGGATAGGATCATTAAATGGCAATTCAAAACACCACATTAACTACAACAGCGGCAAACATTTTTGTTAACCAAAGTTCAACTGGCACAAGTGCAATTACAACAATTCACCTATGCAACTTTACACCTAACACACAGGTGGCAAATATTTACATAGTGCCAGCCGGTAGTGTAGCCAACTCTACAACAATCATTTATTCAAACGTAAGTTTAACCGCATACAACACACAAATTGTTTATGCTGAAAAATTTATTCTAGGAACAATTGGTGATGCAGTTATGGCCAACTGTAGTAACGCCAACGCAATCTCAGCAACAGTAAGTTCAATTGGAATTTAATAATGGCAAGATTTCTTAAAAATCCTACAGTACACGATAATCAAAATTTTGCGGTACAACTTCCAATCGTTCCAAGTAGTAGCTTTGGTGATGCACCTGCAAGCGGACTATTGAGATTTAATCAGTCTACTAGCCGTATTGAATTTTTTTACAACAATGCATGGAGCCAGGTAGCTAAGATTGGTAGTGTTCAACTTGTTGTTGATAACTTAACTGGTGACGGGTCAACTCAAACATTTGCAATGACACAAAGTGAAACTGATACAACCGCAGTGGCAGTATTCATTGGCGGAGTATATCAAATTCCAACTACTAACTATACAGTAAGCGGCCTAGCAATTACATTTACAAGCCCACCGCCTGCTCCTGGTGTGAATCCAAACTCGATTGTAATTATACACAATATCAACAGCACAAACGTTGCTGCCTAAGGACCATTAAATGGCAATTGGTAAGATTAATGGACCGATGCTGTTTAGCAACCTGGAACGCCAG
>Ga0316224_1000829_pt1 | contig 38830 bp, 36 predicted proteins | sample TBH18013metaG_FD_206254 | JGI IMG/M metagenome (GOLD analysis project Ga0316224, IMG submission 206254) | Freshwater microbial communities from Trout Bog Lake, Wisconsin, USA - TBH18013 | ecosystem: Environmental > Aquatic > Freshwater > Lake > Hypolimnion/Profundal zone | place: USA: Wisconsin... | reverse complement strand
CGCCGCCGGCGAATGTTTTTTAAAAGAAAAATTTCCGTCGCCAAAAGATGCCAAATCCAGTTTCAACCTGAAACAACCATGCGTTTAGCCCACGCGCCAATTTTTCTCAGGGCTTCTGGCAGGTCAAAATCGGTGCAGCCATTGTCAATTTTTGGAAAGCCATTCTCCCGCCGTTCAATCAGATTTAGGCTGCGGCCAGCGTTGTTTTTTTGGCGGAATTATGCCTTTGCCAAAACCTATGCCATGCCGACATTGTCCGAATTAAAAACTTTATGAACATCCGCAAATCCTTCCGGGCCGTCGCCACGGCGGCAGCGTTTCTCACCTCCGGTGCCAGCCTGCGCGCCAGCGAGGCCGACCTTCACATCCCGTCTTTCGCCCCCGTCAAGTTTGACGGGCTGTTCGGCGTCACCGGGATTGAGCTGATGTATCTCGGTCTGGGGATCTGCGCCATCGGCGCCATCTTCGGCCTGGTGCAATACCGCCAGACCAAGGCGCTGCCCGTCCACAAGTCCATGTCGGATGTTTCGCAGATAATCTGGGAGACGTGCAAGACGTATCTGTTCCAGCAGGGAAAATTCCTGGCAATCCTCTGGCTGCTCATCGCCGCGTGCATTTTTTCCTACTTTAAAATTCTGGAAGGAAAAACCACCGGCGATGTCGCCGTCATCCTGGCCGCCTCCGTCCTCGGCATCCTCGGCAGCTACGGCGTGGCGTGGTTCGGCATCCGCATCAACACCACCGCCAACTCCCGCACGGCTTTCGCCGCGCTAAAGGGCGCGCCGGTCAACGTGGTCGGCATCCCGCTGCGCTCCGGCATGAGCGTCGGCCTGCTGCTCGTCTCGGTGGAACTGTTCTTTATGATTTGCATTTTGGTCTTGCTGCCGCGCGAACTCGTCGGCCCGTGCTTCATCGGCTTCGCCATTGGCGAGTCGCTCGGCGCAAGCGTGCTGCGCATCTGCGGCGGCATCTTCACCAAGATTGCCGACATCGGTTCCGACCTGATGAAAATTGTTTTCAAACTGCCGGAAGACGACCCGAAGAATCCCGGCGTCATCGCCGACTGCACCGGCGACAATGCCGGCGACTCGGTCGGCCCGACGGCGGACGGCTTCGAGACCTACGGCGTGACCGGCGTGGCGCTCATTGCGTTCCTCTCATTGGCGCTCGCGGCGCCGGAATCGCAGACCACCTGCGCCACGCTCATCATCTGGCTGTTCACCATGCGGGCGCTGATGATTGTGACGTCGCTGGTTTCCTATTTTCTGAACGAAGGCATCACCAACGCCAAGTTCGGCGGCAAAAAAGATTTTGATTTCGAGGCGCCGCTGACGCACCTCGTCTGGATTACGTCGGCGGTTTCCATCGTCGTCACGTTCGTGGCGAGCTATGTTTTGCTGGCGAAGCAGACCGGCATTGACGGCAATCTCTGGTGGGTGCTATCAGCAATCATTTCCTGCGGCACGGTGGCCGGCGCGGTGATTCCCGAGTTTACCAAGATTTTCACCAGCACCAAGTCGCAGCACGTCAAGGAGGTCACCACCTGCTCCAAGCACGGCGGTGCGTCGCTGAACATTCTGTCTGGCTTTGTCGCCGGCAACTTCTCCGCGTTCTGGATGGGCTTTGTGATTCTCAGCCTGATGTTCTGCGCGTGCCTGCTGGCGACCTATACCGACTCGCCGATCGTCGCGCTGATGCCGGCGCATTTCACCTTTGCCGCGCCGATCTTTGCGTTCGGCCTGGTGGCGTTCGGTTTCCTTGGCATGGGGCCGGTGACGATTGCCGTGGACAGCTACGGCCCGGTGACGGACAACGCGCAGTCCGTCTATGAATTAAGCCGCATCGAGGCGCAGCCGGACATCGCCAACGAAATCCAGGGCAAATTCGGCTTCAAGCCCGACTTTGAAAACGCCAAGCACCTGCTGGAAAAAAATGACGGTGCGGGCAACACCTTCAAGGCCACGGCGAAACCGGTCTTGATCGGCACGGCGGTGGTCGGCGCAACCACGATGGTTTTTGGCATCATCATGCTGCTGCAAAAAATGTATGAGGCGCAGGTGCTGTCCGGGCTGCCCGGGCCGTTCAAGCCCGTCATCGAGGCGTTGAGCATCGTGCAACCGGAAATCATCCTCGGCCTGCTCATGGGCGGCGCGGTGGTCTATTGGTTCACCGGTGCCAGCACGCAAGCCGTCGTCACCGGCGCCTATCGCGCGGTGGTCTATATCGAGGAACACATGAAGCTCGACGAAACGACCGCGTCCGAAAAGGACAGCAAGGAGGTCGTCCGCATTTGCACGGTCTATGCGCAGAAAGGCATGTGGAATATCTTCATTGTCATCTTCTGCCTGGCGCTGTCGCTGTCGTTTTTCAACCCGTATTTCTTCATCGGTTACCTCATCGCCATCGCGTTCTTCGGCTTGTTTCAGGCCATCTTCATGGCCAACGCCGGCGGCGCGTGGGACAACGCCAAGAAGATTGTCGAAGTGGATTTGAAGATGAAAGGCACCGACCTCCATGCCGCCACCGTCGTCGGCGACACCGTGGGCGACCCGTTCAAGGACACCAGCTCGGTGGCGCTGAACCCAGTGATCAAGTTCACCACGCTGTTCGGCCTGCTGGCGGTGGAAATCGCCGTGACCATCCCGCACCAGAGTGTCAAGACCATCATCGGCGGATTTTTTCTGATCGTGGCGCTCGTGTTCATCTACCGCTCGTTCTACGCCATGCGGATTCCCGATGAAGACCTGGAAGCCGACGACAATATCATCCACTCTTCGCCAACCGAAAAAAAAGCGGCTGAACCCGCGAAGACCCAGACCGGCACCGCCAGCTTCGTGACCGGTTCCGGCGTGCAGTTGAAAAAATAGGATCCGGCAAAGAAAATCAAAACAGCCGCGCGCGGGCAACCGGGCGCGGCCTTTTATTTGCCGGCAGCGGCGGAAATCAGACGTAGAGCGCGTTTTGCAGTTCGCGCAGCAGCGCACCGGTAAAGGGATGCCGCCGTTCCGGCTCGCGTTCGAGGCATTTCAAGACGACTTTCTCCAGCGCGGGCGGCACGTCGCGGTTTAGCTCGCGCAGCGGGATTGGCCCGTCCGGCTGCAGTTGCGCCGCGAGAATTTCCCCGGGCGATTCGCCGGGAAACGGCTTCTGGTTCGTCAGCAGCTCATACGCGGAGACACCGAACGCGAAGATGTCCGTGCGCCCGTCAATCCCCTCGCGCCGCAACTGCTCCGGCGCCATGTAGCCGGGCGTGCCGGGATTCTTCGCGAACTTCACCGGCTTCTCCGGCAGCGGCTGCGCCATGTCGAAATCAATCAGCCGCACCGCGCCGTTGCGCGAGACCAGCACGTTCTCTGGCTTGAAATCGAGGTGCATATAGCCGTTCTCATGGACATCGTTCAACCCGGCGGCCATGTCGATCAGGATTTGCGCCACGTTTTCCGTCAGCACCGGGTCGTGCTTCGCGAAGAGTAGCTTCAGGTTGTCCGCCTCGACGTAGTCCATCAGCAGATAGTCGCTGCCGTGCTCGACGTAGCCGACAATGTTCTGGCAGCCGGAAAGCTTGGACAAAATCTCGTTGCCGCGCGTGAAGCGGCGGCGGGCGGTGAAGCTGAAGCGCAGTTCCTTTTTCAGCCGGCGCAGGGCGTAATTTTTGCGGCGCTCGTCGGAAACCAGCCAGATGTCCGCCATGCCGCCGCTGTTCAGCAGTTCGCGCAGATAAAACCGGCCAAACTTCTCCGGTTCCAGCACCTCGTTGTCGGGCAAGCCTCGCGCCATGAAAAAACAATGGCACAGCAACCGCCCCGCCGCGACCAAAATTTTCCCGCCGATTTTGCTTCCCGCCGCCGCCGGACGAAATAGGATTTTCCCCATGACCGGCATCCTGACCGACGGCCTGAACCTGCTGTATCCGCCCGTCTGCCAGCTTTGCCACGACCAACGCGCGGAGGCGCGCGACGGTTTCGTGTGCGCGAAATGCTGGTCGCACGTCCGCTTCATCCGTGCGCCATTTTGCGAACGCTGCGGCCTGCCGTTCGAGGGCGACCTGACCACGACCTTCGTCTGCACCAACTGCAACGACCTCAAGCTGCATTTCACTTCCGCCCGCTCCGCCGTCGTCGCCAAAACGGTCGTGCTGGAGGCCATCCACCGTTTCAAATACTCGCGGGCACTTTGGTTTGAAAACTTTCTGGCCGGCCTGCTCGTCCGCGAGGCCGCGCCGGTTTTGGCCGATGGAAATTGGCATTGCATCGTTCCCGTGCCGCTGCATCCGGTCAAACTGCGGGAACGCGAGTTCAATCAGGCCGCGCTCCTCGCCGCGCAGCTTGCCCACGCCACGAAAATTCCAATGAATGAGAAAATCCTCCGGCGCGTGAACCCCACAGCCACGCAGACTTTGCTGACGCGGGACGAGCGGGCGTCGAATATGAAGAACGCCTTTGTCGTCCGCCAAGGAACCCGGCTCGGCGGCAAAAAAATTGTCCTCGTGGACGACGTTTTCACCACCGGCGCGACGACGAACGCCTGCGCGCAGGCGTTGCAAGTGGCTGGCGCGGCGGAGGTTTGTGTCTGGACAGTTGCACGCGGGCTGTGAATTTCGTAGCATCAGGCGTTCATGGATACCACTTCGTTCATCAAGAAGACCATCGGCGGCGTAATGCAGGTGGAACCGGCCTTGACGCCGCCGCCCGCGAACGCCGAGCAGACGAGCTTTGCCAAAAAACCGAAGGTTGGCAGCAGCAAGTCCAAGAAGCGCGAGATTCCCGAAGGCCTCTGGATCAAATGCCCGGCCTGCGACGTGATGATCTTCGACAAGGAACTCGACGAAAATCTCCAGGTCTGCCCCAAGTGCCAGCAGCATCTGCCCATCGCCTCGCGCGAACGCATCCATTCCCTCGTCGAGACCTGCACCTTTCAGGAGATGGACGCGGAAATGGTCAGCGTGGATATCCTCAAGTTCGCCAGCTACAAGAGCAAGCTGGAGCGCGATCGCAAGGCGACGATGCTCAAGGACGCCGTCGTCACCGGCATCGGCAAGATCGGCGTGCACACCGTCGCGCTGGGCGTGATGGATTTCCGGTTCATGGGCGGCTCGATGGGCGCGGTCGTCGGCGAGAAGCTGACGCGCCTCATCGAACGCGGCACGGAAGGCGGCTGGCCGGTCATCGTCATTTCCACCAGCGGCGGCGCGCGGATGCAGGAAGGCGCGTTCAGCCTGATGCAGATGGCGAAAACTTCCGCCGCGCTCGCCTACCATGCCAAAGCCCGTCTGCCCTACTTGAGCGTGCTGACGAACAACAGCTACGGCGGCGTGATGGCCAGCTACGCCGCGCTGGGCGACCTGAACCTCGCCGAGCCGGGCGCGATGATCGGCTTTGCCGGCCCGCGCGTCATCAAGGACACCACCCACGCCGATTTGCCGCCCGGTTTCCAGACGGCGGAATTCCTTCTCGACCACGGCCTCATTGACGCCATCGTTCACCGCAAGGAGATGAAGGCGCAGCTGATTAAATACTTCGACTACTTCGCCGCCGGCAAAAAACACCCGGCTGCCTGATTTGAAACTGCGGCGCAGTCCCGGATAGCAGCCCACGGCGTCAGCCGTGGGTAAAACGGCAATTAAGCCAGCCCCGGACGGGGCGAAAGAATTCTACGCGTGCTTATTTTCTGCCGCCCCATCCGGGGCTGGAATTTTCTTCGGATAACCAACCCACGGTTTCACCGTGGGCTACTTTCTGCCGCGCCTCCGGCGCTCGGCGCGGGATTGGACTTTGCTGACAAAGCCGGGCTTATGGCTTTCTCCAATGGCGGTTGCCATTGACACCGCGCGCTTATTTGCGGAAATTCACGCACTTAATTCACCTAACACATGAGCGATCAAGCCATCTCCACCGAATCCCTGCAACACGCTGGCCGCACCTTCCCGCCGTCCGCCGAAGTGGTCAAGCACGCGCTCCTGAACGCCGCGCAGTTCGACGCCCTTTATCGCCGCTCCATCAGCGAGCCGGAGAAGTTCTGGCTGGAACAGGCGAACACGCTCGACTGGTTCAAGAAGCCCACCGTCGCCGGCAAGCACACTTGGGATACCGCCGCGCGGAAGATTGAGCACACCTTCTTCGAGGACGGACAGCTCAACATCACGACCAACTGCCTTGACCGCCATCTCAAGACGCGCGGCAACCAGACCGCCATCATCTGGCAGGGCGAGCCGGAGGACGAAGTCAAACACATCACCTACGCGGAACTTCATGCCGAAGTCTGCAAGTTCGCGAACGTCCTGAAATCTCTCGGCATCAAGAAAGGCGACCGCGTCGCCATCTATATGCCGATGATTCCCGAAGCCGCCGTCGCCATGCTCGGTTGCGCGCGCATCGGGGCGATTCATTCCGTCGTCTTCGGCGGGTTCAGTTCGGACGCGCTCGCCGGGCGCATCAACGACTCCGAGTGCAAGCTGCTCATCACCGCGAACGTCTCCTTGCGCGCCGGCAAACATATCCCCCTCAAAGAACTCGCCGACGCCGCGCTCAAGCACACGCCCAGCATTCAGCACGTCATCGTCGTGAAGCGCGACGATGAGCCGAGCAATATCGTCCCCGTCCGCGACAAGTGGTATCACGAATTGATGGCGAAAGCTTCGACCGATTGTCCGGCGGAAAAATTAAACGCCGAGGATTATCTCTTCATCCTTTACACCTCCGGCTCCACCGGCAAGCCCAAGGGCGTCGTCCACAGCACCGCCGGTTATTTGTTGTGGAGCGCGCTGACGCACAAATACGTTTTCGACATCCACGAAGGCGACGTTTATTTCTGCACCGCCGACATCGGCTGGGTCACCGGCCACAGCTACGTCATCTATGGCCCGCTCTGCAACGGCGGAACCACGCTCATGTTTGAAGGTGTGCCGACATTTCCTGACGCCGGCCGCTTCTGGAAAATTGTCGAGAAGTTCAAGGTCAATTCCTTCTACACCGCCCCCACCGCCATTCGCGCCCTCATCCGCCTCGGCGATGAATGGCCGGCGAAATATGATTTATCCTCCCTCCGCGTCCTCGGCTCCGTCGGCGAGCCCATCAATCCCGAAGCGTGGCTGTGGTATCACAAGCACATCGGCCGCGAACGCTGCCCCATCGTGGACACCTGGTGGCAGACCGAGACCGGCGGACATCTCATCACGCCTTTGCCCGGCGCGCACACGCTCAAGCCCGGCAGCGCCGGCCGCCCCTTCTTCGGCGTCGAGCCGGTGGTCTTGCGCGATGACAGCAGCGAATGCAGCCCCAACGAAGGCGGCAAGCTCTGCATCAAGAAACCCTGGCCCGGCATCATGCGCACTACGTGGGGCGACCATCTGCGCTTTGTGAACACCTATTTCTCCACCTACAAAGACATGTATTTCACCGGCGACGGCTGCCGCGTGGATGCTGACGGCGATTACTGGCTGCTCGGCCGCGTGGACGACGTCGTCAACGTCTCCGGCCATCGCATCGGCACGGCGGAAGTCGAGAGCGCGCTCGTGAGCCATCCGCAGGTGGCCGAAGCCGCCGTCGCGCCCATGCCGCACGACATCAAAGGCCAGGCGCTCTACGCCTTCGTGACGCTGAAGGACGGCGTCGCCGAGAGCGAGGAATTGAAGAAAGACCTAGCCGCGCATGTCCGCAAGGAAATCGGTGCCATCGCCGTGCCCGACAAAATTCAATTTGCGCCCGGCCTGCCGAAGACGCGCTCCGGCAAAATCATGCGACGCATCCTGCGGAAGATAGCCGAGAACCACACCGACCAGATTGGCGACACCTCCACCCTCGCCGACCCCGGCGTCGTGGACGCGCTCGTCAAGGGAAAGCAGTAGATTGCGGGGAAACACCGAACAACCAACATTCAACTTTCAACATCCAAGGTGACGGACGCACGAAGGATTCATTGGGAGTTGAATGTTAAATGTTGAAGGTTGAATGTTTTTTTAAAGCCGGCCAAGGGAGAGGGAGAAACGCGCGCCGATCCCGGCGTGGTGGACGCGCTCGTCAAGGGAAAGCAGTAGATTGCGGGGAAACACCGAACAACCAACATTCAACATTCAACGTTCAACGTTCAAGGCGACGGCCGCGCGCTGGTTTCATTGGATGTTGGAAGTTCAATGTTGAATGTTGAATGTTTCGGTCAAATCGAATCATGCCCGCCGAAATTTCCAGAACGAGATTGCTGGCGGTGACGCGCTCGACAAGGGGAAGCAGTAATACCACGCATTGATGCAGCGAGGCGCTTTTCTAATCCCTTCTTGCGAGAAAAGTTTTTTAATGTAAAACATCTTAAACGAAAGCCTCAAATGAAGAATACAACATTGTCCATTATCATCATAGCTGCGCTAGCCTGCGAGGCAAATGCTCAACAATATAATGAATTCGGGCCAGATGCCGGCAATTCCGCAATGACCAGCAGTTTTAACACAGCTTATGGTTATAATGCGTTGGGCACCAATATGACAGGTAACCTCAATACGGCCTATGGTTGTGGAGCTCTAGCCAGGAATACGACTGGTAGCGCAAACACGGCTAATGGTGATTTGGCACTCGCAAACAATACGATCGGCAGCTTAAATACAGCTATCGGTAATGGTGCATTAGCTTTCAACACGACCGGCAGTAATAACACGGCTATCGGAGATTCAGTTCTTTTGCTCAACACCTCTGGTGCAAACAACACGGCATTGGGGCACGAAGCTGGCAACCGTCTGACTACAGGTGACAACAATATTGATATAGGCAACCCCGGCGCGGCGGGAGAATCCAATACTATCCGAATCGGCACTGAGGGCATTCAGACCAATACGTATATTTCTGGAATCAGCGGCATCACCGTGCCGAACGCCGCCAATCCCGTTGTCGTGGACTCGGTCAGCGGACAACTCGGCACCGTGGACATCAGCACCTTGATCGGCCCCACCGGAGCCACTGGTGTTCAGGGACCTTCTGGTTCACAAGGTCCGGTTGGTCCTCAAGGTGCAACCGGACCACAAGGCTTGGCTGGAGTTAATGGCGTGGACGGTGTCGGCTTTGTCCCCGGCGCTTATCTCTACCTGCCATCGACCTCGATAGCACCAAATGGATTTACCAAGATCGGCACCAAAACTGACTTTATCATCGATTTACGTGGGCGCTTTAAGGCATTAAAAATGAATGTCTATCAGAAGAATTAGACGGATATTTTATGTCTTTCGATTTCAGTTCCGATTTACTGACGGAGAAAGATGCGTTCTTCAAGAAGCCCCAGCCAACGGCAGCCAGCCCCGGCGGGGCGGCATGGTTGGAGTTCACGCTTTAGCGTGTCCGCCGTCCGCACAAGCTAAAGCTTGAACTCCAGCCTGATATTTCGCTCCGCCGGAGCTAAAATCGGTTTTGCATTTGCATTCTACAAAAATGCCATTCGGCCGCGCCTAGCCGGCGGGGAATCCTGAAAGGATTCAATCATCCAGCCCGGCGTTGCCGGTGCGCGCCGCACCGGCGAGCAACGGCTACGCCGGGTGCCCCATCCAAATGAAATCAATCCTGAAGGGATTGCCTCACGGTTCTCCTTCACTTGATTCAACTCCGTTGGAGTTGTGAATTTTAGGAATCGCCCACCCAAGGTAGCGCCCGGTGGCGCAACCTTGGGCTGAATGATTGAATCCCGTGGGGATTCCCCAACCGGTTGCGGGCAAGGCCGCCATCCCGCTGGCCGGTGCGGATGCCCTGCCCGCCTCCATCCGCCCGCCGCCCGCCCCGCCGGACGCCCCATCCGCCGCAGGGGATACCGTATTTCCAACCGGAAATGTCGTTTTTCCATCGGTCGAAGCCGCTTTTCCATCTTCCGAAGCCGTTTTGATTGAGATCGAAACCGTTTTGATTGAGATCGAAACCGTTTTGATTGATGTCGAAACCATTTTGATTGATGTCGAAACCGTTTTGATTGAGATCGAAACCGTTTTGATTGATGTCGAAGCCGCTTTGATTGAGATCAAAATGGCATCAGCCGAGGCAAAAATGACGCCGGGAATGGCAAAAATGCCAAAAACACCGGCTTTTGCCGTTTCCAAGGTGGCCGATGCGCAAAAAACGACAGTTTTAGCCGTCGCCCGCCCGGCCAATCAGAACGCGGGTCGCGCCGCAGTCGTGTCCTGAATTGGTAGGGACGGTGCGCTGCGCCGTCCCCGTCGCCGAGCGTAGCGTCAGGCGACGGAAACGAACGCAAAGAAAACGCGCGCTGAACCACGTTCGTTCCGCCCTCGCTTCGCTGACGGGCGGGGACATCGCAGCGCAATGTCCCTACCGGTCAATCAGAAGGCGGGTTGCGCCGCCGGAGACTTGCATGGCGCGGGGAAATTGGTATGGTTTGCGCCAATGAAATTTGCTCTGGCCATCCTGACGTTCGCGCTGTTCGCCTTCTTCATCGCGTGGGGCATCATCGAAATGCTCAAGGGGCGGCCGTGGCTGCTGCTGGCGGCGATGGGCGTGTTCCTCGGCACGTTCATCAAGTTCGGTTGCCAGTCGCACTGAACCTTGCGGTTGGCCACCACCCGACAGGACGGAGCGGAATGCTCCGCCTTCACTTCGCTGGCACGGGAAATTTCTGCTGCATCATTGCCTGAATCTGCGACCAGGTGTCGCAATTGATTCCCTTGTAGCCCGCCGCGACGCCGCTCGCATAAGCCGTGGCCGGCGAGGTGCCCTGCACCACCCACGCCGAATTGCCCAGATACACCAAGCTTGAGCCGGGCAAGGCGATGGCGGTGCCCGCGCCGTAATTGGAATAGGAGGCCAGTTGGCTGCCCGACGTGGCGGCCACGGCGATGACTCCGGGATCCGCTGCCGGGAAGTTCACGGTGTTCGCCCCGTTGTTGCCGGTGGCCGCAAATACCACCACGCCCTGCGCCTGCGCCTGCTGGATAATGCTGTCGAGCACGGTGCTGTCGCTGGTGCCGCCGAGACTCATGTTCAACACGGTCGCGCCGCCGTTCACCGCCGCCTGCACGCCCAGCGCAACGTTCCAAGTGGTCGCGGTCTCGCTGGCACCATAGACATTCACCGGCAGGATTTTCACGCCGCTGGTGCTGCCCTGCTGGGAGACCGCCCGCAGGATCGTCTGCGCCATCGCGGTGGCATGCGTGGGCATGGTCGTGCTCAAGGGCGTGGTGTCGCCGGTCACGTTAATGGGCTTCATCACAAACGGGTCAAGCTGGCTGCCGAGGGATTGCATCCCGGTATCAATTAAACCAACGATGGGATGGCACGGATCGCTGGCGGCGTTCGGGTCGAGCGTGAGGGAAACGGGGCCGACCGGGGCGTTGGCGATGGCTTGCGGCGCGGGCGGCGTGTCGTAGATGTAATTGTAATCCACGGCGGCGACTTCGGGATTAGATTGCAACGAGCCGAGCGCGGCATCGGTGGCGGCGGCATCGGGAAATTGCAGTTGATAAATTCCCAGCTTGTCGTCGCGCCCGATGACTTTCGCGCCGAGCGCTTTCGCCAGCGCGTCAATGTCGGTGCCGGGCTTCACCTTCAAGATGAGTTCGTTGGGAACGTGCTTGGCGATGGCGGGCTTGTTGGTGGTGGCAACATTCACGCGCTGCGTGGCGGCGCGCATGGTGGTGGCAAAGACGTAAAGCTGGTCGGCCTCGTTGGTCTGGGGCACATAGGCGTAATTCAGGTCGCCAAGCAGCTTCTTGAGTGCGTCGCCGGAAGTCAGGCCGGAGAACTTCACGTCCGCCTTCCGGTCAATGCCCGGCTCGACAAAGATATGCCAGCCGGTCTGGTGCGCGATGTTTTCCAGCAACGGCCAGAGCGGCGCGCCTCGAACATCCGCGCTAACCGTGTCGGTCTTCGCGTCCCACATGATGGCATTGTTCGCCCGCGAACATAACGGGGATAAAAGCAGGACAGCGAGGAGGATCAGATTGGAGGCGCGGAGCATGAGGTTTAGATGATAGAACCGGCGCCGGCGTTCAACGAATCATTTCTTCAGCACGGCGCGCACCCAGTCCTGGTTGTCAATATACCACCGAATCGTTTCGCGGATGCCGTCCTCGAACTTGTGCGCAGGCGTCCAGCCAAGTTCCTTCTGAATCTTGGTGGCGTCAATCGCATAGCGTCGGTCGTGGCCGGGCCGGTCTTTGACGAAGGTGATGAGCTTGCGCGAGCCGCCGCCAAGGCCGGGGACGAATTCGTCAATGGTGTCGCAGATGAGCTGGACGATGTGGAGATTGGCCCATTCGTTGTGGCCGCCAATGTTGTAGGTCTCGCCGAGCGCGCCTTTGCCAAGCACCGTCCACAAAGCTTCGGCGTGGTCGCGGACATAAAGCCAGTCGCGGACGTTCAGGCCGTCGCCATAGACGGGCACGGGCTTGCGCTGGAGCACACTCTGGATGACGACGGGAATGAGCTTCTCGGGAAACTGGAACGGGCCATAGTTGTTGGAACAGTTCGTGATGACCGTCGGCAAACCGTAAGTGTGATGATACGCGCGCACCAGAAAGTCCGACGACGCCTTGCTGGCGGAGTAAGGAGAATTGGGCGCGTAAGCCGTGGTCTCGGTGAAGAGGCCGGTGGCACCCAGCGAGCCGTAAACCTCGTCGGTCGAGACGTGATGGAAGCGCTTGCCGTCGAAATTGCCGTTCCAGAAGCCGCGGCAGGCCTCCAGCAGATTGAACGTGCCGAGAATGTTGGTGGTGATGAAGTCACCGGGCCCGGTGATGGAACGATCCACGTGCGATTCCGCCGCGAGGTGCATGACGTGCGTGATGCCGTGCGTCTCGACGACCTTGAGGGTCGCCGCCTTGTCGCGCAGATCCACTTTCTCAAAAATATATTTTGGATGCGCGGCGACCGGCTCCAGATTTTCCAAGCGGCCGGCGTAGGTGAGGCAGTCAAGGTTGACGAGCTTGGCGACCCGCGCGTCGTCAATGACGTGCTGGATGAGGTTGGAGCCGATAAAGCCCGCGCCACCGGTGATGAGAAGGTTCATTTTTGATTTACGATTTACGATATACGATTGACGCAACGATAGACGCGCGCACATTCACTGGCACAGCGTAAATCGTAAATCGCAATTCGTAAATTCTCATTCCGGTTTCCAGTTCTTGAGCGAATCTTCCAGCGCCTCCTCGACGCCGCGAATCTTCACACCAACGGACAGGAGCTTAGAAACGTCCATCACGCAGTTGGAACGGGGCGTCTTGGCGGCAATCTGGTAAAACTCCGCGTCGTTCGCCCAATACTCAAACTTGCGCGCCGGCTTCAGAATTTTTTCAATCTGCTCCACGACGTGCCGCGTGGTGACGTAGCCGGGGTTGGTGACATTGTAAATGCCGAACGGCGCGCGCAACTCCCAAGTGTCGAGGCACGCCTTGACAAAGTCGGCGCGATGCGAAATGGAATTCACATTGTCATAAACCTTCGCGTAACGCTGCACCTTGCTCAAATAGTTCCGCTTGCTGTCAATCTCGTCGAACGGAATCCGCAGCCGCCAGACGTAGCTCTGGCCGATGCCGGCCATGGCCTCCTCGCCCAACGCCTTGGTGCCGCTGTAAAAACTGCACGGCGGGTCGCGAAAGGAAAAATTCGGCGGGTCCGTCTCGGTGAAGCCGAGCACGGCGGCGGCCTTCGCCTCGGCCAGCGCATGGAGTTCCGGCTTGGTCATGTCCTTCTCAACCCGCACGGTTCCGTTCTCGGAAATCTTCGCGCCGCTGAAAATGCAGCCGCTCGAAACGTGCCCCCAGGGAATGTTCGCCGCCGCGCAGGCGTGCGCGATGGTCTGCGGCAGCAGCGTGTTGCCAACCAGCGTGCCGGCCTTGTCCAGTTCGCAGGCATCCACGTTCGGCTTGCCGGTGTAGCCGGCGGCGTTGACGACGAACGCCGGCCTTTGTGCGCGAAGAAATTCCAGCAGCACATCAAAGCGACTGTAATCCACCTGCGTGCGGGCAAGCGGGATGAAATCCTTTTTGCGCCATTTCAATTCGAGGGCAAACGCCTCGCCGATGTAGCCCGATGCGCCGAGAAGCAGGATCATAATTTATTTCAGGCGTTTGGCCTCAGCCACCACTTCGTTTTCCAGATACGCGCGGTATTCACAGTTGGGCATCGCGGCGACAATTTTTTCCAGCTGCGCGAGCGAGACAAAACCCTGCCGGAACGCCGCCTCTTCGGGACAGCCGATCTTGATGCCCGCGCGTTTTTCAATCGTCTGCACATACGCGCTCGCCTCGTGCAGGCTGGTGCTCGTGCCGGCGTCCAGCCACGCGAACCCGCGCGCCAGCCGCTGCACGCGCAGGCCGCCGCGCTGGAGATACTCGACATTTACCGCCGTGATTTCCAGTTCGCCGCGCGCCGACGGTTTCAAGTTCTTCGCGATGTCCACGACCTGGTTGTCGCAGATATAAAGTCCGGGCACGGCGTAGTTGCTCTTTGGATGCTTCGGTTTTTCCTCGATGGAAATGGCCTTGCCGCCGGCATCAAACTCCACGACCCCGTAGCGTTCAGGGTCGTTGACGTGATAACCGTAAATCGTCTCGCCGCTTTTGAACTCCGCAAACGCCTTGTAAAAAGAATCGCCGCCGTAAAAAATATTGTCGCCAAGGATCAGCGTTACGTTGTCCGCACCGATGAAATCTTCGGCGATGAGAAACGCCTGCGCGATGCCGGCGGGCTTGGCCTGCTCACGGTAATCAATAGTCACGCCAAAGCGCGAGCCGTCGCCGAGCAATTGCCGGAAGCGCGGCAGATCTTGCGGCGTGGAAATTAAACAAAGTTCGCGGATGCCACCCTCGATGAGCGTGGTCAGCGGATAATAGACCATCGGCTTATCAAACACCGGCTGGAGCTGTTTGCTCGCAACCAGCGTGAGCGGATAGAGCCGCGAGCCGGCACCGCCGGCGAGGATTATGCCTTTCATGTGTGCGACAGCGTAAAATTTGCCGGGACATTCGCCAACAAAAAAGCCGCGTTTTTCAACGCGGCTTGAGAGCTGGTTTTGTTTCAACTGGCCACCGCGCCCTCGGTCGCGGCCGGCTTCTGGTTGAACAGCAGTTTGTCCTTGCCGGCGGTGACCAGAATCAGCTCGCCTTCGTGCAAGACGCCCTTGAGGATTTCCTCGGCCAGCGGATCCTCGAAGAAGCGCTCGACCGCCCGGCGCATCGGGCGCGCGCCGTATTGCGGGTCGTAGCCCTTCTCCACCAAAAATTCCTTGGCCTTGTCATCGAGTTCCAGCTTGAGGTTTTTCTTGCGCAGGCGCTCCAAAACCTTGTCCACTTCCAGGCTCAAAATCTGGATGAGATCGGGCTTGGTGAATGAGCGGAACACAATCAAATCGTCGAGCCGGTTCAAAAATTCCGGGCGGAACATTTTTTTGGCCTCTTCCAAGACGCGTTCGCGCGCCTTTTCATAGGTCGCCTCGTCGGTGATGGGCGCAAAGCCGAGCGTGGACGATTTCCGCAGCGTGTCCGAGCCAACGTTTGAGGTCATCAGGATGATCGTGTTACGGAAATTCACGATGCGTCCCATGCTATCCGTCAACTTTCCTTCTTCAAGGATTTGCAACAGCATGTTCCACACGTCGGGATGTGCTTTTTCAATTTCGTCGAATAGCACGACGGAATACGGATTGCGCCGCACTTTTTCCGTAAGCTGTCCGCCCTCTTCGTAACCGACATATCCGGGCGGCGAACCGACGAGGCGCGACACGTTGAACTTCTCCATGTATTCGCTCATGTCCAATTGGATGAGCGATTTCGCGTCGCCGAACATTTGTTCCGCGAGCGTCTTGGCCAAAAGCGTCTTGCCTACGCCCGTCGGGCCGAGCAAAAGGAAAGTGCCAATCGGCCGGCGCGGGTCTTTCAAATCCGCACGCGAACGCTTCAGCGCCTTGCACAACGCGGACACCGCCTCGCGCTGACCGACGACAACTTTTTCCATCTCGACCTCGACCGTGAGCAGGCGTGACATCTCATCCTGACCCATGCGCTTGAGCGGAATGCCCGTCCACTTCGCGACGACGTGCATGATTTCATCTTCGCCGACGACGACGCGTTTCTCGTCGCCCTTCGCGCGCCATTCCTTAAGCAAAGTTTCGAGCTTGTCCTTCGCCTGTTTTTCCTGGTCGCGCATTTTGGCCGCGCCCTCGAAATCCTGATTCTTGATGGAGCTTTCTTTTTTACCTTTGATGACTTCGATCTCGGCTTCCTGGGCTTTGATTTCCGGCGGGCGCGTCATCGTGCTGATGCGCGCGCGCGAACCGGCCTCGTCCAACACGTCAATTGCCTTGTCCGGCAAGAAACGGTCGGTGATGTAGCGGTCGGACAATTTCACGGAAGCCTCGACGGCCGAATCCGTGAACTCGGCCTTGTGATGCTCCTCGTATTTGTGGCGCAGCCCCTTCAAAATCGCAATCGCATCTTCAATTGAAGGTGCCTCGACTTTCACCGACTGGAACCGGCGTTCCAGCGCAGCGTCCTTCTCGATATACTTGCGATACTCGTTCAACGTCGTCGCGCCGACGCATTGCATTTCACCGCGCGAGAGCGCGGGCTTGATGATATTGCTCGCGTCCATCGTGCCTTCCGCCGAACCGGCGCCGACGATGGTGTGCAATTCGTCAATGAAAAGAATAATGTTCTTTGCGCGGCGGATTTCATCCATGACCGCCTTGATGCGCTCTTCAAATTGTCCACGATACTTGGTGCCGGCAACCATCAGCGCCAGGTCGAGCGTGATGACGCGCTTGGTCAACAAAATTTCCGGCACGTTGCCTTTCACAATTTCCTGTGCGAGACCCTCGACGATGGCCGTCTTGCCCACGCCAGCTTCGCCGAGGAGAACCGGATTGTTTTTCGTGCGGCGGCAGAGAATCTGGATGACGCGCTCGATTTCACTCGCGCGGCCGATGACCGGGTCCATGTCGCCCTTGCGCGCGATTTCCGTGAGGTCGCGGCCAAACGCCTTGAGCGCGGGCGTCTTGACTTCGCCCTTCTTCTCGCCCGGCGTCGCGGGTTGCTTTTCAGCGGCAGGTTCGCCCGGCGGCTGTTCCTCACCGCCCGGCTGCGCGGCAAAATTTGGATCCAGTTCCTTCAGGACGCGCTGCCGCGCCTCCTCAATGTCCACGTCCAAAGCGCGCAACACTTTCGCCGCCACGCCGTCACCTTCGCGCAGCAAGCCGAGCAGCAAATGTTCCGTGCCGACGTAGGTGTGGTTGAGATTTTTCGCTTCCTTCTGCGCCAGCGCGATGACTTTTTTGACGCGCGGCGTGTAGGGGATGTTGCCGATCATTTTTTGATCCGGGCCGGCGCCGACCTGTTTCTCGACCTCGATGCGGACGCTGTCAAGGTCAATGCCCATGCTTTGCAGCACGTTGACCGCGACGCCCTGACCCAGCTTTATCAGGCCGAGCAAAAGGTGTTCGGTGCCGAGAAAGTTGTGGTTCAACCGGTCGGCCTCCTTGCGCGCCAGCGCGAGCACCTGCTGCGCGCGCGGCGTGAAATTACTCATGGCTTCATCGCTCATATTGTATCTATTTTGCTACGAGTCCGGCAATTTGTCCAATGACAACCGGAAAAAAACGCGCGCCGGCGAAATTTATTTCAGCAACGGCGAAGTGCAGCAGGTTCCCCGCGCCGTCCGCGAATAACAAGACCCGCCAGCCGGACATCGTCGGCGAACTTCACGCCGCGCATTTCCAACTCCGCTGGCGAAATTAAAAGATAAAATCGTGTTCACACGCCCGGCCACATTTGCAAAACTTGTCCGCATCATTTTATGAACATTGATCCCCTGCTCCACCAACGGCTCGTCTGCGTCGCGGTCATTGATAAGCCGGACGACGCCGTGCCGCTCGCCGAAGCCTTGCTTGCCGGCGGCCTCAACGCCATCGAAGTCACCTTCCGCACCGCCGGCGCGGCGGAATCCATCGCGCGCATCCGTCAGGCGTTGCCCAAGGCCATCGTCGGCGCAGGCACGCTGCTCACCGCCGACCAAGTGAAGCAAGCCGTGGATGCCGGCTCGCAGTTCGGCGTGTCACCGGGTTTGAGCGAAGCTGTCTCCAAAGCCGCGCATGAAAACAAACTCCCGCTGTTTCCCGGCGTCGTTACGCCCGGCGAAATCATGCACGCGCTGGAACTTGGCTGGAAGCACCTGAAGTTTTTCCCGGCGGAAACTTTCGGCGGCGTGAACGCGCTTAAGGCACTCGCCGGCCCGTTCGGCCACACCGGCATAAAATTTATCCCCACCGGCGGCATCACCGCCGCCACGCTGCCGAACTATCTCGCGCTCCCGCAGGTCGCCGCCGTCGGCGGCTCGTGGATGGCCGAGCGCAAACTGGTTGCGGAAAAGAACTGGGCGAAGATCACCGCGCTCACGGCGGAGGCGATGAAAACCATCGCGACGGCAAAATAGTCAGCGCCCCAGCCAGCCGCCGTCAATGTTCAGCACCGCGCCGTTGAGATAGTCCGAATCGCCGCCCGCGAGGAACACGCAGCCGCCCGCGATGTCCGCCGCCGCGCCCCAGCGGCCTTCGGGAATGCGGTCGAGGATGGCCTTGTTGCGCACCGGGTCTTCACGCAGCGCCTTGGTGTTTTCCGTGGCGATGTAGCCGGGCGCGATGGCGTTGACATTGATGCGCTCCTTCGCCCATTCGTTTGACAACGCCTTTGTGACACCGGCAATTCCATGCTTGCTCGCCGCGTAAGCCGGAACGGTGATGCCGCCCTGGAACGACAGCAGCGAAGCGATGTTCACCAGCTTGAGCCGCGCGCCTTCCGGCGCCTTGGCGCGGCCGGTTTCAATCCACCACTTGCCGACGGCCTGCATGAGAAAGAACGGCGAATTCAAGTTCGTCGCGATGACCGCATTCCAGTCGGCCTCGGAAAAATCTTTCGCGGGCGCGCGGCGGATGATGCCGGCGTTGTTGACGAGCGCGTCAATCTTGCCGGCCTTCGCCAAAATTTCCGCGATGACCGAGTGCGATTCTTTTTGCGTGCCAGTGCCGAGGTCGGCGTTGTGCGCGATGAAGCTGCCGCCCGCCGCCTGCACCGCCGCGCCCGTCTCGGCCAAATCGCTTCGCGCCACGCCCACGACCGTCGCGCCTTCGCGCGCGAACGCCGCGCAAATCGCCTGGCCGATGCCCCGGCTCGCGCCCGTCACCACCACCACCTTGTTCTTGAATTTCATAAAATTAAAAAACATTCAACGCCCAACATTCAACTTCCAACACCGAAGTTTTCATTCGCCACGCCCTGTAAAATTGGGCGTTGAATGTTCGGCGTTGAATGTTGGATGTTTCCGCCCATTCACCGCAAATCCCCCGGCTTCACCGCGTCCATGTCGTCGAAGACCTGGTTTTCGCCGGCCATGCCCCAGATGAACTTGTAGTTGCCCGTGCCCACGCCGAAGTGCATGGACCAGTTCGGCGACAGCGCCACTTCGTCATTGTGCAGGAACACATGGCGCGTCTCCTGCGGCTCGCCGAGGAAATGCGACAGCACCTTGTCGCCGAGGTCGAAGTAGAAATAGATCTCCGTGCGCCGCCAGTGCGTGTGCGGCGGGAAGGAATTCCACACGCTGCCCGGCTCCAACGCGGTCAGCCCCATCACGAGCTGGCAGCTCTGGATGCCGCCCTGATGGATGAATTTGTAGATGGTGCGCTGGTTGGCGGTTTCCGGCGCGCCGAGTTTCACCGGGGCGGCCTCGGCGGACTTCATCAGGCGCGCGGGATGCGCGGCGTGGGCGGGACAGCTCAAGAGATAAAACTTCGCCGGGTTCTTCACATCGTCGCTGGTGAAGACGACGGACTTGGTTCCCATCGGCAAATATACACAATCCAATTTATCCAGCGCGAAGCTTTGGCCGTCCGCAAGGACTTTGCCCGCGCTGCCGACGTTGATGGCGCCCAACTCGCGGCGTTCGAGGAAAAAGGCGCGGCCGGTCTCCTTATGGTTCGGCAGTTCGACAGGTTTGCCCGCCGGCATCACGCCGCCCACGAACAGGCGGTCGAGATCGGTGAAATGGCCGGTGATGTCGCCGGGCACAAACAGGCTGGTGATGGCGAACGTGTCGCGCAATTCCTGCGTGGACATCCCGATCAAGTCCTGCGGACGCGGCGTGCGGCGGATGGAAGAATCAAGCATGGCGGGAGCGTGCCAGAAAAGAAAACCGCCGACAAGCCGGTGTCGGCAGGAATTTGGTTTACCTGTAAAACACCTCCGGCCCAAGCCGGCAGCCGGCAGCCGCCAGAACTCTTTTATTTTTGTAAGGAAAGCAGGAACACCGGAAGCGATCCGTTCCAGTCGGGCGCTTTGCGGTCGGCTGAGCGGCTCCCGCGATGGGTTGAGCGCCTTCCGCAAATCGTTTAGGGGAAGTTTTAATTTAATCCAACGGTCAGCGATTTACGAGTGGACGATTGGCTCTCATCTTTAGTCTTCTCATCTGGGTGCGGGAACTGGCCTTTCAAAAAAAGCAAAAAGCGGCGGACTGTTGCCAGTCCGCCGCTTGGAATTGTTGCGGGAGGATTAAATTCCCTTGGCCGTGATGTATTTCACGAGGTCCACCACGCGGTTGCTGTAACCCCATTCGTTGTCATACCAGCTCACAATCTTGAAGAAGCGTTTTTCGCCCTTCAGGTTGTTCTGCAACGTGGCGAGGCTGTCGTAGATGGAGCTGCGGTTGTCGTGAATGAAGTCGGTGGAGACGAGTTCCTCGTCGGTCACGCCGAGAATGCCCTTGAGATAGGTCTCGCTGGCCTTCTTCAACGCGGCATCAATCTCTTCGATGCTCGTGTCCTTCACCGTGCGGACGGTGAGGTCCACGACGGAGACATCCGCCGTCGGAATACGGAACGCCATGCCGGTGAGCTTGCCCTTGGTCGCCGGCAACACTTCGCCGACGGCCTTGGCCGCGCCGGTGGTGCTCGGAATGATGTTGATGGAAGCCGCGCGGCCACCGCGCCAGTCCTTCTTGGACGGGCCGTCCACGGTTTTCTGCGTGGCGGTCATCGCGTGAATCGTGGTCATCAAACCGGTCTCAATGCCGAAGCCGTCCTTGAGCAGCACATGGACAAGCGGCGCGAGGCAGTTCGTGGTGCAGGAGGCGTTGGAAACAATGTTGTGCTTGGCGGCGTCGTATTCGCCTTCATTGACGCCCATGACGATGGTCTTGACCTCGCCCTTGCCAGGCGCGGAGATGATGACTTTCTTGGCACCGGCGGTGAGATGCGCCTTGGCCTTCTCGCTGTCGGTAAAGAGGCCGGTGGATTCAATGACGATGTCCACGCCGAGCGCCTTCCACGGCAAGGTGGCGAGGTCTTTCACCGCGCCGACGCATTTGATCTTGTGGCCGTTGACGACGAGAATGTCGGGTTCTTCGAGGGTGGCGACGCTCTTTTCCGTGGAGACGGCGTGCTTGAACTTGCCGTGCACAGAATCGTATTTCATCTGGTAGGCGAAGTAGTCGGCGTCGGTGGACACGTCCACGACGGCGACGACGTCAATTGATTTGCCCAGCAAGCCCTGGTCACAGAGCGCCTGGAAGACCATCCGGCCGATGCGGCCGAATCCGTTGATTGCAACTTTTACTGGCATAAATGTTTTTTAATTCCTTTTGGTAAATGGTTCGCGAAACCGAGCGGGAAGTTTAGACCAGCGCGCGCCACCGTCAACGAAGAATTGCTGAACAATCTTGCAAAAACCTTGCCGGATATTGTCGTGGGCGCGGGAACCTTATTGACTCTCCGCCGCGAGAAATCTTTCCGCATCAATCGCCGCCGCGCAGCCCGCACCGGCGGCGGTGATGGCCTGACGATAGACATGGTCGGCGCAGTCGCCGGCCACAAAGACGCCGGAGATGTTGGTCATCGTGCCGTTTTGCGGGACGATGAAGCCGTTTTCGTCCAAGGTGATTTTGCCCTTGAACAAATCCGTGTTCGGCACATGGCCGATGGCGATGAACACGCCGGCAACGGGAAGAATTTTCTCTTCGCCGGTCTTGAGATTTTTCAATTTCACGCCGGTCACGTTGTCCTGCTTCACGTCGAGAATCTCCGTGACGGCCGAATCCCAAATGGGCTTGATCTTCGGGTTGGCGAGCGTGCGTTCGGCCATGATCTTCGACGCGCGCAAACTGTCGCGCCGGTGCACCAGAAAAACCATCGAGCCGAAACGCGTGAGATACTGCGCCTCCTCGCACGCGGAGTCGCCGCCGCCCACGACAACGAGTGGCTGGTTGCGGAACGCGGGCAACGCGCCGTCGCAGGTCGCGCAGTAGGTGACGCCCTTGGTTTCCAGAATGTGTTCGCCCGGCACACCCAGATGCTTGTGGCTCGCGCCGGTGGCGATGATGACGGTTTCGGCAACCACTTTTTCGCCGTCCACAATCAACGTGAACGGCCGCTGTGAAAAATCCACGGACTCGACGACGCCGAAGCTGGTCTTGGCACCGAAGCGCTCGGCCTGCTTTTGCATCCGCGTCATCAGCTCGTAACCGTCCACGCCCTCGGGAAAGCCGGGGAAGTTTTCCACAATGCTGGTGGTGGTGAGCAAACCGCCGGGCTGTTTGCCGGTGAGCACGAGCGGCGCGAGTTGCGCGCGGGCAGTGTAAAGCGCAGCCGTCCAGCCGGCCGGACCGGAACCAATGATGACAACTTTTTCCATAGGCCGCGAAAGGTAGTCCGAGAACGGCGCGCTGACAAGCCGGTTGAAAATTAAATTATTTTTATCCGGCGCACGGCGTTTGCGTTTGCAGTCCGGCGGCTTTGAAGTTTTACTGACGGCGATGAAATTGTGGATTTTCCTCTGGGCGGCGGTCGGGCTGGCCTTGGTCAGCCCCGCGCAGGACACGAACGTGACAACGCTGTGGACGTTCAAACTGCCCGGCGGCGACGCGGAATCTTCCCCGGCTCTCGCGCCGGACGGAACGATTTACGAAGGCACGTTCCACGGCTCGCTGCTCGCGCTCACGCCGGACGGAAATTTAAAGTGGCACTTCAAGGCCGGCTTGGAAATCAAGTCGTCCCCGGCGGTCGGGACGGACGGCACGGTTTATTTCGGTTCGCGCGACCGGAAGTTTTACGCGCTCACGCCCGCCGGAAAATTGAAATGGACTTTCGCCACCGGCGCGTGGGTGGATTCCTCGCCGGCGCTCGCGGCGGACGGCACGATTTGTTTCGGCTCGTGGGATAATGATTTTTACGCGCTTGCCCCCGACGGCCGGCTGAAATGGAAATTCGCCGCCGGCGGCATCGTGGACTCGTCGCCGGCCATCGGCGCGGACGGCACAATCTATTTCGGCTCGCACGACCGGAATTTTTACGCGCTCGCACCGGACGGAAAGCTGAAGTGGAAATTCGCCACCGGCGCGCAAATCACCGCGTCCCCTGCTCTCGCGGCGGACGGCACGATTTACATCAGCTCGACGGACGGAAATCTGTATGCGCTGAATCCCGACGGCTCCGAGCGCTGGCGATTGCACACCGGCGGCTACACGGCCTCGTCGCCAGTTTTGGACGCGGAAGGAAATCTTTATTTCGCCGTCAACACCGAGGAATGTTCCGTAAGCCCCGACGGCAAGGTGCGCTGGCGCTTCAACAGCGCCACCGATCCCATCGTCATCTCGGGGGCGGCTGTCGGCGAAAATATTTTGCTGTCCGCGCCGTGGGTCAATGCCAGCCTGCTCACCGCCGACATGAAGGTCATTTGGGAATTTCAAGCGAGCTTCACCCTGCGCAACTCGCCCAATGTGAGCCCGACCGGGGCGATTTATTTCTCCGCCGGCGGATTTCTTTATGCCATCCGGCCCATGAACGAAATTGCCCCGCCGGCCAAAAGTTCCTGGCCGCTGTGGCGCGCGGACGCGCAGCACACCGGCCGCGTGCAGAAATAAATTTCAGCCGAGCCGCTCGCGACCGCCGTAGCCGGTGTCGAGGTCGTGCCAGAATTCCACCTTGTCCTCGTCAGCTTCCCAGCAGAGAAAAACTTCCTTGCCGCCGATAATGGCGGGAAAATCAATCAGCCCGCGCGACAAATCCTTGATGAAAATTTCGCGGCGCTGAAACTCCGCGAGGATTTTTTGCATCCCGGCGAGCGCGCGAATCCAGTTGTTCACCGTCTCGCCGCCGGTGTCCTGGCCTTCGATGTTGAGGCCGCCGAGGCGTTTTTCCTGGCGCTGTTCCTCCTCGCGCAGGCGGTTGAGTTCCGCCAGCCACTCGCGCAACTGCGGCAGCAGCGCCTCCGCCTCGTCGCGTGTGTAATGTTTTTGGAAGCGATGCTTCATGGCAAAAAAAGACCGTTCGCGATGGCTGCTTGGCAACCGCCGCGAACGGCTGTGAAATCACATGGCGACGGCAGATTACTTCTGCCAAGTGCGCTTCTTGTGACGGTTCAAGCGCAGCTTCTTGCGCCGTTTGTGTTTGTTGATTTTTGCCTTACGGCGTTTTTTCAGTGATCCCATAATTGGATGTGGAGATTATGTAACAAATCAGCGCGCCAAACGCCACTCAAATTTTACGGATTCAGTAAACCACCTTGTTGAGCGGATACTCAATAATGCCTTCCGCGCCGGCGGCCTTGAGCTGGGGTATCAGCTCGCGCACGATTTTTTCGTCAATGATCGTCTCCACCGCCACCCAGCCCTTGAGGCTCAAGTTCGCGATGGTGGGATTGCGCAGCGCGGGCAGATCCGCGAGCAGCTTCGCCAGATTTTTCTCGGCGATGTTCATCTTCAAGCCGACCAAGGCCTCGGCATCTAGCGCGCCCTTGAGCAGCAACGCCATCGTCTCGATCTTCCGGCGCTTCCAAGGATTCTTCCACGCGTCCAAATTGGCGATTAGCCGCGGCGTGGAGCAGAGCAGTTCGTCCACAATGCGCAGCTTGTTCGCGCGGAGCGATGAACCGGTCTCGGTGACATCCACAATCGCATCCACCAATTCGTGCGCCTTTGTTTCCGTGGCGCCCCAGGAAAATTCCACTTCGGCCTTCACACCGTTTTTCTTGAGATACTTTTTCGTAAGGTTGACGACTTCGGTGGCGATGCGTTTGCCCTGTAAATCTTTCACCGACTTGATCGGCGAATTTTCCGGCACGCACAGCACCCAGCGCGCGGGGCGGCGCGAGACTTTGCTGAAAAGAAATTCGCCGACCTCGTGCACCTTCGATCCGTTTTCCATGACCCAGTCGTGGCCGGTGATGCCGCAATCGAGATAGCCGTGCTCGACGTAGCGGGAAATCTCCTGCGCGCGAAACATACGGATGTCCAACTCCTCGTCGTCCACGTAGGGAACGTAGGAGCGGCTGCTGACCGTGATGTTGTAGCCCGCCTTGGCCAGTTTCTGGATGGCGGCTTCCTGCAAACTGCCCTTCGGCAGGCCGAATTTTAATTTCTTGCTCATGTAAATGGTTCTGCGATCAGAATGGATTTTATTTTGCCCGGTTTGGGCACGGATTGGCGACATCTTTTTTGCCTTTCACCACGCGGAATTTGTCACTTCACGCTGGCAATCGTCCAGTCGTCGCCGGTTTTCTTCAGCTTGAACGTGTAAAAGCCCTGCACCGCGCCGCCCGCATACCAGCGGCCAATCACGTCCACCGTGCCGTCGGCGTCCGGGTCGCTCACGTCCGCGCCGAGGATCATCACCGGCTTGCCCGTGTCCTTGTCGAGCGGCGACTGGTTCGCGCGCAGGTCAATGTGATAGCTCTGCTTGATGGGCGGGACGTGGTTGGGAAATTTCCTGATCATCGCGTCCACCACCGCGTCGTCCGCCTGCAGGAACAGCGCCGTGTAATCGCCGCCGTCCCAGAAACGCCGCTCAAACAGGTAGCCGAATACCACCATGTCAATCTGATGCTCGTCCGCCTTGGACAAGCTCGGGGCGACCGGCGACATGACCGCCACCGACGCGGGAATCTTCACCTCGCTGGCGAAATAAATCTTCTCATCGTTCGTGCCGCAGCCCGCGAGCAACAAGCCCAGCGCTGCACCGGAAAAAATTATTTTAGTTTTCATGCTTCACTTCCAGATGACCCGCCGGCCGGCCACCGAGATTTCTTTCCGCGCCAGCGCCGCGACGCAGCGCGGATACAATTCATGCTCCGCCGCGTGGATGCGCCGGTGCAAACTTTCCGCCGTGTCGTCGTCCAGCACCGGCACCGCCGACTGGCCGATGATCGCGCCGGAATCCACGCCCGCGTCCACGAAATGCACCGTGCAGCCGGCCACCTTCACGCCGTGGTCGAGCGCCTGCTTCCACGATTGCAGGCCGGGAAAACACGGCAGCAGCGACGGATGGATGTTGACGATGCGCCCCGCGAACGCGCGCAGGAAATCGCCCTTCAGCACGCGCATAAAACCGGCCAGCACGATCAAATCCACCTTGGCGATTTGCAGCGCGACGACGAAGGCGCGCTCCGCGTCCTCGTCCAGCTTGGTGCGGAACTGCCCCGGCGGAATGAAATGCGCCGGAATTTTCCGCGCGCGCGCGTGCGCCAAAATCCCCGCCGTCTCGACATCGCTCAACACGACGGCGATCTCCGCCGGAATCTTCCCCGCCGCCACCGCATCCGCGATGGCGACAAAGTTGGAGCCTTTGCCGGAACCAAGGACGCCGATGCGAAAAGGAATGTTCACGGGATTATTTTATTCCTGCGGGTAAACCAGAATCCGGTCATGCACGAGCACGATGAGGTCGTTCTTGCCGTCGCCGGTCACGTCGGCCACGGCGCACTCGCGCGGCTCCGGCAACGCGTTCTGTGCGCCGCGAAACGTGTGCTGCTCGAACACCTGCCAGCGGTCGCCCGCCACCAGCTTGCCCGCCGGCGTGAAGTTCACCACGTCGAGATAATTTTTCGCCGTCTCCATGAAGATGAGCTGCTTGCGCCCGGCGCCGGTCAGGTCGCCGGCGATGACATCATTGAGATAGCCGTCCTTGATCGGCGTGTCGTAATCATCCAGCCGCGTGAGCTTCCACACATCGCCGCCGAGCGGCAGCCACGCGACGGAATTCTGCCCGGTGAACGCCACCGCCGCGCCGCCGAGCGCCACGGAACCGATGGCGCTGAACGTCGTCACCGGCAAATCAATGTTCTTCACCACCTGCCACACGCCGTTCGTGTCGCGTTCGCAAAGCGTCAACTGCTTGTGTTCCGCATCGAAGAGAAACAGCGACGGCACCGCATTGGTGCCGTTCGTCACCGCCGCCGCGCCGACGATGCGCGAGTCGCTGTCCGAGCCGTTGATCTGATCCTTCACGGTGAACTTCCAGCCGGGCGGATTTGTCGAGCCGGCAATCTTCGCCTCCGGCTCCAGCACCACGGCGCGGAGGAAATTTTTCTGCGGCAGCAGCAGCTCCGGCTTGCCGTTGCCGTCCACATCGGCGGAAGCCAGCCACGGCTGCTCCATCGCACCGCCCGGCGGATCCACATCCACCTCGTCAAACATGCCATTCTTCTTTTGCAGCAGCACCTTGATCTTCTCGTAAGGAATCAGCACCACCAGATCCGCGAGGCCGTCTTGGTTCACGTCCTGAATGGCGAGCGTCGTCGGGCTTGACGTGAAGCTCGCGCTCAACTTCTGCGTCGCCGTCTTGCCATCGGCGGTGCGCGTGACGAGCGAGCGGACGCCGTCCTTGTCCACGAGGATGGCGAGCGTCGGCTTCGCGCCGGGTTTCAGCGCGCCCACGGCCATGGCCAGCGGCTTGCCATCGAGCGGCAACGGCGTGGGAAACGGCAGCCGGCCGTTCTTGTCAAACTGCGTCATCGCGACGGCATTTTCATCGTGGCTCAACAAAAAGATTTCCGGATGACCGTCGCCGTTCCAGTCCGACACCGCGATTTGCGAGACGCCGGCGAGGCTGGGGAATTTCTTCGGCGAGGCCAGCGTGCCGTCCGCCTGCTGGAGATAGACCGAAAGCTGGCCGCTTTCCGGTTCCGCCACGATCAAATCAGCGCGGCCGTCGCCGTCCACGTCCGCCCACACGAAGCCGCGCGCGGCGGCGTCGGACTTGTTGAGCGGGAGGATTTGCATCTGGCCCTGGCGGAATTTGCCGGCGAGCGGCTCCGCCGGTTTGCGCGTGAACTGCGAGACTTCCGCGCGCCCGGTCGCCTGCACGATGTCCACGAGAAAATTCGTCGTGCCGCCCGCGAGCGTGTCCAGCCAGAACGACCGCACCGGCTGCGTCTTGAAATAAATTTCCGGCCCGAGCTGCCCGCCGGCAATCTGCAGCCGCACGCGGAACGGCGTCATGCTGTCAAAATCCACAAACACCAGGTCATTCTTCCCGTCGCCGTTGATGTCCGCCATCTGAATGGCCTTGGGCGTGCCGGAATACGGGATTTTCACCGGCTCGGCCAGCGTGTGGTCCGGTTGCTGTGCGAGGAAAAACACCGCGCCGTTGTCGCCAAGCAGCGCGATGTCGTTGAGGCCGTCGCCGTTCAAATCGCCGACCGCGAGCGCGTTCGGGTCCAGCCGGCCGTCGTCCAGATGCCAGCGCTTCGGCTCGCTCCAGCCGTTGGTGCCGAGGTTGTAGCGCACAATCAAATCCTTGCCGTCGCCAAAATAAATCAGGTCCGGCCGGCCGTCGCCGTTCACGTCCGCCACGGCCAGCGCGGCGATGCGTTCCTCCGTGGGCAGCGAATCAATGCGGAAGCGCGAGCCTGGCGGCAGGTCATTAATTTCCGGCTTCTGCGCGGGCGCGGCGTCCGGGCGATTGGTCTGGCCGGTGAGATTGTAAAGCAGGCTGATCTTCGAGCGCAGGTTGTCCGCGACGATAATGTCGTTCAGGCCGTCGCCGTCGAGGTCGGCGACGTGCAGGTTGCTCACCTGCGGGTCAATGGGATAAATCTCCGTGCCGGTGAAACCGAACAGATTGGTGCCGCTGGCCGCGCGGGCGGACAGGCACAGGCCGGCCGCCGCCGCGAGCGCGACGACGGAACATTGCAGGCGACGATTCATGCGCCGCAACCTGCCAGCGCCGCCCGAAATTGGCGAGAATATTCGCTCCTTGCGGAGGGCCATTTCGAGCGAAGGGCCACCATGAGTGACCGCCAAATGCAGCCACGAACAAATCGCTTCCGCCTTTCCGGCTAAATCCTCTCATTTGCCCGCGCGGGCGCGCGCGGCAAAACTCGCGCTTGTCCTGTCCGGCGGGTTGGCCTAAAGTGCCGGCTCCCAATTTATTTTTATGACGACCCAGCGCAAACTTCGTTACGGCATGATCGGCGGCGGCCAAAACGCCTTCATCGGCGCGGTTCACCGCCTCGCCGCCAACCTCGACGGCCAGATTGAACTCGTCGCCGGCGCGTTCTCGTCGGACGCCCAGAATTCCCAGACCACCGGCAAACAGCTTTTCCTCAATCCCCGGCGCACCTACGCCAGCTACGCCGAGATGGCCGAGCGCGAGGCGGCGTTGCCGGCGGCGGAGCGGATTGATTTTGTTGCCATCGTCACGCCCAACTTCCTGCACGCGCCGGTGGCCGAATTGTTTCTCAAGAAAGGTTTCCACGTCGTCTGCGACAAGCCGATGACGCTGGACTTGAAGGAGGCCAAGGCGCTGCGCACCACCGTGCGCCAGACGGGCAAGGTGTTTGCGCTCACGCATAATTATACCGGCTACCCGATGGTGAAGGAGGCGCGCGAACTCGTCCGCACGGGCAAGCTGGGCAAAATCCTGAAGGTGGTCGCCGAGTATCCGCAGGGCTGGCTGCTGGACAAAATCGAGGCCACCGGCCAGAAGCAGGCCGCGTGGCGCGCGGACCCGAAGAAGGCCGGCGCGAGCTGCTGCGTGGGCGACATCGGCACGCACGCGGAAAACCTCGGCCGCTACATCACGGGCCTGAAGATTGACGAGCTGTGCGCGGACTTCACGACGTTCGTGCCCGGCCGCCGGCTGGAGGACGACGCGAATATGCTCATCCGCTATCAGGGCGGCGCGAAGGGCGTGCTGCATTGCTCGCAAATTTCCTGCGGCGAGGAAAACAATTTGAACATCCGCGTCTATGGCACCAAGGGTTCGCTCGCGTGGCAGCAGGAGCACCCGAACGAACTGAAGTTCATGGCCAAGGGCGAGCCGGCGCGGATGCTCCGGCGCGGCAACGGCTACGTCAGCGACGCGGCGAAAAAGTTCACCCGCCTGCCCTTCGGCCATCCTGAGGCGTTCATCGAGGCGTTCGCGAACATTTATCTGGAAGCCGTCGCGGCCATCCGCGCCAGCATCGCGGGAAAAAAAGGCACGTTTGATTTTCCGACGGTGGACGACGGCGTGCTGGGCATGGCGTTTATTGAAACCGCGGTCAAGTCCGCCGCGTCCAAGGGCAAATGGACCAAGCTCGCCAAAATCTAAATTAAAAACATGAACAAACTCATCGTCGCCGCCGCGCTGGCGGCCATCGCCACCAACGTGGCGCTCGCGCAGACCAAGAAGAATGTCGAAGTCGTCATTGACGGCGTGGCCGGCTTTCAAGACACACCACTCCAGCCGGACGGCCAATGGCATGTGCACGACCCGGCGCGGCCGCAGCCGCCCGTCGTCACGCCCGGCGCCACCTTCAGCGACAACGCCGCGCCGCCCAGCGACGCGCTGGTTTTGTTTGACGGCAAGGACTTGTCGCAGTGGGTGGACAAGCGAACCGGCGGGCCGGTGGCCTGGACGGTGGCCGACGGCGTGGCGACTTCGGCCAAGGGCGACATCGTGACGACGAACCAATTTGGTGACCTGCAGTTGCATCTTGAATTCCGCGAGCCGACGCCGCCCATGGGCGACGGCCAGGGCCGCGGCAACAGCGGCGTTTTCCTGATGGGCCAATATGAGATCCAGGTGCTCGATTGCTATCACAACAAGACCTACGCGGACGGCGCCACGGCGGGGATTTACGGGCAGCATCCCGCGCTCGTGAACGCGTGCCGCCCGCCCGGCGAATGGCAGACCTACGACATTATTTTCAACGTGCCGCATTTTGACGCGGACGGGAAACTGGTGTCGCCCGGCTACGTCACGGTGTTTCACAACGGCGTGGTGGCGCAGAACCATCAGGCCATCCGGGGCGCGACGAACTGGAAAAGCCCCGGCAAATACACGCCGCACGGCCCAACCGGCCCGCTCGCGCTGCAATATCACAACAACTCCGTTTCCTTCCGCAACATCTGGGTGCGCCCGGTGCCGGTGGTCAACGAGCCGTGAGCCGGCCATCGCCAGCCTTGCTTTAAAAATAAAATGAAAATTCTCGCCACCCTCCTGGTTGCCGCGCTCGCGGTGACTTCCCTCCACGCCGAACCGAAAAAGCTGCTCGTGGTCACGACCACGACGGGCTTCCGGCACAGCTCCATTCCGACGGCGGAAAAAGTCCTGGCGCAGCTCGCCCAGCAAAGCGGCGAGTTCACCGTGGATTACATCCACCAACCGCCCGGCAAGCCAGCAAACCTGAAGAAGGACGCGACCGATGAACAGAAGGCCGCTTTCAAGACCGCCGAAGACCAATGGGAAGAATCGCTGAAGGCCGCTCTGCAAAAGCTCTCGCCGGCGTCGCTGAAGAATTACGACGGTGTGATTTTCGCGAGCACCACCGGCGACCTGCCGATACCCGACAAGCAGGGCTTCCTTGACTGGATTAAGGCCGGGCACGCATTCATAGGGCTGCACGCGGCGAGCGACACGTTTCATGGCTGGCCGGAATTTGCGGCGATGCTCGGCGGCGAATTCGCGCATCACGGGGCGCAGCTCAGCGTGGAATGCCTGAACGAAGACCCGGAAAATCCCGCCACCGCGCAACTCGGCAAGACTTGGACCATCTCGCAGGAAGAAATGTATCAATTCAAAAACTACGACGCGACGCAGGTTCATGACCTGCTGGTCCTCGACAAGAAACCCCAAGAACCTTTCACCCCTGGCCATTACCCGGTTTCGTGGTGCAAACCCTACGGCGCCGGCCGCGTGTTCTACACTTCGCTCGGGCATCGCGAAGACATTTGGGACACCGACCCGACCATCAAGGATCGCAAGAACGACCCAGCCATCAGCAAGGCATATCAGCAGCACGTCCTCGGCGGCATCGAGTGGGCGCTGGGCTTGAAGAAATAATCCGGCGAAATTCTTTCAACCAACCAAACGCGGGCCGCTTCCGGCATGGAAGCGGCCCGCGTGATTTAAGAGCGCGCGGCGACAACCGCTTCAGCCCAGCCGCCGCCGGAATTCCGCGCAGGCCCGGGCGATGTCCGGCGCGTTGAGGATGGCGGAGACGACGCAGATTCTTTGTGCGCCGGCGGCCAGCACGGCGTCGAGCGTCTGCAAATTCACGCCGCCAATCGCAAACCACGGGACGGTCGCGTGCGCCGCCGCCCAGCGGACATAGTCGAGCGTCACGGGCTTGGCGGTCGGTTTGGTGCCGGTGGCGTAGATCGGGCCGATGGCGACATAGTCCGCTCCGGCAGCCAGCGCGCGTTGCGCCTGATCGGGAGCATGCGTGCTCAAACCAATGCGGAGTTCAGAGTGCGGAGTTTGGAGTTCGGAGACATTCTTGAATCCGGCGTCGAAAAAATCTTCCTGGCCGAGGTGGCAAATGTCCGCACCAATTTCGTTCGCGATCTCCAGGTGGTCGTTGATGACGAGGCCGACCTTCGCACGGCGCGTGACGGGCAGGATTTTTTCCGCCAGACGCCGAATTTCGTCGGGCGCAGAATGCTTGGCCCGGAGCTGAATCAAATCACTGCCGCCGTCACAAAGCTGCTGCGCGACGAGTTCGGGCGCGCGGCCATGCAGATAGGCCGTGTCCACGAAGGTGTAAAGTTTGCAGTCCGCGAGTGGTTTCATTTTCCAATAAAAACGGCGGCGGGAATTTCAGCCGCCGCCGTGCGCGTAAAATATATTTACTTCAAGCCGGCGAGGTAGCCGAAGCGCGCCTTGAATTCTTCCGGCGTCACCTTGATGACGGCGGCGAGCTTGCTCAACTGCTTGGCGTCCTCAAAGTCTTCGCGCTCGAGACGGATCATGTAAGCGACGGCACATTCGTAAGCCTCGCCGTCCACGTTGACCTTGCGGTTCTGCATGCGGCCGGTCTTGGGGTCGAGCATGTCGTCGAACGGCAGCGGGTTCATCTTGCCGTCCACGAAGCTGATGATGGCACCGAATTTTTCGGCGGCGGGCGAGCGGAGGAATTTCACGGCCGCGTAACCGAGGTCGCGGGTGTATTCGGCGTCGAACGGAATCGGGTCGGCGCAGCGGAGTTCGTAGCCAAGATCCTTGTCAATGAAGGCCATCTTGATGCCGAGCTTTTCCAGGCGCACGGTCAACAATTCCTTCATCAGGCGGCCGAACTCGATTTCGCCGAGGCGCAGATGGCCGTGGTCGTCGCGGATGACTTTACCGAAACGCTCCAACTGGCCTTCGGGCAGCGCGGCGACAAGACCTTTTTCACCGAGCGATTCAATCAAACCTTCCGCCAGCACCACGAGGCCGTAGCGCGAACCTTCGGCGGTGCGTTTGATGATGGAACCAATGATGATGTCGCAGACTTCGTCCACCGTGACCTGACGTCCGCGAAATTCTTCCGAGATGATCGAAAGCGTGGCGGCGGAAGCCTTGCCGATGCCGAGCGCCAGATGGCCGGCCGCGCGGCCCATGCTGATGATGAGATACCAGCGCGACGTGGTGCGCGCGTCCTCAATGAGGTTGCGGACAATCTGCACACCGTAGTGCCGCGCGGTTTCGTAGCCGAACGTCGGCGCGGTGCCGGGCAGCGGCAGATCGTTGTCAATCGTCTTGGGCACGTGCGCCACCTTGATTTTGCCCTGGCTGTATTTGGCGACGTAACTGGCGGAAAACGCCGTGTCGTCACCGCCGATGGAAACCAGCGCGGTGATGCCGAGCTTCTCGAACACGGTAAAAATATTTTTCATCTGCTCCGGCGACTTGGTGGGATTCGTGCGCGCCGTGCCGAGAATCGAGCCGCCCTTGAGATGGATGTCCTTCACATCGCGGATGGACAACGGTTTGATCTGCGTGGTGTCGCCCTGCGCGATATATTTGAAACCGTCACGGAAACCGATGACCTCGTAGCCCTGGTTGATGCCTTCGATGGTGGCCGCCGCGATGACGCCGTTCAAGCCGGGGGCCGGACCGCCGCCGACCAAAATTCCAAGCCTGCCTTTGGTGCTCATAGTTTTTGAATGATTTTTGTTGGTGACCGCAGAGACGGCGTATGCTGCCCGCGCCGGCAAAAAAATTCAATTCCATTCTTGCCACAATCAGCCCACAATTTGCGCAACGAAATGAACCGAGCGATTTTTCTCGACCGCGATGGGACGCTGATTGCGGAAAAAGAATACCTGCACCGCCCCGAAGACGTGGAAATTTTTCCCGGAGCGGGCGCGGCGCTGAAACGGCTGGCGGACGCCGGTTTCAAACTCATCATCGTCACCAACCAGTCCGGCATCGGGCGCGGCTATTTTACGCTGGCCGATGCCGAGCGCGTCAACGACCGCGTCAGCCGCGAGTTCGCGCGCGCTGTCGTGCATTTCGAGAAAACCTACATCGCGCCGGAGGCGCCGGACCAGCCCAGCCGTGGGCGCAAGCCGTCGCCGCAGTTTTTATTCGACGCGCGGGACGAATTTGGATTGGACCTCGCCGACAGCTACATGGTCGGCGACAAGCTGATTGATTTGGAATGCGGCTGGAATGCCAGCGTGAAAAAGAGCATACTCGTCCGCACCGGCTACGGCGCGGGGTTTGAACGCGACGCGGCGGGGAAAATTTCAAAGGCCGTCGTCGTGAATAATCTGACCGAAATGGCCGCGTGGATTTTGAGCCATGAACTCAAAACTAAAAATTAAAAACTAAAAACTCTCATGTGCGGCATCATCGGATACGTCGGAAAAAAAGCGGCCTCGCCCATCCTCTTGGAAGGCCTGCGGCGGCTGGAATATCGCGGCTATGACAGCGCGGGCGTGGCCATCTTGGACAACGCCGCCTTTTCGCTCCGCAAGAAAAAAGGGCGGATTGACGAGGGCATAGCGCGCGTCCTGAAGGCCGAGCCCGCCGCTGGCAGCCTCGGTATTGCGCACACGCGCTGGGCCACGCACGGCGTGCCGTCGGACAGCAACTGCCATCCGCACCTCGACGCTTCCGGCAAAATCGCCGTTGTCCACAACGGCGTCATCGAAAATTATGACGCGCTCAAACAACGGCTTCTTCGCGCCGGCCACAAGTTCAAATCCGACACCGACACCGAAGTGCTTGCGCATTTGATTGGCGAACATTACGAAAAGCGCAAAATCGGAAATCGGAAATCGGAAATCGGAAATGAATTGGCCCAAGCCGTCTGCGACGCACTCCGCGAAGTCATCGGCACCTATGGGCTCGCGGTCATCTGCACGGATTTTCCGGACACCATCATCGGCGCACGACGCGGTTCGCCGCTCATCATTGGCATCGGCAAACATGAAAATTTTCTCGCCAGCGATGCCAACGCCATCGTCGCCCACACCAAAAAAGTTGTTTACCTGAACGACTACGACGTGGCGACTATCACGCCGGAACGGTTCGACGTTTTGAACCTCGGCACGGATACGGCCAACGTCCAGATCAGCAACCTGGAGTTTTCGCAGGAAGACGCGGCGCGCGGCAAACACGCGCACTTCATGCTCAAGGAAATTTACGAGCAGCCGCAGACCATTCTGAACGCGCTGCGCGGTCGCCTCGATTTTGAAGGCGCGACCGCAAAATTTGGCGGATTAAACATGACGGCTGCTGAATTGCGCAATATTGACCGCATTATTATCGCCGCCAGCGGCACGAGCTGGCACGCGGCGCTGGTTGGCGAATATCTAATCGAGGAACTCGCGCAAATTCCGGTCGAGGTGGAGTTCGCGCACGAATTTTGTTACCGGAATTGTCCGCTGGAAAAAAACACCGTGCTGCTGGTGCTGTCGCAGTCCGGCGAGACGGCCGACACCCTCGCCGCCTTGCGCGAGGCGAAACGGCGCGGTCACAAGGCGCTCGCCATCGTCAATGTCGTCGGCAGCACCATCGCGCGCGAATCGGACGGCGGCATCTACATGCACGCCGGCCCGGAAATCGGCGTGGCCTCCACCAAGGCCTTCGTCTCCACGATTTCCATTTTGACGCTGCTCGCGGTGCATCTCGGCCGACTGCGCAATCTCTCCGCCAAGCGCGCGCTGGATGTTCTGCACGGGCTGGAAGCGCTGCCGAAGCAGATTGAAAAAATCCTGTCGCAAAACGACGCGTTGAAAAAGGTCGCGAAGAAATATGCCAAGGCCGACGACTTCTTTTTCCTCGGGCGCGGCTACACCTTCCCGATTGCGCTGGAAGGCGCGCTCAAGCTGAAGGAAATTTCCTACATCCACGCCGAAGGCTATTCGGCGGCGGAAATGAAGCACGGGCCGATTGCGCTGATTGATAAAAACACGCCGACGGTTTTTCTCGTGCCGCAGGACGCGATGTATGACAAGACGATGGCGAATCTCGCGATGATCCGCGCGCGCCAGGGCCCGATCATCGCGCTGGCGACGGAAGGTGACAAGGCCATCAAGAAAGTGGCGGACGACGTGATTTACCTGCCGCCGACGCTCGACCTGCTGAATCCGATCCTGGCGACCGTGCCGCTGCAACTCTTCGCGTATCACATCGCCGTCGCGCGCGGCTGCGACGTGGACAAGCCGCGCAACCTCGCCAAGAGCGTGACGGTTGAATAAGAACCACCACCGAAATCGCCCGCAGTGCGATTGAAATATTTCCCGGAGGCATTTATTGCACTAATAGGACTCGGTAAAAGTGTTGTGCGTCGGTATTTTTTCTAGCCCAAGACAGGCCCTGACCATCATTGGCCGGGGCTTTTAATTATTTCCGCGTCCCTTTTAAAATAGATGGATTATGAATAGTCTAAACCCAAATCATGAGCCATCCGCGTCACCTGTAAAAACTGCGGCAATGTTTTTGATTGGAATGACCAGTGGCCGGCGGAACTGAAAAGGTGTCCCGCTTGCGGAATGTTAATCCGGTTTATTCACCATCACCGGAACCGGGATAAACAGGTTGCCCAGCAGGCAGCGATGACCGGCCTATTCTGAAAAAAGTTCCGGGAGGTTCATCATGCCGTGACGGATACGCAACAGTTCAATGGCTCCCTTTTCCAGCCGGTAAAACACCAGATAGTTCGGATATTTTCGCAGATTCAGCGCGCGGATTCCCGCTGCGGGCAAATCGTTTCGGATGCGGCCAATCTCCGGCACCCGCCGGATGTGTTCCAGGGCTTTTTTAAGCGCTTGATACCAGTCGGCGGCAACCTTCTCGCCCGCCTCGGTGCAAAGATAATCGGCGCACTCGGCAACATCGGATAGATAGACCGGGCGGTAAACCAGGTTCACTTGCCCTTCCTCCGGGCTTTGGCACGGCTGACACCTTTGGCGAACGCCGCGTCCATGTCGGCCACCTGCAACGGCCTCGCCGGCCCGGATTGCAGGGCTTCCATCACCCACCGGGCATGGAGTGCGGACGTGCGCGCGTCTTCCGCGTCGAAGGAACGGCGCAGGCGGAAGATGATTTCCTGATTGAGCGACCGCAGGCTGTTTTCTGCCGCCGCCTGGGCACGGTGATAAATTTCCTCGGGAATGTTTTTGAGCGTGTATTCAGCCATGCCGCCACCATAATGGAACCGTTTAGAGTTGTCAACCGGCCGGTGACTGGCCCTGAAAAATTGCAGCGTTGACGCCCAAGTCAGGCCTATTTTGCCATTGCCGCCAGCCCTTGGAGGGGTGATCCGCCATTTTGCACCACGGCCCATGAGCGAGACCGGGCGCTGGCCGGCCATGGCTAACCGCGAACCCCGCCGCTTCATGACGGTGCGGCGGCCCCGGCTTCCTGTGCCTTGACTTCGTTGTAAGACAGAACTTTCACAACCGAAAAAACTATTCCACTTTGACCATTAATCACGCCGTGAATCGGGGTCAAAGAGGTGTGCCTCATTGCGAGGCCGCCGGCTGGACGACAGCGGGCGGCGTCTGGCCGAGCGCCACTTGAATCTTGCACGTCACCAGCGACACGCCATCGGCTAAAATGTATGTTGCCACCAACAGCCCGAAATATTTTTGCCGGAAATGTTGCAACAAGATTGCCATTGTGGATTTGGAAAACGTCATCCTTGAGGAATTGAAGACGTTTTTTGGCCAGCCCGGGCGGATTGCCAGCCACTTGCTGGCGGCGGAAAAGCTCCGTTGGTGGTTTCGGCGGGTTCGTTCGTGATTCGGCCCGATTCGCAGCCGGGTTCAAATCACCGTGCCGTGCGGGATCACCGCGTCCTTCGGGATGATGATGATCCCGTCGCGGACGAAGTAGTGCTCGTGGTCGAGGTTCTCCGGCTTGCCGGCGGGCGAGATGACCACGTTGTTCCCGATGCGCGCGTTCTTGTCAATGATGGCGTTCTCGATCTTGCAGTGCGCGCCGATGCCGACCCGCGGCATGCCTTCTTTTTCGTGCCGCTCCACGGATTCCATTGATTCGTAATAGTCGCTGCCGAGGATGACCACGCGGTTGAGTTCCGTGCCGTCGCCGATGATGGTGCGCAGGCCGACGATGCTCTGGTTGATGCGGGCGCGGTTGATGATGCAGCCGTCGGAAATAACGACGTGGTCAATCTGCGCGCCGTTGATCTTGGAGCCGGGCAGGTAGCGCGGTCGCGAAAAGATCGGCGCGCTCATGTCGAAGAAGTTGAAGCGCGGCAACTCGGTGACGAGGTCGAGATTCGCCTCAAAAAAGTTGCGGATGGTGCCGATGTCCGCCCAGTAGCCCTGGTAAACGTAGGAAAAAACTTTGTGCGTGCTGATGGCGTGCGGGATGA
>Ga0316224_1000828_pt1 | contig 38841 bp, 35 predicted proteins | sample TBH18013metaG_FD_206254 | JGI IMG/M metagenome (GOLD analysis project Ga0316224, IMG submission 206254) | Freshwater microbial communities from Trout Bog Lake, Wisconsin, USA - TBH18013 | ecosystem: Environmental > Aquatic > Freshwater > Lake > Hypolimnion/Profundal zone | place: USA: Wisconsin... | reverse complement strand
TCGGCTACGACGCCGGCACAGGGAAAGTTGCCCTCATCACCTTGTCCATCGACGGCCTTCCGGCCTTTTCCCAGGGAATGAGCTACGATTCCTATGGCCGTCTGGCCAGCCGGACCTACCCGGACGGATCGGTGCAAACCATTGTGAACGCTCCCGGAACAGGATTGCCTGGCACAACGAAATTCAAGGGCAACCTGCTGGCATCCCTCGGCTACGATACCTGCTCCTGGAACCTGAACCAGGTTTCCTTCGCCAATGGCGCCTCCACCTCCATCACCTACGGACCTGACCAGAACCAGCTTGAGAGCATGACCGCCATCGTTCCAGGGATGTTGGGCAGAACCTGGTTTTACAGCTTTGACCAAGTTGGGCATTTGCTTGGAGCCGTTGGAACCGACACGGTTCCGGCCTGGATCCCGGATGAGGAACACTACACGTATGATTCCCTTGGCCGGTTGGTAAAGGCCATGACCCGGGATCCTGGGGATGTGGCGCTGGGCTACGCCAACCGCGGTCTTCTGCAATCCTTCAGCTACGATTCGTTCGGCAATCGGATTTCGGCGAACACCGCCACCGTTTCAAATTGGCCCCACAATTCCCCGCCCGCGAATCCGACCACCTCCTCAACCCTGCGCTCGGGTTTGAGCGGGGTAACTGCCAATGTGGCATTCACCCCCACGTCATCCGCCTTCCTGCAGAATCGCCTCCCGGCGACGACTTCGAGTGGGGCATTGACCGGGGCAGTTTATGACCCGCAGGGAAACTTGACCCAGATATATCCTCAACCAGGTGCAAGCAGCACGAGTGTGACCCTGGCCAACGATGCAATGGGCCGGGCCACCAGCCTGAGCTATGGGCCAAGCAGCAGCCGGGGCACTTTGGCCTGCCTTTATGACGATCAAGGCCTGCGCATTCGAACCTGGGACGGGACGAGCTACACTTACAACATCTACAATGAATCTAGGCAGTTGATTGCCCAGTACAACAAAACCCCTACCGGACTCCTGACCTGGAAAAAGGATATTGCCTACCTTGGTACGCGGGAACTCGCGGAAATGGGGGCAAACGGGCGAACGAATGTATCGCTTTGTGATCACTTGGGCACACCGCGGTTCCTCTGGGACGGGTCGACCACCCCGGTGCAGCAGAAGTTTCTTCCGTTTGGCGAGCCTTTGACCGACCCGGTAACGATGGGGAAGTTCTCCAAGGGCTTTACCAACCTTGAGCAGACTGATGCGTCGGGCCTGATCTACTGCCAAGCCAGGTTCTACCTGCCTATGTGGGGGCGGTTCGCGAGTCCGGATCCGGCGAGGGATCAGCACTTCGAGCGGACTCAGAGCTGGAATATTTACAGCTACTGTATGAACAATCCGGTGATGAACATTGATCCCACCGGGATGTGGACCTGGGGTGGAGTTTACGACCAAATCCTTTATGGCGTAGCTTCGGCTCACGTAGCTTTGCAGAAGGTACCACTCCTTGGCTATGCATATTCTGGTGGTGCGCGGCTTGGAGAAGCAATTGGCGGCCAGAAGGTAATTATCGGCGCGGGGAATGGCTGGCCCCAGGTGAAGAATTTGAATCTTGAAGAAAGAAAAGACGCTTCGGCGGAGGGCACAGCAAAAGTTGGCTCGTTAGTTATTGTAGTAGGTGCACTTGCAGCGCTTGACCCCACGAAGTCAAAACCTGATTTCTTCGATGGAACCAAATATACGGAGAAGGTGGAAGCCCAGATGAAGCAAGGTGACTTTCATTCCTTTCCAGAAGAAGTAAAAGCATTCCAAAGTGATGGTAATGTCTCTAAGATCACTGGCGGAGATGGCGTGATTCGTGACATGCTAAAAATACCCGGAGAGTATCAAGGAAAAACGGGTAATTTTGAATTTATAAAAGAAGCGGATGGGACAATCAACCATCGTTTATTCCGTCCAGACCTCCCACCTCCACCCAAATCTTGAATGGCTATAACCATGAATATCATCTGGTCAAATGAGATTGACTCCGCTCTCAAGGTTGGTTTTCCGTTAATGGAATTTGGTATTAATAATTGGGCACTTGATGCAAGAAGCGCCTTGCTGGCAATTTCAAAATTAGGTGAAATGGGTATTGGGATTCTCGGAGGTGATGTATATGTTAATAACAATGGAACTATTGAGGCGAATTATGACAATTGGTATTGTAATATAATGCAAGATGAGACGCCCCTTGCGTTTATTCAGCGTAGCAATTCGGTAGCGGTGGCATATATAGAAAATTATTTAATACAAACTCCAGGTGTGAATCCCTTATTTGCCATAGTCCCATTGGTTGCGAAATAATCAACCAGAATTTTTCCCCCGTTCGTTATCAATCCGAATTCATTGCCATTCTCCAGTCCAGCTCTCTTTTACGCCATCCCCAATTGTCGCTCCCAATTCCAGCGCGCCAACCCTCCCGCTGCTCACGGATTCAGGCTATACAAATTGGACCGGGAGGTGTTGATGGTATTCCCGCTCGCAGAGTTTGAACGGGTATTGCAAGAAGCCAGGTCTGGTCTGCTTAAATGCGAGTGACTTCCCTGTACCGCGCCCGATTGTTTAGACCAGAGATTAGCATCATGCCGCCTGCTTGGTATCCCAAGCTTGGCGGGCCTCGTCCGGTGTGAGTCCGCCCAGCTTTTCGAGCCGCCAGGCGCGGTTGTATAGGTTCATGAACTCGACCAGGGCTGGCTGAGAAGATACAAAAAACAACTTTTGCACCGCCAACTACAGCGCCCGGTTCTGGCCGCCGTCGATATCCAGGATCGAGCCCTGGCAGAAGCCCGATAGCGGCGACAGCAGGAACGCCACGGCTGCGGCGATCTCTTCGGGTTTGCCGAAGCGCGCCACCCGCTGGTTCGCGGCCAGGGTCCGGGCGGCCTCGTCCAGGCTGGTGCCGTCGGCCTCGGCCTGCCTGGCGATGCGCCCGGCGAGGCGGTCGGTGGCGACCGAACCGGGGTTGATGGCGTTCACCCGCACGCCGTCGGCCACGCCCTGGTCGGCCAGGACCTTGGTGAGGTTGAGCAGGGCGGCGTTGACCGAGCCGCCGATGGCGAACTGGGCGTCGCCGACCCGGCCGCCGATGCCGGAGATGTTGACGATCGAGCCCCGGGACCGGACCAGGTGCGGCCAGGCCGCCCGGGCGCAGCGGACCGCGCCGTAGAACTTCAGGCTGAAGCCGTCCTGCCAGTCGGCCTCGGACAAATCCAGGAAGGGACCCCGGCGGGTGGCGCCGGCGTTGTTGACCAGGTGGTCCAGGGCGCCGGCCCGGTCCACGGCGAAGGCTACCAGGTCCGCGGGCACCGACGGTTCGCGCAGATCGGCCGGGAACACCCAGGTCTCGCCCGGGCAGGCCGCGGCCACCTCGTCCAGGAGCGCCGCGGAGCGGGCCGTCAGGACCAGGCGCATGCCCTCCCGGGACAGGCATTCGGCGATGGCCCGGCCGATGCCGCGGCTGGCGCCGGTGACGATGGCGGTCTGGCCTGCAAGTCGCAAATCCATCCTGATCCTCCCGGGGGCTACTGCCCGCGCTTCTCCTCCAGCTCCAGCCACTGCATTTCCAGTTCCTCCAGGCCGGCCTGGGCCGCGTCCCGGTCGCGCAGGGCCTGGTGGCCGGGGGCGTCGCCGGTGATGAAGGCGGCCGGATCGGCCATGGCCGCCTCCAGGTCGCCGATCCGGGCGTGCAGCGCGGCCATGGCCTCGTCCAGCTCCGCCAGCCGCCGTTCCTCCTTCTGGGACAGGCCCGCCTTGCGCTTGGCAGGCTCCCGGGTGTCGCCGCGGACCACCCGGGCCGCCTCGGCCCGGGGCGCGTCCAGGGCCCGCTCGGCCCGGAGCCGCGCCACCGAGGCCGGGCTGCCCTCGTAGAGCTCCCAGCGGGGGTCGCCGGAGGGATTGAAGGCCAGGGTGTGGGTGGCCACCTGGTCCAGGAAGAACCGGTCGTGGCTCACCAGCAGCAGGCTGCCCGGGTAGTCCAGGAGGGCCTCCTCCAGGTTCTGCAGGGTCGGGATGTCCAGGTCGTTGGTGGGCTCGTCCAGGACCAGCAGGTCCGAGGGCAGGAGCATGGCCTTGGCCAGCAGCAGGCGGTTGCGCTCGCCGCCCGAGAGGGTGCCGGCCAGGCGCTTCTGCTGGTCGGCGGGGAAGCCGAACCGGGTGAGATATACCAGCACCAGCAGCTCCTGGCCGCCGACCTTGACCATCGAGGCCCGCTCGGCGATGTTGTCGGCCACGCTCAGGTCGCCGCGCAGCTCGCCCCGGCCCTGGGAGATGGCCGTCACCGAAAGCTTGGGGTGGCGCACCAGGGTGCCGGTGGTGGGCGCCAGCTCGCCCAGCAGCAGCTTGAGCAGGGTGGTCTTGCCGCAGCCGTTGGGGCCGAGCAGGGCGATCCGCATGCGCCGCTGGAGCACCAGGTCCAGGCCGCCGACCAGCTCGGTGGTGGTGCCGGGGTAGGCGAACCGCAGGCCCTCGGCGTTCAGGAGCGAATCGGAGCGGTTGCTGCCGCCGGCGAAGGTCAGCGAGGTCCGCGCGTCCACCCGGAGCCGCTCGTGGACGTCATCCTTCAGGTCCAGCACGTCCTGGATGCGCAGCTTGGATTTCCGGGTGCGGGCCTTGGCGCCCCGGCCCAGCCAGGCCAGCTCTCGGCGCAGGCGGTTCTGCATGTGCTCGGTGAGCCTCGACTCGCGGAACTCCCGGTCGCTCTTCTCCAGCAGGTAGTCGCTGTAGGAACCGTCGTAGCTGGTGACCGCGCCGTTCTCCAGCTCCAGCATGCGGTCCACCACGCCGTCCAGGAGGTGGCGGTCGTGGGTGATGAGCAGCAGCGCCCCGGAGAACTTCTGCAGCCACAGCTCGAGCTTCTCCACCTGCTCGGGGTCCAGGTGGTTGGTGGGCTCGTCCAGGACCATCACGTCCGGGTCCTTGAGCCAGGCCTGGGCCAGGGCCACGCGCTTGCGCCAGCCGCCGGACAGCGACTCCACGGTCGCCTCCAGGTCGGTCAGGCCCCAGGTGGTCTGGGCCTCCTTGAGCCGGGGCTCCAGGTCCCAGCCCATGTGGTTGAGGTGGTGCTCCACGTAATCCAGCTCCTGGTGCAGCCGGTCGGCAAGGTCCGGGGCGGCGCCCTGCAGGGCCTCGTGGATCTCCCCGTGCCGGCGGATCAGCTGGCGGTGGTCGGCCAGGGCCCACTCCAGGGCGCTGCGCACGGTGGCGTCGGCCGGGAAGTGCGGATCCTGGCTCAGCCGGGCCACCCGCTGGCCCTGGGTCAGCACCACCTCGCCCGAATCGGGCGTGTCCTCGCCGGCCAGGAGCTTGAACAGGGTGGACTTGCCGGCGCCGTTGCGGCCGATGAGGCCCACCTTCTCGCCCTGGGCCAGGCCGAACGACAGCCCCTCCAGGATGGGCTGGGCGCCGAAGCGCTTGGTGACCTTGACGAGACTGAGGGCGACTGGCATCCGTACTCCTGAACCCTCCAGTATCTCATGGAGCGGGCCGGGATCCATTCACCCTTTGGGAAGGAGCTCCCGCCAGCCGTCCAGGGCGTCCAGGAGCCCGTCGAGCTGGTCGGGGCCGGTGGTGTGGAACCGGCTCACCAGCTTCCAGCCCTGGGCCACCTTCTGGTAACGGTGCAGCCAGAGGAAGGGGCCCTCCCAGGGGCCGCCGTCCCGGCTCCGGGTCCGCACCAGGAAGGCCACGGCGGTCCAGGGACCCCGCGACAGCACCCGGCGCCCCAGCTCCTCGATGCCGGTCTCGTCGTCGTGCTCCAGCACCAGGTCGTCGATGTCGGGGACCAGCATGGCTCAGCCCAGGGGGATGTGCAGGCCGATCTTCCCGGCGTGCTCGCGGGCGGATTCGTAGCCGGCGTCGGCGTGGCGGAACACGCCCATGGCCGGGTCGTTCCAGAGCACCCGGCGGATGCAGCGCTCGGCCCGCTCGGTGCCGTCGGCGACGATGACCACCCCGGAATGCTGGGAGAAGCCCATGCCCACCCCGCCGCCGTGGTGGAAGCTGACCCAGGAGGCGCCGCCGCTGCAGGCGGTCATGGCGTTCAGCAGGGGCCAGTCCGAGACGGCGTCCGAGCCGTCCTTCATGGCCTCGGTCTCGCGGTTGGGCGAGGCGACGGAGCCCGAATCCAGGTGGTCCCGGCCGATGACGATGGGCGCCTTGACCTTGCCCTCGCGCACCAGCTCGTTGAACTTCAGCCCGGCCAGGTGGCGCTCGCCGGCGCCGATCCAGCAGATCCGGGCGGGCAGGCCCTGGAAGGCGATCTTCTCCTTGGCGGCCCGGAGCCAGCGGATCATGCCCTCGTTGTCCGGGAACAGCTCCATCATGGCCTGGTCGGTGACGGCGATGTCCTCCGGGTCGCCGCTCAGGGCGGCCCAGCGGAACGGGCCGATGCCCTTGCAGAACAGGGGCCGGATGAAGGCCGGCACGAAGCCGGGGAAGCCGAAGGCGTTCACGCATCCGGCCCGCTCGGCCTGGGCGCGGATGTTGTTGCCGTAGTCGAAGGTGATCGCGCCGGCAGCCTGGAAGGCCAGCATGGCCTCCACGTGGGTCCGCATGGAGGCCAGGGCACGCTGGACATAGCCTTCGGGATCGTCCTTGCGCAGGATGGCGGCGGCCTCCAGGGACAGCCCGGCCGGGATGTAGCCGTTATACTCGTCATGGGCCGAGGTCTGGTCGGTGACCAGGTGCGGCCGGGCGCCGCGCCGCAGCAGTTCGGGCAGGACCTCGGCGGCGTTGCCCAGCAGGCCGATGGAGACCGCCTTCTTCTCGCGGACGTAGCGCTCGACCCGGGCCAGGGCCTCGTCCAGGTCGTCGGTCCACTCGTCCAGGTAGCGGGTCTGCAGGCGCTTGTCGATGCGGGTGCGGTCGACCTCCACGCACAGGGCCACGCCGCCGTTCATGGTCACCGACAGCGGCTGGGCCCCGCCCATGCCGCCCAGGCCGGCGGTGAGGGTCCAGGTGCCGGCCAGGGTGCCGCCGAAGTGCTGCCGGGCCGCCTCCGCGAAGGTCTCGTAGGTGCCCTGGACGATGCCCTGGCTGCCGATGTAGATCCAGGAGCCGGCGGTCATCTGGCCGTACATCATCAGGCCCTTGCGGTCCAGCTCCCGGAACACCTCCCAGGTCGCCCATTTGGGCACGAGGTTGGAATTGGCGATCAGCACCCGGGGGGCGTCGGGATGGGTGCGCACCACCCCCACCGGCTTGCCGCTCTGCACCAGCAGGGTCTCGTCGTCGGCCAGGTGCTTGAGCTCCTTGACGATGGCGTTGAAGCAGTCCCAGTTCCGGGCGGCCTTGCCCAGGCCGCCGTAGACGATCAGGTCCTCGGGCCGCTCGGCCACGTCCGGGTCCAGGTTGTTCATGAGCATGCGCAGCGCGGCCTCCTGCACCCAGCCCTTGCAGTGCAGGTGGGTGCCGTGGGGGGCGCGGATGACGGGGGCTTCGGTCGCGTGGGTCATGGTCGGGATCCTCGGATGCCCGGCGATTATCTCACAGGGGCGCGGCCGGGATCCGGGACCGAAAGCACAACCCCACCCCGGGGGAGGGTGCCGGTAGGTTGAATTTTCCATCCTTTCACGATCCGTTGGTGCCACTCTTATCCCACCAGTCCAGATCAGCCGGGGATCCCCATGTCGGAAGACCCAGATACCTTCCATGCCCCCAGCGCCCGCTGTTCCTCCGAACAGCTGGCCGGGCAGATCGCGGCGCTCGACCGGGACCGGGCGTTCAGCGAACTGCTGCATTGCGTGCCGGACGGGGTGCTGATCCTGAACGACACCCGGCAGATCATCTACGCCAACCGGGCCGCCCTGGCCCTGGGCGGGGTCCCCCATGAACGGGTGATCGGCCTGCGCCCCGGAGAGTTCCTGGGCTGCTCCCACAGCGGGGACTGCGAGGGGGGTTGCGGCACCACCCGGTTCTGCCGCTACTGCGGCGGGGTCAACGCCATCCTGCAGGCCCGCCAGGGCCGGGCCACGGTCGAGGAATGCCACATCCTGGTCGCGCGGCCGCGGGGCGAGGAGGCGCTGGACCTGCGGGTCTGGGCCACGCCGATGGCGTTCGGGCCCCATGCCTTCATCTTCTACGCCTTCCTGGACATCGGCGACGAGAAGCGGCGCTTCATCCTGGAGCGGATCTTCCTGCACGACATCGGCAATACCACCACCGCCATGAAGGGCTTCCTGGCCCTCCTGGCCGCCACCGCCGAGCAGCCCGCCCAACGCGACCTCTACCTGCACCGGGTGGATTTCCTCTCCGACCAGATCCTGGAGGAGATCCATGCCCACCGGATGCTCATGGCCGCGGAGGCGGGCGACCTGGTGCTGGACCCGAAGCCCCTGACCACCCTGGGCGTGCTGCGGGACGTGATGGACGCCTACGACCGGCCGGCCATGCTCAACGGCCGCAAGCTGGCGATGGCCCCGGCGTCCGGGGACGGCGCGTTCGCGAGCGATCCGGCGCTGCTGGGCCGGGTGCTGGGCAACATGGTCAAGAATGCCATCGAGGCGTCCGCCCCCGGCGAGTCGGTCACCCTGAGCTGCGCGCGGGAGGGGGGCGGCGTAAGTTTTGCGGTGGCCAACCCCACCTACATGCCCGAGAACATCCGGCTGCAGGTGTTCAACCGCTCCTTCTCCACCAAGGGCGCCGGCCGCGGCCTCGGCACCTACTCCATGAAGTTCCTCTCCGAGCGCTACCTGGGCGGGCGGGTCGGCTTCACCACCTCCGAGACCGAAGGGACTGTGTTCACTGCCCGTTATCCGCTTCACCTCTGATACGATGCCTCACGGCCTTGCGGCCGGCCGGAGCGACCACCTGTGGAGACCAACGCCAGCGACCACCCGGGTGGGTTCGCCTTTCCGGATTCCCTGCGGGCCTGCCTGAAGGCCCTGGCCGGCGCCTTCGTGCCCGAGGCCGAGGGGTGTTCGCCGGCCCAGTGGGCGGTCCTGGAGGGGGTGCTGGGCCAGGCCCTGGCGGCCCGGCCGGCCCGGCTCCGGCGGCAGGTGCTCCTGCTGATCCGAGTCCTGGACCTGCTGGCCCTGGTCCGGTACGGCCGGCGCCTGCCGGCGCTGGCCCCGGAGCGGCGGCTGGTATTCCTGGAGGGTCTCTCCCGGGCGCCGGTGCTGCTGGTCCGGCGAGGCATCTGGGGCCTGCGCACCCTGGTGATGATGGGCTGGTACACCCAGCCTGAAGTCCGGGAGGCCATGGGCTACCGCGCCACGGCCGCGGGCTGGGAGGGGCGCCGGTGAGCCGCTACGACGTGATCATCGTCGGTTCCGGGGCGGGCGGCGGCACCGCGGCCCAGGCCCTGGCGCCGCTGGTGGCCCAGGGCCGCAGGGTCCTGGTGCTCGAGCAGGGGCCGCGGTTCCGGGATGGGGATTTCAACGGCCGGGAGCTGGAGATGGCCCGGGAGCTCTACGAAGGGGAGGGCGGCTTCCTGACCCGGGAGGGCACCCTCACCCTGGCCTTCGGCCGGGGCTACGGCGGCTCCACCATCGTCTACACCGGCACCTCCCTGATCGCCCCGGAGCGGGTGATCCGCGGCTGGGACGTGCCGGGCCTGGCCTGGGGCGACCTGGAGCCGCGGTGCCGGCGCTACATGGCCGAGAACAACGTGCACTTGCTGCCGCCGGAGGCGATCAACGACAACAACCGGCTGTTCCGCGAGGGCTGCGAGAAGGCCGGCTTCCGGGCCGAGCCGTTCCCGCTCAACTTGAAGGGCTGCAAGGGCTCCAGCCTCTGCAACCTGGGCTGCCCGAACGCCGCCAAGATGGGCACCCACCGGGTCCAGCTGCCCAGCGCCGAGCGCCAGGGGGTCGAGGTGGTCACCCGGGCGGAAGTGCAGAGCCTCGGGGAGCGCAGCCTGCGGGTGCGGGTGGGCGAGCGCACCGGCCTGGGGCTGGATTCCGAGTGGGCGCCGGGGCTCTACGAGCTGCAGGCCGATCTGGTGGTGCTGGCCGGCGGCAGCATCGGCAGCTCCGCCCTGCTGCTGCGCTCGGACCTGCCGGGCCTGCCCAGGGGGGTGGGCCGGCGGTTCACCTGCCACCCCGCGCACATCCTGGTGGGCGAGCATCCCCGGCCGATCACCAACGACGTGGGCCACCCCAAGAGCTATTTCATGGACCGGGCCGCCCAGGAGGGCTACCTCCTGGAGACCTGCATGTACTTCCCCTTCACCACCGCCAAGAACCTCACCGGCTTCGGCCCCGCCCACAGTGCGCTCATGCACGCCTTCCCGCGGCTCCAGCAGATCCTGGTGCTGGCCTGCGACAAGGCCGTGCCCGGCAACCGGATCACCGTGGACCGCCAGGGGCGGCCGGTGGTCCACTACCGGTTCACGCCGGCCGTGGTGCGGTCCATGGTCGCCGCCACCCGCGCCGCCACGCGGATATTCTTCGCCGCCGGGGCCCTGCGGGTGCACGCCCCGTCCGCGGATCCGCCCCTGCTGGAAGCGGCCCAGGCCGGGGACCTGGATGCCCTGATCCACGAACGGCACTTCCAGACCGGCCGGATCTCCGTTTCGGCGGCCCACCTCATGGGCGGCGCGGGCATGGGGCGGGACGAAGGCGATTCGGTCACCGACGCCCGGGGCCGGGTCCACGGCCGGCCCTGGCTGCGGGTGGCGGATTCCAGCCTGTTCCCGGACTCCCTCCAGATCAATCCCTACCTGACGATCATGGCCCTGGCGGACCGGGTCGCCGAAGGTGTGCTCCAGGACCTTGGGGCCCTGGCCGGAAGGAGCGCGGGATGACCCGTTGGACCGGTGCGGAACTGGTGGTCAGGGCCCTGGAGGACGAGGGCATCGGCTTCGCCTTCGGGATCCCCGGGACCCACAACCTCGAACTCTACGACGCCCTGGCGGGCAGCGCCGTCCGGCCGATCCTGGTGACCGACGAGCAGAGCGCCGGGTTCATGGCCGACGGCCTCTGGCGGGCCTCGGGGGCCATGGGTTGCCTCAACCTGGTGCCCGGGGCCGGGCTGACCCATGCCCTTTCCGGCATCGCCGAGGCGTCCATGGACGGCGTGCCCATGCTGGTGCTGGCGTGCGGCATCCGCCGGGACCGGCCGATGGCCTACCAGCTCCACGCCATCGACCAGCTGGCCGTGGCGGCCCCGGTCACCAAGGGCCAGTTCCGGGCCGGCGGCGACGATCTCTACGCCACCCTCCGCCAGGCCTGCGCCCTGGCCCGGGCCGGCACCCCCGGGCCGGTGCTGGTGGAGGTGCCGGTGGACCTGTACCTCACCCGCCATCCCGGCCCCGGGCCCGGGCCCTTCCTGGGCCCGCCGGCGCCGCTGGCCCCGCCCGCGGTCCTGGACCAGGCCGCCGCCTGGCTCCGGCAGGACGGCCCGGTGCTCATCTATGCCGGCCTGGGCTGCGGCGGGGCCACCGCCGAGCTGGTCGAACTGGCCGAGCGCCTGGGGGCGCCGGTGGCGACCACCATCTCCGGCAAGGGGGTATTCCCCGAGCACCACCCGCGGTTCCTCTGGAACGGCTTCGGCAGCGCGGCGCCGCCCTTCGCCCGCGAAGCGGCCGCCCGGTGCCGGCGGATCCTGGCCATCGGCTGCCGGTTCGGCGAAGTGGCCACCGGCAGCTACGGCATCGAACTGCCGGGGCCGCTGCTGCACGTGGATATCAACCCCGAGGTGCTGGGCCGAAACTACCCGGCCGAGCTGGCGGTGGCCGCCGATGCCCGCGCCTTCCTCCAGGGGGTCCTGGACCGGCTGCCGGCCACGGCGGGGCCCGCCCCGGACCCGGCCCTGGCCGCGGGCCACGCGGCCCAGCAGGCTCCGCCGGCGCCCGGCGCCAAGGTGACGCCGGCGCGGCTCCTGCAAGGCCTGGCTCGGACCCTCGGGCCGGAGACCATCTACACGACCGACAGCGGCAACGGCACCTTCCTGGCCATGGAGCACCTGCGCCTGGATGCCCCGGGCCGGTTCCTGGCGCCGGTGGACTTCTCCTGCATGGGCTATGCGGTGCCGGCCGCCCTGGGCGCCAAGCTGGGCCGCCCGGAGGCCCCGGTGGTGGCCCTGGCCGGCGACGGCGCCTTCCTCATGACCGGACTGGAGGCCCTGTCCGCGGCCAGCCTCGGGCTGGCGGTGGCCATCGTGGTCCTGCGCGACGGTGAGCTGGCCCAGATCGCCCAGTTCCAGCGCACCGCCTTCAACCGCCCGACCCTGTGCGCGCTGCCCGATTACCACCTGGAGGCCCTGGCCGCCGGCGTGGGCATCGAATACCTGGCGCTCCCCGACGACCGGGCCATGGACGCGGTCCTGGCGCGGATGCAGGCGATCCTGGCCGAGGGCCGGCCGGTGATCGTGGAGGCGGGCGTGGACTACAGCCAGCCCACCCACTTCACCCGCGGGGTGGTGCGCTCGACCCTGAACCGCCTGGCCTGGCCGGACCGCCTGCGCTTCCTGGCGAGGGCGCTCGGCCGGCGGATCTTCCCGGCCTGAGCTATTTACCCAGATGCCTGGCCAGGAAGGCGTACATCGCCAGCCGCGCCTTGCGGGCGTAGCTGGTGTCGATGCGGTCCCAGCCGTGGCCGCCGGGGGCGTCCTGCTCGATCTTGGCCTCGAAGGCCTTGCCCTCGGCCTTGAGATGGGTGAGCAGCTGCTCGACCTCCACCACGTTCACGTCGCGGTCGTTGGTGGTGCTGGTGACCATCAGCGGCAGCTTGAGCTTGTGGACGTTCCAGGCGGGGCTGCGCTTCTTCAGGAGCTCCACGTCATCGGTCGGGTCCTTGCCGAACAGCTCCCGCACCACCTTGGGATCCCGGTATTCCTCGCCGGCGTAGCCGACCCGGGCCAGCAGGTCCGATACCGGCACCCCGGCATAGATGCAGGCGAACTTGTCCGGATGGTCGAAGCCGGCCATGAGGCTGATCATGCCGCCGTGGCTCCAGCCCACCAGCGCCACCCGCCGGGGGTCCACCGGCAGCTCCGCCACGGCCCAGTCCCGGCAGGCCACCACGTCGTCGTTCTCCAGGCCGCCGTAGTCCACGGCGTTGGCCAGGCCCGGCCCGTAGCCGGTGGAGCCGCGGAACTCCGGGGCCACGACGATGTAGCCGCGGGCCACCATCTCCCGGACGATGTGCAGGTGGTAGGTGCCGAAATCCCCGTGCACCCCGCCGTGGGTGAGGATGATCGCGGGGTGCTTGCGGGCCGGGTCCAGCGCTTTCGGCACGAAGGTGTAGGCGTAGATCCGCAGGGGGTGGCGCTCGTTCCGGATCCCGTAGGTCTCCTGCCCCTTGGGGTCGGGCGGGCCGGTGAGGGTCACCTTGTCCACTTCCGCCACGTCCCCCAGGCGCAGGTAGAACTGGGCGTCGTCGGCGCTCTTGCGGACCTGGTCCAGGTCCCATTTCAGGTCCTGCACCTGGGCTTCCAGATGCTTCAGGCGGGCGTCGGCATCCTGGGCGGAGAGGACGGCGGCGAGGGCCAGGGCGAAGGGCAGGGGACGGAACATGGGGCCTCCGGGGGTCCCCAAAGGGTAACGCCACCTGGCCGGGGACCGTCCAGCAGCCGTTGCGGGGTTCCCCCCTACGGCAGGTTGTGCCCAGCACGGGCCCTGCCGCAGTCAGGACCTGCCGTTGCTAATTGGGCTTTTTCGCCATCTGGATGATCGCGTCCGAGAGGTGCAGCCCCGAGGCTTTGACATTGGCCATGTTGAGGTAGATGGTCGGCTTGCGGTCCTCGTCCACCAGCGCGATGGAGCCGCCGGCCTTGAGCCAGGCCCGCTTGGGCACGATCACCATCTTGCCCGCGGTCTTCAGGGCCTTGGCCTCGGCCTCGCTGGCCGCCCAGGCCATGAGGAAGCCCGGGGACACCGAGACTCCGCTGGCCTCGAGCTGCGGCTTGAGGCCGGGGTCGGTGCAGGCGAACCCGAACTGGCCGGTGGAGGTGATGAGCATCTTGAGAAACTTGGCCTGGGTGGCCGGCGGCAGATCCTGGCCCAGAAGCGTCCCAGCGAGCATGCAGCCGAAACTGAAAGCCAATGCACGTCTCATCATTTCCCCCTCGCCGAACCCCATGGGGAGATGGCCCGGGAAGGCATCATAGCCGGACCGCCGGCCCGGTGGAAGATCCCCACGGAGGGCTTGGCGGTGAACGATTTTGCGTCTCGACTGCGGCCGGTTTCTCCGTGATCATGGGCGAGCGTCCATTTGGGAGAACGCCATGCCCGTCAAGATCTCCGACACCCTGCCCGCCATGGGCATCCTGGAGAGCGAAAACATCTTCGTCATGGCGGAGAAGCAGGCGCTTAGGCAGGACATCCGCCCGCTGCGGATCGCGATCCTCAACCTCATGCCCACCAAGATCAACACCGAGACCCAGTTGCTGCGGCTGCTGGGGAACTCCCCGCTGCAGGTGGAGATCGACCTGCTCCACATGGAATCCCATGAATCCAGGAATACGCCCATGGAGCACCTGCTGGAGCACTACTACACCTTTCCCGAGGTCCGGAACCGGACCTACGATGGCCTGATCATCACCGGGGCCCCGGTGGAGATCCTGCCGTTCGAGGAGGTGGACTACTGGGACGAGCTCAAGGTCATCATGGACTGGGCCCGGACCAACGTGTTCTCCACCTTCTACATCTGCTGGGGCGCCCAGGCGGGGCTGCACCACTACTACGGGATCCCGAAATACCAGCTCAAGGAGAAGATGTTCGGCATCTTCCCGCACCACCTGAACCTCCGCAACGAGCGCCTGGCGCGGGGCTTCGACGACGAGTTCTTCGCCCCCCACTCCCGCCACACCGAGGTCCGGCGCGAGGACATCCTGGCCGTCGACGACCTGCTGCTCCTGTCCGAGTCCCCCCAGGCGGGGGTCTACATCGTGCTCTCCAAGGACCGCCGGCATGTCTTCGTGACCGGCCACTCCGAGTACGATCCCTGCACCCTGCGCGACGAGTATGTGCGGGACGTGGCCCGGAACCTCCCGATCGCCGTGCCGGGCAACTACTTCCCGGGCAACGATCCGGCCCGGGAGCCCCAGGTCCGCTGGCGCGGCCACGCCAACCTGCTCTATTCCAACTGGCTGAACTACTACGTCTACCAGCAGACCCCGTACGACCTGGGCCAGCTGGGAAACCGGAATTAACGTCCCGGGCCGAGCTTCGCCAGGCGCAGCCTGAGTTCCTTGATCGTGAAGGGCTTGGGCAGCAGTGAGACGTTCGGCTGGGAGTGGGCGAGCTCCAGGGCGGCCTGATCCGCCCGGCCGGTGGCGATCAGGACCGGCACGTCCGGCAGCAGGCCCCGCAGGATCGGCAGGGTGCCGACCCCGCCGAGCCCCGGCATGTTGATGTCGAGGATCACCACATCGGGCCGGTAGCCGGCCCGGATCCGGGCCAGGGCGTCCTCGCCGCTGGCGGCGGCCTGGACGCCGTGGCCCATCCGCTCCAGCACCTCGCCGGTGGTCTCCCGGGGGATCTCGTCGTCGTCCACCAGGAGCACCTCGAGATGGGCCGCGGCCGGTTCCGGAACCGGCGGCGGTGCCGGAGGCTCGGAAATCCGAGGGACCGGGAGGCTGGCGGGGAACCGCACGGTCACCCGGGTGCCGTGCCCCGGTTCGCTCTGGATCTCCATCCGGCCCCGGTGGGCCTTGACGGTGCTGTAGACGATCGACAAGCCCAGGCCCGTGCCCTTGCCCACCTCCTTGGTGGTGAAGAAGGGATCGACCGCCTTCGCCAGGACCTCCGGGCTCATGCCCACGCCGGTGTCGGCCACCGTGACCTCGATCCATCCGGGCTCCGCGTTCCGGGTGCCCAGGGTCAGGGTGCCCTGGTCCGGCATGGCGTCCAGGGCATTGACGCACAGGTTCATGAAGGCGTGGACCAGCGTGCTGGCATCGCCGCGGATGGGCTGCAGGTCGGTGGCGAGATCCAGGTCCAGCCGGACCCGGGCGAGGGTGGTCCGCTCCAGCAGGCTGACCTCCTCCTGGAGGATTTCGTTCATGTCCAGCTCTTCCACCCCGGCCGGACCTTGGCGGGCAAAGCTCAGGAGGCTCCGGACCATCTTCCCCGCACGCTCGGCGGCGCGGATGATGGTGCCGAAAGCCCGATGGGCCGGGCTGTCCGGCGGTTGGTCCTCCTGGCCGATCTCGGCCATGCCCAGGATGCCCCCGAGCACATTGTTCATATCGTGGGCGATGCCCCCGGCCAGCGTCCCCAGGCTATCCATCTTCTGAGCTTGGTGCAGATGGGCCTGGAGCCTGGCATTCTCGGCCTCGGCCCGCTTCTTCTCGGTGATATCGAGGATGGACCCTTCGAGGATCCCCTCTTCCCGGAACAGCTTGATGGAGGTGATGCAGTCCAGGATGGTTCCGCTCGAGGTCACGACCTGCATGGGCCAGTCGTGCACCTGACCGTCGGCCTTGAGCTGGCGGACCATCGCCTCCCGCGCCGAGGGGTCGGCCCAGACCAGGGTGGAGGGCTGGTGCAGCACCGCGTCGAGGGGCCGGCCGATGAGGGAGAGGTACTTGTCGTTGAAGGCCAGGACTTCGCTGCCGTCCAGGCGGGTCCGGAACATCCCGACCTCGGCGTTGTTGAACAGGGTGCGATACCGCTCCTCGCCTTCGCGGAGGGCCTGCTCGGTCTGTTTCTGGTCGGTCACGTCCACATGCGTTCCGACCAGGCGCAGGGCGCGCCCCTGGTCATCCCTCTGGATCGCCTTGCCGCGGCCGAGGATCCAGCGCAGGGAGCCGTCCCGGGCCTTCATCCGGTATTCCACCTCGAAGCTGGGGCGCGGCCCCTGGATGCATTCCTCGTTGACCGCCAGGACCCGCGCGCGGTCCTCCGGGTGGATCAGATCCATCCAGGAATCGGCCCGGGCCGCCAGCTCCCGGGCGTCGTAGCCCAGCATCTCGGCGTAGGAAGGGCTGAAATAGACCTCCCCGGTGCGGACGTTCCAGTCCCAGATGCCGTCGCGGGTGGCGTCCATGGCCAGCCGGAACCGCTCCTCGCTCTGGGCGAGGGCCGTGGCGTTGCGCAGCTGGTTCCGCCAGGACCGCCAGAAGAGTCCGGCCGCCGTCCAGATGCCGATGAGGGACAGGCCCATGGCCAACAGGATCCGGGCCCGGTCCTGGCGCCAGGGGGCCAGGTAATCCGCTTCGGCCAGCCCGGCGCCGACGATCAGGGGCGCCCCCGCGACCCGGCGGTTGGCGAACAGCCTCGGCACCCCGTCGGCGGCCGAAACCGCGAAATGGACCCCCTCCCGGGCGCCGGACTGGACGAACCTGAGGAGTCCGGGCGAACCGATCGGCTTGCCCATCTCGATTTCCTTCCCGTTCATGACCTTCGGGTAGCGGGCGATGTAGCCGCCGTCATCGTCCCGGAGCGTGAGCGTCCCGCCCGCCCCGACCTCATAGCCTGCGAGCAGGGTCTGGAGGTATTCCACCGAGAGGGGGATGACCACCACCCCGGCGAATCCGCCATCGGGACGGTTGTAGCGCCGGACGCAGGGGATCACCCATTTCCCGGTATAGAAGCCGATGATGGGTTTGGAGATGACCAGGCCTGCGTCCGGATGGTCGCGGCAATGGCGGAACCACCAGCGGGGCTCCCAGTCGGGCACGGTCGAGATCGGCCGGTTGCCCAGGATCGCCCGCCCCTGGGCGTTGGCCACCCAGATGATTCCCGGCCAGGGCAGCAGCCGGCCTTCCATGGCCAGGAACCGGTCGACGCCGGCCAGGTCCGGCTTCCCGGTGGGGGCGGCCTCCATCTGCCCGACCACGCTGCCCAGCGCCAGGTCGATCCGCTGGAGGGTGCCGGTCAGGCTCTGGTCCAGCGCCTGGGCGAGGTTCCGGCTCTGGATCCAGGCCAGACCCTCCGCCTCCGCCCGGCGCGCCGCGAGCAGCCGGAACCCCAGCACCAGGACGATCCCGGTCGCCAGGATCGCGACCGAGAGCAGCAGGGGGCCGAAGGGGCTCCGGGAGGGATGCGGCGGTTTCATGGGGGGTGGGTCCGACCCTGATGGTACCTGGGATCAGGCTTCCGTGGGGCCATTACGCTCAAGGATGAAGGTCGCCGGTCCGTCATTGACCAGTTCCACCTCCATCATCTCCTGGAAGAAGCCCGTTTGCACCGGGCACCCCTCGGCCCGGAGGCAGGCCACGAAAAGGTCGAACAGGGGCCTGGCCAGCTCCGGCGCCAAGGCCCGGTCGAACGACGGCCTGCGGCCCCTGGCGAGGCTGCCGGCCAGGGTGAACTGGGACACCGCCAGGATGGATCCGCCCACCTCCGCCAGCGCCAGGTTCATCCGGCCCTCCCGGTCCTCGAAGACCCGCAGTCCGGCGATCCTTGCCGCGGCCCAGCGGCACTCGGCCTCGCCGTCGCCCACTTCCAGGCCCGCCAGCACCAGCAGGCCGGGCCCGATCCGGGCGCTCCGGTCCCCGGCCGTGACCGCGGCCCGCTTCACACGCTGGATGACGGCTTTCATCGATGGGCTCCCGGAGCGGCGAAAGGACTATTATCAGGAAATCGCCCAAAAGGATCGACCCCCGTGAGCTTTCTCGTCCCCTTCCTGAAATCCCTTCTGCTCGTCCCCCTGACCCTGCTGCCGATCATCAACCCGCTGAGCGGGGCGCCGGTGTTCACCGCCACCGCCGGGTCCAGCCCGCGGGTGGTGCGGAAGATGGCCTCGCGGATCGCCCTCAACTGCTGGTGGATCCTGGTCGCCTCCATGCTGGTCGGGCACTACCTCCTGGCCTTTTTCGGGATCTCCCTGGCCATCGTGCGCATCGGCGGCGGCCTGCTGGTGGCGGCTTCGGCCTGGCGGATGCTGAACACCCACCAGGAGGACGATGTGACCGTGGCCGTGGCCCGGGAGTCCCACGACCTGCCGGATGTCGAGATCGCCCGGAGGAGCTTCTTCCCCCTGACCTTCCCCCTGACCACCGGGCCGGGCACCATCGCCGCCGCCATCGCCCTGGGCGCCCACCTGCCCAAATCGCCCCTGCTCTACATCCGGGGCGCCTTCGTGGCGGTCCTGGGCGCCGGCCTCACCGTGGTGGTCATCTACCACTGCTACCGGCACGCGCCGGGCCTGCTGGCGCGGCTTGGGGAGATCGGCACCATGGTCATGATCCGGTTGTTCGCCTTCATGCTGCTCTGCATCGGCATCGAATTCATCTGGACCGGCTGGGCCACCCTGAACAACCTCGGCGGCTGACCCGCCCCACACCTGGTAAGAAGCGATCCGGGATATGAAAAAAGACCATATACATACCATTTTTTGGGTCCACCCTTGAATCCATGACCTTGCTTACTTTCCTGTGGCGCCGGAGCGCTTGGGTGGCCCTGCTGTCGGGACTTGGGGCTCTGGGCGTCTCCTGCGGCGGCGGTGCCACCCCCGAGGCGGCCCTCCCCCCCGCCATCACCGCCCAGCCGCAGAGCCGAACCCTGGTCGCGGGTACCGCCGCGACCCTGACCGTGACCGCCACGGGGACCGCGCCGCTCCACTACCAGTGGGCCAAGGGCGCCACGGCGGTCGGGACCGATGCCGCCAGCTATGCCGTCCTTTCGGCCCAGGCCGCGGATTCGGGCACCTATACCGTGACCGTGGCCAATTCCGTCGCCCGCGTCACCAGTGCCCCCGCGACCCTGATCGTGACCCCGGCGATCGTACCGGACGGCGCCCTGGTGTGGAGCGACGAATTCTCCGGCCCGGGGATCGACACCACCAAGTGGGCCTTCGATCTCGGCAACGGGCCCAGCAGCCCGGTCCCGCTCTACGGCTGGGGCAACGGCGAAATGGAGTACTACACCAGTTCCCAGGACAACGCCGCCATCGAGGACGGCAGCCTGGTCCTCACCGCCCGGCGGCAGGACTGGGGCGGCGAGCCGTTCACCTCGGCGCGGCTGGTGACCCGCGGCAAGTTCAGCTTCAACCGCGGGGCCTTCGAGGCCCGCATCAGGATGCCCATGGGCGACCGGATGTGGCCGGCGTTCTGGCTCCTGGGCGACACCGGCGAAAACTGGCCCATGTGCGGCGAGATCGACATCGCCGAGATGTTCTGCGGCGCCGCCGGACGCGGCGACAACGTCATGTTCGCCACCGGCCACTGGTGGGACGAGGGCCTGGGCCAGGCCCTCCAGAACAGCGGGGTCTGGACCAATCCGGCCAACCTCTCGGATGACTACCATATCTACCGCCTGGCCTGGGACGACGCGACCCTCAGCGCCAGCATCGACGGCACCCGGTACTGGTCCATGGCCATCACCGATCCCACCCTGGCCGAGCTGAAGGACCACTTCTTCTACATCATCCTGAACCTGGCCGTAGGCTCTCCCGGCTTCGGCATGACCTCCGCCGCCCAGGCGGATGGCCCGCTGCCCCAGAAGATGTATGTGGACTATGTGCGGGTCTACGCCAATTCCGGTTCCACGGTCGTGGACGAGGCCGCCGCCCAGCCCCACGGCACCCTCGGCGTCCTGCCCGACGGCGTCGCCTGCGCCACCCAGCTGCAGCCGGGCACGGACTACAACCTGTACCTTTGGAACAACCTGCACGTCATCGGCGGAAACCCGGCCGGGGCCATCACCGTCCAGACCACCGACAACACCTGGTTCGGGTTCGGCTATGACGCCACCAAGCGCCGCAACCTGCTGAACTACGCCGCCGGCTACCTGCACGTGTCGATCAAGACCACGGCCACCGACCCCTTCCAGATCGGGATCAACGGCGGCAATGACGGCAACGCCTGGGTCCTCTTCGCCAACGGCGCCGATCCCTACGGCTTCCGGCGGGACGGGCAATGGCACAGCGTGGCCATTCCCATGACCCTGCTCGGCAACGCCGACTTCACCGATATCGTGCAGTACTTCATGGTCGCCGGGACCGGCCCGGTCACCCCGGGTGCGACCTTCGCCTTCGACCAGATCTACTGGTCGGAGGACGCCCCGGAAAACCTCGCGACGCCAGTGGGCACCCGCTTCGGCATCTTCACCGAGCGGGCCTGCGACGCCGGCAGCTTCGACCCCGTCACCGACGGCGCCATCAACATCTGGAACGAAACCAACTTCACCCCGGCCGCCGGGGTGCCCTTCGAAGGGACCGGCTCCTTCGCCTTCACCGCCCCGGCGGCGGCCTGGTACGGGCTGGGCTTCGCTCCCGCCAAGCTGTACGACCTGACCGCCTTCGCCAAGGGCCATCTGCACCTCGCCCTCAAAGTCCCCGCCACCTCCACCACCGACTTCAAGCTGGGCCTGAAAAGCCCCGGCGGCACCGCCGTGCGCGAGTCCTGGATCAAGTTCAAGGCCGGCGCCGACCCCTATGGCTTCGTGCGCGACGGCAGCTACCATGATATTCTTATTCCCGTGACCGATTTCGCGAATTCCGATTTCGCGGCCATCTCCCAGTTGTTCATGGTCGCGGGGGATGGTCCGGCGGCGATGGAATTCGATGATGTCTACCTGTTGGCCGATTGAACTGGGCAGTCTTGCTGAGCACCCCATTCTGCTGTTTCTCCCTATGCGGGTTCGAATTCCCAACCACATCTAAAAGTCAGTGGCATCTTCATCCCATAGGGTAAGGAGCTTCCGTGAAAGCAATCTGTCTCCATGGCAAGCCCGTCGGCAACGGTGCCCAACCCCTGATCTGTGTGCCCCTGGTCGGCAGGACGCCTGAGGCGATCATCGGCGAGATGGCCGTGATCTTGGCGAAAAAGCCGGACCTGATCGAATGGCGTGTCGACTTCTTTGAGGCGATCGCGAATCCCACCACGGTCATCGAGATCGCAGGCCGCATCAGGAAGGCTTCCGGCCCTGTCCCGATCCTGTTCACCTGCCGCTCGGTGATGGAAGGGGGAGAACCCATCCCGATCGATGCCGCCGCCCTCGTCAGGCTCTATGTCGCAGTTTGCGGCTCACGGGACGTGGATATCATCGACTATGAGTTGAGCCATCCCGTCGACGAACTCGCCCAACTGCGCCAGATCTCACGCGCCAACGATGTGGCGATGATCATGTCCTACCACAACTTCAAAATGACGCCCGAAACTGCGATCCTGGAAGGCAAATTCGCGGAGGCCGAGCGGTTGGGTGCGGATATCGGCAAGGTTGCGGTCATGCCCAATAGCCCGGAGGACGTGTTGACCCAGCTCGGCGCCACGTGGCGGGCCAGCGAAGCCGGGAGCATCCCGGTGATCGGCATGTCGATGGGCAGCCTGGGCTCGGTGTCACGCATGCTGGCGGGCGTCTTCGGCTCCGCCGTGACCTTCGCGGTCGGCGATTCCAGCTCGGCGCCGGGGCAGATGCCGATCGAGGACCTCCGAATCGCGCTGGCCACTGTCCGCAGATCGGTCCTGGACGGATGAAGGTGGAGCGGGTAGCCGTTATCCTGTTCTCCTTGGAGGCATGCAATGGCGCCGAAGGGCATCTTTCTCATCGGTTTCAGTGGTACGGGGAAGTCGTCCATCGCGCAAATCGTGGCCACCCTGCTTGACTGGCCCATGTTCGACTTGGATCAGGTGATCATCGAAACGAGCGGAATGGCCCTCCTGATGATCTTCCAGCAGGAGGGTGAAAGCGGGTTCAGGCTCCGGGAGTCGGAAGTGCTGGACGCTGTCTCCCAAACCGCCCCCTTCGTCATCGCCTGCGGGGGTGGTGCCAACGTCCGCATGGAGAACCGGCGGTTGATGGCCAGCAGGGGCTGGGTCATCACTCTGGAGGGCCGGCCTGAGGTGCTCAATGCCCGCATCCAGCGCCAATTGCGGCAAGCGGCCCCGGACGCGATCCGACCGCTGCTCGATGCCGTCGATCCCCTCGATCAGATCCGGGCCCTCAAGGAGAAACGCCAGTCGGCCTACGCTTTGGCAGACTGGACGGTTCATACCGACCGGCTCAGACCGGAACAGGTCGCCGCCGAAGTGGTGCGGGCGGTAAAACTACTGGAGACCACAACGGAACCTTAATGACTGCCCAGGAATTCGAGCCAGGCCACAATCCTGGCCGAAAGTTCGTCATAGTCGCGGCCGAGCCGGTCCAGGGCCGCCTTCCCAATTGATTCGCCCCGGTTGGCGTGCCGGACCAGTTCCCCGGCGGTCCAATGGAACTGGATATGCTCGGCCTCCACCAGGGCCGTGTGTTCATCGTCCTCCCCGGCCCTGGCCCGTTCCAACAGATATTTGCCCAGCAGACACCGGTCGGTCGCGGCCACGGTCCCGGGATCCAGGGTGCCATCGGGCTTCACGAGGTATTTCGATAGCGTGTTCCGCCAGTCCTGGTGGGCGCAGATCGCCGCGCGGGCGTCCAGAACGGGCGCGGACCCGGTCTCGGGCCGCAGCCCAAGCGCTTCAAGCTTGGCCACCAGGGCCTGCCGGCTCACCGGTTTCACCAGGTAGGCATCGCATTCGGCCGCGAAGGCCGCGTGGACGTCCGCGGGATCGTTGGACCCGGTGATCATCAGCACCTTGGCCCTCGTTCCGAGGCCCATGATCTTTTCAGTGGCCCGCAGGGAGGCGATGGTCCGGTGGCCATCGATCCCCGGCATGTGGCGGTCGACGCAGACCAGGGAAAACGGCATTTCGGAGCAGATCGCCTGTTTGAAGGCGATGACCCCTTCAAGGCCACTGGCCGCCACCGAGCATGGCCCCAGATTCCCCAGCATTCTCTCCAGCAGCTTCCGGCTGATCGGATCGTCGTCGACGACAAGGCTGTTCATCCGCACCACGCTCTCCCTGACCTTCCGGCTGGGATTCAATATAGACGCGAACCGCCGCTTCGAAGGTGGCCATGTGGATGGCCAGGACCGGGTCGATGCCGGTGCGCCCGCCCCTTTGGTAGCCTCCCGCCAGGTTCCAGGCGACCGGGATGCCGAGCCGTTTGGCGATCTGGAACACCCGCAGATCGCGCCGGCGCAGCTGGGGGGAGGTGAGCACGCCGCCCAGCGGGTCGTCCACGTGGGGGTCGGCGCCGGCCTGGTAGAGGATCAGGTCCGGGCCGAATTCCGCCAGCCGGCGGGCCAGGTCCTCGATCTCGCCCAGGTAGGCGTGCCCGCGGGTGTTGCCGAAGATGGCGTGGAGGATCCTGGGCCCGAGCCCCGGCACCCGGTTCAGGATGTCCTCGGTGCCGTCCCCGACGTGGGCGTCGCAGTCGAGGATGGCGACCCTTTCGGCCCGGCCCTCGGCGAACAGGGCGGCGGCGGCCACCATGAGGCCGTTGAAGGTGCAGAAACCGTGGTTGTGCGACCACCCCGCATGGTGGAAGCCGCTCACCAGCGCCGCGGCCGGGAGCTCCGGGGTCGCCGCCCGGGCCGCGCCGAGCATGGCCCCGCAGGTATGGAGGAGGCTCCTGGCCACCGCCCGGTCCCGGGTTCCGAAGCCGTTGGCGAGGCTGCCGTCCAGGATGCCCGCGACATAGCTGGCGGCGTGGACCCGCTGGAGGTCGCCCACCTCGACCGGGCTGGGCACCACCCACCGCAGCGGCATGCCGCTGGCGCAGAGCTCCCCGGCCAGGAGCGCCGGCTTGCCGGCGCTGGGGCTGAAGCTGGCCACGTCGGCATTCTGCAGGATCGAATAGAAGACGGGGATCTGGAGCAGGTCCGGAGAAGACATGGTGGGTACCTCGGATGGCCAGGATGCCGCCGCTCGGGGGACAGTTGGTGTCTCTCCATGCCGCTCGAAATCCAAGGAGGAACGAGCCGATTCGCGCCAGGGAAACCGTTCGTCCGGATCGTTGACCGCGCCCGGGCGGGAAACCTTCCCCGGCGTCTGGATGCGATCCTGATTGAGCCGATAATCGCGGCCGAATCGACCCGGGAAGCCGGTTTTGCGGCCTTCTGGAGTGCCATCACGCACAAGCTATTAATATTTCAACAATAAAGCGGCAAGCCGTGACCAATGACGCAAATGGGACGAATCCAGGTGTCATTCGATATTTTTTGGACCATATTTTGGGTGCGGAACGGTGCCACCTCGGCGGGTGTTCCTGGGCTGAAGGAGGGCCGCTGAGGTCCTCACCATGGGGTTCCCGCGACCGGATGGGGCGCCGGATCCGCATCTGGAGGCGGCCATGTTCCCCATCACGCTCCTGCTCATCCCGGCCCTGGTGGCCCAGGCGCCGGTGCCTCCGGGCCCGGAAATGGTGGAGGCGACCCGGGGGGTCTTCATCCTCAAGGGGGCGCCCACGGCCGCCACCTTCGCGGACCTGAAGCCCAGGCACATCACCCAGGTGATCGATGTGCGCCGGGAGGGGGACTCGCTGCCCGACCAGGAAGTGGAGAACCGGACGCTGACGGAACTGGGGGTGGCCTATACCCGCTACGCCATCACCCGGACGCCGCCGGCCGGGGACCTGGACTTCCTCCGGGAGATCCTCCGGGGAATCCCCAAGGGGGAGCGGATCCTCATCCACTGCACGGACGGCAACCGCGCCGGAGCCGCCCTGTGCCCCTGGCTGGTGCTGGACCGGGGCATGAAGACGGACGAGGCGCTGCGGACCTGCCGGCAGGGGGGCATGGTCTTTCCGGAGACCGAGGCGGCCGTCCGGAAATACCTGGCCGCCCATGGCAAAAGCTAGGCCCGGAGGCAGGCCACGGCAGGTTCAATCACTGCTCATGCGATCCTCAAAATCCTCCCACGCGAGGTCGGTCCACCATTCCCGTTCCAGCCCCTCGCAGGTGACCAGATAGGAAGGGCAGCCCATGCAGCCATCGCCCCGGATGACCTCCGGGTCCGGCTGGGGCGGATAGGCGGCCACCAGCGCAGCGCCCGCGTCCCGGCTGGCGAGCTGGGCCTCGGTCATGGGCGGGGCGGGCAGCTCCAGGATGTGGAACCGGCGCAGGTGCTCCTGGCCTTCCGGGAACATGACGGAGTTCTCGGCGTCGATGTGGTGCCAGAGGGATCTGCTGTAGTCCACGGCCAGGGCCTGGAGCCGGAGGCGGTCCGCCCCTTCCCCGAGCGGGGCCTCCAGAAGGCCGGCCAGCTCGGCCAGGACTCCGGCCATGCGCTGGTGTTCCAGGGTGAGGGCCCAAATGGGGCCGCGGTCCGCCGGCAGTTCGGCCCGCTCCGACAGGGCCCGGAACAGAATGTCCTCCTCCTTGGCATGGTGGCAGGCGCCGGCGAAATCACGGAAGAAGGCCATGAAGACGGGACCGGCCGCCGGATTGCCGCCCCCCGCCACGCGGGCCGCCACGAAGGCCCGGAGGGAACCCAGCACCTGATCGATGAGGTCGTGGTCGGCGCGGAGATCTTCGATGAGCTGCATGGGGTTCACCCTTTCCGGTGGTTCACCATGATAGACGAACCCGATTCAACCAATATCCACCCCTGGGACTCTAAGGTGGGGAGTGGGGTCAGCCTGGCGGATTTGAAAATCCGGGCGGTGCCCAACGCTGGAGTCCGCCATGCCACGTCGCCGCTTGCTGGTCCTCCCTGTACTTGCCATGCTCCTCCTGTCCACGGGCTGCTTCTTCTGCGGACCCGATTGGGGCCATCGCCACCGGGGTGGCCACGGCTACGGGCGCCGCTGGTAACCGCCCATTAGGGGTCGAAGTGCGCTGGGTAGGAATTTCAGAAAAGCAGACTCGGCACATCCGGTAGTGTCGGTCCTCGACACGATGAGTGAAGGCCTCAAGGGGCTTGGTCTCGCCACATCGGATACAGGTCTGAGAAGCCAAGGTTGTCAACGGGAAGGGCCAGGATCAAGCGGAAGGGTTGCAACCAATGACATCCCCGGAGCTGCTTTCCCAGCCTGCTTTGAAGATATCGGCTTGCGGCTATTGCTGATGGGACCTTAAGGGCTGCACAAATGACCAGGAACAGAAGGTAATCCTGGAGAGAAAATCCTATCATCGCTACCTAAGCCCACAAGAAGACCGCCTGAAGTTATTGGTTTCAGGCGGTTTGTTTGGTGGAGCTGAACAGGATCGAACTGTCGACCTCCTCATTGCGAAATCTGCGCTCCGGTTGTGCTTGCGAAAGGAGCAGGAGGACCGTATTATTTTTACTGGAGAAATAATACGGTGACTCGGCCCGCCACCCCCACTTTGCGTCCTGGACAGGTACTTCGCACCAAGGCCTTGGCTGCATGGTCCGCCAACCCCGTCAGGCTCGCCCAGCGCCTGGTCAGGGAGGGGCGGCTGCAGAAGCTGGGGCAGGGTCTGTTTGCCGTCCCCAAGGCGAGCCGCTTCGGAAATGTTCCCCCGGACCTTGAGACCGTCCTAACGGCCTTCCTGGAGGGAGCACCGTTCCTTGTCACAGGTCCCCCCGCCTGGAATAGTCTTGGCCTCGGCTCTACGGCCCTGTGGGCTCATACCCTCGTTTACAACACCAAAAGGACGGGCGAATTCATGCTTGGCAACCAGCCGGTGAGGTTTCGCAGGGTCCGATTCCCCGAGCATCCCACGCCCGAGTGGTTCGTCGTGGACCTTGTCGAATCCCTGGGCACAGCCGGGCTCACCCTTGAGGACCTCCGGCCGAGGCTGGTCGAAGCCCTGCGAGGTGGGCGCCTGGATCCGATCCGCCTGCGTGCCATGGCTGCTGAATTTTCGACCGCTCCCCATCGGCGGTTTCTGGACCAGGCCATGAAGGAGGCCCAATGACCTTCATTCACAACGACCCGGAATTTGCCGACCTGCTGAGGATTGTCGCGGAGAAACGTCAGATCCCGGTGGCTCTGATCGAAAAGGACTACTGGGTCACCCACTCCCTTTGGGCCCTCCAGAAACTGGGGCTGGAAGTGTGGTTCAAAGGGGGTACCAGCCTGTCCAAGGGTTTCGGTTTGATCCAGCGGTTTTCCGAGGACCTCGATCTCAAGCTCGAGGGCGGGAAGGTGGATCTCCCTGTGGTCAGGAACTGGAAATCCAAGGAGCGTGGTCCACTTGCCGAGCGACGGGCCTTTTTTGCAGCCGTCGCCGGCTTGCCCCTGGTGGACCTGCAACTTCGGTTGGATCCGGCGTCCTTGGGCGAACGATGCACCAACGCTGGGATCGAGGCCCGTTACCCTGGCTACCATCTGACCGGCTTGCCTCAGGCAATGCGTCCTTTCGTCCTGCTTGAGGTCGGCGATGCGCGGGTCCGGCCCTTCGTGGAGTGCTTTGTCAGCTCCTGGGTCCACGACCACCTCCAGGTCCAGGGCCTCGCTGAGGAATTCGAGCCGAACAGGCCCACCCGCTTGAGATGCATCCATCCCATGGTGACCTTGCTGGAAAAGCTTGATGCCATAGGGCGCCGATTCGAGGCTGGCACCGATCCCGCCCAATACGTTCGCCACTTCGAGGACGCCGCCCACATCATCTTGGCTGAACCCAATCTGCCAAGGCTGGATGGCTCGGCAAAGGAGCTTGTGGGGGAGATGCATGCCCAGCGGCAGGTTCGAAAGATCCCCGAGGCGACGGATGCGGCTTTCCTTCCGGAGGATGGAGAAGCCTGGGATGCCATTCGACAGGCCTACCAGGCGATTTCTCCCATGTTCTGGGGAAAGCGAATGGAACTTGAGGACGCCGCTGGGACCATCCGGGCATGGATCATCCGGGCGCTCTGACATCCGGTTCCTGTCTCAAAATCGATAAAATATGTTAGGTTCATCATAAATTTGCTTTCAGTTCGCCTACGGACGGCCCGTGCAGTCGCGGTGCCATTTTCAGCGCGCCCAACCACAAACCAATCCAGAATGCCTCATATATGAGGTAAGTGCCTTGAAATTTGGCCAAATGCCTATTATATTGGGCGCATGGTAACACTCCCCGATCTCGGCAACGCGATTGCCACACGACGCAAGGCCATGGGCCTGAGCCAGACAGTGCTCGCCGGAAAAGCGGGCGTCGGGCGCTCCACGCTTGATGCCCTGGAAAACGCCCGCCTGGGCGAGCTGGGCTTCGTCAAGGTGGCCCGCATCCTGGCGGCCCTGGGGCTGCAACTGAAACTCCAGGAAACCGGTTCGAACCGGCCTACCCTTGACGCACTGCTGGAGGAGAACCGCCTTGATCAAGATCTGGACGGACGCCGCTGAGGCTGGACGCCTTGACCGACACGGCGAGCGTGGGAGCACCTTCGTCCACCTGCCGGGCGTGGCACCGGTGAGGGCGGTCTCCTTGAGCATGGAGGTACGGCTGGAGTCGTGGACCGCTCCCTTCGGCATGCTCCCCATTTTCGAAATGAACCTGCCGGAGGGCGCGCTGCGGGAACGGCTGCGCCTCGCCTTCGCCAAGGCGACCGGAAGGTTCGACGAGTTCGACCTGCTGGCCGTCGTCGGCCGGTCCCAGATCGGCCGGATCCGCTTCACTGGGGACGCGGCAAGCCTCACTGATGAGGTCCCTTTCCAGTCCGTGGACGAGATTCTCCAGCGCCGTCGTGATGGGGACCTGTTCCAGTATCTGTTGGAGAAGTTTGCCGCCTATTCAGGCATCAGCGGCGTCCAGCCAAAACTTCTCTTCCGGGATGAAAAGGCCTTCACGACCAGGGAAGGCGCAGGCCAGCGCCTTTCCCAGAGCTTCCGTGGGGCAACCCACATCGTCAAGCTCTGGGAACCGAACGAATATCCCCAACTGGCGGCAAATGAATATTTTTGTCTTATGGTGGCGCGTCAATGTGGGCTGGAGGTGCCCTCCTTCAGGCTGGCCGAGGATGGCGACGCCTTGGTCATCGATCGCTTTGATTTACGGATGGACGGCACCTATCGGGGGTTTGAGGATTTCTGCGTGCTTAACGCCCGCCGAACCGAGGAGAAGTACCGCGGATCATACGAGACCTCCATCCTGAAGCGCTTTCAGCAGTTTTCCACCTCGACGCATGTCCATGAGGATCTGGAAAAGCTCTTTGTCCTGATTGCCATCAATTGCGCGCTGCGCAATGGTGACGCCCACTTGAAGAATTTCGGGGTCATCTACGATGACCCGCTTGGGGAGGTGCGGCTTGCCCCGGTGTACGACCTGGTGACGACCTCCGTATATCTGCCAAAGGACAGGATGGCGCTCACCCTGAATGGGTCCACGCATTGGCCGAGCGCCAAGGACCTTCTGCGCCTGGGCGAGACCCGGGTGGGCTTCACTCCGGCGAGAGCCAAGCAGCTGCTCCAGAAGGTCGAAGGGGCCATGCGCGACACGATTACGGCGGTCCAGTCCTACGTCCAGCATCACCCCGAATTCAGCGAGATTGGTGGCCGGATGCTTACGGAATGGGGCCATGGGATCGCCTTGTCCCTGCGGGAAGGCTGAACTGAGGGGGGTTTGGTTCCACAAGCTAGCGGGCGCTATTGCTCAAGTTGCGGTAACAACCCGGACGGCTGTTATTGCTGGGGCTGGGGCCTTGGATCGGAGAATCGGTGTGCCTGCCGCAGCCCGCCGGGGGCAACCGGGCACGGGTGCTCGAAAACGACTCCTGCGCCTCCCGTGGCGAAGCCATGGACAGGCAGTGGGGCAGGGCGGACCTCAACCAGCGCAACTTTGGTCCCGCGCCAACGGTGAACGGGCCGAACCTGATCTCGGACCCGCAGAGGGACCTTGCGTTCGCAGTAATCCCCCATGATTTTTGTCACCTGGCCTTTGAGGTTTGGGTCGATGGGCATTGCCGATTATCCCATGGAGAGGCCCGCAGATGACGAGGTCTTGTCCAAGAGCACCCCGTCGCCCGGACCAGCCACCCTATGATGGAGTTCCGCCTTTCGAGGAATCATGAACCGCCCTGACTTACATTGGCTTGCCGAGCAATTTCATTCCGGGAAAACCCCCGAAGGAATGGACTTCGATTCGACGAGCTTGAGCCTTGAGAGCAGGCTTCAACTGGTAGACCAGGCTTTGCGGGCATTCCCCACGGAAGCGTCATTGTGGGCGGGTTCCAATGAGGTTGTCCTGCCTGTCAGGGATATCCCGAGCAACATCCAGCCCTTCAACAGGTTCACGCAAGCTCCGGCGCGCCCGGGCTTGAACCCCTCACCTTCCACGAACTCCGGCATACCTATGCCTCGGCCCTGATCAACCGGGGGGTTCCCCTCGTGTTCGTCGACCAGCAGCTCGGCCACGCCGATACCCGGATGGTGGAAGAGCACTACGGGCATTTATGCGAGACCGCCAAGCGGGACGCAATCAGGACTTCGGCGCCGAGGATCTTCTCCCCGCAAGCCAAAACGGTCGAGACCGGGCCGGAGCCTCCATCCAGGAGCCGCAAGCGACGCTGACAGGTTTCAAAGGGTCAAGGTTTTTTGCTAAAAAACTTGACATGTGCTTTTTCAGAACCGATCCTGGGGCATGATCGAGGCCGTTCCACCCACGCGGAGTACCCGCAGCGCCGCTGCCCTGGTCCGGCAGCGGATCGAAGCAGGGGGGGAGGGTTTGTGGCGCATGGAGGACTTCCGGGATCTCCCGTTCCTGGCTGTGGCCCAGGCGCTGTCCCGCCTGGCAAAGGGTGGGGTGATCGAGCGGCTCACCAAGGGCGTCTATTACCGTGCTCGACAGACGACGCTGGGCAGAAGCCGCCCCAATCCGGCCAGCCTGCAGAAGCTGGTTTCCGGTCAGCAGAAGATGTTCCCTGCCGGGCTCGCTGCGGCGAACCTTCTGGGGTTCACCACCCAGTCTGGTCCGCAAGTGGAACTGGCCACCAGCGGGCTGAGCCTTCCCCGAAAGCTGCTGGGCAAGGGAGCCGTGATCCATACCCGGAGGCCTGAGGCTTGGGGCGGGTTGACCGAAATTGAAGCGGCTCTCCTGGATTTTCTCCGGCGAGGCGGGCAATTGACCGAGTTGTCACCGGAAGAGACAACTCGTAAGGTGCTGGGATTACTCACCGAGCCCGGGCGGTTCGGGCGTTTGCTGAAGGTTGCCCGTACCGAACCACCCCGAGTCCGCGCTATCCTGGGCGCCATCGGCGAAGAGCTCGGTATGGCTCCACGGCAGCTTCGGCAACTGCGGGCCACTCTGAACCCCATTTCCAGGTTCGCTTTCGGCGCCCTGCACGTCTTGCCGAACGCGCGGAACTGGCAGGCCAAGGAACAATCCTTTTGAAGCTTTTTGAACACCCTGATTTCGAGCAGGCCATCCTCCAGGCGGCAGAACATTTCCGCGACCGCGGTCTGCGCCCGGCGATTATCGAAAAGGACTACTACGTCACCGAGACCTTGCGCATCGTAGCGACGACACAGGGCGATCAGGTGATCTTCAAGGGCGGGACCAGCCTGTCGAAAGGGTGGAACCTGATCCAGCGGTTTTCCGAGGACGTAGATCTTTTCCTGGATCCACTCGCCTTCGAGCCGGCCCTGGGTAAGCGGGGCGTCGACAGGGAATTAAAGAAGCTTCGTGATGCGGTGGCCATGCATCCGGGCCTGACCATGACGGGAAACGAGAGCCAGACCATTGGCGGATTCGGTCGAACCGATCGGTTTTCCTACCTGCAGCGTTTTGGAGGAGTAGGCGAGGTGGCCAATCGGGTCCTGGTCGAGGCCGGTGCCGCGAGCGGTCGAGAACCTACCGAGGTGGTGGCGCTGGGTTCCATCCTCGGCGAGTTTCTTGAGGCCAAGGGCGTCTCTTTTGGGGCTGAGGACGAGGGGCGATTCGGTATGCGGCTGTTGCATTTTCGTCGGACCTTCGTCGAAAAGATGTTCGCCATTCACAGCAAGGTGGAATTGCTCAAACGGGACTACCGGGGCTTGGGTACCTACGCCCGGCACTACTACGACTTGTTCCACCTGGCCGGTCGGGAGGAAGTCCTGGACATGTTACGTAGCGACGAATATGCGGCCATCAAGACCGACTATGACCGGATCAGCAGCACTCATTTCCCACGCAGCTACTTCTTTCCGGTGGATATGCGCTTTGCCAACAGCGAGGCGCTGTTCCCGCCCCCAGAGCTGGCGGCCATCATTGGGGCCGAATACGAAACCCAATGCCGGATGCTCTGCTACAGCCCGCACCCAGGCTGGGATCAGGTGCAGGCCCGATTCGACCAACTACGCGGCCTACTCTAGCTTCAAGCCATCCGTTTCTGGATCAGCCAGGCCCTCTGAAGCCAGTCGAGCTTTACTTTGGCTGCGTGTCATCCGGCAGGACCTCGTTGAGGCACCGGATCGCATTGAGAGCTCTCGGATACCCGACATAGGGCAGCAGCTGGGTGACCACGCCCAGCAGGGCGGCCTTGTCGTTGCCGATGGCCACGTTGCCCTGGATATGACCCTTCAGCTGCGGCTCACAGCCGCCCAGGGCAAGGATCATGGAGAAGGTCAACAGTTCCCGCGTCCTCAGGTTGAGGCCGGTCCGGGTGTAGTAGTCCCCGAAGCAGTTGGCGGAGAGGAATTCATTGATGTGCCTCTGGTTCAAGGGTGCCTGCTGGTACATGATGTCGATCATTCCGCCGAAGATGGCCTTCTGCGCCGCCAACCCCTTCTCGCGGCGGGAGGCGGGGTTCGTGGTGGACTGGCCCTCCAGCGGGAGCTTTACGCCCCTCTCCACCAGGACTTCGTTGGTGGCGTGGAGGAAGTCAAACACCTTGGCAAGGCCGCAATAGGGCACGGTTTGGTAGAGGATCTCCTTCGCTTCAACCGGGGTGACGCCGATGTTCAGCGCGCCGCGGAGCATGACCTTGTATTCGCCCAGGGTCTGGCTCGCGATCAGGGCTGCCAGGATCACCATGAGCCGGGTCCGGTCGTCGAGGTCCCCGTGGGCGAGGACCTCATCGAAGGCGAAATTGTCGAACAGCTCGATGAATTCCGGATCGGTGATCTTCAGGGTGGACTTGTGGCCGGGGAACAGCTTCTCGTGATTCCGGTTCGCCGCTTCGGTGATGCTCATGCTGCCATCCTCTTGTCTGAGTTCATGCCTTCACACCCGCTTGCCGGAGCCAGGCGGCGATGGGCTCTTGCGCCTTCCGCACGCTGCCGCCCTTGATGGCCAGCCCCTTCATGAGCCTTGCGCCGGGGCAGGAGGCCTTGATGTCACTTTCGCTGTGTCCCAGGCCGCTGCCTTCGTGGGTGCAGAGCGGAAGGATCGTCTTGCCCGTGAAATCATGGGAATCGAGGAAGGTGAACACCGCCATGGGTGCCGTTCCCCACCAGTTGGGATAGCCGATGACGATGACGTCGTAGGCGACCAGATTGTCCAGGTCCCGGGCCAACTCGGGGCGAGCCCTGCGGTCCAGTTCCTCCTGGGCCACTTCGGTAGCGCGGGTGTAATCCTCGGGGTAGGCCTGGACGGTATCGATCTGGAAGAGGTCGCCGTGGGTCAGCTGCTGGATCATCGTCGCGGCCACTTCCGTGTTCCCCACCGTCAAGTCCACGATGTTGCCGTTGAGGTAGTTGTTGCCCTTGCGCGAATAGAACGCGATCAGGATTTTCTTCATGGCTTCGGGCCTTCCCTTCACAGACCTGTTCGCTTTTCCAGCGCTTCCGGGTAACGGTCACCCTGCACCTGGATCTTCGCCGCAGCAATCGTGATGGCCCCAAGCTCTTCGGCCGTGAGTTCAAGCTCGACCGCCGCCAGGTTCTCCTCGAGCCGGGCCAGCTTGGTGGTTCCGGGGATCGGCACGATCCACGGCTTCTGGGCCATGAGCCAAGCCAGGGCGATCTGCGCCGGCGTCGCGCCCTTCGCCGCGGCGACCGTGGCCAGGAGGTCCACCAGGGACTGGTTGGCCTTGCGGGCCTCCGGGGTGAAGCGTGGCACGATCTGGCGGAAATCGTCCTTGGCGAAGGTGGTGTTCTCGTCGATCTTGCCGGTGAGGAAGCCCTTGCCCAGGGGGCTGAAGGGCACGAAGCCGATCCCCAGTTCCTCCAGGGCCGGAAGGAGTTCCTCCTCAGGGCGGCGCCACCAGAGCGAGTATTCGCTCTGCACCGCCGCCACCGGCTGCACCGCGTGGGCACGGCGGATGGTCCTCACCCCCGCTTCGGACAGGCCGAAGTGCTTCACCTTGCCGGCCTGGATCAGGTCCTTGACCGCACCGGCTACATCCTCGATCGGCACATCCGGATCGACCCGGTGCTGGTAGTAGAGATCGATGGTCTCGATCCGGAGCCGTTTGAGGGATTCCTCGGCGACCTTGCGGATGTGTTCCGGCCGGCTGCTGGTCACCGAAAGCTTGGTCGGATCGTCTAGGCCCGGGGCGAACCCGAACTTGGTGGCGATCACCACCTGGGAGCGCACGGGGGCGAGGGCCTCGCCCACCAGTTCCTCGTTGGTGTAGGGTCCATAGATCTCGGCTGTGTCGAAGAAGTTCACTCCACGCTCGACCGCCGCGCGCAGCAGGTTGATCATTGACAACCTGTCGGGGGGCGGGCCGTAGGCGAAGCTCATGCCCATACAGCCCAGGCCCAGGGCTGAAACTTCCAGGGTGCTGTTGCCCAACTTACGCTGTCTCATCATTTCTCCCTTTGGGCCCCGGTCAGGCCTCAGCCAGATGTTCGGCCATCGCCCCTTCGCGGAGCTTGGCAATATCCTTCATGGGCGCGGCTCCGAAGAACCGGCCGTATTCGCGGGTGAACTGGGACGCGCTCAGATACCCGACCTGGCGGCATGCCGTCCCCGCGTCCATCATCCGCGACAGCATGAGCCGACGGGCTTCATGGAGCCGCAGCACCTTCTGGTACTGCAGCGGGCTCATGGCCGTGACCGCCTTGAAGTGCTGGTGGAAGGTGGACACGCTCATGTGCACCAGGCCAGCCAGTCGCTCCACGTCCAGGGGACGGTCGAAATTCGTGCGCACCCAGGCGACGGCCTTGGCCACCCGGTGCACCCGGGAATCCTCCTGGCCGATCTGGGCCACCCGGGCCCCGATGGGGCTGCGCAGCAGGCGGATGAGGATCTCCTCGACCACCAGCGGGGCGATCCATTCCGCGTCGTCGGGCTGGGCCAGCATTTCCACCAGGCGCGCGGAGGCCTTGAGGATGCTGGGTTCGGCCGGGGTGACGCAGATGGCAAGATCCTTGCGGCTCTGGGGAAATCCGTGGGGGTAGACCTTCAGGGTCAGGTCGGCGATGCGCTCCGGGTCCAGCTCGACCTTGAGGCACAGGAAGGGCTCTGAGGCGCTGGCCCGGGTGATCTGGCCGGAGATCGGCACATCCACGGAATAGACAAGCAGGCGCGAGGCGTCATAGTCGAAGACCTGGTTGCCCAGGAACACCTTCTTCGCCCCCTGGGCGACGATGCACATGGCCGGCTTGGCCACGCCATGCACCAGCTCCCCCGTGACCCGGGAGGCCCGGATCACCTCTACCCCCGGCAGGCGGAGGTCGAAGTGGCCGTCATAGGGCGCGTGGGCCCGGAGCAGGGCGGTCAGCTTCGCCAGATCCCCAGCCTCATCCGAGGTTTCCTTGTCCCTGGTGCTCATGGTCTACTCCCCTTTCTCCCGTTCAGGCCTTGAGGGAGGCCATGTCGATGACAAAGCGGTACTTCACGTCGCTCTTGAGCATGCGTTCGTAGGCTTCATTGATGTCCTGCATCCTGATGACTTCGACGTCGGAAGTGAGGCCATGCTCGCCGCAGAAATCGAGCATCTCCTGGGTCTCCTTGATGCCGCCTATGAGGGAGCCGGCCACGGACTTCCGTCCCAGGATCATCGGGACCGTGTTCAGCATGGGTTCCAGGCCGCCCAGGTAGCCGACCAGCACGAGGGTGCCGTTCGTGGCCAACGTGGGCATGTAGGGGTTCAGGTCGTGGATATAGGGGACGGTGTCGATGATCAGGTCGAAGCGCCCCTGGACCGAGGCCATGGCTGCGGCCTCGGTGGACAGCACGATATGGTCGGCACCAAGCCGGCGCGCATCCTCCTCCTTCCCCTTGGAACGGGTGAACAGGGTGACTTCAGCCCCCAGCGCCGTGGCGAGCTTCAGGGCCATGTGCCCCAGGCCGCCCAGGCCCACCACCGCCACCCGGCTGCCCTTGCCCGCCTTCCAGTGGCGCAGGGGCGACCAGGTGGTGATGCCGGCGCAGAGGAGGGGCGCCGCGGCCTTCAGGTCCAGGCCTTCGGGAATCCGCAGGACGAAGTCTTCCGAGACGACGACCTTCTCGGAATACCCGCCCTGGGTTTTCGAATGGTCGTGGCGGTCGACGCCGCCATAGGTCCCGACGAAGCTGCCGCAGTACTGCTCCTCGCCGCTGTCGCAGGCTTCGCAGTGCTGGCAGGAATCGACCAGACAACCTACGCCTACGGCGTCCCCGGCCTTGAACTTGGTCACCGCCGCCCCCACCTTGGTGACGCGGCCGATGATCTCGTGGCCTGGCACGATGGGATAGATGGTCCAGCCCCAGTCGTTCCGGGCCGTATGCAGATCCGAGTGGCAGACGCCGCAGTAGAGGATCTCGATGACCACGTCGTCAGGGCGGGGCTCGCGCCGCTCGAAACTGTAGGGGGTCAGGGCGTCCTTCGGGGATGTGGCGGCGTAAGCGAGAATCTTCGTGGTCATGGTTCCCTCCCAGTTGGGTCCGTGGACGATGGTGACAGTTCAAAGTTTCGGAACACGCAGCCCGGAATGATTGCCCAATGCTCCGAAGTTTTGGCCTGATTCTCCGGGCTGCCTTATTTTGGGGCGAGGTCGCCATACCAGTAGGCAGCCGTTACCCCACCATCCATGAGGAAGTCGCTGCCAGTGATGAAGGCACCCTCCTGGCCCATCAGCAGGGCACCGACCGTCCCGACTTCGTCCGGTGTGCCGCCGCGCCCGGCCGCGCAACCCTCGATCATCCTCCGGTACCCTTCCCCCCGCGGCCCGGACAATTCATCCTTGGCCAGCGGGGTGAAGATGATGCCAGGGCTGATGGTGTTGACCCGCGCCCCGCGCTTGCCCCAGCGCACGGCCTCGGCCATCACCCGAAGAGAATTGCCGCGCTTGGAAAGCTGATAGGCATTGAGGGGATCCGTCACCTGGTCCGGTTGGAGCATGGGGAGCGCGAGCAACTCGTCGACGGGGGTCATCGCGAGCAGCCTGTTATGCTCCGCGGTGAGGGCGGGAAGGCGGTGCCCCGACTGCGAGGCGATGACCACCGCAGCGCCGCCCCGCGCGATGACCTTTCCGAATTCCTCAAGCACCAGGGCTGTTCCGTAGAGATCGACCTTCAGAATGGTCGCCGGCGACGCCTGAGATGGCGAAACGCCTGCGGCGTGAATGACGCCGGTGACCTCCCCGAGCCTGGTTGCTGCATGGACGAGCGCCTGGACCGATTCGCGTACGGACACGTCCACCGTCGCGGTGCTCACCTCGAACCCGGCATCACTGAGGACCTTGGCGGCCGCCTCGGCATTTTCCAGCCGCAGGTCGGCCAGCAGCACCCGCTTGCCGGCGCTCACCCTCCGGGCGATGGCCTGCCCGATTGATCCCGCACCGATAACGACTATTACATTCGCCATGGTCCTGTTCCCCCTTCGGATAATCGTTCAAAGCGTGTTGACGCGACCCAGGCCTTGGAAACGCCCCCCAACGGTGGGCAGGCCCCGTGGTAAATCACCTTGAAGTTTAGAGATTGCGACCTATTGATGTTTGCCTAACGCTCCGGATTTTTTGCCTGATCCTATGGGCTGGGCATCGGTGGTCCCTTTTCTATCGCGATAATCCCAGGCCGAGCCTGACCAGGGCCACCCGAACCGACCCCGTTGATTAGGTAGGCTTAACGCCGGACCCCGCGCTTGCCGGGGGGGCTCGTTGTGCAGGCGCCGACGAACTGGATGATGCCCCTTCCCGACGGCAGGCAATGCCATGAAGAGAGTATCCGGGGGAAAGGCTCCCTTGTCTTGCCCTATGGCCTGACCACAATACTTACAACGATCTGCATCTTGCCGAAGTGAAGGCCACCAGTCTTGAACTGGATGTGGTTCGTCCTCGTGATGCCGCCTCGACCCAGGGGGAAATGCCCCGCATCGCCAGGTGGTTTTGAGTACCACGACCCTTTCATTGCTACCTAAGCCCACAAGAAAACCGCCTGAAGTGATTGGCTTC
>Ga0316224_1000825_pt1 | contig 39052 bp, 38 predicted proteins | sample TBH18013metaG_FD_206254 | JGI IMG/M metagenome (GOLD analysis project Ga0316224, IMG submission 206254) | Freshwater microbial communities from Trout Bog Lake, Wisconsin, USA - TBH18013 | ecosystem: Environmental > Aquatic > Freshwater > Lake > Hypolimnion/Profundal zone | place: USA: Wisconsin... | reverse complement strand
CCAATTTTATCACCAATATCGTTGCAGGACTTATCGCATATTCTTTCCTTCCCAAGAAGCCGTCTATTTCTTATCAAACCATACCATCAAACCAAATTGTAGCATTCTGATTAATCGAACTCAGGTTAGTATATATTTTTTCATTGCATTAGTTTAATAGGCGATACCGGCAGCAAGCTCTTTCAAGCGCTGCGGTATCACCTGTTTAATTAATAAAGAATGTTTAATTGGCTGCTGTTTAATTTTTTTCAGCGGGCAATGTTTCCGTCACCTTACTGCAATGTTCCATTCCCATATATGGGTCTTTACCGCCGGCTGCATCACTTAAAAAGTATTGCTGTTTCATGGTGCAATATTGGCGGTAAAGTATTTTTTTGTTCACTTTTAAACCTTTTAAAACGGCAAATAAGGCGTTCGACAAACTTGCAAAATGTTCACGCTGGTGCGGAAGAACATTAACTTCGCTGATATGCCTGCTGTCGAACTCCAGTTTGGGTTCATAACTTGTCCAAAGTGAAAGCTGTTTTGCAGTAAAGCCTGTTTTTGGAACCTCATTTATGGAGGTTAGCAACACTTTAGCCTTACTTTCGGCAGTATTGCCGTCGGCGGCAATTAAGGCGTCTTTCAATGCCAGATAATTTTCAATCACGGTATTGATTGATTTGCTTAAAGCTGCGTTTTGCGCCTTAACGGGAATTATGAATAGCATAGTCATTAATAATGACCATGCAGTAATTTTTAGTACTTTCATGATTTGTTGTTTTAAATCGCTAATTAATTTTGTTTATAACCGAGGCCTGAAACCTTTTTTCGGTTACAGAATCCCTGGTTTATTTTGGGTTAAAAAACCAGTCAGTTGTGCCTGCCGCCACCTTTGCTGCCTGCGTTACCAAATGGGAAAATCAGTTTAAAGCTGATATTCCGGCCCATGTTATAAATACCCTGGTTCTGACGGGTTACTGTTGCAGGCGTACCATTATAGGCCAGGAAGTATTGTGCCAGATTGAGGTGATCAGCATAAGCCACATTGGTAAGGTTGGTACAATTCACATAAACTGAGCATATCGTTCTTCCCGTTTTTGTATTAACGATATTGGTACCCAAACCTGCGTTAAAAATGGTGTACTGTGCAGAAGGGAGTTCAGTGTAAAATGCGCTGTATACATTGTTTTGCGCCCAGTCGTGCTGTAAGCCGAACTTTAAATAGGTCCCTTTGAAAATTGAATGATGCCCGTCATTGAACCTGAACTTAACATCGGAGTGTAAATGCGGTGCCGGGATATAGGGCAAATGCTTTGTTGAATCCGTTTCATTAGGAATTTGAGAATAAATATAAGTGAACCGGTTGTCAATTTCCAGCCATTTGGCTGCCGAAGGGTGTATGTTTAAATATCCCGAAAGTCCGGTAATAACGGCTATGTTTGTGGAAAGATACTGGTAAACCGGAAATCCTCCCGAAAGGGAGTCGGTACGACCGGAGAAAATAAAGTTATTTATCCGGTTATAAAATCCATCAGCTTCCAAACTTATATCTTTGGCATCATATCCGTAGGCTAAATCAACCTGGTAACCCTCTTCGGCTTTTAAGTTAATATTACCGAGATTAACCAAATTTGAACCAATATTTAATCCATTACTTGTTAGTTCATTTATAGCGGGGGCCCGGTAGCTTTTTGAAATATTTAGTTTTAAATAATTTTCATCGGTCAGCTGGTAGGATGCGCCGATACTTCCGGATAAACCGTTGTAGGTATTATTAAACCCGGTAAATTGAACCGTTGATCCCGGCGTTCCTCCCGGCACGATATTACCGGCGTTGTTAAGCGACATGGGGTCACCCTTAAAATCAGTCTGGTCAAACCGTAAACCACCGCTGAGCGTCAGATCGTTATACTTTTTTTCCAAAATAGCATACCCACCTATTTCAAAATTGGTATAGTTGGGTATCGAATAACTTGGTGTATACGGCGCAGGCGGTGCGTCACCGTTGTGATGAAATTCGTACATCCCGTTAATGCCGGTGGTAAATTTTATCCCCGATTTTTCACTTGCCGTTTGGTATTTCAGGTTGAATGGAATATCGCCTAATAATAAATTACTTGAACCAACGGTTCCGGTATCGATATCATGGTGTACGCTGCGGGCAAAACCAATGTCGAACCCAAGATGACCTTTGCCAACATTAAGGCTGTTTTGCCACCAGGCCTGGTATTCGCCCAAAATTTTGTCACTGGCTACGGTAGCGTTATATGATAAAAAATCGGACCGTGTAGGGTAGATCTTTCCGTTCTGCGGATAATCAAACATAAAGCGGCCGGTACTATCGCGGTTGCCATCCGGCAATTCGATCCTGCGGTTCAACGCGCTTAAGAGTATGCGCGAATAACCCCAGGGCTTGTTTATCCCAAGCGTCAGCCTCGCATTGGTTTGGTTCCAGGCGGTACCCCAAACATAGCCGTCTTTAGGGTTCGAATAGGCGTGCGCTTCTTCGCCGCTTGCCTGCAGGCTCCATACAAATCCATTATGATTGCCTGCCATGTTTAACGATGTCCCAAGGTAACCATTATTGGTATGGTATTCTGTGAGGAGACTACCCAAAACTGTTCCGTTTTGAGGCAGTGGCGCAGATTTGAAATTAATTACACCTGCTTCTGCACTGGCACCATACTGTAAAGAAGCAGGCCCCCTTATAATTTCGGCAGAATGCACAGCATAAGGATCTATTAAAATACCATGATCGTCTCCCCACTGAAAATCTTCCTGTGGCACACCGTCCATCATCGTTAATACACGTTCAAAACCCAAACCATTGATCTGGGGCTTGGTAGTACCCGATCCTTCTGTAGTTTCACTAATGCCGGGTTGTGAAGCGATCAGGTCGATAGCGGTATTAGAGGTACTTTCCAATATCATTTTATTGGTAACTACAGTAATGGGGATAGTGGCGCGCCTCCGTGTAGTTGTGTTGCCGAGGGCGGTTACGACTACATCAGACAGTTCATAATTAGATGCCGATAGTTTAAAATCCACTGAATAGGTATTACCAAGGTCTATTACTTTGGTGACGCTGGCATAACCTATAGCGCTTACCTGGATCAGATATTCACCCTTGGGTAACTGTTTTAGCAGATAAAGACCGCTTTCATTTGTACTTGTCCCTATTTTTAAATCAGGAATAGAGATCGTTGCACCGGCTACAGGCAAACCGGTGGCTTTATCGGTTATTTTACCGCTTATTATATTGGTACCTGTCGCAGGCGATGCCAGTACAGGCAAACGGACGGACAGCAACAATAATATATATATCAACCCTGTCGGGCGTATTAATATTTTCATAAAATCAGGAAAAAAGAAATAATTAACGGACCTTCCGGGTCGCGGAAGCCTCTTAAATAAAAAATAGCAAAAAAAGAGAGATTTAGCCTAATTGAGGAGGCTGGAAGATAGGGAGGTAAACATTGGGCAAAGCAATGCGGCGATTGGGCACCTGCATTACCTGCAATACCTGTGAGTAAAACCGTACCTCGGGCTTTTTGCTGACAAAGGCTTCCTGGAAGAGATTTTTTTGCGATGATCGCTCATTAGCTTTCTCTTTTTCTTCGGCCTGTTTCAGCTTTTTCATGAAATAGCATTTGCCATTACAATGCAGCCATGGTTTGTCCCGGTTTTCGCAAAGGTATTTGGCGACATAGTTTTTGTTCAACTCAAAACCCGCATAAACAAACAGGCGGGAAAAGTTGGCAGAAACCAGCGCGACAATTAGTAAGTAAGCGATAAAAGGGCGTACCATATTACGGCAAAGATAAAAATGCTTTGGTAATATCAGTAAGCCTTATATTGGGTGCTTTCTAATTTGTATTGATTCTTAATAAAAACCGGTGATGGGCTTATTTATCAGCCCTTTTTAACGTGGCATGAAGCTTAGTGCCGTTAACGTCGATATCCATGCTTACCGAGTCACCTAAATATTTACCAGAATGTTTAAAAACTACCCCCTGCGGGTTTGAAGCGTTAAATGAAAATTCATTGCCAACGATCTTGCCACTGTCAATTGCCACGGGGTCGCCATCTCCCTGCGCGGTACCTGTAAGTTTATCGCCGTCAACTTTAAAAACATAATTGATCTGTAAATCATTTCCGTCGGGGGTTTTTAAAGTTCCGGTCCACTTTCCCGAAAGATCGGCTATCACCGCAAAACAAATCATAAAACAGCATACAATGGCTGTGGTTAGCAGGATTCTTCTTTTCATAACATTGATGTTTTTTTATTGAAGACGGAGGTTTGGCACAAATGGTTGCAGCTGATCTAAAAAAAGCAACCTGCAGGTGTAATTCTCCTATACTATAAAATGAAAAAACCTCGCCAAAGGGCAAGGTTTTTAAACAATATTTTGTTGTAAGTTGGTTTTATTTAGCGTCGCGTTTAAGTGTGGCGTGCATTTTCATGCCGTTAAAATCTATATCCATACCAACAGAATCAGCGTCAGGATAAAATTTCCCGGTGTGCAGAACATCTGTTCCGTTAACATTAACGCTGAAAGTAAAATCAGTAGCGCTAACCATCTTTCCATTGGCAATTTGCACATCGCCCTGTGGTGATGATGCCATACCTGTCAACTTACCGCTGTCGGTTTTAAAAGTGTACGACAATGGGAATTCCTGCCCATCAGGTGTTTTAATGGTACCGGTCCATTTACCGGCCAGGTCCGCTGCTATCGCAAAACAGACCATAATGCAGCATACCAATGCTACTGTTGTAAAGATCTTCTTTTTCATAATTCAGTTTTTTGTTAAGATGCTGTAACCCCCTTTGTGTTACAGCTAAATAAAAATTATTTAGGCCTGGTTAGCGTAATGTGCCCCTTGTTACCTTCGAAGGTAACATCCATACCAATGGAATCGGCAGCACTGTAATATTTTCCCTTATGTACATAAGCAGTACCCTGTACCGATACGCTAAAGCTAACATTCTCGCCGTTCACTTTGCCGCTGTCAATGGGGATGCTCATTCCGGCAGTTTCCAAAGTGCCGGTCAGTTTATCGGCATCAATTTTAAAGGTGTAGGTTAGGGGATACTGGCTGCCGTCAGGGGCATTGAATACTGACGCCCATTGACCACTCATGTCAGTGACCACGGCATAACAAATGGCAAAGCAAAATAGCAGCAATGCTGTAATAAAAAACTTTCTTTTCATAATTGGTTACTCTTTACCATAAAATTAGATGTTTTTACGGGATAAAAGCAACTGATCAGGAATATTTTTCGAAAACTATTACCGTGCAGCCCTTTTCAACGTAGCGTGCGACCTTGCATCGCCAAGGCTAATATCTACACCAACAGAGTCACCATAAAATTTACCGCTATGGTCAATTTCCATGTTGCTTACAATAACATTAAACGTAAAAGTGTCACCGGTAATTTTACCATCGTTAATGGGCATATCACCCTTCGGTGTTTTTGCGGTACCGGTTAACTGGTCGCCGTCGATTTTAAAATTGTAAACCAGCGGATATTCATCGCCCTGGTCGGTTTTTAAAAGACCGGTCCATTTTCCGTTAAGGTTCTCAATGGTTGCAAAGCCTGCAAAAAAGCAAAATAACAAAAGCGCGGTAGTGATGATTTTCTTTTTCATTTGTCTATTTGTTTTCAATACCCAAAAGTAGAATGGCTATTAAACTATATCATAAACAGCATGTTAAGTTTGTAGTCAGTAGCAGCGCTTTGGTGTTAAACTTTTTAACAATGAGTGGGTTTTTAACAAGAAGGAGATGTTTGAGCCTTGATTTGCCTGATTTTCGGATTCCGTGATTGCTATTCGGGGATAAAGCTTATATTAAACCAATTGTTCTCTTGAAGTAAATATAATTGGCTCACCTAATTCAGCTTCTAATTTAGCCAGCGTTTTGAGTGTCAAATTATGACTGCCTTTCAACCATTTATTTATTTCGGAAGGCTTTTTATTCATTTTTTCGGCCAGATCTTTTTGGGTATAGCCTTTTGCTTTTAAAATTTGGTTGATCCTTAAAACTATATCAGTGTACTGCCGCACAAAAATGCGCACTTCTGCCGGGGTTTCATTTTGTATCCTTTCCGCAACCTTGCTTCTCATATCAAGTTGATTTATAGAAAAATTTCTTCGTCGCCATTAGCAGAAATAATTTCCCTTTTTCCGTTATCAATAACTATTTCTTTATCTCTTAAGGCCTCGTCAATACGTTTGGCAAATTGGCAGGCTTCCATCCATTTTAAATGCAAGTCTTTACTATCCTGGTTATTTTGAGCAGACTTTAAACCCCATTAAACAAAACAACTATATCACTACGATTATTTATCCTTAAAGCATACAACCTTAATGGAAAATTTGGATACAGGAAAACGATTCCACCCACGTTGGCTTTCCCTTTATTAGGCAAGCCCACTACTTCATTTTCAAACCTATTAAACAATGAGTCAATAGCGCCATGATCTTCTCCAATACTGTCTAATACAAAACTTAATAATTGTTGAGTTGAATTTTTCAGTTCGGCTTTTGCATCATATTTATTGAAGAACTTATCGGTTTCATTTTCCCGCGCATCCTCCCATCTTACTGTATAGAATGTGCATTTGCTTGCTTCATCATCCCAAATTTCCAATGCAAATATATTCACTTATAAGTTAATTTACAAAATTTTAATTGATACAGGTTATTTTCTTTATAAAGATAGCTTCACATCAATTTTTATTAGATTTTAGTACGATCGTCAAAACAAGGGATTTATTGCGAATATCTGTTTCTATTAAGAAGCTCGAATCTGTCCCAATACTGTCCAACCCTGTCGCACCAAAAACCGGACGAACACGTCAAAACCCAATGACCTACCGCCCCAACTCCTCCGCTGCACCCTCATCCAAAATAACATAGGCCGACGGCAATGTTTGAAAGATAGATGCAGGCAATTGTTCGGTTATCCCACCTTCCAAAGCCTGTTTAATTATGCTTGCTTTTTTACTCCCTGCGGCAATGAGCATAGGTATTTTTGCTTCCTGCAGGTGTTTAAGGCCAAGGGTTATTCCCCGGGTAAGTGCGGTTTGCTGCTTAAAGTATTTTTGCCCAACTTCAACTGTAACCTGTGCCAGCGGTGCATAATGTGCATACAGGTTAAAATCGGTACCGGGTTCGTTCAGACCGACATGACCATTCATGCCTATCCCTACAATCATTACATCCAGTGGACCATGCAACTTAACAAAATCATCCATGGCCCGGCAGGCGGCATCAAGGTCGGCGGCTTTGGCATCAAAAAAACGCACATGGTCAGGGTTTATCTGCATGGGGGTAAAAAAATGTTCATACAAAAACTGGGTGCAACTGCCGTCATCATCCTTACCCATGCCAACCCATTCATCCAATCCAACAAAATAGCACTGACTAAAATCAACTTTGCCTGCTTTTGCATCAGCTATTAAATATTTAAACATCCCCGCAGGCGATTCACCTGATGGAAAACAAATCAGGGATGCCGACTTTGCGTTCACCTGGGCAACAACCATATCGGCGGCCACCCGGCTCATTTCATCGTAATTCTTAAACGTTAATTGGTTCATTGGTTCACTTGTTCATTAGTTCATTGCGTCATTTTGCCTCACCCAACCCTCTCCAAAGGAGAGGGCTTTAAAAAAAAAGAGCGCAGTTCCAGTCCTCTCCTTTGGAGAGGATTTAGGTGAGGCTTAACGACTTAAAATAAAATTATCCTGCAGCCTGATATCATCTGATGCGCTGCCGATCATCAGGCTAAACTCGCCGGGTTGGGTGATGCGTTGCAACTCTTCGTTATAAAAGGCCAGTTTTTCTTTATTAATGGTAAAGCTGATTGTTTTTGTTTCGCCGGGCTGCAGCATTACTTTCTGAAAGCCTTTGAGTTCCTTTACGGGCCTTACCGGCTGGGATACCAATTGGCGAAGGTAAAGCTGCGCCACTTCCTCACCAACATATTTCCCTGTATTTTGCAGGTCAAATGAAACGCTTATTTCATCATCTTTCGACATTGATTTCTTACTGAATTTAAGATTGCTGTAGCCGAATGTAGTATAGCTTAAGCCATGCCCAAAAGCATATTTGGGACTATTTTGCAGATCGATATAGGCGGAAGTATAGTTAACATCGGTATCGCTGTGTGCAGGCCTGCCGGTATTATAATGGTTGTAATAAATGGGGATCTGCCCTTCGGTACGCGGGAAGGTGATAGGCAGCTTTGCACCGGGATTGTAATTGCCGTACAGTACATCGGCAATGGCATTACCCGCCTGGTTGCCCAGCCACCAGGTGTATAAAATAGCCGGCACGTGGTCGGCGGTCCAGTTAAACACCATCGGCCTGCCCGACATCAGCAATACAACCATTGGCTTGCCTGTGGCACTTATAGCTTTTATCAGCTCTTCCTGAACGCCCGGCAAATGAATATTTGAACGGCTTTTTGCTTCGCCGGTCATATCAGGCCTTTCGCCCATCGCCATTATAACCACATCGGCCTGCACGGCAGTTTTATAAGCTTCATCAAAACCTGCTTTGCTGGTGTCGGTAATATCGCAGCCTTTGGCATAAAGCAATTTGCTTTTCCCGGCAGCCTGTTGCATCCCTTCGTAAAAAGAAACAATCTGGCTTTCATCCCCTACGTTTTGAGCCCAAAAGCCTTTCATTTCGCTTTTTCCCTTAACCAGCGGACCAATCAGGGCAATTGAATTCAAATCTTTTGATAGCGGCAATAAATTATGCTCATTTTTCAGCAACACGATACTTTTACGGGCAACATCCCTCGCAGCCGCAACCGATTCAGGCGTATTCATAACGCGTTTTTCGCGGTCAGCATCACTGAAACGGTAAGGGTCATCGAAGAGGCCCAGTTCATATTTTTTTGTAAGTATCCGCCTTACTGCATCGTCTATCCTTTGGATGGGCACCTTTTTATCGGCAACCAGTTTCGCCAGGTTATTGATATAGCTGCGGCTCTCCATATCCATATCATTACCGGCATTAATGGCTTCTTCAGCCGCCTGGTAATTATCTTTTGCATAGCCGTGGTTTATCATTTCACCTATCGAACCCCAGTCGCTAACTATAAAACCCTTAAAGCCCCATTTGTCTTTTAAAATATCTGTTTGCAAATAGTGGTTGCCACTTGCAGGAATGCCGTTCAAATCATTAAATGAATTCATAAAAGTACCAACTCCGGCATCAACGGCGGCCTTAAATGGCGGCAGGTAAACTTCCCAAAGGGTACGCAAACTCATATCCACGCTGTTATAATCGCGCCCACCGATGGCGGCTCCATAGGCAGTAAAATGCTTGGCGCAGGCCATTATCGCATCTAAATTACCCAAACCCTTCCCCTGGAAACCATGCACCCGGGCAGTGGCTATCAGTGATCCCAGGTAAGGATCTTCACCGGCGCCTTCCATTACCCGTCCCCAGCGGGGATCGCGGGCAATATCAACCATGGGGGCAAATGTCCAGTGAACGCCACCAGCAGCTGCTTCTGTCGCCGCTATCCGGGCTGATTTTTCAATAGCCGCCAAATCCCAGCTCGCTGCTTCGGCCAGTGGGATCGGGAAAGTAATACTATAACCATGGATCACATCCTGCCCGAATAATAAAGGAATCTTCAGGCGGGATTGCATTGCCGCATCCTGGAAAGCCCTGGTATGCTTCACCCCTACTATATTGAGTATGGAACCAACTTCACCGCGTTTGATGGCATCCATTTTATTACTCACATCGGTTGTTACAGGGCCGGTAGCTTCCCAATCGCCATTATACTGGTTAAGCTGACCTATTTTCTCAGCAAGGGTCATCTTTTTCAATAAAGCCTCCACTTTTTGAGAAATGGTTTTTGGCTGCGCAAATACTATGTTTATGCTGCAGAAAAGAAAAAGAACAATAATTGGTTTGATGGGGTTCATCGGATTATTATAATTGAAGTAAGCTAATGCTAATAATTGGGTTTTCGCTGTGATGGAAAACAATTCAAGATTAATGAAATAAATGCTAATAAGGAAATAATGGGAAAAATGGACAAGTTTGATGATACGTTCAGTTTTTTAACAAAAACTGGACATATGGTTATTACGGTTTGGTCAAATAAATTCTATTGTCAGCAATCTGACAAGCTCTATGTATGAGGTATAGTATTATAAAAAAAGCCACTGACGGTTTGCCAGTGGCTTTTTTTACACATCCCTTTTAATTAATGTGTATGACTTGATAATTTGTCATGGTGGATCTCTTCCAGGTAGCCTTTCTCGTTAATTGCATAATTGGCATCTGTAGTATCGTTGTGGTTTTTAGGTAATTTGATGGCATTCGCCTTCTTTTTTAACGGAAAAAAAAAGGGTAGAATAATAACGGCCAACAATGCGCTGATTTCTAATACAACACTAAGCATAACTTTATTCTAAATAAATTACGAAAACATTTAACTGGTGAATTGCTGTCCCCGGTTTTTAGTACCGGGTTTTGTGCTTCTTATTATATCAAAGCTAAATCAATGCCAAATAATTTCATAGAGATAAGTTATTAGTTCTAAAATATTAACAAAGCGGTATTTTCACCATAACTTTTATTTTTTAAATAAGAAAACCCTATCAAATTGATAAGGATTTCCCATTTTGAGCGCAAATTTATTATTTGTTAATTTTCGAAAATAAGGTGATCCAGCAGGTAAAACCACGAATTTTCTGCGCAAAAATACTATGCATGCATAATTATTTATACAACTTGTAGTTTAATGACCATTGTCCGGATCTGTTTTTATCCTGTCGCACTCCTTTTCGGACGGACAGCTATGATTTTATTGGATAAAAATGAATACAAATTGGATATATCCGGTTGGCTAAGCTTTCTGATAATCCCTAAGTACCTGCCTTGCTTCGCCGAGGCCATCAATCCCCAATTCAATAACATCACCTGCCTTAAGGTAAAGAGGCGGCTTCATCCCAAGTCCAACTCCGGCCGGCGTACCTGTAGAAATAATATCGCCGGGCAACAAGGTCATGAACTGACTGGTGTAGGAGACCAGATGAGGTATATCGAAAATAAAATTTGCCGTAGTGCCATCCTGCATGGTTTTGCCATTCAGTTTTAGCCATAAACGCAGCTTATGGGGATCGGCGATTTCATCTTTAGTGGCAAAGAATGGGCCCATAGGCGCAAAGGTATCGCAGCCTTTTCCCTTATCCCAGGTACCTCCCCTTTCAATCTGAAATTCCCGCTCCGAAACATCATTATGAAGTACATAACCAGCCACAAAATCCATTGCATCGGCTTCGTTCACATAACTTGCTTTTTTGCCTATTACTACGGCCAGTTCAACCTCCCAATCGGTTTTCCGAGAGTTTTTTGGAATGACGATATCATCGTTAGGGCCAACTATCGCCGTAGTGGATTTCATAAATATCACCGGTTCTGTTGGCGGTGTGGCGTTGGTTTCCCTGGCATGGTCAACATAGTTCAACCCGATGCAAACAATTTTTGAGGGTCGTGCAAAAGGACTTCCCAAACGTATATCCTCAGCAACTTCGGGGAGCATATTGCCATCAATAAAATCAGCGAGGCGGGCAAGCCCGTCAGTTTCAAAAAAAGCCTCATTGTAGTCTTCGCCAAATGCTGAAGTATCGTATTTTTTATCGTTGATGATCACCCCGGTCTTCTCTTTTCCGGGCTCCCCAAATCGTATCAGTTTCATGTTTGTACCTTTTTGTTGTAAGTTTAATAATGGTTCATTTATTTAAAAAATTGTAATAAATCCTTTAAATAAAAAATTAAATCCGAAATTGAACATCCGAATTCCGAAATCAAAAAATTAATTATTCAGCGTTATAAACCCGCCGTCAATAGGGTAATCTGTACCGGTTATAAAACCTGCCTCATCGGAGCATAAATACAAAGCAAGCGCTGCCACTTCTTCTGATTTTCCCATACGACCAATAGGTTGAGTTTTCGACAGTTTTTCGAATACTTCTGCTTCCTGCCCTGCATAATTTTTGGCAATAAAGCCATCCACAAAGGGTGTATGGATCCTTGCCGGGGAAATACTGTTACAGCGGATGTTATCGTGCAAATAATCACGAGCTACGGATAAGGTCATAGCGTGAATTGCTCCTTTGCTGGTTGAATATGCAAACCTGTCGGTTATGCCAACATGAGCAGCTATAGATGCCGTATTTAAAATAACACCGCCATTATTTGCCTTCATCAATGGTATGGCAGCAAATAAACAATTGTAAACACCTTTTATGTTTACATTGTAAATACGGTCGAAATCTGATTCGCTGGTTGTATCAGCTTTGCCGATATGCGCTATGCCTGCGTTATTGATCAAAATATCGATCCGGCCTATCTTACTAAAGGTATCAATAACTTGTTGTTGCTTGCTTACATCACAGGTATGGCTAAAAGCTTGCCCGTGGGCTGCCGTTATTTCATTTACGGTATAAGTTGCTGCTTCGGTGTTCAATTCAATGATATGCACCTGGGCACCCTGCTTTGCGAAAAGGACTGACATGGCCTTACCTATGCCACTGCCACCGCCGGTAATTACTACCGACTTATTGTTTAGTTTAAACATGATTGCTCAAAAATACAATCTTTTGGCAATTAACCCCGTTCCTGGTCTTTTTTGGAGCGGGCATTTATGCGCATCTTCCAAAGGCCGGGAACGGGTTAATAATTTTTATAGCTTATTTCCCAACCACTACGATATGGAAAGTGCCGGGGATCTGCTGCGGCCTTGGTTTCGGATTTTCAGTAGTTGCTACGCCAGGCTTGCTTTGTGCAGTAGGTAAATATATTTTATGGGTATAAGTATCTACGCCAATAGTCCTGGCACCGGGTTCGGTTGTTATGTTTTCAACAAATTCAAACTTCCCTGCGTTTATTTCGCGTACTACGGTGATTGTACCTTCGCCGTTTGAGCTATAGGCCAGCTTTAGTTTAGGATCAAACCCAACACCATCACAACGCCCTATCGGGAATTTACCAACAATAGCTCCGTTTGTAGCATCTAAAACGATCATGGTTTGATTGCCGCCACAGCCGATAAACAGGCGGTCGGTTTTACGGTCCATTGCCAGTCCCGAGGGTTCTTCGCCGCCTTCAAGTTTCCAGCGGTTTAAGATCTTATAGGTAGCCGCATCAATTTCAACTTCTTCGCCTGTATCTTCAATATTAACAAATACTTTTCCCTTACCATCTGATACGCCGGTTTCGGGCTTACCACCTAAAGGAATGGTAGCCACTACGCTGTCGGTAGCTGCATCAATAACCGTGGCGTCTTTGCTGCGGCCATTAAACGCATATACTTTTTTCGAAAAATCATCATAGAAAATAGCATCCGGATTAGTACCGGCATTCACTTGTTTCAAAACCTGGTTGGTTTTCAAATCGAACACGGTAACATTATTGGCTCTGCCGTTACTGGTATAGCCTTTATTAAAATCGGGTGCAAGGGCAATACCATGCACGCCTTTGGTATCAGGAATATAACCTACAGAATCGCCGGTTTTGGCATTTAAAATATTTACCTGCATCCCGTGCGATACATAAACCCTGTTGGTTTTACCATCAACGGTAATGTAATCCCACCCCCCGGTACTATGGATAGGAAAATCGGCGACAACATGAAAGCCCGTTTTTTCCTGGGCTAACAGATGGGTTGGCATACTCATAGCCATGCTAAACATTAGCAGGCCAAGCGGTTTAATAATTGATTTCATGGCTTTAAATTTTCTATATAATTAGGTAAAGATTCTGGATAAATCCTGCGTAAGTTATTAATTATTAAAGTTGTAAGGGTTGAAAAGGTTGTAATTTTTAACATTTACAACCTTTTCAACCCTTTTAACCTAAGCCAACCTAATTAACTATTTTCCGCCGCCACCGCCGCCGCCACTTGTATCATCAGGTGTGGCATTATCATCTTTTTCTCTTTCCTTTTTAAATTCAAGCTTCCCGAATTTATACATCAAACTGATACCGAAGGAACGCAGCGGGATCTGCCTCAGACTGCTTTGGCTAAAATTAGGCCCATATGTAGTTGAATTTACATTTACGTACTGGTTGAATGGGTTTGCAGCTGTTAAACCAATGCTGGCTTTTTTATTCATGAACTGCTTGCGTACTGCAACATTATAAAAGAAAAATGCCGGATTAGTTCCCTGTATTCCCCTTTGGGACGAACGGTAGTTGATAAAAAATTCGGCTGCAAGATCCTTTGCAAACTCATAGCTGGTGTTTAAATTTATGCGGTACATAAACCCACTAACAGTGGGAAAGCCTGGATTAGTAGAGATCCTGTCGGCAAAAAACATATTCGAGCGAAAGGTAAACTTACCAGCTGGAACAGAGCCGAAAAGGTTTATACCTTCAGTTGCCTCCCTGCCAAGGTTATATGATTGCGTAAGCGCCACGTTATGATAGGTAACGTTGCCAACTGTTAAAGCTGAATCCACCGTCGTAAATGATTGAATATCGTTAGTGTTATACCGGTAAAACCCTGCAACATATACATTGATCCCTTTATTAAAAGATTTATTGTACCCTAACTCAAAATTATGACCAAGCTCCGGGTCCAATTTAGGGTTGCCTACACTGATGTTATGCGGATCGCTGATATTAAAAAACGGGTTAAGCGAACGATATTCAGGGCGTTCCAGCCTGTATGAGTAGCTAAATTTGATGGTTTGTGTTTTATCTAACTTATGCGACAGTACGAACGACGGTGCTAAAATATTATATGATGGTATGGTAGCATTAGGAAAATCGGGAGTGGTAGATGTGAACTGGGAGGATGTGTACTCATCCCTTAAGCCTGCTTTGCCGTCAATAAATTTATCAAAAAGCGAGAAGTTTGCAGATAGATAATAAGCAAAAACTTTGCGCCCATAGTTGAAGTTATAAGTTTGACCCGGATTTGGTACATAATCGCCATTTGTAAGCATTTGTGTATTCACTGAATTGCTTATGTTTTCGATTGTTGCTTTAGCACCGGTTTCAATGGTAAATCCATCAGTAACAGGCTGTGTATAATCAACTGATATGTCGGTTTCCTTATCGGTACCAGGGTTATTGGCAATTGACCCTAACGGGGGATACGTTAAGTTGGTATAATCCGTTTCCTGGGTAAAATTGTTCTGGTTAGTACCGAAGCTTTGATTGTACAAAACATCCAGCTCCTGCTCTTTATTTTTGAAAGTTTTTTTATAGGAAAGGCTCAAATCTGTCGAATTATCAAAAAAGCGGCTGGTTGATCTGTTAATGCTGTTTGTATCAATCGCCAGGCCATTAAGGTAAGTGGTTTGGTAATTATTAACGTAGCCGTTGCTGTTATTCCCAAAATGATTGAAATTAACCGATGCGGTTAAAGCATCTTTAGGTGTAATATCCCAGTTAAAGCTAAGCCCGGACCGGTAACCGCTCCTTTGAAAATTGCTGAGGCCGTTTTGATTTAAATAAGTAGTTGTTCCACCTGTAGTACTGGTACGGTCGCCAGAGCTGGGTGTAGCGCTGGTGAGGTTTTCGTTTCCGCTAAAAAAGGCGCTAACACCAATTTTACCTTTTTTGGCATTAAGATTGAACGATCCGTTTTCCAAACGTGTGCCCGCGCTGAGGTTAACACTGCCGTTTATACCCTGTATACTATTATCTTTTAAAACAATATTAATAATACCGCCTGTGCCTGAAGCATCATACTTGGCACCAGGATTGGTTATCACCTCGATGTTTTTAATCTGGCTCGCAGGGATAGCCTGCAAGGCATCAGTAATGCTTGAACCAAAAATAGTAGAAGGCTTGCCGTTGATCAAAAACTGGATATTGGTATTACCCATCAATTCAACATTGCCGTTAATATCTACCGACACCATGGGCACTTTTTGCAAAACATCCAAAGCAACGCCGCCCTGCGCGGTGAGGTCATTCCCGGGGCTATATACCAACTTGTCGATTTTATTTTCAACAGTAGGACCAGCGGCGGTGATATTTACCTCTTTAAGTTGATTTTGTAAAGGCGACAGTAAAACGGTGCCTAACGACACATTTTTATTATTGTTGCTGATAATTACATGGGCAATGGTATGGCGTTTGTAGCCCAAAAATTCAACAGTTATTTTATAATCACCATTCGGAATGCCATCAATGGTGAACCCACCTTTGGGGTCGGTGCTGGCTCCGTTAAACGGAGAAGTGTTCCCCTGTTTGTAAATACTCACGGTTGCGTAATCAACAGGCTGTTTGGTAATAGAGTCGGTTACGTTACCGGTTATTTTCCCTTTGTCATTATTAGGACCAACATAAGGACCACCGTTTTGAGCTTTCAGGCTTAAGGCGGCAATCAAAAAAAATAGGATAGAAAAAATACTTTTCATTAAGATATTTATAGATAAAATTATTATGCTGCAAAATTGGGGCGAAAGTTTGGATTAAATCTGAATTTTGGCCGAAGGTAGTATAATTGTTACCGAATTGGTGTGTTTGTTACAATAAGACTACTAAAAGCAAGTGATAAAAGCTTACAAATTAGCCATATAGAAAAAAAATTCCAAATTATCGGCTGCTATTTAGGATCAGGGAGGGTGAGTGTTTGCTGATTCACAGAATTACCGACAAGCAGGTCATTTTGTTTTAGCACACGTATTATCTGAACAAAACGGTGCCTGTAAGTATTATCCATTGAAGTTATGGTAACGCCATGCTCTTTACCCGATGTGGAATGGATAAATCTAAAATCATCGCCGCCGTTGTATAAAACGATGCCAACATGGCCAATTCTATGGCTGTGTTTTTTTGGACTGGTAAATAATATGATATCGCCGGGCTTAGCGTCCTCAAATTTCACCTTTTCACCAATGCCGATAAATTCACGGGATGACCGTGGCACAATGAAATTAAAAAAATTAAAGACATAGTTTACAAATCCGGAACAGTCAAAGCCACGCGAAGGGTCGGAGGATGCGGAACGGTAAGGTGTTCCTATTAAAGTTTGCGCAAATTTTATCAGGCTGTCTGCTGAAACACTATCGGAGTTGAACGAGGATTTGGCAACCCTATCTTTATGAGGCTTATTGATTTTTCGGGCATGGGCACTGCTCAACAATGCTGTTGCCATGCAGAAAACGACCATTAGGGCTGATAAATTTCTCCTCATTTGCGAGGGGCAATTTATCTATAAATGTATAAACAATGTAATTTTTTTTATATTATTTATCAGAAACTGGCAGCCAGTATCATCACCCCTTGAGGGGCAAAATAAAGCATCATAAACTCATAAAAAATCAGGCAAAAATCAATACCACACTGCCGCCAATGATCATCAAAGCGCCGATTACCTGTTTAACGTTAAGCGACTCTTTTAAAAAAACCACGGCCAATATAATGGCCAGCGCCACACTCAGTTTATCAATTGGCGCAACCTGTGAAACTTTTCCCAGTTGCAGCGCTTTGAAATAGCAGATCCACGAAAGACCGGTGGCGCAGCCGGAAAGCACCAGAAAGATCCAGTTGGTTTTGGTTAAGCTGCTGATGGACCATTCCCCGCCGCGAAAGATCACAATGGCCCAGGCAATCAGCAATATCACCACCGTGCGGATGGCCGTCGCCAGATCAGTATCAACCCCTTTGATACCAACTTTTGCAAAAATTGCAGTAAGCGCCGCAAAAAGCGCTGAGAGTAATGCGAATATCCACCACATAGAACACGATTTATAGGATTTAACAGATTTTCAGGATTGCCTGTAAATATCCGAACAATCATTCTGAAAACCACTAAAATCCTTTAAATTGTGTTCAAACAAATGATCCAGAATTTTTCCAACTTTGTGTTTGTACCTTTAACAAAAAAATGTTTTGAAAATACTGATCATAGAAGACGAGGAAGGGCTGCGGGAAAGCATTGAAGAATATTTTTCCGAAGCCGGGAATATTTGCGAAACGGCAGATAGCTACCAAAATGCGATGGTTAAGATCAATCTTTACCATTATGATTGTATTATACTGGATATAACGCTGCCCGGTGGCAATGGTATTGACATTTTGAAAAGTCTGAAGGAAAAAAATCATCCTGACGGCATACTCATTATTTCTGCAAAAAACTCCCTTGACGACCGTCTTGAAGGCCTCAACCTTGGCGCTGATGATTACCTGGTAAAACCATTTCATTTGTCGGAGTTAAAAGCCCGGGTAATGGCAATTATCCGCCGCAAAACATTTAATGGCAGCAATCAGCTTATATTTAATGAGATCACCATCGACTTACTGGCAAAGGAAGTAAGGGTAGATAAATCGTTGGTAAAACTAACCCGTAAGGAATATGCACTGCTGTTGTATTTTATAGCCAATAAAGGAAAAGTAGTATCTAAAAACGCAATAGCCGAGCACCTTTGGGGCGATGGTATAGACATGGCCAATAATTTTGATTTCATTTATTCGCACATCAAAAATATCCGCAAAAAATTAATGGAAGCCGGATGCGGCGATTATATACAGGCAGCTTACGGTATGGGCTATAAATTTACGGAACAATGAGGCTTTTAGCAAAGTATAACCGGGTTAATATTATAACAACTATTGTTGTGATGCTGATAACCGGTATTATTTATTACCAGGCCATAAGCTGGATACTGACCCGCCAGAAAGACAAAGAACTGGTAGTTGAGGAACGCGAAATATTTGAGTATGCAGGCCTTAATCACCAATTGCCCCAAATTTTTGAATCCAATGATCAGCAGATCACTTTTACGCAAGCCAAACAGGGTTCGGTAACCAGGCAGTTTATCAATACTATGTATTTTAAAAAGTGGGACCATCCCAACGCTCATGGAAAATACAGGCATAGGAAGAATGGAGAATATGAATCGGGAAGGGGGCTTATAAGTTCCATTACAGTTGGGGACAAATATTATAAAATACTGATCATTGAATCGATAGTAGAAACCGAGGACCTTATCCGTCTGATATTTACTATAACTATTGGCGTAATATTATTTTTATTATTGGTACTACTGGTCACCAACCGTTTAATATTGAACCGGATTTGGCAGCCTTTCTATAACATAATGAAGGAATTACGGTTATTCAACGTTGCCGACACAAAGGAAATACCGCAAATAGCCACAGATGTTGATGAATTTGAAGAATTGAACCATACTGTGACAGATATGGCTGCAAAAGCCAGGCATGATTATAAGGACCTGAAAACATTTACAGAAAATGCCTCCCACGAATTGCTAACACCAATTGCGGTGATCAATTCGAAACTGGATACGCTGATACAAACAGAAAACTTCAGCGACAGGCAGAGCAAATTATTGAATGATTTGTATGGCGCGGTGTCCCGGTTAAACAGGTTAAACCAATCTTTGCTGTTGTTGGTTAAAATTGAAAACCGGTTGCTGCACGAAAAACAAAAGATCAACCTGCGTGAACTCGTTGAGGAAATGATCATCCAGTTTGAGGAAATTTTCCAGGATAAAGATTTAAAACTCACCTATAATCTGGAGGATAAAGAAATTGTTGCCAGCCGATACCTGGCTGAAATTTTAATAAGTAATTTGATCAATAACGCGATCAGGCACAATCATAGCGGCGGAGAGATCATTATTAATTTAACGGGGGAACAACTAATGATACAAAATACCGGCAGTGACCAGCCGTTACCCGATGAAATATTTACACGTTTTCATAAGTCATCAGGATCTGAAGGCAGCGGTTTAGGCTTGACCATATCAAGGCAGATCTGCGGAAACTTTGGATTTTCCCTGGATTATGATTTCAAGGATGGCTACCATACTTTTATTGTCGATTTTAATAAGCACCAAAAGCTTTTCATTTAACCGGAATGGGCATAAAATTATTGCCCCATCCCAAAATAATCCAGAATTATATTATAGTTTAGCTAAATAAAAGGCTTTTTGATTTACCGGATGAGATTTTTTATAAGCATTATTTTATGCACACTTATTTGTTCCGTTTCGCTGGCGCAAACCTATACGCTTGACCATTACCTGGAAGTTGCCAAAAATAACAGCCCCCTGTTAAAAGACCTCGGCAATCAAATAGCCTCTAACTCAGTTGATAGTATGCGTTTGCTTGCTGGTTACAAACCGCAGGTTAATTTAAATAGCGCAGGCTTACTGGCGCCATCTATTGGGGGCTTTGGCTATTCCGGTGCAATTACAAATGAGCATACCCTGAATGCATTGCTGGCAGCCAACCAGGCCATTGTAAGTAAAAAAAATCTGAATGCCCAGGTTGAAACCATTACTCTTCAATCACGATCAATTGGGAATTCATCAAAAATATCTGAACAGGATCTAAAAAAAGCAATTACAGCACAATACATTACTGCCTATGGTGATTTACAGCAATTTAAGTTTAACCAGGAAGTTGTTGACTTGCTTAGCAAAGAAGAAGACCTGCTCAAAAAATTAACGCAAGCCAACGTATACCATCAAAGTGATTATTTAACCTTTTTGGTAACTTTAAAACAGCAGCAGTTACAACTATTACAGTCGCGTCAGTTATATAAAAACGACTACTCGACATTGAACTATCTTTCGGGCATAGCTGATACGAGCATGATCGTATTGCAGCAGCCTGACATCCAAATTAGCTACCCACCTGAAATCAGCAACAGCATATTTTTCAGACAATATAAATTAGATAGTCTTAAGCTTGAAAACAGCCGCCAATTGGTTGATTTTAGTTATAAACCCAAAATAAACATAATTGCCGATGGTGGTTATAATTCGGACTTTATGGGCCAGGCTTATAAAAATTTTGGTATAAGCGCCGGGTTTAGCTTTACAATGCCTATTTATGATGGCGGGCAGCGAAAAATGCAATACCGTAAACTTTCGCTGCAGGAAGAAACCCGTCAAAACTATAAGGCTTTTTTTAATGTGCAATACCATCAGCAAATTGAGCAGTTGCGGCAGCAAATCAGCGAAAGTGACAATTTGCTAAACCAGGTTGATGAACAGATAAAATATTCAGACAGTTTAATAAAGGTTGACTCCAGGCTTTTGCAAACCGGTGACGTGAGGATTGCCGACCTGATACTGGCTATAAATAATTATCTCACTATAAAAAACCTTCGCACCACTACCAATATCAACAAATTGCTGCTCATCAATCAGTTAAATTACTGGAACAAATAACATGAAAACACTGATCGCCCGATATTCACGGCTTACACAATTCTGCATTATTACAGGCGTCTCCCTGTTGCTTTTTTCCTGCCAGAGCAAGGATAAAGCAGCCGACGACGATGCCAAAGTTGTATCGCAAACACCTGTTACGGTAACTACGGTTGACAGCAGTGCATTAACCGATTATATAGACCTGAATGCAACTTCAACCACGTTGCAAAAAAGCATTGTAAAGTCAAATGCCACCGGTTATATTCAGCAGGTAAACGCACAGCTTGGACATAATGTGAGCCGCGGCGAGGTTCTTTTTACAATAAAAACTAAGGAGGCACAAACTATCGGCAACAGCATCAATGTGTTGGATACCACATTTAAGTTTTCGGGCATAAATAAAATAAAAGCATCTGCTTCTGGTTACATTTCTCAGATCAGCCACCAGGCCGGCGATTATGTGCAGGATGGCGAGGCTTTGGCAGTAATAAGCGACCGCAGCAGTTTTGTATTTTTAATGCAACTGCCTTATGAGTTAAAGCAATATGTAAGAAACGGGCAAAACGTTGACCTTACCCTGCCCGGCGGAACAAAAATTACTGGTAACGTAATTTCCTTTATGCCATCTGTTGATACAGTTGCCCAAACACAGGGCGTGGTAATAAGAATAAACTCCGGCCAGCAAATTCCCGAAAACCTGGTTGCAAAGGCAAGGATTGTAAAATCAGCAAAAAGCAACACACAATCACTGCCAAAATCAGCCATCCTCTCGAATGAAACCCAAACGGATTTTTGGGTAATGAAGCTGATCAATGAGACAACAGCCATTAAAGTTCCGGTTAAAGAAGGAATCCAATCCGGCGACCGTGTTGAAATATTATCTCCTAAGTTTTCAGCGAAAGACAAAATCATTGTCAGCGGCAACTATGGGCTAACTGATACTGCAAAAGTTAAAATCGTAGCACAATGACGCCGGTAAAAGATATTTTCATTACTCATAAAAAACCTATCAGCCTGGTTTTGGCCATTATTATAATGAGCGGGTTATTTGCGTATTCCAATATGCAAACTTCCCTGTTTCCTGAAATTACCTTCCCGAAAATAAAGATCATCGCAGATGAGGGTTTGCAGCCTGTAAATAAAATGATGGTAACGGTTACCAAGCCGCTGGAAAATGCCGTTAAACAAGTACCCAACCTGCATATGGTAAGGAGTACAACCAGTCGTGGCAGCTGTGAAATATCGGCATATATGGACTGGAGCGCTGATATTGATGTCAGCCTGCAAAAAATACAGGCAAATATCGACCAGATAAAAAACGATCTTCCCGCCGATGTCAGTTTCACGGTTGAGAAGATGAACCCTTCTATTTTGCCGGTAAGCGGCTATACGCTGGAAAGCCATAGCCGCAGCCCCATTGAACTGCGGCAGCTGGCTACCTATACCGTTAAACCTTTCCTGTCGCAGGTTGACGGCATATCCGAGATCCGGGTGATCGGCGGCAAAGCAAAGGAATACTGGCTTACGCTGAACAAACAAAAAATGAGCTCTCTGGGCCTCACCCCGGATATTATAAATACCGCATTAAGCACCACCAACTTTGTAAAATCCGAGGGTTATCTTTCGGACTATAAAATGCTGTACCTCACTGTTACCGATGCTACCATAAATGCAAAGGATCAACTGGAGGAGCTTGTAGTCAGCAATAACCGAAAACGGGTGATACGCCTTAAAGATTTCGCCGAAATTGCCATACAGGAAAGCATTGAATACACCCGTATCAATGCCAACGGCCACGATGGCGTTTTGATAGCGGTTATTAAACAACCGAATGCCAACCTGGTATCGCTTTCGGCAGATATGGGCGATAAGGTAGCTGCTTTGCAAAAAATATTGCCCCATGATGTTACGATTAAGCCCTATTATATTCAGGCCGATTTTGTTAACGACTCCATCCGCAGCGTAAGCGACTGCCTTTGGATAGGTTTACTGCTGGCTATAATTGTGGCCATCATATTCCTGCGCTCCATCAAGGCCAGCGCCACTATTCTTATCTCCATTCCGGTAACGCTTTGCCTCAGCATGATTGTGCTGTACGGCATTGGTTATACATTTAATATTATGACCCTTGGCGCTATTGCTGCCGCCCTGGGCTTAATTATTGACGATGCCATCGTAGTGGTTGAGCAGATTCACCGCACCCACGAGGAACACCCTTTGGAACACCCGCTTAAACTGGTAAAAACAGCCATCGACTACCTTTTCCCCGCTATGCTGGGTTCCTCTTTAAGTACGATCGTAATATTTATACCTTTTATGCTGATGAGCGGCGTGGCCGGCGCCTACTTTAAAGTACTTACCAATACCATGATCATTACCCTGGTATGCTCGTTTTTTGTGACCTGGATAGGGCTGCCTGTAGTTTATATATTGTTGAGCAGGCGCAAACCCAAGACGGCGGCTGAAATAAAGCAGGAGGAAACGCACCATGTTAAAAAACAAAAATGGGTAAAATGGTTCATACTAAGACCGTACGTGAGCCTGGCGATTATCGCCGGGGCCATATTTGCCATAATTATAGTACCGCCTATGCTGGAGACCGGTTTTTTGCCGGATATGGACGAAGGCAGCATTGTACTCGACTACAGTTCTCCGCCGGGAACCTCCCTGGATGAAACCGACCGGATGCTGCGGCAGGCGGAAAAAATCATCACCGCTGAACCAGAGGTGGAAGCCTATTCGCGTCGTACCGGCACTGAAATGGGTTTCTTTATTACCGAACCCAACAGGGGCGATTACCTGATCCAGCTTAAAAAAGACCGTAAAAAAACAACCGAGGAAGTTATCAGCGACATCAGACAAAAAATAGCAGCAAACCAACCCGCTTTACGAATTGATTTCGGCCAGGTGATCACCGATATGCTTGGCGACCTGATGACCTCAGTGCAGCCAATTGAAATAAAAATATTTGGCGATGACCAACAAAAACTGCATAGCCTTTCGAAACAGGTAGCCGACATCGTAAGTGGTGTAAAGGGCACTGCCGATGTTTTCGACGGGATTGTAATTGCCGGGCCATCAGTAAGTATCGACCCCTATTACAGCAAACTTGCCCAATACAATATCACCCCTGCCAGCCTCCAGTTCCAGGTACAAACAGCGCTTGAGGGAAATGTGATCGGCAATATGCTTGAGCGCGAACAGCTTTCACCAATCCGGATGGTTTATCCCGGCAACCGGGGCTTAAATGTATCGGGCATAAAAAACCAAACGGTATTTGTTCCGAGTGGCAAACTCATTCCTATCAGCGAACTGGCATCGGTAGAACTGAAATCAGGGGACGCCGAGGTTAACCGTGAAAACCTGCAGTCGATGGGCGTAGTAAGTGCAAGGTTAGAGGGCAGCGACCTGGGCTCGGTTATACCGGCAATCCAGAAAAATATCACCCAAAAAATAAACCTCCCGCAGGGTTATCATATTGAATACGGCGGCGCTTATGCCCAGCAGCAGCAATCATTTAAAGAACTATTGATCATACTCATTACTTCCAGTTTGCTGGTATTTTGTGTGATCCTGTTTGTGTTTAAGCAATTCCGCATAGCCATATTAATATTGGTTGTAGCAGTTTTGGGAATCTCCGGCAGTTTTCTGGCCTTATTTATTACAAAAACACCGCTAAACGTGGGCAGCTATACCGGTTTAATTATGATTGTAGGCATTATTGGCGAAAATGCCATATTTACCTTTTTACAGTTTAAACAACGAGCTATTGAAAATCAAAACAATAACCTTGAAAACAGTGTTGATGAAGCCGTTGTATATGCAATTTCAACCCGTTTAAGGCCAAAACTGATGACCGCTTTAGGCGCCATTATCGCCCTGATGCCATTAGCTTTGGGCATAGGCGCCGGGGCACAACTGCACCAGCCACTGGCTATTGCAGTTATTGGTGGTTTTTTGGTGGCACTGCCTTTGTTGCTGATTGTTTTGCCGAGTATGATGCGGATCTTATATCGTTCGTCAACATTCATTGAAAAGGTTCAGCCTGATCATTAATTTCATCAATCCTTTTTCTGTTTCGTTGGATCTGGCGCTGTTATGTTTTCATAATCAATTGACGGTTCTCGTGGTTTATTGGGTTTCAGTAAACGAACCCTGCGAACAACGTATTTTTTACCTGAAGGTTCAATTCTGAAAATTGCATATTTCTCTTTAAACCCAATAGCCGTAAACTGCTTTGACTTAAGGATTAACGTAGTGAGATTAACACATTTTATTATGGAAAGGTCCTTTTTACTTATAATGTAATCTTTTTCATTACCGATATTGTAGACGAAAGTTGGTTCCTTATCATACTGAAGACAATGGCATCTAATGCTATAGATTTTAAGCGATGGGTATTCCTCGTGTATATCCCACATACGCGCATTGGCAGGAACTTTAATAGTATCCAGTAAATAATAAATTGAATCGATCTTTTGTTTTACTTGAGCAAAAGCATTAATTGAACAAAAAAACAAAATAATAAAAAATATCTTTTTCATAACTAACAATTTGGATCGGTGTTGTTAGATAAATTATTTAAAGCTTGGGGAGTTAAATTTATCGCCAGGCTGGCCAGCATATTGAGCCGTGCCGCCGGGATAGGTAAAGTTTTGATAAGCGTTTTATAAATCTTCTCCCAAAGCAACAGATTTAGTATTGAAATGTTTAATGCAATGTCTTATACATACTAACGATAATTGGTTTTAAATTAAAGGACAACCTACCTGTTTTTTTTCCATCAAAAATGTAATAGTTATCAACCAGGTATCCAGGCAAATCGAATGAGTTATTGCAGTTATCTGAGGTAAATACGTAAAAGACAGGGATAATTATATCAATCTTAGACAATTTTTTGCTGATAATAATTGAATCAATCAGGTTGATGTTAATTGATGATTTTATTTTATTAAATGCATCTTTAAAATCTTCGGGCGCACTATCCGAAATTAAAATGTTTTGAATAGTTCCTTTATCAGAAATCTGAATAAGCAAATTTGTGAATGTAGGGGTGCAAGAATTTCTTAGATTTTCAGGATATTTAAATGTTTTAATGAAGTTTTTTTGAAATTGAAAGTCATCAATTTGGGCAGAAGCGCTATTGAAACCTATCAAAAACCCAACTGAAATTAACATGAATTTTATAATTCGATTATGGGCACCTTTGTCCTTTCGTTCCTGTTGCATTTTTGTATTGTTGATTTGTACTTACTCTGTCATTTGCAAGTGTTGGATTATTTGCTAACTGTAACTACATAGTTAGCTGTACTGGTAACGCGGTAACTGAAGCATTGGCCTGGTATAAAGTAACTGCTTGTTGCCCGGCTGATGTTAACGCTTTACTTTAGGGTCCTATCCAAAACTTTGCTGTAAACAACAATAAAACCAACATCAAAAAAGTCTTGCCCTTTGTATTCTTCCGGTCGTATTTTGATGAAAACATTTGCTTTAATAGCTTTTTCCAAATCTTCTAACTCCAATGCAGTAACCGCTGTGTTCTTGTTAAAAATAAACGAAACCTCTATTACCTGACCTGAAGGATTAACGTAAAATGTCATGATCATCCGCTTTTCAGGTATTAGTTGTTTTAGTCTCTCATCGCTAAAAACATGTGTAAAAGCATTTAACAATGCTGATTTGTCTTTTAGTTCAAAGGTCATATCTGGGTTTCGGTTCCTGGGTATTTTATTGTGATAATTACTTTTACTGTTTACAACAGACATAGCACCATCATGGAGCCCGGTTGTTATATAAGTGGCCGTATTTGTTTTAATTATTGCATTGGGTTTTAATTCCTGCGCGTAAGTTATAATTGCACTTAAGAGTAGCGTAAATAGTATTAGTGATTGCTTTTTCATTTTAGTTATTAATTTGAACATGCTGATGAATTAATTAGATTAAACATAACGGTTGGGTTTAGGTTTCCGTTAATAATATCAGAAGAATATCCCGGATTTTGGTTTAACCAATCTCCCATATAAAGAAAGTATGTTGTTAATTGACTTGAGGTGAAACTGGTAGGAAATGAAGTGCCTCCATTTGTAATGGTACCAAGCCATTCTGTATAGTTATCCCCACTGACAGCCCATTCATTTCCTACGGTTCCCGGATTAATATAATAAGTAATGTCCCTCAATAATTTCGCTTCAAATTCAATATTTGCATCTCCCGCCTTTCCCGCATATTGCGCAGTTCCGCCCGGCATTGTTTTATTTTGATAAGCGTGGAACAGTTCCTCCTGCAAAGCAGCAGGCGTAACTGTTGCCGGATTTTGTATATTAATTACATTGGTCGTAGGATTGTACGATGCCGGTTCCGCTATTGCGGAATTTACTTCAAAATCAAATTTATCATTATTTGAGTTAAAATAGTTGAAGGTAGCCTGACCAATGCAGTTTTGTAATATTTGGTTCAAAACAGCTTGTATTTGCGCTTTTTGAGCAGCAGTTAATGAATTAGGGTTCTTCATAAGTGAACCTATGGTATCTATTTGCGTTGTGGTAGTGGTTTTTGTCGGGCAAGGCGCAGCTGTAGTTGTACTCGTCGGAGCCGGAAAACCGGAACCGGTAGTTTGCACAACGCGTATCATGTTACGATTGCCGGGTAATGCCGCCGCGCTTGGCGAAGCTGCCGGTACTATGCACGGTGGAATGGGTACAGGGGCAGGAGCGCTGCCTCCGGAACTGCCCGAACTGCCGGAAACACCGGTACTACCAGAACTGCCGGTACCGCCGCCTGTATCATCAATATAGGTGGTGTAACAGGTTTCGTCCAAAACAACTGGGTCAGATGTAACACCATTTACAGTAGTTGTTTGGTACCAGGTATAACATGTTTCAATCTCCAGCATAAGCGTGTGATTTGCAAACCTGCCTTTTTTTGTAGCTGACCGCGTAATTGTGGTATTTGTATTTACGGCTGCGCCGCTGCTTTGCTTTTGGCCAGGGGGTAACGCTAAAACAATGTTTCCGTTTTTATAAATCCAACCATTCACGAAATTGCCATCGGGGGTTGAATAAAGGACAACCCCGCTAAAATCAACGTCGCGTTCATTATACTTATTGCGACCGAGGATGCTCAAATCATTATTGACATAGGCCGAATCAGCGATAATGGTCATGATATAGGCATGGTAACCCGCGCTGTCATTTAAAATAAGAAAAGAGCTGCGGCTATATTTAGGATTGTAAAGCGCGTTGCCATGTGGAGAAATGCTCAAAGCCGTGCCAATTTCAGAGGAGGACGGATCAATTGGCAACTCAAGTACCCCTGCGTTAAACCTCGTGTAGCTTGCCGCGTGCCTCCAGTCCGGTTTAATAAACTTATTATAATCAAATCCAGAATTAAGCTGCGGGTTTGAATTCAGGTTTGAATTCAGGTTTGAATTACCGGGCCTCACAACACTCCTGTTAATACTGTATTTTGAATTTACCGGGTAGGTGCTTTCGTACCAGGCTTTAGCCAGGTTTATATTTTGACTAAGATTATTTTCCCCGGTTTTGTCCGCATTATTCTTTTTACAACTGTGTATGATTAATGCAGTACACAATAACAAAAGACAAAAAATAAATATTCGGATATTTAAACTTCTAAAGTATTGCGGCTTCATAATTGGGTAAGGGTTTGGTTTTAGGTTTTAGATTTTAATATAATTCATCATGTCGATGTTGCTACAATAATCGGAATTTAATTTTAAATATTCACACCGTGTTTTAACCCATTTTTCAGCGTAGTTTTACGCATGAAAGTAATGTTTGAATGACGTGCTGCGAGGCCGTAATACGCCAGATGGCGGGGCAAAGGTTTTTCTTACTCGAACTCAGATTAAAAAATAGCCCCAATCAACTTAATCTAACCCAATAAACCACTAACCTAATCAACCAATTTCAACCATTTTTTCCTTACCAGCAGTTGTTGAGGAGTGGGACTTGGCAATGACTCGATTTTATATTTAACCTTGTTATTCCTGAGCAACGTTACAGGTAAGGTAAGTGGCAGCCCATCGCGGGTAACCGAAACAGATATTTTGTCGCCAGGTTTTTTACCACTCAGCATGGTGGCCACATCAGTTACCGGCTGACCGTCAATAGCGGTTAGTTCGTCGTTAACATTAATGCCGTCAATCCAGCCTGCACCTCCGCGTAACACGGCTGAAACTATCTTTTTTGGGTTATTATTTGCAAAGCCTATTCCCAGGCTTGGGTCGTTTGTGGCGGCCAGTTCATCGGTTGCTTTATAACCCGCATAGCCCAGGTAATGGTCGTAATCTATCGGCGTTAGGCCATAAATGTATTTTGAATAAAAATCGTCAAGCTTTTTACCAGCAAATTTTTCGAAGCCGCGTTTAAATTCAGCATCGGTATAACCTCGTTTTTTTAGCTTGTAATAGGTATCATACATGTACTTCATCACATCATCCAGCGAGTATTTACCATTGGAGTTATTGATGATCTCCAGATCAAGCATCATACCAACTTCGGCGCCTTTATCATAATAGGAGATGCCTGTATTGATGGAATTCTCGTTGGGGCGGTATGCTTTTATCCAGGCATCAAAGCTCGATTCGGCCAGGGGCTGGATCTTAGCGCCGGGCGTATTCTCTATCGTATTAATTTCTCCGGCAGCTTCCTCCAGGTAAATTTCGGGGCTTGTAATATTGGCATGCCTCAAAATAATATTCTGATAATAAGCAGTAAAGCCTTCGGCTATCCACAGGTTTGTGGTGTAATTTTCATTATCGTAATCAAACGGCCCTAACACAATCGGACGCAGGCGCTTTACATTCCACAGGTGGAAATGTTCGTGGGCCACCAGACCTAAAAAGTTGCGGTAACCCTTTTCCGTGGCATAACCATCGCGCGATGCGCCGAGGGTGGTGGAGCTTAAATGTTCCAAACCGCCTCCTCCTCTCGCATAATTGTGTACTATAAAAACATAATGTTTATTGGGGTTTTCGCCGAAAACAGCGGTTTCCTGTTCCGCAATTTTTGCCATATCGGTTTTCAGACGTTCTTTATCATAATTGCCACCGCCAACCATGCACACTTCATATTTTACACCGGCAGCATCAAAGCCAAAAATATCCTGGGTACCAACTTCAATGGGCGAATCAAATAAAATATCGTAATTGGGCGCATAACGGGTGAATGGATCGCCGTTTACTGCTTCCAAACTGGTTGAAACTTTTGTCCATCCCTTGTAAGGCTCGATATGGATTGTTGATGCACGGTGCAGCATTTTATCGGGGTAGATAAAAATCCCCGTGGTTGAAAGAAAGCCGTGCGAAGCATCCACAAAACTGGTGCGTACCGAGATTTCAAAACAATACACCCTGTATTTAACCGTAACTGCAGACAGCCCGGTTGTATTTAGCCGCCAGGTGTTTTTATTTTTTTTTGGCGATGCGATCCATTTGCCATTAGCGCTGGCGCCGAACGATTCCACATTTTTTGCAAATTCCCTTACCAGGTATGAGCCCGGTGTCCAGACAGGCATTTTAAGGTCCAATGTCTTTTGTTGTAAGCCCGAAATATTCATTTCAATATCAGCATAATGCGCCTGTGCTTCGGGGAAGGTTACCTTATACGAGATTTGAACAGTACCGGCGGCATGGCTTAATGTAGTATCCATAAAAATTAATAGTATAGAAAAAATGGTGGCTAACTTGATGGCTTTCATCCAGGGAATATTTATTGAATTAATAATTTATAGTATCTCTATTTTTCAAAAGGTAAACGTTATTTAGTTAAGTCCTCCCGCACAATTTCGCCTCACCTAAATCCTCTCCAAAGGAGAGGACTTTAAATCGCTCTTTTTTAGAACCCTCTCCTTTGGAGAGGGCAGGGTGAGGCAGCCTACGCGTTTAAGAATAATTTATTATCAATTCCCCTTAACTAAACGACGTTGCAGTAAATATGCTAACAGGCTGCCAATTTATAAAATTTAAAATGGATGGGCTTTATTGCCGGTGTAAAATGCTTGATATATTGGCATTAAAACAGCCGAAAAAAATAAAACATTAATTTTGATTAACTATATTTTTTAAATTGGTTTAAAAAGCTATTTTTGAACTCCATGGCCGTTTGCTTTAAAACCTGTTTGCTCATCGATGACAATTACATAGATAATTTCGTCACGCGTAAAATTTTGGAAGGCAGTAACTTTGTCGAGACAATCACCGTTGTCCGCTCGGCCACAGAAGCTATTAATTCTTTACGTGATGGTATTGTTAAACCTGATGTGATCTTTTTGGATGTAAGGATGCCACTAATGGGCGGTTTTGAATTTTTAGAAGAATATGATAAACTCAAGATCGACAAATCAAATATAAAAATATTCATGTTATCATCTTCGCTTGATCCTTTGGATATGCGGAAATCTACGGATAACAAATATATTACGCAGTTTATTCACAAACCTCTCACACAAAAAGCACTCGAAGAACTTTGTCCATGATTTTAGTGGCTGACAGCGGGTCATCAAAAACAGACTGGTTGCTTTCACTTCCAAACCAGGAAACAAAGCAATTCAGGACGGCCGGGCTAAATCCATATTTTTTAACCGAGAAGGAAATTCTAAAAGTTTTACAGGAACAGGCATCTGAAATAATGGCTTATGCCGCTAAAATTAAAGAAATTTACTTTTTTGGCGCAGGCTGTTCAAGCCCCGACAGGAACGAAATTGTTACTAATGCGATAAGCAGTTTGTTTCCCAAAGCCTATGTAAGTGTTGACAGTGACCTGCTGGGCTGTGCATACGCTACCTGCGGGCACGAAAAAGGCATTTGCTGTGTATTAGGCACCGGCTCAAATCTCTCATTTTTTGATGGTGAAAAAATCCACGACGGGCAGCATGGCCTGGGGTTTGTTTTGGGAGATGAGGGCTCCGGCTCATGGTTTGGCAAGACATTGGTCACCGATTTTTTGTACGGCAAAATGCCTGATGAGATCAGCGAAAAATTTTATGAAGCCTACCATGCAGATAAAGAGACTGTGGTGAAAAATGTTTACCAAACGCCAAACCCTAATGCCTACCTGGCAGCATTCAGTAAATTTTTGACTACTATAAGGTCTTCAGCTTATGCACAAAACCTTTTGCGCAAGGGCCTTGTTGAATTTGTGGAGACAGATATTAAATCCTTTCCGAGGTATCAGAGCTACAAATGCCATTTTGTAGGTTCAATTGCCTTTGTTTTCGCGGATGAGTTAAAGGTGATTTGTAAAGAAAATGGCATCCACATCGGTAAGATTATCCGCCAGCCGATCCATGACCTGATGACGTTTATTTTAAGCAGGGAAGCTTGAAGGTGATTTCGGAATTCGGAATTTCGATTTCGGAATTGGGTTGAGTTTTGTCCTTACGGGAATAGTCTCGAACCGTTTTAGGAGGAATTTACTGATGCTCAAACCTTAAATTCTGTTCCCGCTACGTATAAGTTAACAGTATCAAGTTCAAAAATCAGAAGCGTTTATTGGTTCATATTTCAGGTTCAATCTGCAAGCACATCTATCCGAAGTTGTTAAAATTCGGATAGCGGACAGGTGTGTACAGCGTATGGCAGAATTAAAACACAGTAAGATATTTTTTGGTACGATTTGTACCAATGATTTTTATTTTGTATCTTTAGATTAATCTTAAAATCGGAGAAAAATATATGATGACAAGCTAAATGAAGGTTAGGGTAATTAAGACCGCAACTGCTGAAGAAGTGGATGCACTCATTAAAAAGGGTAAGGTATCGGAGCTGCCATCCATACAGCAGAATTGGCGTTTTAACTTTGATAAGGAATTAAAGAAGTTAAAAAATGCAACAGGATATCTTTTAGTAACCGAGGAAACGCCGGATGTGATTGAAGGTTGTATGATATTTCAGTTAATAGATAAGAAAGAGCCGTATATGGCCTTTGTTGAGGTTGCTCCTCATAATAAAAAAGATGCAAAAATATACGACCATGTGGCCGGATGTTTGATTGCCTTTGCGTATCAACTAAGTGTAACAGAAGGTGTAGGGGACTATAACAGCATGTTGCAATTTGATGTAATGGAAGAAAAGAAAGAAGATGAGGTTAAGTTAATGGCGCTGTATTCGACCAAATACAATGCAAAACGTTGGGGTGACACAACAATGGTAATAATGGATGAAGATGGGGAAGCCCTTGTTAAAAAGTATCTTTCAAAATAAATAAGTTTAAGCAGATGGACAAAGTTAAAAAGATTGTAAGCCAGGTTAGCAACACTGGAAAAACAAATGCCGCAGATTTGACTATTAGGCCAAACGACGGGCATAACCGAAGCATGGAAAAGACCGCAGAAATAGCTGCCCTCGCGAAACTCCATAACAGCAGGCGTTCCCCTGAACGTTTACGCAGGAATGCGATGTTAGCTATCCAATACAAGATGGAGCATTATGTTAATGACGAACAGGTTACCTATGACAACATCTGCTCGATTGAGGATTTTGTAAAGGATTTTCTGAAGGTGTTGGGTATCAACAAGGGTTCATTTGCCGCTTATATTGAAATGGATGGATCAAATCTGAATAAATATTACAGGAGTGACAGGCGTTTCAACACGGAGCTTGCGCTGAAATTTGCTTATTTCTTTCATACCCCGGCAGACTTGTGGCTAAAAGTTCAGATCAAAAATGAGTTACTACAACTGCAAAAGGAAAAAGAAGCTGACGATAAGTACCGTAAATATGATTACGAAAAAGTGCTGCAGATAGCCTGAAAAGTGGCGTTTGACGAGGTGCTACTCAATCGTGAATTACTACAGAAATTTATCTTTAGAATAGCAACGGGCTGTTTAATTTAATAGATATGCTTGGACAGGTGGATGTTTTAAGTTTACGGTATTAAAGTGTACCTTCATACTATGAAACCTTATCTCTTTGTAACCTTTCTTCTGACTCTTTTATTGAAAGAAACGGCTGCTCAACAAAACGATCAAATTAAAAGGCAGGCTCGCGAATTTTCGGAGGCTATAGTAAAGCATGATTATAACCGATGGATCAGTTTAATGTATCCTAAAGAACTTGTCATTAGAGGTGGAAGAGATTCCTTTATCAACGTTCAGAAGAGAATTGAGAAAGGTGGTATAGGAATAATAACAAAGATCATAGTTGGTGATCAAGGTAAAATCGTACAGCAAGGTAATAGATTGTTTTGCATGCTTAAAGATACTGCGTATTTGACCGGAGGATTCGACATTAAAGCCTATTACACATTGATGGCTGTAAGTGAAGATAACGGCAAACGATGGTATTTTATTGATACTGATTGGGCTCTCAGAATATTGTTCCCTGACATAGAAAAGAAGATGCCCATTACAACAAAAATCATATCTTCCTCCCGGACAAAAAGTAAGTCATGAAGCTTTATTAAAAACCATATTAATACATTGGCTATGAAAGCATGATTAAATTTAGACCGTATCAAAGATTTGCTACAGCCGATTAATTTAATAAATAGACCAAACTCATTTCCTAACCACCCTAACTCCAACAAACACAATCCCCAACAGAGCCAGCAAACTCCCGATTTTGGCAATATAATCGCCATGCAGCACATAAAAGGTAAGATCGGAATTCAGGTTGATGTCTTGTTTTAAGGCTGTTCTTACCCACCATTGGCTATGCTGCACTATATCGCCGCGCTGGTTAATAAAGGCAGAAATACCGGTATTTGCCGAGCGGCAAACCCAGCGGCGGGTTTCTATCGCCCGCAGTTTGGCATAGTCAAGGTGCTGGTCTTTGCCGGTAGTATTTTCCCACCAGCCATCGTTGGTAATAATGGCTATAAATTGTGCCCCCTTGTGTACAGAGCCTGCTATCCACTCGCCCCAGATGGTTTCATAACAAATTACAGGCACCACGCCTATACCGCTTTGCGAATAAAACACCCCTGGCTCGTCCTGGCTGCCATAACTCCCCGTAGCGCCGCCCAAATGCTCAAACACTGGTTTTAAAAACGACAAAGCCGAACCAAAAGGCAATGATTCTGCGCCGGGCACCAGTTTCGATTTATGATAAAACTGCACTTCCGCCGAGTTCTCAATATTCAGCGCCGCATTAAAGTTATCGAAATAGATCCGGTTCTGACTGTCGTAAATGGCGGTCGGGGTGGCCTGCTTGTTGTAGATCTTATAGGTTTCGGCACCGGTAATGATATTGCCATTTTTGTATTTGCTTAAAAAATGCTGTGCCTGCAAAAAATAGGTATTGTTACGGATTTTAGCCTCGTCAACCTGGTCGGCTATGGCGGTTTCGGGCCATAAAAAAAACTCGGTGTTATGCTGCCCCAGGGAATCGGATAAATGGGTTAATATACTAAGCTGCTGGTAAGCCGGTATAGTTGATTCTTTGGCGTAGGGGTCTATATTAGGCTGAACCACCACAATATTTGATGGATTGTTTTGCTCTTTATAGCTATAATATCTGTAAAGCGAAAAACTCAGCGGTAGCACCAGTACAATAACAAATGCGGATATGAGTTTTAACCTTAAGGTTTGATGTTGTCCTTCCCTTAAACCAATGTATATTAAAAATAGCAGGATATTGATAGTCCAGATCCAAACCGTACCGCCGTAAACGCCTGTATATTCATACCATTGGATCCATTGATGGGTAATGGCAAATCCATTTCCAAGCGTCATCCAGGGGAAGTTGAGGTCCCAGGTTTGGTGCAGGTATTCGTACCCGATCCAAAAACAAACCAGGGCAATTAAACTGATCCCCCGGCCGGCACTACGCCTTAACCTGTAATAAAGCCAGCAGGCTGTCGCCATCAATAGCGGTCCTAATGAGTAGGGAATTAGTGAAATTGGAATTGCAACCACATTCCCGACGGTTTTTAAAGAGTTGTATACCCAATAAATGCATAATGTATTCCAGATAAAAAAGCCCAGGAAGGTAATCCCAAATATCTTTCTTCCCTTTTTTTCAGCGCTTGAGCGGATGATGTTTTCCATCGCGATCAGTATGGGCACCAGGCCAACAAAAAGTAAAAAGGTAGAATAGGGTGTTGGCGGCCAGGCAATCCAAAGCAGCAAGCCGGATAATATGGATAACAGGATACTTTTCTTCATTGATGATGGGTATGGTGCAAGTACGCGGCAAAAGTAGGTTTAAGATAGCTTATTTTAGTGCTTTGTAAATTTTTCTGCATTGAATTTTTCCGAATGCCCTTTTGGTATCGAAAGCGATTTCCAGTTTGACCCGGCGAGCATTTTACCGATAAATACAATTTGCCCGATATGATAAGGATAATGGGCCAATTGTCTGTTAATGGCATCAACTACCGTATGACGTTCATTGCGGATATAAATAGCCGACTGCCAGTCATTTTCTTTTATCGAATTAAGGGCGTTAAAAAGGCAATCCCAACCTTTATTCCACTGTTCCAATAAGGCTTGCCTGGTTTTAATATCATTCTCAAATTCCGAATCCCTGTTTCGCCATTGTTTTTCGCAGTCGGTAGTTAAAAAGTCCGTCCAGCGTGAAAGCATATTGCCGGATAAATGTTTTACTATGGTAGCAATGCTATTGCTTTCATCATTGTATTGCCAAAACAGGTCCTCATCTGCCAATTGTGCAAATGTTTGTTCGGCAAGTGTTTTGTAATACTCAAAACGTTTTTTTACACTGTTTAAATAGGTTTCCATAATACCGCTATTTTAGCCTCACCTAAATCCTCTCCAAAGAAGAGGACTTTAACTGCGCATTTTCTAAAGCCCTCTCCTTTGGAGAGGGTTGGGTGAGGCAAAACGCTATGCCTGCTTTCGTTTCCTAAGCCCTCTCCTTTGGAGAGGGTTGGGTGAGGCCGCTCACACATATCACAAACTCCCCTTTTACAGGATGCGTTTCAAAATAAGTTTTTACTTCAGCAACTGTGCCGCGTACCGTTTCTTCGAATATTTTTGTTAGCTCCCGCGATACGGATATTTGGCGTTCAGCGCCAAAATACAGGGCCATTTCATCCAGCGTTTTTAATAAACGGTGCGGCGATTCGTAAAGAATCATGGTCCGTTCTTCGGTTGCCAATATTTTATAACGTGTCTGGCGTCCTTTTTTTAAAGGTAAAAATCCCTCAAAACAAAAACGGTCTGTCGGGAAGCCCGAGTTTACCAGCGCGGGAACAAAAGCAGTCGCGCCGGGCAGGCATTCCACCTCTATATCATTTTTTATGGCTTCCCTCACCAGGTAAAAGCCCGGATCGGATATAGCAGGTGTACCGGCATCCGAAATAAGGGCAATATTTTTCCCTTCCTTTAAAAACCGCACAATCTCGTTTGACGATTGGTGTTCATTATGCTGGTGGTGCGAAAATACCTTCTGATGGATCTCGAAATGCTTTAGCAATGGCGCGGATGTGCGCGTATCTTCGGCCAGGATCAGGTCCGCTTCTTTTAAAATACGGATGGCCCTGAAAGTCATATCTTCCAGATTGCCTATCGGGGTGGGGACTAAGTAGAGTTTGCCGGTCATATTCAGTTTGCAGCAGGCGGTTTGCAGTTTGCAGTAAGAAATTAGCGTCGGAAGTTTCCGTTGGCAGTTTGCATTTGAAGCCATACTGCATCCTATTCGCGGGTATTGTGAATAGCTAAACAAAAAAACTGCAAACTGCTACTGCAAACTGCCAACTGATTATATCTTTGCCTAAAAATAAATCAATGCTGCAAGTTAGTTATATCCGCGATAACAGGGAACAAGTTTTAGAACGTTTGGCTGTAAAAAATTTTAAACAACCTGCTTTGGTTGATGAAATTATAGAATTGGACGATAAACGCCGTCAAACGCAAACAAGCCAGGATAATATCTCTGCCGAAGCCAATGCTGCTGCAAAACAGATCGGCGAGCTAATGCGTGCGGGAAAAAAGGAGGAAGCGGAAACCCTGAAATCAAAAACAGGCGCCTGGAAAGAGGATATAAAAGCTTTAGGCGAGCAACTGGCTAATGTTGAAGATGCGTTGTATCAAAAACTTGTGATGTTACCGAATTTGCCGCATAGCTCAGTACCAAAAGGCCTTACTCCCGAAGAAAATGAGGTGGCTTTTGAAAATGGCGCTAAACCGCATTTGCCAGCAAATGCCCTGCCGCATTGGGAGCTCGCAACAAAATATAACCTGATTGATTTTGAACTTGGGGTTAAAATAACAGGCGCAGGTTTCCCTGTGTATAAGGGAAAAGGCGCCAAACTACAACGTGCTTTAATCGCCTTTTTTCTGGATGAAGCTGAAAAAGCCGGTTACAGTGAAGTAATGTTGCCTTTAATGGTTAACGAAGCATCAGGTTTCGGCACTGGGCAGCTTCCTGATAAAGAAGCCCAGATGTATTTTGTAGGTCTGGATAATTTATACCTTATACCGACTGCCGAAGTGCCTATAACCAACCTTTACCGTGATGTAATTTTAAAAGCCGATGAGTTGCCTGTGAAAAATTGCGGCTATACGGCATGCTTTCGCAGGGAAGCAGGCTCGTACGGTGCCCACGTACGCGGTTTAAACCGTTTACACCAGTTTGATAAGGTGGAAATTGTGCAGGTGGTACATCCTGACACTTCATACACGGTACTTGAACAAATGAGCCAGCATGTGCAGGGATTACTTCAAAAATTAGGCCTGCCATACCGTGTGTTGCGTTTATGCGGCGGCGATATGGGTTTTGCATCAGCCTTAACCTATGATATGGAAACCTGGAGCGCGGCACAACAACGCTGGCTGGAAGTTTCTTCAGTGTCAAACTTCGAAACTTTTCAGAGCAACCGCTTAAAGCTTCGTTTCCGCAATGCCGAAGGGAAAACCCAGCTGGCCCATACGCTAAATGGCAGTGCACTGGCTTTGCCA
>Ga0316224_1000807_pt1 | contig 39671 bp, 28 predicted proteins | sample TBH18013metaG_FD_206254 | JGI IMG/M metagenome (GOLD analysis project Ga0316224, IMG submission 206254) | Freshwater microbial communities from Trout Bog Lake, Wisconsin, USA - TBH18013 | ecosystem: Environmental > Aquatic > Freshwater > Lake > Hypolimnion/Profundal zone | place: USA: Wisconsin... | reverse complement strand
CTGCCTTTTTCGGGCTGGATAATCTCAAAAATTGGCAGCAAAAGGGTATTGCTTGCTGCAATTTTGGCCTATTGCATCGCGCTGATATGCTTAGGCCTGGCGCACAATACTTTTCAATTGGTGATCAGTCTTGCTTGCTACGGCTTCGCTGGCAACTCCGTAAATATTTCGGTAAATACACAGGCTGTTGCTGCCGAAGGACTCCATGACAAACCGATAATGGCATCCTTCCATGGTTTATGGAGTCTCGCAGGCTTTACCGGTGCCGGTATCGGTACTTTTATGATCGGTAGGGGGATAGATCCTTTTCATCACTTTGTTTTTATACTCTGCCTGGTATTCGTGGGGGTTATCATCGCCTCAAGGTACCTTTATGATGATCATCTGACCGCTAAAAATACACCTGCATCAACATTATCTATCCGGGAAAAACTCGTGCTGGTTATACCTTTATTAACACTCGGTAGTATCGCATTCTGTTCAATGATCTGCGAAGGCGCCATGTTCGACTGGAGCGTTATTTACTTTAAAAAAGTAATTGCCGCACCAATTGCTTTACAGGGCGTTGGTTTTACCGCCTTTATGTTTACCATGGCAAGCGGTCGCTTTATAGCTGATTTTTTTGCGCATCGCTTTGGTTTAAAACGTACCCTGCAGGTTAGCGGGGCACTCACTACCGCCGGTTTGCTTGTCGCCGTGCTGTTCCCCTATTTTTATACAGCTATTGCCGGATTCCTGCTGGTTGGGGTAGGGGTATCATCGGTAGTGCCAATGGTATACAGTGCGGCAGGTAAATCAAAAACCATGTCGGCAGGTGTGGCGCTGGCAGCCGTATCTACAGTTGGTTTTGTAGGCTTCCTTGTTGGTCCGCCGGTGATAGGTTTTATAGCCGGTTTAGCCACTTTGCGGGCTTCATTTCTGTTTATAGCAGTAATGGGCGCAAGTGTGGTAGTTTTAGCATCGCGGGCGAAATTGTAATTAGAAATTAGTGATTGGAGATTAGAGATTAGTTGCATTAGTCGGAAAGATAAGGTTACTTTTCGGTCACTAATTAACATAATCTGACTCCTGACATGCGACTTCAGACTCCATACTTTCGACTTCAGGCTTGAGACTTCCTCGCCAGCTTTCCGATAGTTAAGCCCTGTACAATAATGGAGAATACGACTATGATATAGGTGATCAAGACAAATTCATCGCGGTGCATTGCCTTTGGCAGGGATAAGGCCATGGCTACAGACAGGCCACCACGCAATCCTCCCCAGGTTAACATCAGAACCGCATTTTTTTCAAACTTTATCCATAATCGCAAAAACAAGACAGGCACCGATACGGAAAAATAACGTGCCAGTAAAACCAAAACGATCATAAACAGGCCAGCCAGCATTATGGTAGGGTTCACTTTTATTACCAGCATTTCGAGGCCGATCAGCAGGAAGAGAACAGCGTTAAATATTTCATCGATCAGGTCCCAGAATTTTATCAGGTAATCCCTTGATGTTTCAGACAAGCCTGCTTCCTTTGCTTTGGTCCCAAAGATGATCCCGGCCATAATAATGGCCAGAGGGCCCGATAAATGCAGGTAATCCGCCAGCGTATAGCCGCACATCACCATGGTAAGCGTAATAAGGACTTCTACCCTGTAATTATCAATCGACCTGATAGCAAAATGACCCAGGTAACCCAGTGCCGTGCCAAACAGCAAGCCACCTCCGGCTTCCTTCGCAAAAAGCAAAAAAGTGTTGCCATATGAAAATTTATCGGTACCGCTCACCGCAACTTCCAGTATGGTCAGAAAAATAACGACGCCCACGCCATCATTAAAAAGCGATTCGCCGGCAATTTTTAATTCCAAAGTTTTAGGAATATTCGCCTGCTTAAGTATACCCATTACTGCAATAGGGTCGGTAGGAGAAATAAGGGCTCCAAATAGCAGGCAGCTGATATAAGGGATCTGAAGGTTAAAAATCTGGAACAGATAAAAAGCCATTAAACTCACCACAAAGGTTGAAATGAATGTACCCACCGTTGCCAGCACTATAACAGGCCATTTTTGCCTGCGGAGCCTGTTAGCATCAATATGCAATGCGCCTGCAAAAAGCAAAAAGCCGAGCATGATCTTCATCAGCACCTGCCCGAAATTAATATTGGCTATCACTCCTAAAATCCCGGAGGTGAGGCCCGGTTCCAAAAGCCCTAAAATTGCGATCAGGATAGAGGAGATCAGCGCAATTACCATAACGCCGATAGTGGGTGGCCATTTTATCCACCGGTCGTTTACATAGGCAAAAACCGCTGTTAAAAGTATAAGTATGGTTATGATATGGTAAGTTGTCAATGTCTTTCTATGTCTGAATCTGAAGTCGTGAAATTAACGAATTTACAGAATCTTACCCGTTTTATTCGCCGGAATCGTGCTTTTAGAAGTCAAAACCTGCAGAACGACAAATTTTCTAATTTTAACTACTCACATAATCAACTCAATCCAATCTATTCACAGAAAAGAAAACTTTTCAGCTTTCACCTAAATTTACCATCTTGCATTAATAAACCATCATTGTGGATAATAAACTAAAGGCATTAAAACAAAAGCGGGAAGAAGCCCATTTAGGCGGTGGCAAGGCACGGATTGAAAGTCAGCATAAAAAAGGAAAACTTACAGCCCGAGAGCGTCTTCATTTTTTGATGGATGAGGGCTCATTCCAGGAAATCGGGATGCTGGTATCGCATCGTTCAACCGATTTTGGGATGGAAAAGGAAAAATATCCGGGCGATGGGGTAATAACCGGTTATGGTACTGTAAATGGCAGACTGGTTTATGTTTTCTCCCAGGATTTTACCGTTTTTGGCGGATCATTATCGGAAACACATGCGGAGAAGATCTGTAAAATAATGGAGCTGGCTATGAAAAACGGCGCTCCGGTAGTTGGCTTAAACGACTCCGGCGGTGCACGGATCCAGGAAGGCGTGGTATCCTTAGGCGGTTATGCCGATATATTTTACCGCAATACGATGGCATCCGGCGTTGTACCGCAAATATCGGCCATTATGGGGCCATGTGCTGGAGGTGCTGTGTATTCACCAGCCATTACCGATTTTATTTTGATGGTTGAAAACACTTCGTACATGTTTGTAACCGGCCCTAATGTGGTGAAAACCGTTACGCACGAAGTGGTTACTTCCGAAGAATTAGGCGGGGCGACTACGCATGCCACTAAATCAGGTGTAACTCATTTTGCCTGTGCCAATGAGATCGAGGCCATACAGAATGTGAAAAAGCTATTAAGCTACATGCCGCAGAATTGTGAGGATAAAGCCCCGGCTTTGCCTTATGAAACCAAAAATGAATTAAGGCCGGAGCTGGATACCCTGATGCCGGAAAATGCCAACCAGCCCTACGATATCAGGGAGATAATTGATCATGTGATAGATCCCGGATCATTTTTAGAGGTACATAAAGATTTTGCCGAAAATATTGTTGTAGGATTTGCCAGGCTGGCAGGTCGCAGTATTGGGATCATTGCCAATCAGCCGGCTTTTCTGGCTGGTGTACTTGATATAAATTCATCCACCAAGGGCGCACGTTTTGTACGCTTTTGCGATAGCTTTAATATCCCGTTGCTGGTATTTGAAGATGTGCCGGGCTTTCTGCCGGGTACCGACCAGGAATGGAATGCCATCATTACCAATGGCGCCAAATTGCTTTATGCATTTTGCGAGGCTACCGTGCCGCGTATCACGGTGATCACGCGTAAGGCTTATGGCGGCGCCTACGATGTAATGAACTCCAAACACATTGGCGCTGACATGAACTATGCCTGGCCATCGGCAGAGATAGCTGTAATGGGCGCAAAAGGTGCAGCCGAAATTATTTTCAAACGGGAGATCAATGCTGCCGAAGATAAAGAAGCCAAATGGAGGGAAATGGAGCTAAAGTATTCTGATATTTTTGCCAACCCCTACAGGGCCGCTGAACGGGGTTTTATTGATGAAGTAATTGAACCTGCGGAAACCAGGCTAAAACTTATCCATGCCTTTAAGATGCTGGAAAATAAAGTAGTGAATAACCCGAGGAAAAAGCACGGGAATATCCCTCTTTAAGGGGGTAAAAGGTGAAAGGCAGAAAAAGCCTTTTACCTTTCACCTTAACTTTTACGTAAAATAATGCTTTCAATAGAACAAATTACCCCCGAACTAACCTGGCGATTACGCCGGGATGTATTATATCCCTCCAAAAAACTGTTTGAAATGGAAATGGATGAGGATACTTATGGCACCCATTTCGGCATATTCAAGGATGTTAAACTTGCAGGCGTTATTTCCCTGTTTCAAAATGGTACGGATTTTCAGTTTCGCAAGCTGGCTATCGACCCATTGCTGCAAAAAACGGGGATAGGTAACAGCCTATTACAATATGTTACCGATTATGCTCAGGAAAACGGTGGCACAAGGATCTGGTGCAATGCACGGGTAACAGCTATTGGGTTTTACCGGAAGGCCGGATTTTCAGAATCCGGTGAATTGTTTTCAAAAAATGGCTTTGACTATACGATTGTAGAAAAAGTAATTTAGCTTTCTATAGTTAATAAAAAGCCGGCCTGTTTCGCACAAGCCGGCCTAACAAACTAAACTGATCTTTTGAAAATTACTCGCCGCAAAGTTACAGCTGCAAGGTAAAGCTGAAGTTAAGGGATTGATAAATCATCATGATGTTCATCACCATTGTTTTGCTTTTGTTTAATATGTACCTGATCCGAATTTCTTTTGGGTGTACCAATTTCGCCTCTCAGTTTTATCATCCAAATCCATAAAAACAGCCGGTAGCCGACCAACAGCAAGTTTCAATCTATGTAGCCTTGTTTTTAGTCGATAAAAATGGTATAATACTAATTATTAATGTGTTATGATGTTTTGACGATGGTGATTCGCCATTGGTCTATTGATAAAAGCAGTTGGTCTATTTGATTTTTTTAGTGTTTTTAAGTTTTGTTCCTTTGGTCATTGAAACAAAAGAAACAATAATTAAATAAAACATTAAAAATTAAAATCATGAAAACTTCCATCAAATTAGCAGCATTATTCTTATTAGTAAGCACAGGTCTTTTTGCAGCCACTGCCGCAAAAGCTGAAGGTTCTGTAGTTCCTCCATCAAAAGCTGAGATCACTTTTTCGTCTCTGCCATCACATAAAGGCATCGAAGTAAAAGTGGAAAACGCAAATGCTGAAAAAGCAATTGTAATGATCTACGACCAGGATCAAAATGTGATCTACAAAGACGCGCTGCCATCTTACAAAAAAATGGAAAAAGGCTATGTCCTTAACCAATTGGCTAACGGTGATTACACCATCGAAGTTATTGCCAGCAAACAAGTGGTGAAAAAAGAGATCCACGTTTATGATGAAGACCGCACCCGGGTATTTATTGTAAAGGAGTAATTACAGGGTAAAGTACCTCTATTTCAAAGGCATCGCTTCCGGTTGGGGAGCGGTGCTTTTTTATTGATGATCAAACCTGGTATTTAAACTTTCCTGCATTTTCCCGTCTAATTAAAACAATATTTTCTTTTAAGTGTTATATTTTAACTAAAAAGATAATTTCCTACCGAAATTTAATATTTAAAGATTATGGAAAACTCAATTAAATTAATGGCTCTATTACTACTATTCAGTACGGGGCTTTTTGCTACTGTTCCAACAAAACATGCAAGCCCGAAAGCAACGTCAATAAAAAGTATGGTCAGTTTTTCTTTATTACCCTCAAAAAGAGGGATCGAAATTAAAGTAAAAAATGACGCAGCGCCAAAAGCCATGGTGCTAATTTATGATTGGAACAATGATGTAGTGTGGAAAGACAAGCTGACACCTAAAAAGGGCATGGATAAAGCCTTTAACTTAAGCCAGCTCGGCAACGGCAACTATACCGTTGAAGTTATGATAAACAAACAAAAGGTTGAAAAGACAGCACACGTGTACTATCGGGGCGATACCAAATTTGTTCAGATCAGGGGGTAACATGTGCCTGTTATTCTATTCAAGGGCATCGCTTTCAGTATTTGGGGCGATGTTTTTTTTCGGCCTTTTCTCAATAATCCTGGTCGATTTTATAGGCTTTAAATATGCTGTCAGCCTGATGCTTCGTAAGGGTATCAACATGATCCCCTCTCCGGAAGCTAAATATTGTTGAATCTTTGCTCCTGTGTGAGTTTATGTAGCGGTAATCAATTTTGAGGATCGTGTCCTGTAATTTCTTTGAACTGAACCAATAATAATCTTCTTCAAGATTCAATTCACAACCGTTATATCCGACAAATTTAAAACCATGTCCTTTTTTGACTTTTGACTCCTGCCAGATGGTTGAATTACCTTCCTTATTGTAAACCGGCCATGACGGAGGAAGTTTTCAAAACTTCGTAAGTCTCTGCCTGGGCAATAATTTTGCCTGCCTCCATTCGCCGCCAGGCACCCTGTACATGCTTTTTTATTGACTAACCCAAATCAAAAATAAATATAATTAGAATTGTTTTACACTTATAGAATAACTTGCCGGAAGGTTGTAGCGTTTATAGCGACCTTAACGTAATTAAATACGTGTAACCCTAAAAATATGAAATATTTATCAATACTATTTATTGTTTTGGCAGCAACCTTTGTGTCGTGTAAAAAGGAACAGTCAGGCCCACTTTCGGGCAAATGGCAGGAAACGAAATTAGTGATTAACGTGTATAACGCCAATGTTGTTTCGTGGGATACGACGTATCTCAGCCCCTTTACAAGGTTTGATTACATACAATTCAATAATAATAGTAATTGCATAATTGGCAGTGATTTTTACCTGAGTGCCGAGTCTGGAGGAAGTAGTTACTCGAAACCGATTCAGGCACCCGCGGGTACATCTGATTTTAACTATTCTGCTTCCGGATCTGTTTATGTTTTAACCCCAACCATCAGCCAGCCGATAAATTTCGCAGGTGCCTATACAACCGACACTGTTTCCATACATGGCAATTCGCTGTTACTGCATGTTGTTAATTATTTCGGTCCCTGGGTTCACTCAACCTCTTACTTATATTTCACCAGGCAATAGGTTTAATGCATAGTCGGATAATAAAATAGAAATCGAAGTTTTAAAAACTTAAGTCTCTGCATTATCATAATTTTAAACGAATGAGCTAAGCCTTTTAAAATTGAATGTCCCCTTTCTGTTTTTGAATGTACATCTAAAGTACGGACGGACATTTCTTTGAAAGCTCTATCTCCATCCACCGCCCAATGCCCTGTACAAGTTTACAATAGCCTGCAACTGCTGCAAACGGTCGTTAACACCACTTAGCCGGGCAGCCAATAGGGCTTGCTCTGACGTAAGTACATCGGTATAGTTGGTTGCCGAACTGTAGCGCAATAACTGCTCGGTATAATCAACGGATTTTATTAAAGCAGCGATTTGCTTACTCCGCGCATCATCTTTTTCGATGGCTGTTTGGTAGGCATACAATGCATTTGATACTTCCTGTCCTGCTACAAGCAGGCTTTGCTGAAAGTTGTATAGTGCCTCTAATTGCTGCGCCTGTGCGGTTTTTAACCTTGCCTTGTTGATGCCCTGGTTAAAAATGGGTTGAGTTATCCCTACCGCAAGGTTGTAGAATACCGAATTAAGGAAAAAATCTTTCAGCTGTAAATTGGAAAATCCTCCCGATGCCGTAAGCGTTAATGCAGGGTAAAAATAGGTGTGCGCCAGGTTGGTATTTTCAAACGCAGCCCTGAAAGCGTATTCAGCTTGCTGAACATCGGGGCGGTTTTTTAGTAATTGTGCAGGGATGCCTGTTTGCAGGTCGCTTACAGGTGTCTGGTTGTCCAGCTTGGTACGGTTCAGGGAACCGGACGGACGGCCAACCAAAATATCAATGGCATTTTCAGTTTCGCGGATGCTTCTTTTAATATCTGGGATGGCAACTTCGGCGGCATAGCGGTTGGCTTCGCTTTGTACTACAGCAGCCCCGGTAACCACATCGCCTTCTTTAAGCGCTTTCATGGTTTCAACGTCCTTGATCCGGTATTGTACGGCCTGGTTAGTTATTTCAAGCTCCTTATCAAGCGCCAGCAAATTATAATAGTTATTGGCAATATCGGCAATCAGCTGGGTTTGGATGGCTCTTTTAGCGGCATCGCTTTGTAATAAGTTGGCATAAGCAGCTTTTTTGGCACTGCTGAGCTGCCCCCATATATCTGCCTCCCACGAGGACGAAAAGCCTAACTGATAACCCGTAGTGACGGTATTTATAGAAAAACCCGATGGAAGGTTCAAACTTGCCGCTGACTGTTTTGACCTTGTCACGCCCACATTCCCGCTTAAATTCGGAAAAAATGCAGCCTTACTTTGACCGAATGATGCCTGGGCTTCGGCTATTTTTTGGATCGCTACTTTTAAATTCAGGTTCTGGTATAAACCTTCGCGGATGAGGGCTTTTAAAACGGTATCTGCAAACAAGCTTTCCCAGGGCATACTTGCGATGGTTGTAGTATCTGTATTGCTTTGGCCGCGATAAAGGTCGCCGGTATTCAAATCTGGCTGCCGGTAAGGTTTCGTTATCTTACAGGAAAGAGAGGCGCAAATGAATGCCAGTACAAAAAAAGTATATCTTAAAACGTTTTTGTTCATAATTAAATTCAATTAGCTGGCAGTGATGATTTCTTCATCCTCATCATCATGATGCCTTTTACTTCTCAGCTTTTCCTGCAGGGTCTGGAAAATGATAAACAATACAGGTATGGCGAAAATACCAAATACTGTTCCGATAAACATACCGCCAACAGCGCCGGTACCTATGGAGCGGTTACCCAAAGCACCCGCGCCGGTTGCGAACATCAATGGCATAATACCAAAAATGAAGGCAAAAGATGTCATTAAAATCGGCCTTAACCTGGCTTCGGCGCCTTCAATAGCTGCCTGAACAATAGGCATGCCACCCCGTCTGCGATCGAGCGCGAATTCTACGATCAAAATGGCGTTCTTGGATAACAGGCCGATGAGCATGATGAGTGAGATCTGCACGTAAATATTACTGTCAATGCCAAAGATCCTTGCGAATAAATAAGTACCCGTTAACCCTATTGGCAACGATAACAGCACAGCAAAAGGCAAAATATAACTTTCGTACTGTGCGCTAAGCAAAAAGTAAACAAACACCAGGCACAGAATAAATATGTAAAGCGACTGCGTGCCCGACGCAATTTCTTCGCGGGTTAGGCCCGAAAAATCATAACCATAACTTGGCGGTAGTTTTTCGGCAGCTACTGCCTTAATAGCATTGATTGCATCCCCTGTACTATAGCCAGGTTTTGGCTGACCGTTAACCGAAACTGCTGTAAATAAATTAAACCTTTGGATAGCTTCAGGCCCCGATACTTTTGTAAGCGTAATAAATTCGGTGATGGGCGCCATGGTGCCGTTTTCGCTCCGTACAAAAATTTTACTTAAGCCTGTTGCATTGGCCCGGTAGGCGTAATCTGCCTGCACCATTACACGGAATTGCTTGCCAAACTGGTTAAAATTAGAGGCATATAAGCCGCCATAATAGCCCTGGAGTGTAGTTACAACCGAATTAACTGAAATACCGGCTTCTTTACATTTTGGCACATTAACTTCTACCTGGTACTGCGGGAAATTTGGATTAAATGAAGTATTTGTATTTTGAATTTCGGGGCGTTTATTTAAAGCCGCCAAAAACTCGTTGGATACTTTATAAATATCGGCCATACTGTTACCGCCTTTGTCCTGCAGCTGAAAGGTAAAACCGTTGCCCGCGCCAAAGCCCTGTATGGTTGGCGGTGAGAAAAAGAAAATATTAGCCTCATGAAGCCCCCCGATTTTTGAATATAGTTGGCCTATAACACTCTCAATATTGGCATCGGGCCGAAGGTCCCAGGTTTTTAGTTTGATGATAACCATCCCGTATGCACTACCGCTGCCCGCTAAAAAGTTAAAACCAACTATTTGCAATGTGTTTTTAACTGCCTTGATGGTGTGGGCTATACTGTCGATTTTTTTGGTAATAGCCTGGGTACGCGGCATACCCGATGCCGGCGGTAAACTAATGCTGGCAAAAATAGTGCCCTGGTCTTCGCTTGGCACAAAGCTGGAAGGGGTGGTTTTTATCAACAGGGCTAAGGATGCCGCAAAAACAACGATTACACATACCACTATCCATTTTTTACGGGCCAAAAAGCCCACTGCCCGTTCGTAATTCCTTTTCACTGAATCAAAAACAACATCAAAACGATGGTAAAAGAAGTTGAAAAAGCGCTTTTTCTTTTCCTCTTCGGAATGAGGCCTTAGCAGTATAGCGCAAAGGGCCGGGCTTAATGTTAAAGCGTTTACTGCCGAAAGTAAGATGGCAACAGCCAGGGTAATACCAAACTGTTTGTAAAACACGCCGGTTGACCCTGTAATAAAAGTAACCGGCAAAAACACTGCCGACATTACGAGTGTGATGGATACGATAGCGCCAGCTATTTCGCTCATGGCATCAACCGATGCTTTACGGGCTGATTTATAGCCCTTATCCAATTTGGCATGCACCGCCTCAACTACCACAATGGCATCATCTACAACGATACCAATAGCCAAAACCATAGCAAATAGGGTAAGCAGGTTAATGGTGAAACCAAACAGGTTTAAAAAGAAGAAGGTGCCAACAATTGCCACCGGCACAGCTATGGCCGGAATAAGGGTTGACCTGAAATCCTGCAGGAAAATAAATACCACAATAAACACCAGGATGAAAGCTTCTATCAGCGTATGGATCACCTTGTCGATAGAGGCGTTCAGGTACTCGTTGGCATCCACCATATAGATCATATCGATCCCTTTTGGAAAAGATGCCCTGGCGGTTTCAAGTATCGCCTTGGTATCATTGATCACGTTGCGGGCATTGGAACCTGCCGCCTGCGAAATACCCACACCAATTGCCTGCTGGCCATTGGCTTGCAGGTCAACCGAATAATCCAATGCGCCTAATTCTATCCTTGCTACATCGCTTAACCGCAGCAGCTGCCCCTTACCGGCTGATTTAAGGACTATATCTCCAAATTCCTTTGCGCTTTTTAACCGACCGGTGTACCTGATCACGTATTGAAACGATTCGTTGCTGTTTTCGCCAAACTTACCTGGTGCGGCTTCAATATTCTGATCGTTCAATGCCTGGGTTATATCATCCGGTACCAGCCCATACCTCGACATTACGTCAGGTTTCAACCAAATCCGCATTGAATAATCCCTTTGGGTGAAGATCTGTACCGTACCAACACCATTTACACGCTGAATATCGGGCACCAGGTTTATTTTGGCGTAATTCTGCAAAAAGGTGGCATCGTAAGTTTTGTCCTTACTGTACAAAGTAAAAATCAGCAGGTTGCTGTTCTGGCTTTTTGTAACCGTAACACCGGCTTGTGTTACTACCTGGGGTAACAGGCTGGTCGCCCTTGCCACACGGTTTTGAACGTTTACCGCAGCCAGATCGGGGTTGGTACCTACTTTAAAGAAAATTTGGATCGACGCGGAACCATCATTACCTGCGGATGAGGTCATGTAGGTCATGTTCTCCACGCCGTTGATCTGCTCTTCCAGCGGGATGATCACACTTTTAAGTACTACATCCGCATTGGCTCCGCTGTAGTCGGCAGAAACGTTAACAGTTGGCGGGGCAATATCAGGATATTGCGAAATAGGGAGGTTTACCAGCCCTATCAAGCCCAAAATTACCAGCAACACAGAAATTACAGTCGAAAGTACGGGTCGCTCTATGAATCTTTTTAGCATATTATTTTTTGTAGAGACGCAATACTTTGCGTCTTTGAACTGGAAATCTTTCGTGTCGGGAGACGTAAAGTATTACGTCTCTACATTATTAATTCAACCCTTTATATACCGACTCGGCGTTTGCCGCTACAGGTTTAATCTCAGTATCGTCCTTTACATTATTGGCGCCTTCGGCAATAATACGATCTCCGGTTTGCAAGCCCCCGGTCACAATATAAAACTGTCCCGGTGAATTTTCCATTACGGTGATCGCCACATTCTTTACCTTATTCTGCTTATCAACCACATAAACAAAACGCTTGTCCTGTAGCTCATAAGTAACATTTTGAGGAACGATGATAGCATTCTTTACCAATTTAGGGATCCGGACCGATGCGCTGCTCCCGCTGCGCAAAAGCCCTTTTGGATTGGCAAAGCCAGCCCTGAAATTGGCGGAACCAGTGGTAGTATTAATGAGTCCGTTTACGGTTTCCACCTTGCCTTTATAGTCGTATACAGTACCATCCGACAGAACAAGGGTAACCAATGGGATGTTATTTAATTTTGATTTAAAGCTGGTATTATTGGTGCTGTCGCGGCTAAAGTCAAGTAATTGCTTTTCATTCATCGCGAAGTACGCATAAACATTTGCAGTGTTATAGACGGTGGTTAATGGATCGGCGGTGGTGCTTGTAACCAGGCTGCCCAATTTATAAGGCAGCGAGCCGATAACCCCATCTACAGGGCTTGAAATGGTGGTATAACCCAGGTTGATCTTTGCATTTTCCAATGAAGCTTTGGCTTGCGCCAGGGCAGCTTCTTTAGTTTGCAGGGCCAATTGCGCCGATTCCAGTTCATAATGGCTGATGATATCTTTTTCGACCAATGGCTTAACTTTATTGACCTGCAATGTTGCTGTATTTACATCAGCTTCAGCAGTTTTGATGCCTGCCTGGGCTGTACGAACATCCTGTTCGTATTGGGGAGCATTTATTTTAAATAATAGCTGCCCTTTTTTCACAAGGGATCCTTCGTCCACAAAAATCTTTTCAATATAGCCATCAACTTTTGGCCTTATCTCGATGTTTTGCAATCCCTGGATGCTTGCCGGATAGTCGGTATTCAAGGTGACCGACTTTGGTTGCAGGGTGATCACTTTATAGGTTGGCGTTGCTTCAGGGTATGCAGCATTGTTTTGCCGGTTTTTATTACCGCACGAAAACAGCAAAAGGGAAACCGAAAAGGCAATGGCAATTTTTGTGAATAAAAAGCTGAATAACTGAATCCTGTTAAAAGGTCTATATGTGTTTTGGTAAATGTTCATTAAATTGTAATAGTTCACGTTCTATATTAAGTGGTCAAAGATAACAGCATTATTTCATTAGTATCCGGCGATGTGCTTTAATCACCTGAAACCATAACATTTTTACAATACAATAACCTGAAACTTTATTGTGGCGCTCCTTATTTTAGTTTTTACCAAAAAACTAAAATAACAAACATTCTTATTTTAGTTTTGAAGAATAATCTATAATCAGTTGCCCTGAATCAACCTTCCAATAACATTCATCTACACCCACTTGCTCAAAAAATGGCCGAAAGCTTCTTTGTACTGATCACCTACGGTAATATTGACTTTGCCAATTTGCAAAGCGTTACGGGTGATTGAATTTATCTTATCCAGTGAAACTATAAATGAGCGGTGTACCCGCATAAAACGCTTTGAAGGCAATTTCTCTTCGAGCGATTTGAGGCTGGTGAGTGATAGTATGGGTTTTTCGGCGCTTTTTAACCACACTTTAACATAATCCTTTAAGCCCTCGATATAAAGTATGTCATTTAATGCGATGCGCACCAGTTGATATTCGACTTTTAAAAACAGGTATTCATCTTCGATGCGCTCCTCAGGAGGAGTAGCAGTGGCAGCAGCAGTAGCAGGGGTGTTTGATTTTTCGAGCAGCTCAGCATAAGCAAGGGCCTTGTTGGCAGCGTGCAAAAACTCTTCGTAATTAAAAGGTTTTAGCAAATAGTCGAGCGCGTCAACGCGGTACCCTTCCAGCGCAAACTGGTTGTATGCGGTAGTGAAAATAATACGTGGTTTATTGCTTTTGCTATTATCAAGTACCCGTGCCAGTTCTATGCCGTTGAGGTCGGGCATTTGAATATCCAGAAAAAGGACATCAATCTTTTGGGCATGTATGGCCCTCAAGGCTTCTACGGCACTCGAAAAGCGGCCAACAAGTTTCAGGAATGGGGTTTGTTCAATAAAAGAACTTACCAGGCCAAGGGCCAAAGGTTCGTCGTCAACAGCTATGCAATTTAATATCATGACAGATCAAGCGTTAGGTGAACCGAATAAACGTTGCCGGCAGTGTTTTCATTGATCAGCAAGGTATGCTTGCCGGGGTATAACAGATCAAGCCTGCGCCTGGTATTGTTTAGCCCAATGCCACTTCCTTCCTCTAAGTTATTACTTTGTTCCTTAATAATTGTATTTACAACTATTAAATCAACAGCTGTGTCTTTTTGCTCAATTGCAATAGTGATATTACTGGGTTGGGTGGCACTTACGCCATGTTTAAAAGCGTTTTCCACAAATGGCAAAAATATCATTGGTGCTATCGCCATATCTTTTAGTGCAGCTGGTGAAGAAAACTCTATTTTAACCACTTCAGTTAAACGTAATTGCATCAAACTGATGTAGTCTTTTACAAATGCAATTTCCTGGCTTAGTTGTGTCGTACTGTTTTGTGTATCATACAATACATAACGCATCATGCGTGATAACTGGTGGATAGCTTTACGCGATGTATCTCCGTTGACCAGGGTAAGCGCATAAATATTGTTCAGGGTATTAAAAAAGAAATGCGGATTGATCTGCGCCTTCAGGAATGACAATTCCGAACTGATCTTATCCTGTTCCATTTCCTGGTGAACCAGCCTGTCTTTTTGCCATTTTTCCATAACGGTAATACTGGTACTAATGCCAAGCACCAATGCGCAGGTACCGATCATCGGGGCGATCATGCCCATTTCCCATTCGCTGTGCTGGTGATGATGACGGTGTGGCGCAAAATCTTTATGAAAAGCGGCATCCATCAGTTGGGGTAACTTGAGCCACAGGTCCACATAACCATTAAGGAAAACCATAGTTGCCGCCACGCCCACTACGATCAGCAAATAGACGACTGTTTTATTCTTTAATAAAAAATGAGGAACCAGTACTTCAGAGTTAAGATAAAATGCAATTACAAGCAGGAAAAAGATGATGTTTTGCTTTATCCAAAGCTGGTAAGGCAGCGTAATATTCCAGCTTAATGGCTGGAAGAAGAACAACAGCATCCCGAACACTGCCCAGGCCAGTACATGGATGAGTACCGTTACCACCTTGCTTTTTGATTTTGTAAATATCATTTCAATGTTTTAGTTGATTAAGCTGCATTAATTGGTGAGTAGTTGATTGAGGTGATTAAGTGAGTGGTTGACTATGCTGATGAAAATAGGTTTTTATTTTATAAACCTAATCAACTTAATCCAACTCAATCAACCAATTACCAGTTAATTATCACAACAATATTACAAATGTATCCTGCATCAAACCAATCAAAATCTATCAGCAGTTACAATTTACCGACAGAAGGGGCGTTTTCATCGCCGAAAACCACACTTTATGCCCCCCTGTTTAAAACTGTGCTTTTGTAGGTTAAAAAACCGATTTAATCTACTTTTTTAAGCCTTCTGTCTATTTCGTTTTTTTAGCAGCAAACTTTAGGATTGATTTGTACCATCTAACAAAAAAAGAAATGAAATTTTTATACTTTTTTATCGCAATGACCTTTTTGATAAGCGTAAGCGCTTATGCCCAAACCGGCAGGGATGTGCACGGTACAGTGATCGACTCAACCAAACAAAGTTTGCCCGGTTCAACCGTCAAAATTTTAATGGGGAAGGATAGCAGTACAACTGTGACCGACTCAAAGGGTGCATTTGTGTTCCCTTCAGTACCAGGTAACCAGTTCAGCCTGGTGATACAATCTATAGGCTTTCAGCCGATCAGACGCCATTTTGCCATGGATAATACCAATAACCCGGTTTTTTTACGGCCAATAATATTGAAAGCCTCATCAACTATGTTAGGGGAGGTTGTTATAAAGGATGTATTACCTGTGAAAATAAAAGAAGATACCGTTGAATTTAATGCGGCCGCTTACCCGGTTAGGGATGGCGCACCCATTGAGGATGTGATTAAGAAAGTGCCGGGTGCGGATGTGGATGCAAGCGGGAATGTTACTTTTCAGGGGAAAAGTGTAACCAAAGTACGTGTAAACGGAAAGGATTTTTTTGGAGGAGATTTAAAAACTGCCACGCAGAATTTACCGGCTGATGCGGTGCAAAACGTACAATTTGTGAATGACTACGGCGACCAGGCCAATTTGACCGGGATAAAAACCGGCGAACCTGAAACTGTATTGAACATTAACATTAAACCCAGCAGGAACCACGGTATTTTCGGCCAGGCAAGCGTTGGCGGCGGCCAGGATGCGATTCCACAGGTAGATGGCACAAAAGACGCTGCCCGCTACATTGCACAGGGTAATATGTTTGATTTTGATGGCAACAGGCAAATAGCGGTATTGGCCAACTATAATAACACCAATACCAACCTTTTTAACTTTGGCGGCCCGGGTGGCGGCGGCGGCGGCAGGGGCGGACCAGGTGGTCCTCCGGGAGGTGGTAACAATAGCAATGGTATTACTACTGCACGCTCAATCGGTTTAAACTACCGCGATACCTGGAGTAAAAAAATGACAGTTTACGGAAGTTATAGTTTTACAGATAATACTATAAATACCATAAGCAGTACCCAGCAAAAAAACTTTGGACTGAACGGAACAAATACCACAAATTCTACCAACATTGAAAATGACAGAAAGATAAACCAACGGTTTACTTTCAATATGGAATACCGGCCTGATACGCTGAATTATTTCAAGATCAGCCCATCATATTCCTATGCCGGTGTTCATTCAACACAAGCCGAAACTTTTAAGCAAACAGTTTTTGATCAACAAACCGGTTTGGATACCACGGCTTTGGCGTACAATACAGCTATTTTAAGTCACTCGTCGTCTCCTACTTATGGGATCAACGTTTTGTATAACCACCGGTTTAACAGTCATGGGCGTAACTTCAGTGTAAACTTCGGCGTGGGGCGGTCAACCAATGATCAGTATCAGAACCCGGATAACACCTACTTTAAAATTACTACTGCACCAACTGTACCGGCAGATCAGTTCATCACTACAAATGCCAATACGGATACCCTTGGTGCCTACGTTTCCTATATCGAGCCTATCGGCAAACGATCATACATGGAGTTGAATTACAATTACAAGCACAGTTATACTACATCCGATAAGGAAACAGATACCCTAACCGCCGCCGGGATGCTAAACGAATACCCGTTATTGAGTAACGATTACAATTATACTTTTATAACCAATCGTTTCGGACTTAATTATCGTTTCGTTGAAAAGAAATACAATTACGTTTTGGGTGTTACCGCGCAACCTTCCGAACTGGACGGCAGTACGCCAGGCGTTTCACCTAAAAACAGTTTTAATTTTTCGCCTAATGCGCACTTTATTTACAATTTTTCGCGCACACAATCATTCAGCGCTAACTTTAGTGGCAGCAGTGTAATGCCCAGTTACTCACAATTACAGCCCGTTCCTGATTTGAGCAATGCATTATACCCTGTTATAGGTAACGCCAATTTAAACCCGCAGTATAATAATACATTTTCGCTAAGGTATAACCACTTTAATTTTGAAACAGGCAACGTGTTTTTCAGTAATTTCTCTTTTACACAAGCAGATAATTATATTGCCAGCAACACTATTTATTTCCCGGATGGTTACACGCCGAATCCCCATTTGTCAAAAACAACGGCTACCAGTTACGCAAATGCCAATGGCTACTATTCAACCCAGGCTTTTTATGTATTCAACAAACCATGGGAAAAGCGAAAATATAATCTGTTCCTGGTTGGCAATGTAGCTTATAGCAACAATATATCTTACATTACAGATGTTGCCCCTACCACGTTTGATGAAATCACCGAAAAAAATATCGCTAAAACATTAACGGCCTCGCAGAGCTTGCGTTTTAGGTTGGATATTACCGATGTGGTTGATGCAGAGGCAAATACCACTTATAGTATCAACTCGTCGCAAAACTCCATACAGCAACCGGGCATCCAGGACAACTTCCGTACATGGGCATTGGGCCTTAATGGCAAAAACTATCTTTTTAAAGATTGGACCTATAGCTATGATTATACAAAAACTTTCTATTACGGATATTTGGGCGCAAAAAACCCTAATGTATTCAACACTTATTTAGAGCGTCGGTTTTTGAAAGGCAATATGGCCACACTGCGTTTTTCGGTGCTTGATGTGTTTAACCAAAATACAGGTTACTCCAACACTCAAAATAGTAGTTTCTCATCACAAACAAATTATAATCGCTTAGGCCGTTATTACCTGTTGACATTTACTTACCGTTTTTCCAAAATGGCGGGTAAAGCACCTGAACGCGGTCCGGGACGTGGTTTTGGCCCTCCGGGTGGTGGAGGAATGGGTGGCGGCCCGATGGGTGGCCCAATGGGAGAATAAGTTAGTGCGTTTTTCAAACATTTTTTTAAATATTAACTTTAGTTAAGTAAAAACAAAAACATGAAAAAGATCACATTATTAGCGGCAGTTTTATTAACAGGCACCGCTTTATTTGCCCAAACAAAATGGAGCGGTGACAAAGCACATGCAAAAATCGGGTTCACCGTAACACACATGATGCTATCTGATGTAGACGGCAATTTCAAAAAATTTGATGCGACGTTAACTTCTTCAAAAGATGACCTGAGCGATGCCGTTTTCGAGCTAACAATTGATGCAGCTTCAGTTAATACAGACAATGACATGCGCGATAATGATGTAAGAAGCGATCATTTTTTTGACGTCGCAAAATATCCGCAAATCACTTTTAAAAGCACATCAATAAGTAAAGTTGAGGGCAAAAAATACAAACTGACCGGAAACTTAACTATGCATGGTGTAACAAAACCAGTGACTTTGGATCTGATTTTCAGCGGTTTGGGGAATAGTATGATGACACATAAACCAGTGGCCGGCTTTAAAGTTACCGGTACGATAAACCGTACCGATTTTGGAGTGGGGTCGGCACCTGCGGCTATAGTAAGCGAAGAAATTCAATTGCGGGCAAACGGTGAATTTGATCAGTAGGTGGTTGGTTTAGAGGGGTTATAAAAGTTGTAAGTGTTGTAAAAGTTGAAAAGGTAGTAAGTGATGTAAATTTAAACCTCTACAACTTTTACAACCTCTACAACCTAATTTTACAACCTCTTAAAACCTAACAAAGACCTTATAGTTCCTTCAGGAACATGGGAAAAGATCAACGTGAGAAATTGATCTGGATTTAGTTGTTTGTTATTGGATTTTTAATTCATAACAGAGCGTTCCGGGGTGAGATACGGAACGCTTTTTTTATTCAAAATGTGTTTAATGTTAAGCATGTGTTAAAGACATTCAGGGTATGGCGCCTGGGTGTAACAATGCTGAAACATTCATCAATAAACTAAAAAGGAGATACCAATTTGCCTTTTTTAGAGTTTCCTTTGCATCCTCTATTCAGTTAAAAGACTAATCAAAATTAAAGCTTAGTAACAGCAATTAAACTATTTGATAAAATAAAGGTCATATTGAATTAAGGATAAATAAATAATTTAGCCATAAGATTAATTGCGGATATAATTGATTTCCCCGAAATATTTACTTTGCATAGCCGCAGTTTTAAGTTACTTTAAAGCATTTCCACAGCAGAATTCTTTAGCAGACAATTTGCGAAATACCGTCCCCGGTACTTCAGCCTGTTCAATTGTTGATTCCTCTAAACAAATAGATATTGTTGATGTAATTCAGCATGTTCTGAATAAAAAAATATCCGGCGAAAAACGCGAATTGCCAAAAAAAGCAAATTACGCTATTATTCCTTATGCAGGTTATACGCTATCAACCGGGCTTACGGCTGATATAAGCGGCAATGTTAGCTTTTTCACAAGTTCAACCCATCATGAAAATCTCTCGGTGCTGACTGCCGATATTGGATATGATTCTAAGAGCCAGAAAACATTTCTCACCCGGTCTGAGATTTGGGCTAATGATAATGATTTAAAAATAGTGACTGATTTACGCTGGCAAAGGTACCCTACTGATACCTACGGTTTAGGCACATTTACAAGCTTTGCAAAAGATAACGACCTTAATTTTTTATATGTCAGGGTTTACGAAACGGTACTCAAAAAAATAGCGCCGGATTATTATGCCGGTATAGGTTACAACCTTGACTATCATTACAATATAACAGCCACCGGCAACCTCGACAATACTGTTTCTGATTTTATAACGTATGGCCAAACTGCAAGTTCGAGGTCATCTGGTGTTAATTTTGATTTTTTGTACGATAACAGGAAAAATCCGCTCAACCCGCTTAGCGGAACTTTTGCAAGTGTAATTTACCGTGAGAATTTAATGGTGCTGGGCAGTGATGCTAATTGGCGATCATTAAACCTCGATTTCAGGGAGTATATTAAATTGTCGCGACGATCAAACAACGTATTGGCTTTGTGGGGCATTGCTGCGTTTACTTCTGGCAACGTGCCTTATCTTGATTTGCCTGCAACCGGGTCGGATATGTATAACAATTCGGGACGGGGCTATGCAATCGGCAGGTTCAGGGGGGCGAATGAGCTTTATCTGGAGGGTGAATACCGCTTTGGTATTACCCGTAACGGCCTGTTGGGCGCCGTTGTTTTTGCCAATGGCGAAAGCTTTTCCGGCTTACAAAAAAACTCATTTGAAGGGATTGCTCCCGCAGCAGGAACGGGCATCCGGATAAAACTGAACAAACATTCAAATACAAATATTTGTATTGACTATGGCGTAGGTACCGGTAGTTCGCGGGGATTTTTTGTTAATCTGGGCGAAGTGTTTTAAAACGTTCTGATTATCAAGTGTTTGTAAATTTGTTTCTGTAAAAATCAATCTCATCAAAACTTCACAATCAATTTGTTTTTTTGTAAAATAAATTCGCTGCCTTTGAAAATGATCAAATATGTATGCCTCGTAATTGCTGTCCTTAGCTGTTTAAAAGGCATAGCACAAAATGATACATCTGCTCGGGCTAAAGTGGCAGTTTCGCAAAATACGCCTTCGCCGGTTATCGACTCTTTCAAACAGCGCGACGTCATTGATTTTTTACAAAAAATAGTAAATAAACACGCAAAGGCCGACGGTCGCTTATATGCTAAAAAATTAGTTTTTTCTGTAGTTCCGGCAGTTGGAATCTCCCTTACAACAGGGTTTGCCGGCGATGTAACCGCAAATATGGCATTTTACACAAGTACAAACCACGACAATAATTTGTCGGCAATTGATCTGGAAACGGTTTATGATACCAAAAATCAAAAGATCTTTGTCAGCCGCTCCGAGATTTGGTACGATGCTAACCAATATAAGCTGATCACCGATGTTCGGTGGGAGAAGTACCCGATAAATACCTATGGTTTAGGAACCGCAACAACCGATGCGACGGTCAACCCGATAGTTTATAATTATACCAGGGTTTATGGTACTTTTTTTAAAAAAATAACCGGCGACCTTTATGGTGGTCTGGGCTATAATTACGATTATCATTATAACATAAGTCAGGCCGGTAATGCCAATAATACAGTTTCTGATTACACAAAATACGGATTCAACACTACCTCAAGCTCATCGGGCATTGTTGCGAATTTGTTGTTTGATAACCGAAAAAATCCCATAAACCCACTTAACGGCGCTTATTTGTCGGTGATCTACCGCGATAATTTTACGTTTTTAGGTGGCGATAGCCATTGGCGGGAGTTGTCAATGGATTTCAGGCGATATTTCAAATTGTCGCCAAATAATAATAACATACTTGCATTATGGAGTGTTATGGCATTTACCAACGGCAATGTGCCCTATCTTGATTTACCCTATACCGCATCAGATACTTATAATAATGGTGGGAGGGGCTATCCCGAACAAAGGTTCAGGGGTAAAAATGAGCTTTATTTAGAGGGGGAATACCGTTTCGGCATATTAAAGAACGGTTTACTTGGCGGTGTGGTTTTTACCAATGCTGAAACCTTTACAGGTCTGCAAAACAACAGTTTCCATAAAATAGCCCCGGCAGTAGGTACCGGGCTCCGCTTGAAAATTAATAAACACTCCAACACCAATGTATGCCTCGACTATGCTTATGGTACCGCCGGCTCCCGCGGCCTTTTTGTAAATTTGGGTGAGATGTTTTAGGCGGCAGCGTTCTTTTGTGTCTGTTTGGTTTTGAGTGCGTCAGGAAGACGTAGCCGGGCTTTTGTATGGAGTAAATAATCCAACCTAATCAACCAATTTCACTAACTTTGGCCTACCAATTCTAAATAATGTCGACAGCAATTAATACTACTTACGATGCCATTGTAATCGGCTCAGGCATCAGCGGAGGATGGGCCGCCAAAGAGCTTTGTGAACAGGGGTTAAAAACCCTTGTACTGGAGCGCGGTCGTAACGTTGAACATAATAAAGACTATCCCACCGCAACTATGGACCCCTGGGAGTTTAAACACCGCGGGCAAATGACAAGGGAGTTTTTGAAGGAAAACCCGTTGATTACCAAAGCGGCCGGCTATGGCGAAGAAGACGCACACTTTTTTGTGAAGGACAAGGACCATCCCTATATACAGGAAAAACCTTTCGACTGGATCCGCGGATACCAGGTTGGGGGTAAATCGCTCACCTGGGGGCGTGCCTGCCAGCGCTGGAGCGAATTTGAGTTCACCAATCCTGCCCGCTTTGGCTATGGTATTGAATGGCCCATAGGCTATGCTGATGTAGCGCCATGGTATGCACATGTGGAAAAATTTATCGGCGTTTGTGGCAACAGGGATGGCATTGAGGCTATGCCCGATGGTGAATTTCTGCCACCATTTGAAATGAATTGCGTACAGTCGCTTCTCAGTCAAAAAATAAAAGAAAACTATCCCGACCGTCACCTGGTGCATGCCCGTTGGGCACATCTTACCCAACCCAACCAAATCCACCTGGACCAGGGTAGGGCCAAATGTCATGCCCGTAATGAGTGTATGCGGGGCTGCCCCTTTGGTGGGTATTTCAGTTCGGTAAGTTCAACCCTGCCCTGGGCCGAAAAGACAGGCAACCTCACCATAAGGCCTTTTTCGGTAGTGCATTCTATCATTTACGACGAGCAAAAAGGCAAAGCAACCGGCGTAAAGGTAATTGATACCAATACCAAAGCCGTAATTGAATACCATGCCCGCATTATTTTTTTAAATGCATCGGCACTTAATAGTAATTTGGTGCTGCTTAACTCAATATCAAACCGCTTCCCTAATGGTTTGGGAAATGATAACGGCTTGTTGGGTAAGTACGTCGCTTTCCAGAATTACCGGGCGTCCATAACCGCTACTGTAGATGGCTTTTTAGATAAGTATTATTTCGGGCGAAACCCTACAGAACTCATCTTAGCCAACTACCGCAACCTGCACAAACACGAAACAGATTATTTTGGTGGGTTTACTACCTTTATGGGAGCTTATCGCCCAACACTTCCTGATCAAACAAACGGACCCGAAATTGGCGCAGCTTATAAAGATGCCTTAACCGAACCCGGCGGCTGGCAGCTGTACATGTATATGCAGGGCGAAACGGTGCCCAAAGCAAGCAACCATGTTCGCCTTAGCAAAGATCAGAAGGACCAATGGGGTATTCCTTTATTGATCACTTCGGTGGAATATGATGATAATGATGAGCGCATGATCCAGGACTTTTTAAGGCAAAGCCGCGAAATGCTGGAGAAAGCCGGTTGCAAAAATATCCAAACCAACGAAAATAAACAGGCCCCGGGTCTTGATATTCACGAAATGGGCGGCTGCCGGATGGGTAAAGACCCTGAAACCTCCCTGCTTAACCAATGGAACCAGCTCCATCATTGCAAAAATGTATTTGTAACCGATGGGGCCTGTATGACCACTACTGGCAACCAAAGTCCCTCTATACTTTATATGGCGTTAACGGCAAGGGCAGCAACTTATGCGGTAGGGGAGATGAAGAAAGGGAACCTGTAGTTCATTGGAGGCTGTTTTGCAGGGCCTGTTCCGGATCAGACGGCAAATGCTGTCAAATAAAATTGTGATAATTGTTAATATGCAGCTAACATTTAATCATTAATCTTGTTGATTGATAAAGTTAAAAAAATAACGGGCAGGATGCATCCGGATCCCCTTGAAAGGAAGCGCTGAGCAATGAACACAAAAGAACTTATTAAAACAGTAAACACACTGTTGGCAGGCGATAAAGGTTTGCTGGCAATGGACGAAAGCACTACAACCTGTAACAAGCGGTTTGAAGAAGCGGGAATCCCGCAGACTATTGAATACCACCGGGCTTACCGTGAGCTTATTGTAACCACACCCGGTTTGGGCAAATGCATCAGCGGTGCTATTTTGTATGATGAAACGATATACCAGGCCACCAGTGAAGGCGTGTTGTTTGTTGATATTTTAAAGCAGGCAGGCATCATACCAGGTATAAAAGTTGATGAAGGCACCACTGACCTTGCAGGCTTTCCCGGCGAAAAAATTACCATGGGTTTAGACGGTTTACCGCAGCGTTTGGCTAAATACTACGCATTGGGTGCCAGGTTTGCAAAATGGAGGGCGGTTATTTCTATCAGCACTGTTCATCCTTCAAGAGGCTGTATCGAGGCCAATATGCATGCGCTTGCGAGATACGCCGCCATGTGCCAGGAAGCGGGTATCGTGCCGATTGTTGAGCCGGAAGTGCTGATGGATGGCTCTCATAATCTTAAAAAATGCTTTGATGTTACAGAAAGGGTGCAGCATGTGCTTTTTGACCAGTTATTTGCCCAGAATGTAAACTTGCAGGCATTAATTTTAAAGCCTAATATGGTATTACCCGGTCTGAGCAGTTCGAGACAGGCTGATATTAACACTGTTGCCGAGGCTACAGTAACCTGCCTGCTGCAATCGGTTCCCGCCGCTGTACCCGGCATAGCCTTTTTGTCTGGCGGACAATCTCCCGAAATGGCAGCGGCGCATTTAAACGCCATGCATGTGAAATATAAAGGCAAATTACCCTGGGTACTAACGTTTTCTTTTGCCAGGGCTATACAGCAGCCTGCATTGGAGTTATGGAAAGGAAAGGATGAAAATGTTGAAGCCGCCCAGAAAATGCTTTACCATCGGGCCAGCCTTGATAATGCCGCCAGGCGCGGTGAGTATAGTCCTGAAATGGAAAAAGATTTTTGATGTGCGGATTTTTGATGTGCAGATGTGCAAATGTTTTACATCCTCACATCTGCACATTTGAAATCTGCACATTTGCACATCAAAAAATCAATTCACAGTTATAGTGCCGCTTTGCTCAATATCCCTTGATGAGGTACCGGCAAGCAGTTTGTATTTGCCTGGCTCAACCATCCACTTACTTGTTTTTACATCGTAATAGGCAAGGTCTTTTACCGGGATTCTTAAGGTAACAGTTGCAGTTTCGCCAACCGCTACGTTGATCTTTTTAAAAGCCTTTAGCTCTTTATCTGCACGGTCAACTGCCGAGCCTGTTTTGCTTACGTATAGCTGAATGGTTTCTTTTCCTGCGTATTTCCCGGTATTTTTCACCTTTAATGTGGCAGTTATAGATTCTGTAGGATTATAGCTTTTTTTATCGGTAACAAAGCCCGAATAGGCAAAGCTGGTATAGCTTAAACCATATCCAAAGCAATAAAGCGGTTCAATTTTTTTGGTATCGAACCAACGGTAACCAACAAGAATACCTTCTTTATAATCAACCTTTAAATTCTCGCCCGGATATGCGTTTAATGCATGTGCAGGGGACTCTTTCAGGTCGGCGGGGAAAGTGAAAGGCATTTTACCTGATGGATTTATTTTACCTGTTAAAACATCTGCTAATGCATTGCCATTTTCGGAGCCGTTGTACCAGCTCCAAACAATCGTATGGTTGTTGTTTTTGATCTTGCCGATATCATAAGGTGCACCGCCAACTACCACAACAATGGTATTAGGATTAGAAGCCGTAACAGCGTCCACCAATACTTGCTCATTAAAAGGAAGGCCGAGGTCTTTCCGGTCGCGGCTTTCACTTTCGTAATCGCGGTTGCCGCCTACAAAAAGGATAGCCATATCTGTACTTTTGGCGGTTGCAACGGCTTGCTGTATCATAATTGAGTCGGCATTGCGCGATGCCTGAGTCTTTATGCCACCTCCCCTCCTGGGTGCGGCCACCATATAGCCCTGTGCATATTTAATATCAATGGTTTTACCCAGGCGATTTTGCAATCCGGCTAAAGCAGTAACTTCATATTTGGCCTTAACACCTGCGCCAAAACCACCTAAATGGAAAGTACGGGTAGCATTATCGCCAATTACAGCCAGACTTTTTATGGTTGATGTATTTAATGGAAGTAAATTCTTTTCATTTTTTAGCAACACAATGGACTCAGAAGCAATATCATAAGCGGTTTTGCTGTGTGCTGGGGTATTGATAGCACCTTTTGGCAGGTTGTCGCTCATGTCGGTATGGTACAAAACCCAAAGAACACGGTGTACTTTCTTGTCGATCTCGTACAGGCTTACTTTGCCAGCCCTTACAGAGTCGAGCAGTTTATCAGCAAAATAATAGGTATTATAAGGTGGATTTGAACCCATTTCGAGGTCAAGGCCATTATTGGCGGCCTTAACAGTGCTATGCGTACCACCCCAGTCGCTTATAACGATCCCCTTAAAGCCCCATTCGCCTTTAAGGATCTTATTTAGCAGGTAATCATTTTCGGAGCAATAAGCGCCACGTAGTTTATTATAAGCCGACATGATGGTCCATGCATTACCTTCAGTTATGGATGCTTTAAAAGCAGGCAGGTATATTTCACGCAAAGCGCGTTCATCTACCTCTACATTAACACGGCCACGTTCCACTTCCTGGTTGTTTACCGCGTAATGCTTTACGCAAGCCGCCACATGCTGGCTTTGTATCCCTTTAACGGATTGTACCGCCAAACGGGAATTCAAAAAAGGATCTTCGGAATAATATTCATAGGTACGGCCGCAAAGCGGGGTACGGCAGATGTTAAAGGCAGGGGCAAGCATTACGTTTTTGCCGCGTGCGCGGGCTTCTTCGCCCATATCATGACCGTAACGATAGGCAAGGTCGGGATTCCATGTAGCGGCGAGTGCTGAGCCATTTGGGAAAAAGGTGGCTGAATCGGTAGTAAGGTTTGCTGGTCCCCATCCTTCCTTCACGTCTTCGCGTACACCCAAAGGCCCATCATCAGTCATTATCGCGGGAATACCCAAACGCTTTACACCCCCTGCGGAAAATATGCCGTTTGCATGCAGCAATGATATTTTTTCTTCAAGTGTAAGCTTTTTGACGAGCAATGAGATTTTTGCATCAAGTGATTGCTTTTTTTTGGATTGGGCATTTGCCACAGTAAATACTGCGGCAAGTAAAAAACCGCAAAGTAAGTAACCGGATAATTTTGCTTTCATAATTATTGATAATTGATTTGATCCGTTGGTTTATAACCTGGCAATATTTCATCAGGTTGGTGTATTTTGAACACAAAGTAAAACTAATATTTCGCTTTGAATAATTATGTTAATTTATTAAAAATATTTGCAGGAATAGTACAGACATTGAGAGGCAATTATAAATAGCCATTGCCCGTAAATTTTTGTAAAGCTTTTCAACCATACCCTTTTTCAATCGTTTGCGTTGTAATAGTTCAGTTAAAACAACTTTATTAAGAAACTTAATTTCTAATTTCATCAAAGTTATTTCAAATGCTTGCAAATGCATTTGTTTTAAATAGCATCCATCGGTAAAGTGGTACAGAAAGTTAATCGTTAATATATCATAAAGTATGAATACTGATAAAGTATTAGTTATAGGAGCCTGTGGTCAGATAGGGACAGCATTGATGCCTGTTTTACAAGAAGGATTTGGCTTAAATAATGTTGTCGCATCCGATTTATTTGTGCCTGCTATGCCGGCCCAAATATTTGAAAAACTCGACGCCACCAATGCAAAAGATTTGGCCGAAATCGTAAAAAAACATAAAATAACACAGATTTATCACCTTGCTGCTATTCTTTCTGCAAAGGGCGAGGCCGACCCTGTGTGGGCCTGGAATTTGAACATGCAGACACTTTTAAACGTTTTAGAAGTAGCGCGGGCATTTGAATTAAAAAAGATTTTTGTGCCCAGCTCCATTGCAGTTTTTGGTGGTAGCGCACAAAAAGAACAAACAGCCCAAAATACTTATCTTGATCCTGTAACTGTATACGGTGTAAGTAAAGTAGCCACAGAAAATTGGTCTGTTTACTACCATAAAAAATTTGGTCTTGATATTCGCTCTTTAAGATATCCGGGAGTTATCAGTTACCAGTCAATGCCTGGTGGTGGTACAACCGACTACGCCGTAGATATTTACCATAAAGCAATAGCCGGAGAAAATTATGTTTGCTATTTAAATGAAAATACGCGTTTACCAATGATATACATGGACGATGCGCTGCAGGCCACCCTCAAGTTAATGGAGGCACCTGAAACTCAAATTAAAATCAGGTCATCCTACAACCTTTCGGGACTGAGTTTTACGCCATCAGACTTAGTTCAGGCAATTCAAATTCATTTCCCGGCTTTTAAATGTGAGTTTGTTCCTGATTTCCGGCAACGTATTGCCGATTCGTGGCCTGGCTCAATTGATGACAGCGAGGCAAGAAAAGATTGGGGTTGGAAACCAGCTTTTGACATAACAGCAATGACCTCTGCAATGTTTTCTGGTTTGTCTGCGCTTAAAATGGTTTAAACAAGATGACCAGCTGATTATTTCTAAGTAAAAAAACTATAAGTTTAATTTATATACATGTTAAAAAATAAGAAAATATTAGTTACCGGCGGAGCCGGATACATCGGTTCGCATACGGTTGTTGAATTGCAAAAAGAAGGTTATGACGTTATTATAGCTGATGACTTTTCAAATTCAGAGGCTGGCGTATTGGACCGGATCTTCCAAATCACCGGTAAGAAGGCTGAATTTGTTAATATTGATCTTACTGATGAAGGCAAAGTAATTGAATTTATAAAAGAACGGACCGAAATCTGTAAGGTTATTCATTTTGCTGCATTTAAAGCGGTTGAAGAATCGGTAAAATTCCCGTTAAAATATTACCGTAATAATTTGTATTCCCTCATAAACCTGTTGTCTGCTTTTTCCGATCGTAAAATTGATTTTGTTTTTTCGTCTTCGTGTACCGTATATGGTCAGCCTGATCATCTGCCTGTGAGCGAGCAGTCGTGCGTAAAAAAAGCAGAATCGCCCTATGGAAATACAAAACAAATAGCCGAGGAGATATTAGAGGAAACCGCATCAGCCAATAGTGATTTTCGTTGTATTGCGTTAAGGTATTTCAACCCGGCGGGGGCTCACCCATCCGGCTTGATAGGTGAATTACCATCCGGCGTGCCACAAAACCTGGTTCCTTTTGTTACACAAAGTGCAATTGGAAAACGCGGGTCAATAGTTGTTTACGGAAATGACTATGATACCTGGGATGGCAGCTGTGTCCGTGATTTTATTCATGTTGTTGACCTGGCCAAAGCTCATGTTGCGGCCTTAAAGCACATGGATCACAATGAAGGCTTAAAATATGAGGTTTTCAATATCGGCACTGGAAATGGAAGTTCTGTATTGGAATTGATAAAAACCTTTGAGTCTGTTACGGGTGTAAGGCTTCGTTATGAAATTGGTTCAAGAAGGTCCGGCGACATCGTTAAAATATTCGGAGGCGTATCAAAAGCAAATGATGTTTTAGGATGGAAAGCACAATATGGATTAAAAGAAATGATGGATACTGCCTGGAAGTGGGAAGTGAGTTTAGATAAAAAGGCCATCAGTAATCAGAGTTAGATCTTGAAAAAATGACCCCGAATATGTTTTCAGGTCAACATTTGGTTTAAGCAAAATTCCCTTAAAAGTACCTGATCGTTTGATCGTTACTTCTAAGGGAATTTATTATTTAATCAATTAGTGTAAATTAAGCTGTTTCAGTACCGGTGTTTTTACCGATTTGATATCATCGTGGATCGACTCATTCAACTGGTCAAAGACAGTGATATCATTCGCTCCTTTTTTCAACCAGCAGCCAGGAAGATATAATGTTTGTTGTGGCCCGATCTTCCAGAATCTTCCAAGATTATGTCCATTCACAAATACAATTCCCTTCCCCCATTTACTCATTTCCAGAAAAGTATCGCCCGTTTCATTTAAATCAAACCTGGCATGGTAAATAGCCGGGTGATCTGTAACGGCATTAAGCTCATTTCCCCCGATCTCAGGAACGGATGACATGGGTAGTTTATACATTTGCCAGTTACCGGTAATTTCATGGCCCGCAATTAATACCGGACTTATTATACCTTTTAAGTTTTTGACAATTTCTCCCCCGTAATTTATCCTTCCCATATTTTCAACTAAGATGTCCAGGGTACTGTTAAAGGGTATATCAATTTCCATTTCGTACACTTTGGTATTGCGATTTAATACCCCAACTTTTTTACCGTTTACATATACCGTAGCATAATCCCGTAACCCGTTTAAAACCAATTTTCCGCTAATTGGCTGATTAAACCTGCGGCGATACAATACATAACCATACCCCTGGTTTAAATCCTCAAAGGTCATTGGTGTATCATTTGCTATCGGTTTCATTTTGCCTGCCAAAGTAAATAGGTCAGCAGAACTTCCAAACTTTATTGAAGGGATTTCAATTACTTTTGCTGATGCCGGTACCGGAGGGAGTTTTTCTTTTGTGAAGTTTTGGATCTCCTTTCTCAATGAATCATATTTTGGGGTTGCCCAACCAGCTTCACTTATGGGGGCATCATAATCATAGCTGGTTATATCCGGCTGAATGCCATGGTTTTCATCATAATTAGCCCCGGACGTAAATCCAAAGTTTGTACCCCCGTGGATCATGTAATAATTAAAGGATATTCCAGCCTGAAGATACTTGTTTGTTTGTTTAACCACATCACCGGTACTTACACTTACAAAATCCTCAGCCCAATGATCAAGCCAGCCCGGGTAAAATTCAGCAACCATGTAAGGTCCCTTACCATCATTATATTTATTAACAGATTCCTTTACTTTAGCTATGTCATCTTCGCCGTTTACGGTGGGCAATGCGCCTTTAATAGTACCGCCTTCCAAAAGCCAGCTGCCATCTGATGTATACAGCGGCACATCAAAACCTGCATCAATAAGTTCCTGTTTAATGGCCATGCTATATGCTTTATGTTGTTCAAGCGGAATATCTTTTCGCTGCGCAACATACGAACCGAACTCATTTTCGGCCTGCACCATAATAATGGGGCCGCCATGGGTTATCTGTAAATTTTTAACCTGACCTGCGAGGTTATTGATATAGACCCTGCAGGAGTCAAGAAAAGCTTTGTTGTTATACCTGATCACCAGGCCCTTGTTCTTTTGCAGCCACCATGGATAACCGCCAAACTCCCATTCGGCGCATGCATATGGCCCTGGACGAAGAATTACCATCAGCCCTTCTTCCTGGGCGGTTTTTATAAATTCCGCAATATTCCGGCTGTCCGATTTGAAATCCCAAACACCGGGTGCGGTTTCCTGGTAGTTCCAAAATACGTAAGTAGCTACAGTATTAAGGCCCATGGCTTTCATCATTTTTAACCTTTGACGCCAGTATGGTTTCGGGACCCTGGCAAAATGCATTTCGCCTGAATGGATGTTTATGGCTTTTCCATCGTAAACGAAATTGCCGTCTTTTATTTCAAAAGTGTGTTTAGCCTGGGAAAACCCGGTGAAATGAATAAGAAGAAAGAGTATTATGATACCTGTTGTTTTTTTTATCATTGCGTTTTTTAATTATTTATTCGAAGATCAATTGTCCAAAATATTGTGGTAAATGAAAGTTTGGTTTATCAGCTAAAATATTATTCCAGCATAAAAAATGTGGTTCGGGCAGGTCATCGCCACACTTATAAAAATTCCCTATACAGTAAGCGCCTGCTAAAGTTGTAACATTGTGTTTATAAAATAATGTGAAAGGGATAGCAACAGTTAATTCCCAATTAAAAGGCAAAAGATCGTCGGCTGTCTCATTATTGACTGCTATACATTTTATGCTGCTTACGAGTGAAGGATCGGCCAATTCCCGTTTCTTATCAATGCCATAGCCGACTAAGGGTGTCCCTGCCGCATTAAATTCGAAGTTATAATATGGCTCATTTTCTTTGAAGCCAATAAAAAATTCCACGCAACTATCATTCCACACGGGGTCGTTAATTTGCTTATAGGTAGCCTTGAAGTGTTTTTCCTTTACCGTGAATTTTAAAAATACAGCATCATCACCATAAAACATTTTAAACTCCACTTCTGGTTTACGGCCTGCTCCGGGCCAGGGCTCATAAACCACCTGGTTCGGTTCAAGCGCCGAAAATATACCCGTTAAAGTGCCCGCCGGATCGCCGTACCTGGCTGAAGGCGAATATGGGACATGCAGGAAATTAATTTTATTTTTCAAGGTGCTTATATTAAATTCCATTTATTGATGTTAATTGGGCGAAGCCATAGTTATTTCATCGGTCTCAATAACCAATTGCCGAAATTTATCTTTTGCCAATACATATTCATTTAATAATTTAAATTGATTTTTTGCCCGGTTTAAATTATGATCAGGGTATTTGGCGCCATAATAGACATCTTTATTAAGATAGTCGGTTAAAAACCTGATAGCTTGCATATATATCATGAATTCTCCCGAAAAAACAAAATTTTCTTTCTCCTCTTTGGTTAAAATACTTCTCATTTCTGATAGGTACCCCCGGCAAATTGCACTGAATACAGTTTCCCTGACATAGACTTTTGAGAGATCCGTTTCTTCTTCATTTGCCGGCGAAAGATAGGTTCGCATCATATCGCCAACATCGCTTAAAAAGTATCCGGGCATTACCGTATCCATGTCAATTACACATATGCCACGATGCTTATCATCAAACAGTACATTGCTGATCTTGGTATCATGGTGTATAACCCTTAACGGGATTTCATTGTTGGCCGTAAGCTGAATGTAGGTTTGCAGTATATTCTTGTGGTTATATACCTCTTTTATTTCATTGTGTGCCCTGTCTATTCTTTCAGTTACGGCATTACTGCAAGCCGTTTTAAACTGTTGGAACCTTAATTTTAGGTTGTGAAAATCAGGCAAGGTATATTCCAACAGGTTGATATCAAAATCATTAAGTAAAAAAGTAAACTTGCCAAACTGCTTTGCTGCTTCAAATGCTTCCTTGTCGTTGTTTATAAAATCCAGAGATTTAGAACCTTTTACAAATGGGAATAGTCTGTAATATTCTCCTGATGCTGACTTAATTAAAAAATCCCCGGAAGTTGAGGGTAGCATGCCCACAAAAAAGTAATCCGGATGCATTTTTTTTAGATATGTCTGTAAGGCTATTAAATTGTTAGCTATGCTGTGTGGCGATTTGAAAACATCAACGTTAATTTGCTGAAGGATATATTCATCAATTTTTCCGGATAATTTGAACGTATGGTTTATTAAACCTGATCCGAAAGACTCAATGTGATAATCAGATGGATTTAATCCATACTGAGATAGGATATTGTTGGGCATGATTTTTATTCGTCAATAAATTAGTTGATAATTTTAATAACCTGCGCTTTGTCGGTTTTTAACCAGGCTGTTTTTATGTGAACAGTTCCGTTTTTTTCACCCGCATCAAAGTAACAGCCTGTATTCGCGTTATTAAATTGTTGCACGGAGGAATAAATCTTTATGCTCTCTCCATTAATAGCTACGTTTTTAGGTTCGGTTGGTTGATGCACCTCCAATAAATATACCCTCTGTTGGTATTTACCTTGATAGCTACCAACTGTTGCGTGGATGCTTACCTGCACATCCTTAGCGGCATTAACCTCTATTAAAGTTTTTCCGGATGCTCCTTTACGATAGTCGCGGGTTATGCCATCATCTTCGTATAAGTTAAACAATGATTTTTTATAGGGGTAAATAGCCAGTGTTAAGCTATCTGCTTTCTTTTCTCCGTCATAATTCATCGCCGGGTACATAGGGATTATTGCGCCGGCTTTAACAAATAGTGGTAATTTTTCTAATGGGGCGGGGTAGTTATTTAACCAGGTGTCGCCGGAATAAGCATTGCCATTCCAGTAATCGTACCAGGTGCCTTTTGGCAGATATATACTGTCTCTTTTAGCCTCGCTTTTATAAACCGGGGCAACTAAAAGCCATTCGCCATTCATGAACTGATATTGCGTTTTCTTTCCCCATGTAACCGTATCTTTTGGGTATTCCAGTACCATAGCCCTTGTTGCGGGTACGCCGTTTTCATGCGCCTGTGCACAATAAGTGTACATATAAGGAGTCAAACGCATTTTAAGTTCAAGGTATTTTCGATTGATAGAGGTATAAGGTTCGCCGTAGATGTAGGGTTGTTTGTCTTTTTTTGCCCAGCCGCTCATTACCATAAATACAGGGGTGAAGCACTTCCATTGCAAATCACGCACATAAGTGGAGTCGCTACCGCCAAAAATGCCGTCAACATCACCGGTCGCTGCGTTTTGCGCGGATAATCCAGATCCTATCAATGTTGGGATATGGAAACGAATGTATTCCCAATTCCCGGTTTGGTCGCCACTCCAAACTGTTGAATATTTTTGGGTGCCGGCCCAGCCCATTACGCTCCATACAAAACCTCGTGCATTGCTGCTGTTCTCTATTCCGTTATAGGCCGATCTACACGCATCCAGCGCGAATTTATAACCTGGTCCAACCCATGCCACGTCAAGCTTGCATAAGCGGGAGCCAAGTTGCCCAACCTCCTTTGCTATCTTATCAAGACCGTTTTCAGTCCATAAGCCGGTATAAAACCCACGTTTATGAAGTTCCATAACAGTGGAATCAAGCTTAACGTAACCGCAGCCATAGCCGTCATTGGGCAGTATCCATCCCCGGGGCATGTTATTGCTAACATAGTTATCTGCCACCAGTTTAATTACATCTGGCGTCGTCCCGTTAATGCCGCTCCCGGCATAGTTTTTGGTGGCATCGCCTTTATTGCCCCGGTTATAGCAATTTGCGTCTCCTAAACTAAGTGCCCAGCGGGGCATTAAAAACGGCCTTCCAGTTGTTTGCGTGTAGCTATTTAATATTTTCTTTAAAGACGGGCCATAAAAATAAAAGGCATCAAAACGATTTTCATTATGAGTGAATTTTAAAGCTTCTTTAAAAGAATAAAGTCCTGCATCAAATGTGTTCCTGAAAACACCATAACCTGCTGTCGACATATAAAAAGGAGCAGGATTAGCTCTACCGCCTGCATCCCAGCCATTACCTTTTTCAATTAAAATATCGTTTCCGCGGTGAGAAAAATAACCATTTTGCATCCCACAACCATAAAAATATTCGTCTGGCTGCCGCGCCATGCTTTGTGTTGTCTTGGCACCGAAACTCAATGGCTTCGTTTCTACCCATATTTTTTTTGTACCGGTTTTATCATAAAGCGCAAAAAGCATTGGTTGTTTATAAACTCGAATTACGCAATCCTTGCTTTTTACCTGATAATATGATCCTTTGTCAACTGCATTTACCTGTGGGTTTTTAATCGCGTAGTTTTCTACAATATCATTCCCGGCAGGATTGCTAAAATCACCATCAGGTGCCAGCCATATCCTGAAAATATCATTGGCATAAAAAATTAACTTCACCTTTGAAATGCCGGCGGTAATATCAAATTCATTTTTATTCTGTTTAAAGCTGGTGATATTGCCTACGCTGGATTCCTTCGCGTATATTTTTAAGGCCAGGAGGTCATTTTCGGGGTTTTCATCCCCGGGAAGGTTAATTTTGAAATCAAGGCTGTGTGATGGTCTTGACATAAGATCAACTGCGGGAAATTTCACGCTGATTTCTTCGCCGGGAAGGATAGACTTTTTACTTCCGGAGACAATTGTTGTTAATTCCTGCTTTTTATCTATTAAACATGAAACCTTAAAATCTTGTTTAATAGCCTCAGTGCCACTGTTTTTTATATTTACAGCAAGGATATCATGATGGGTAAATGTATTATCGCTTTCATTATTCGACGTTAGGGTTGTAACAGCCATATCTTTATGGTAGCCTTCTGCCAGGGATATATCGTCTATCATCCAATACCAGCTGTAGTATCCTTTCCAATAAAACCGGATATAAATTTTAGGTTGGCCTGCGGCAATTTTACTAATGTTTAGCTCCTGATTTATCGGGCTGAACATGTCAGTAGCTGGCGGAATGTTATTTTTAACATCAAAATCCGTCCAGGTTTGCCCATCGGTACTGACGCCAACATATAGCCCAGCGCCCTGAGCCGCATTAAAATCGTTATAACGAAAAGTTTGCTGAAACCTCAATATAACTGATGATCTGGACGAACAATCTATAACGCTGGTTTGGATCCATGCATCCGGGTATTGTTTTTTCTTTACCCAACTATTCTGATCTTCATCAACCATATAACCCGGTTGAAATTGCAGGTAAAATCCCCGGCTTTTAGATGCAATAGGAGGAGCTTGCTGCTGGTATTGATATGAGCCGGGATAAGGTTGATCTGTCACCAGCCAATTTACACTGTTAGTAGTGCTTGCATCCACATTTTTCCACCCATCGGGTAGTTTTCCTGAATTAAAGTTTTCTTTCCAGAATACTTTATTATCCCTATCCTGCGCCTTTAATGTTGTCGCTATAATAATAGCAACAATCACTAATCCTAATCTTCTCATTTTTTATACTATTGTTTATTTAGGTGTTGAAAAACTTTCAAATCAAACGTAGCTTAATTTATTTAAGTTCTAAGTCCAAACCTATGAAACTTCATGGCTATAGTGGTGCGCAAACGTTTGATCAACTTTTAGTTGCCGTCTGGAAAAGATATTATTGGGGAAGTAAATAACGATCGGATTAAATCTCCATTTTGTCATTAAATACTAATTTCGACTCAACAATTATGTTGTAATAGGCTTGTTTTTCGTCATCTTGCCGGGGGGATTTTGATAATAGATCAATGAGTATTTCCGTGGCTTTCTGGCCCTGAAGGTAGGGAGATTGTTCTACCGAAGCCATTGGGGTAAAATCCATAAAATTGATAAGAGGCATGTTCGAATAGCTCACAAATGCAAGCTCTTCGTTAATAACTATACCCAATGAACGGGCGTGCCTGATGGCAAATAGAACAACATAATCGTTGAAAGCGACAATTGCAGTCGGTTTTCTTTTATTATTCAACAAATCGTTAAGGGCTGAGATAGTTCCTTCATTTGTCAGGTCGCAGTTAACCAGCAATGAAGGATCAAATTTAAGCCTGTTTTTTATCATTGCATTTATATAACCTTCTTTTCGTTCAACAGACGCAAAGAGGGTTGAAGGCCCGTTGATCATCCCGATTGCCCGATGCCCCCTTTTTAACAAAAAGTTCACAGCTTCAAATGTTCCTGTTTCCATATTACAGGCAACTGTATGAACATTTTTTATAGATGGGACGCGGTCGAAAAATACAACAGGAATATTCGCTTTTTTGAGCATGTCAAAATGCTCATAACTGGAAGTGTTCTTGGCTATCGAGACTAACAATCCATCAACACGATGGGCTTTCATTTTGGCAACAAGCTTTTTTTCAAGTTCTTCACTATCATGTGACTGAGCAAGCAAAACGGTGTAATTTCTCTTGTTTGCTGTATCTTCAATTCCGTTTACAGCAGTTGAAAAAAAAGATTCCGAGAGTTCAGGAAGGATAACACCGATATTATATGACTTTCCCTGCTGAAAGTTGATAGCCGTTTGATTAGGTTCGTAATTAAGCTCTTTAGCCAGTTGTTTAACCCGAAGTTTTGTAGTTAAACCAATGCTGGTATGGTCATGCAATGCACGGGATACTGTTGAAATCGAAATATTTAATATTCTTGCGATCTCCTTAATTGTAGCTGGTTTTTCTGACATTTTTTTAAAGATAGGTTAAAATTACTTAATTTAAAAAAATCTCATAGAGGCAAAAGAAAATTAACAAACTGTAAAAGTACCCTCAATCTTAACAAATATATTTTAATTAAAATGACGCAAACGTTTGTTTTATCAAATATCAAACGTTTGCGCTAAGCTTTGGCCCTCAATTGCTTGGCGGGCAACGGCGATCTCTCTACTTTAGCAAACAGAAACCAAATTATAAGAAATGAATGTACGCTAAATAGCAATAGCGCTATTAGCATAATCACTGCCCATAACGATAAATGTATAATTGACAACTAAATTTTGTAATAGCGCTATGAGCAATAGCATTGATACGATATTTCTGTCAACTATTTTAAATGTGTTTTAGACAGCTAAATTATATAAGAGCAAAAGTATCAAATTTTAAATAAACCAAATAAATCAAATAATCAGATGAACAAATTCTACAAAAAGGAATTTTATTTAACAGGCCTGCTATTGCTGTTTGCACTAATAGGCTTTGCCCAGGTAAAAGTTACCGGGGTTGTTAAAGATGCCAATGACGGACAATCATTGCCAGGTGTAACGGTAAAAGTAAAAGATGCAAATACTGCCGTTAGCACCGATATCGACGGCAAATTTTATATCAACGTTCCGAATAATGCCGTATTGTCGTTTTCGTATATCGGCTACGATTCAAAAGACGTTAATATAGGGAGTAACACCAATTTAACCGTCACATTAACGGCAGCTTCAAAATCATTGAATGAGGTAGTTGTAGTTGGTTACGGAACCCAGAAAAAAGTAAATTTAACTGGTGCCGTATCGACAGTTAGCGCAGCCCAACTGGAAGATCGCCCGGTTACTGGTGTTACCAACGCCTTGGAGGGTACTGTACCAGGTGTTACTATTATATCGAATAATGGACAGCCCGGGTTTGACGCAGGCAGTATCAATATCAGAGGGCAGTCTTTGAACAGCACGGCTGCATTAGTAGTAATTGACGGTGTTATTTCAAGCACCGGTGATATGAATGCGCTCAATGCGGATGATATTGATAATATCTCCGTATTAAAAGATGCTGCATCAGCATCAATCTACGGAAACCGTGCCGCAGGCGGGGTTATTGTAATTACTACAAAGAAAGGTAAAAAAGGAACGGCGCAAATAACGTACTCCAATTATTTTGGCAAAAATAAGCCGGTTGCATTGCCAAATTATCTCCCATCGTGGCAGGCTGCAACGATGTATGACCAGGCCAGGGTTAACGAAGGGCAGGCACCGGTTTACACAGCCGATCAAATACAGAAATTTAAAGATGGTTCTGATCCCTTCAATTACCCTAATACTGATTGGTTAAAATTACTTTACAGTGGAGATGGTTTTCAGCAAAATCATTATGTAGGCGTTAACGGCGGTACTGATAAAACAACCTATGCATTTTCATTGGGCTATTTTGATGAGGATGGTATAACGCCGAAGACCAACACACAACGTTATACGTCCCGCTTAAATTTAAACACCCAGTTAAAAACCTGAGTTCGATTAATCAGAATGCTACAATTTGGTTTGATGGTATGGTTTGATAAGAAATAGACGGCTTCTTGGGAAGGAAAGAATATGCGATAA
>Ga0316224_1000806_pt1 | contig 39735 bp, 14 predicted proteins | sample TBH18013metaG_FD_206254 | JGI IMG/M metagenome (GOLD analysis project Ga0316224, IMG submission 206254) | Freshwater microbial communities from Trout Bog Lake, Wisconsin, USA - TBH18013 | ecosystem: Environmental > Aquatic > Freshwater > Lake > Hypolimnion/Profundal zone | place: USA: Wisconsin... | reverse complement strand
CATAGTTTTGCAAGGATTTTGGCTAAATTTAGTGATTTTCTTGCAATTTGAGACAAATAATTATCCTAGAAATCAACAATATGTTGTTAATAATGAGCATTTTTAGATCATGTTAAGGATCGACTAATTATTGAGAGATAAAATTATTTAAAAGAGTTCACCTGAACAAGGATTTATCCCATGGTATTTAAAAAGTTTCTTTAAACTTTTTTTGCCTCCGGTTGTTTGATTATCAGCATGAAATTAATAAATGGTTCATCCAAATTGGGTTAACCATTAAATATATGGTCCTGTCATTTTATCCATAAATTTTTAAATATGAAAAATTCAATATCCCCGGACTTAAAGGTTCAGAATTCACGACGTGATTTCTTCAAAAAAGCTTCCCTTTCAGGTATCGCACTATTCGTTACCTCTAAATTCTCGTTTGCTGCCAGGTCTGCTTCTGCCGGCAATCCCACATTGAATCAGGCTGTATCTAAATTAGCTGAATATCAACTTACCGGGCAATCCAAGCAAATTCCCTTGCCCTATGCCTATAATGCCCTGGAGCCCTGTGTCGATGCAAAAACCATGGAGATCCACTATTCCAAGCATCATGCAGCTTACACGAAAAATATGAATGAATCCTCGGCCACCACTGATTATGCGACAAAACCATTGTTTCAGGTCTTCTCCGAAATGGAAAAATACCCGGTTTTTCTAAAGAATAATGCCGGCGGATTTTATAATCACCTCTTATTCTGGACGATAATGAGTCACAGTACCGGACAGGAGCCGGAGGGCAATTTGCTCACGGCAATAAATGAGTCATTTGGAAGTGTGGCTAAATTCAAAGAGGGATTCAGCAATGCCGGAAAGAAGCAATTTGGAAGCGGCTGGGCCTGGCTTTCGGTCAATGAAAAAGGCAAACTGGTGATCAGCTCAACCCAGAACCAGGATAATCCGCTGATGAGCACCACCGAGGTCAAGGGGATTCCTGTACTTGCACTTGACGTGTGGGAACATGCCTATTACCTGCAATATCAGAACCGTCGCCCGGATTATGTGGATTCTTTCTGGAAAATTGTTAACTGGAAAGAGGTAAGCCGGCGTTATGACGAGGCTTTAGGTGCATTAAAATAAATGCACTGACTCAGCCACCCGCTGACGTCTTCATACAAAATCCCCGATATTTTGGATACTATTCAAAATATCGGGGATTTTATTTCTATTGATATTGATGCCCTCCGGGCAAAATAGGTTCAAAAACCATGTTAACCAACCGTTTATTCGCTATTAAATTTGACAACTTAGGACAGGAAATGCTCTTTTGCATTCGCTCATTCTAAATATTAAGGCCTATTATGAATTAATAGTCCAATATCACCTTGTCACATTCCCAAATTAGCAAATTAGTTTTTAATCGTTTCCACCGCCTTCAGGATGCGGGATACTGTTTCTGATTTCCCGAGAATTTCGCAGATTTCAAAAATATCGGGGCCGAAGCTACCCCCAACAAGACAAAGACGCAGCGAATTCATAACCGTGCCGAAGTTCCACCCCTTTGCGGTCACATAGGCTGAAAAAGGCTCTTTGATTGACGGGGCATTCCACGGTTCAACCGAAGCTAAAAACCGGGCCAGATCACGCATAATTTCAGGGACGTCATCCTTCCAACGCTTACTCACAATTTTTTCATCATAGGTTGTCGGAGACTGAAAAAGGAAGTAACTCTGATCCCAGATTTCCGAAACAAAGTTGCACCGCTCCTTCACCATCCCACAAACTGTTGTCGCCATTGGAAGTCCAGCGGCAATTCCCTTTTCTTTTAAGAATGGAATTAACAACTCCCCTAGCTCTGAGTCCGATTTTTTTATAAAGTACTGATGATTAAACCATTTTGTTTTCTCAGGATCGAAGCGGGCTCCTGATTTTCCGACCCGTTCCAGCGAAAAGATCTGGCAAAGCTCGTCCATTGAGAAGATCTCCTGCTCGGTGCCGGGATTCCAGCCCAGCAGGGCCAGCATATTGAGAAAGGCCTCGGGGAAATAGCCGTCTTCACGGTATCCCCGCGACGGTTCCCCTGTAATTTTATCTTTCCAGAGGAGTGGGAATACCGGGAATCCAAGTTTGTCGCCATCCCGTTTGCTGAGCTTCCCCTTCCCTTCAGGTTTGAGAATCAGCGGGAGATGGGTAAAACGGGGCATGGTCTCCTCCCAGCCAAATGCACGATAAAGCAAAACATGCAAAGGCATCGAAGGGAGCCACTCCTCGCCTCTGATCACATGGGTGATCTCCATCAAATGATCATCGACCACGTTGGCCAGATGATAGGTTGGCATGCCGTCACTCTTAAACAGCACTTTATCATCGAGTAATGAGGTATTAAAGGTAACGCTTCCGCGAATCAGATCGACCTCTGTCACATCCAGATTATCCGGCATTTTAAACCGGATCACATAATGCGATGAAGCAGACTGCAATGCTTTCCATTCCTCAGAGGGAAGGGAAAGCGAATTTTTCATCTGACTGCGGGACAGGGCATTATAGGTAAAAGTTTCCCCTTTCGCTTCAGCAGTTGTGCGGGCCGAATCAAGCTCTTCAGGAGTATCGAAGGCATAATAGGCATGACCGCTATCCAGCAACTGTTCGGCATATTGGCGATAGAGCTCCTTGCGCTCGCTCTGACGATAAGGGGCAAACGGACCTCCCTGTGCCGGTCCTTCATCAATGGTAATCCCACACCACTTTAAAGACTCCTGAATATACGCTTCGGCACCCGGAACATAACGCGCCTGATCGGTATCTTCAATCCGGAGAATAAAATCACCCCCATGCTTTCTGGCAAACAAATAATTAAATAATGCGGTACGCACCCCGCCAATATGAAGTGGTCCCGTAGGACTCGGGGCAAATCGGACCCTGACTTTTCTTTCGCTCATGACAATCTGTTTGGAAATCTCTTATTTTTTGCAAAGATAAGGATTTAGGCACCAAAGGCACAGGTACCGGTTTATTTGAAGAAAGTAAATTTCCAAATTACTTAAGGTGTTGCTGTGAGATGTGAAAATCTAAAATTCAACAGCCGCAGAAAATCTGCGGTTTGAAAGATCACCGGAAAGAATCCTGAAAAACTTTAATTCTCTAGTCCTGCCTAAACGTTGCAAGGTTTTTTTGCGCATCCAGACATAAAATTGTATGTGTTTGTGTGTATTTGCACATAAAGTCGTACGTGTTTGTGTAATTAATAAGATTGGGAAAAGGAAGCAAGGGTGATCAAATGTGATCAGCAATCTTTCCCAACTTATTCCTGAGGTTCTGCATGAATATAGATCTCGCTCCTTGAAATGAGTTCCCCCAGTTCATTCTCGATCTTATCGCAAAGTTCATGGACTTGCCGGAGGCTCAGATCGGGTTCCAGATGTATGTTGAATTTAATAAAGGTATCGGCACCGGCTGTACGAACCTTAAGATCATGAAATTGCTTTACTTCGGGATAATTCAGTAAGGTTTGTTCCACAATGGCAATGGTGTCCATGGGTGCTTTATCCAGCAAAACGTCGATTGCCCGTTTCCCAAGCTGGAAAGATACGAAAAGGACTATGGCTGCAACTCCCAATGCGGCAAGGGGGTCGGCAAAGTACCATCCAAAATTAGCACACAGAAGTCCAAACAGTACAACTCCAGAGCTCCAGATGTCGGTTGAAAAATGGATGGCGTCGGCCTCAAGAGCCTGACTGTTGTGTTTTTTTGCCACCCGAAAGAGCATTCGGGAGCGGTTTATATCGATGATTATCGAACTGATGACTACGATATAACTCCATTTATTAACTTCAATGTGGGTATTCCCGGAAAGTAGCCGGCTAACCGCTTCATAAATGATCCACGCACAGGTGATCAGCAGGAGGAAGGTTTCGATCAGCGCGGAGAGATTCTCGATCTTTCCATGACCGAAACGGTGATCCCCGTCTGCAGGCTTGTCGGATAGTCGCACAGAAAAGTAGGTGATAACCGCTGCAACCAGGTCCAGACCCGAATGTAAGGCTTCCGACAAAATTCCAAGACTGCCGGTCAGGATTCCGACAATAATCTTAAAAACTGTCAGAAAAACCGCCGCAAAAACAGAAATCAAAGCCACTCTTTTCTTCTCCGCTACCATTATTCTGAGATTTAAAAGTTACAGCAGGGTAAATTTGCTTTCCGGATCAGTTAAACTGAACTACTGGCCACCATTATTCACAGACTTCTTTCCGAAAACTTACTCATATCCAGATCCCCTTCAAAAACATGGTTTGCCGAACCGGTCATATATACATTTCCGTCAATCCATTCGATGAACAGATCACCTAAAGCGAGATGCACTGTAACTGCCTTGCCTGTTTTTCCGATCAGATTTGAGGCAACGGCTGATGCGCAACTCCCTGTACCACAAGCCAGTGTGCTCCCTGCACCCCGCTCCCAGGTCCTCACTTTAATTTCCTTGTCATTAATGACCTCCACAAAATTGACATTTGTTTTCTCCGGGAAAGAGGGATCTGTTTCAATTACCCTTCCGATAGCCACGATATCTGTCTGACTCAGATCATCAACAAAAATCTCCGTGTGGGGAACACCCATCAGCATACTGGTGATTTTAAAGTTATTGCTGCCGGTCCGGAAATCCTCATTGATTACTTTTCCCGGGGCACCTGCCATTGGAATGGCTCCCCGCTCCAATACCGGGGCACCCATATTTACCTTAACAAATAAAACATTTCCGTCTTCAATAATCAGCTCGGGAATCATAATCCCGGCACCGGTCTCAATAGTGAAGGTTTTAGCCCTGTTGATATGATTGTCATATACGTATTTGGCAAAACAGCGGATCCCATTTCCACACATGTTCGCTTCACTGCCATCAGAATTGATAATCCTCATTTTAACATCCGCAACCTCAGAGGGGAGGATTAAGATGATCCCATCGGCCCCGATCCCCTGATGCCTGTCGCATAAACGGATAGCCAACGTACCCAAATCAAATTTCAAAGGATCCAGATCATTGAATAAAATGAAATCATTCCCCAATCCATGCATTTTTTGAAACTTCATCATTACTGATTTTTAAGCGATGTTAAAAGACAAAGGTACTAAAATCGATTCCGATAATGCAACGTGACAAAATTCAAATTTTTCGTTTTCAAACAAGTTTAAACCGGCGGCTGCCAGTTGACATCAGGTAATCCGAAGTTTATTTATTATACCCAAAACGGTCCTTGTACCCTGTTGAATTAAATCATTGGCCGGAAGCAGACACCCAGCCGCAATTTGTGTATCTCTTTATTTTCTTGTAAGTTTGACACTCTTGAAAATCATACGGAATGGAGAAAGAAAGGAAGCGGGATAAAATCAAAAAACTATTTCAGAATCCCTACCGGATTGTCATATTTAATGACAGCAATCTGCATATTATGAGGCAGGTTCGGTTTAATGCAAAAACCCTGTTAGGCTCCCTGATTCTCGCAGTTATTGCCATTATTTTCGGGGTAACGATACTGATTGCATTTACCCCTTTGCGGGAGTATATTCCCGGATATCCAACCGGAAAGTTTAAACAGATATTAATCAATAATGCCTTGGTAGTCGATTCCCTCGAACAGGAAGCCCAACGGAGGGAGCTTTATTTTAAAAATTTCAGGGCAATGCTTGCAGGTGAAACACCGTCTGATACAGTTATTAAGCGGGGAACCGCTGTGAAACCCGACCAGGTTCAGTTCAAGAAATACGATCATGACAGCCTTTTTAAAGAAGAGATCGCCCAGGAACAGATGAATCTGGGATTCAATTCAACACCCGCTGCGAAAACCGGGGTAGCCGGTTTATTGTTTTTCCCTCCACTTAACGGGATGATTACCGGAAAGCACGATTTAAGTAACCGCCATTTCGGGGTTGATATTGTAGGTAAACTAAACTCACGGATTTCGGCAGCTTTGGATGGAACCGTAATCTTTGCAGGATGGACAATTGATACCGGATACGTCATCTATTTGCAACACGAACAAAATCTGGTCACTGTATACCGCCACAATGCCGAGCTTCTGAAAATTCAGGGGGACAAAGTCAGAGCTGGTGAGGCCATTGCAATTATGGGAAACTCCGGAAAAGAGACTACCGGGCCTCATTTACATTTCGAAATGTGGCTGAACGGAGTCTCGGTCAATCCTGAAGAGTACATCAAGTTCTAAAAATCGGACATGAAGAATATTGCAATATTAGGTTCCACCGGGTCCATCGGACAGCAGGCTCTAGAGGTGATTGCGAACAACCTGGACAGGTTCTCCGTTGAGGTTTTAACTGCGTATAATAATTTTGAATTATTAATCAGCCAGGCTAAAAAATTCCGTCCCAATGTGGTTGTAATCGGAAATGAGGATAAATACGAAACTGTAAAGCAATCTCTTGCCGCTGAAGGAATAAAGGTCTACGCCGGTGCTGCCGCCTTAAGTCAGGTGGTTGAGATGGGAACCATCGATCTGGTATTAACAGCCATGGTGGGTTTTGCGGGTTTGATCCCGACCATTCATGCCATCAAAGCTGGGAAGCAGATTGCTCTTGCCAATAAAGAGACCCTCGTGGTTGCCGGAGCATTGGTCCAGCAGCTGGCCATTGAAAACAAGGTAGATATTTTGCCGGTCGATTCGGAACATTCGGCTATTTTTCAGTGCCTGGCCGGTGAAACGATGAATCCGGTCGATAAGGTATTTCTCACCTGTTCGGGGGGACCCTTTCACGGAATGAATGAAAAATTGATTGCCTCAGTGACGCCGGAACAAGCCCTTAAGCACCCCCGCTGGGATATGGGCGCAAAAATAACTATCGATTCGGCCACATTTATGAACAAAGGATTCGAGGTTATAGAAGCAAAATGGCTCTTCGGACTAAAACCGGAACAAATAGAGGTGGTGATTCACCCTCAAAGTATCATCCATTCGATGGTGCAATTTTGCGACGGCTCCATAAAAGCACAGCTTGGATTACCCGATATGCGATTGCCTATCCAATATGCGTTTAGCTTCCCTGAAAGGATCTGCAATGATTTTCCAAGATTGAAATTTTCCGATTTTCCATCCTTAACATTTTCAGCCCCTGAACCAAAAATTTTTCGTAATCTTGCACTCGCTTACGAGGCACTGTTAAAAGGGGGAAACCTGGCTTGTATTTTGAATGCGGCCAATGAAATAGCCGTGGAGGCTTTTTTGAAAAAAAGAATCTCTTTTCCTGAAATCTGGCAGATTAATGAACAGATGATGGAGAAATCACTGTTTATACAACAGCCTACCCTGGATGATTTTTTGGATACAGATCGTGACGCCCGCACTTACGCGCTGGAAATGGTGGGTGCATTACAATTAAAACATTGATATAGTAATAAATATGGTTATTCTTATAAAAGCTGCACAATTAATTCTTAGCCTCTCAATATTAGTTATTATCCACGAATTTGGTCATTTCATTTTTTCCAAAGCATTTAGGTGCCGTGTCGAGAAATTTTATCTATTCTTCGATCCCTGGTTCTCGCTGTTCAAATTCAAAAAAGGGGAGACCGAATACGGAGTCGGGTGGCTACCGCTGGGTGGTTATGTGAAGATCTCCGGGATGATTGATGAGTCAATGGATAAAGAACAAATGAAATTGCCTCCCGAGCCCTGGGAATTCCGTTCCAAACCTTCATGGCAACGGTTAATCATCATGATCGGCGGAGTTCTTTTCAACCTTCTTCTCGCGATTGTCATTTATTCTGCGGTCCTTTTTACCTGGGGAGATCAGTATCTTCCTACAAAAAATGTAAAATTCGGAATCGCAGTCAGCGAAACCGGAAAGGAAATGGGTCTTCGGAACGGAGACCGGATTCTTTCTGTAGATAAAAATGAGATCGAAGATTTTAACAAGATAATCCCTTACATCGTTCTAAACGGAGCCAAAACCATAGAGGTTCAACGGGAACAGGAAACCGTAATCATCCCTGTAAAAGAATCTATAATTCCTAAACTGCTAAAGGATAAGTTTATCCTGGGATTACGGGTTCCCTATACCTGCAAAATTGTAGGATTTGCCAAAGACTCACCGGCACGTGATGCAGGACTTCAGATCGGCGACGAAATCGTGAATATCAATGGATACGATTTTAAGTTCTACGATCAGTTTACCGACACGTTGGCCCAATCGAAAGGTAAAACCATCAAATTGCTGGTAAAACATGCAGGGACAGAAAAAACTGTCCAGGTAACGATCGGGAAAAGCGGTTTGCTGGGAATTCAGCATGAACAAAACATCGCCGGTTTATTCGAGTTTAAGACCATAACCTATGGATTCTTTGAATCCCTTCCTGCCGGAATTATCAAAGGTTATAATGCGGTTGGAAATTACCTGAAACAATTTAAGCTTCTTTTTGCACCAGAAACAAAAGCTTACGAATCGTTGGGTGGATTTATCGCCATCGGGAATATTTTCCCCAGCGTTTGGGATTGGGAATCGTTCTGGAACCTTACTGCATTTCTCTCTATTATTCTGGCAGTTATGAATATTCTTCCGATTCCGGCACTCGATGGAGGACATGTCCTGTTTCTCCTTTTCGAGATGATCACCGGAAGGAAACCAAGTGACAAATTCCTCGAATATGCGCAGATCGCCGGTATGATCATCCTGTTCTCACTGTTGCTTTACGCCAATGGAAATGATCTTCTGAAATGGTATCAGGGAAAGTTTTAAGGATTTAACTTATTGGAAATAGCAAAAGCTGCCGGAAGCCAGCATCCGGCAGCTTAAATTAAACAGACCAGATTTTAATTCTCTCTAAAACGGATCATGAACCAAAATATTTTGGTTCATGCAGAATAATTTGTCAATAGAAATGCTATTTTTGCACCTGAACCAATTAAATACTTGAAATAATGATATTACTGGCAGTTTCAGGAGGACACATTATAATCCTTGTAGTATTCCTCGTTCTTCTGTTCGGCGGCAAAAAGATTCCTGAACTCATGAGCGGACTAGGCAAAGGGATGAAGGACTTTAAAAAAGCAATTAAGGATGATGAGGAACCATCCTCAACAGAATCGCCTAAAGCAGCCCCGAAAGCAGATAAAAAAGAGCCGCTGAAAGAGTAACTCATTCAGTTCACCCTTTAAGGAGGCCCCTGGTATAAAATGCCGGGGGATTTTTGTCTTTAGCCACATTTCCTCTAAAGAAACCGACCGGTTTTGTAACCTTGAACCCCTGATATCCGTCTAATCCTGAAAGGATGTTTACTCCCAAAAACAAGGGCATAACGGATGTACAACATCAGATTGGGAAATAAAGATTCGGGATTTCAAACCATTAATTCAAACTATTATGAACAAAAGATTTATTGCAGTTTTATCAGTCTTTCTGTTGGTTGGCCTGCTGTTTAATTCGTGCCTTTACGGGATTAAAGGGAGCGGGAAAGTTGTCCGAAGTGAGCGTCATGTTGGCCCGTTCGGAGCCATTTCAGCAAGCGCAGGGATCGAGGTGTTCCTTACCCAGGATTCGGTGGTAAAAGTCGTTGTAGAGGCCGATGACAACCTTCAGCAAATCATTAAAACGGAAGTCTCAAACGGAGAGTTGAAAATCTATCCAAAGGAGCGGATCAGATCCTGTGAGTCTAAAAAAGTTTATGTCACCTTCAAAACCGTCCACTCCCTGGAGGCGAGTTCAGGTTCCGAAATTAAATCGAAAATGGAGCTCAAAATGCCAGCACTTCAGCTATCTGTTTCAAGTGGAGCTAATATGGATCTGGGTCTGGCCGTTAAGAACCTTACTGCCGATGGAAGCAGCGGAGGAAATGTAAAACTCACCGGTTCATCCGAAAGTTTTGAGGTTGAAGGATCGAGTGGCGCCAATATTAAAGCCAGGGATCTGATCGTAAAAACCTGCAGCGCAGGAGCCTCAAGCGGGGCAAACATTAAGGTAAATGTCTCCGAAAAAATAACTGCCCAGGCCAGTAGCGGCGGAAATATAGAGGTAAAAGGAAACCCAAAAGAGAGAAATGTCCAGAAATCAAGCGGTGGGAATGTCGATTTTTAATTGCCAATCTTATGCTAAACCCAATTGTAAAAAACAACTCGCAGCCGACAGCTGGCAGGACCGCCAGTCGCCGGCTGCAAGCTGTAAGGATCATTCCCTTTTCATGATACCGTAGCATATGATCTTAACAATGGAATCAACACTCTTACCAAGATCGGTAGAGCGGTAAGGCCCGGCAGAAAGCGGCATCTCAAGTCCGCGGATGGCAGTGGTTATCCCGATCGCCACCAACGTGAAATCTTTGACGATAAACTTGCGTTGACGAGCCCCTTCAAGCAGGATACGTTTCATCATGCGAATCTCTTCCTGGTAATATTGTGATTTGATTTTGTCGATAAACTCAACTGCAGCGGTATCATTTTCAATGGCATTGTAAAAATTGGCCAACTGACGGTAGGTGGTGATTTTCGTCATCACATAATCCCTTAACTTTTCAGCCGGATCAATATCCTTCTGAAGTACCTTTGACAACTCCTCCCGAAGAATATCTGCCTCCTTTTGAATCACCTCCTGAAAAAGATCTTCCTTACTGCTGAAGTAATAATACAGAGAACTTTTCCCCTTTCTGACAGCATTGGCAATATCATCAAGGGTGGTCTTTTTATATCCGTACTTGCTGAAAATCTCCTGCGCGATCTTAAGAATATTCTCCCGCACTGCGTCCCTTTTGGTGTTGCTATTATCAATGCTCATATCACAATGTTAAAACTTGTGGGTCAAATATAAACATTTTAGACTAGAAGAAATAATTCCGTAATCCACTAATTGTAAAGTTAATCAATCTAAAAGTTTAATTGCCGGTATTCGCAGGATTCGTAGCGAAAAGAATAGGGTCAAGCGGGAAATGCTGGGCTCTGGCAGAAGCTTTTGTTCTGCCAGAGTTCATTGACTATATATAAACGATTAGGGTTCACACAGATTTAGCGCTTCAGGTGGCTAAAAAGAGGCTTTAAAACCTATGCAAATCTCCATAATAAAAAGTGAATTGATACCCAAACAGCAAGGTATTTGCAATTGATTTGGCAGATGTGCCAATAATCCAAACAAGCGTAATATATTTTCGAATAAGCGTAACTTATTTGTCCCTTAGAAATTCAATAAAGGACATATATTTTCTTTCCGAAATCTTTAGTTGTGTTTTCCCGACAGCAGAGTTGTGATTTAATACACACAATCTCTTTTGATAGATAATGTGATCAATAAAATTAATATTGATAATATACCCATCGTGAATCCTGAAAAAGTATTCCTCGGGAAGTATTTTACCCAGCTTTTTCAGATGCATTGTCACAACTTTAAATTCATTCAACTTCCCGGAAAGAAAAACTTTGGAGTAGGCCCCGTCGGCCTCGCAATAGATAATTCTTTCAGGTAAAATGAAGTGAAGCTCGTCGTTGCTTTTAATCAGAATCTTCCCCTTTTTTTGAGCCGTTAAAGTGCTGGAAAGTAAATAGAGCTGATCTTTTGAAATATAATCTACGGCTTTATTGACTGCGCTAACTAACTCCTCAGGCTGAACTGGCTTAATAAGGTAATCAGTAGCATCTAATTTAAATGCATGCAGGGCATATTCATCATGAGCCGTAATAAAAATGATTCGCTTATTATTGTTTTCCAACTGTTCAAAAAGAGAAAAGGCATCCATATCTCCGAGTTGAATATCTGAAAAGACGAGGTCATAGCTCAAAACCGGCAGGATATCCAATGCCATTTTCCCGGAATTAATCAATGCCAAAATCTTAATTTCAGGGCAAAGCTCATTAATCATCATTGCCAGGTGTTTACCTAACAGAGGATCATCCTCAATGATTACCGCGTTAATCATGACCTTTCAGCATAGTATAAGTAGACTTCTAATTAACTAAAAAAAATTGACATTTGAAAGTCGAATAAGTAAATATTTTTATGAAATATTCGACAAAATCACTAAGGTAGTATACTCTGAATGAGGAAAAGCAAATTACCAAAATCTAACGCTAAAATCTGATTATGTAGAGCTTACGAAAACATTCCCTGGTTTCAGTCTAAAATGAATTTTGGTCGGTTAGAGCTTTAAAAAAAGAACTTAAGAGAAGTGTTTCCACTTCGTCTTAAGTTCTTATAATCTTCAGTCCATTTCCCACTATTTAGGATTTGCAACGGACCCAGCTAAAAATTACAGCTCAGGCAACTCTCACTATTTAACAATGGTCACCTTTCGAATTTCACTAAATGTTGAATTTTTGAATTCGACAAAATAGAAACCACTGGCAAGATAACTAAGATTGATTTCTTTATGATAGGACCCTCCTACTGTTTGTGCATTGATAACATCCATGATTTTCTTTCCAAGGCGATCATAAATAGTGATCGTAAAGGTCTCCTCCTGCGGGAATGTTACAAATACGGTGAAGATTCCATTGGATGGATTAGGACCCACCGCAAAAAATCTTCCCGGAACTGTCAGTGCAAATGGAGGAGACGCTGCACCTTGTCCGCAGACGTTCGATCCATAAACAGTTACATCACCTTTTTGTGCAGAAGTATTGAAAGCCACAGTGATGCTATCGGTGTGGGCACCTGTCAAAATGGAAGCACCTCCAGGCAATGTCCAGGTATAATCGGTAGCATTGGCTATAGGAGCCACATAATAGAGCGAACCGACCTCTCCCAGGGTAAATGTGCCTTCCCCAGTAATTGGACCTGCAGCATCCGGTTTCTGAGTCACTGAAACAGCAAGGCTTTGTGGTGTCCCACCTGAACTCAGACATGCCCCGGCATCATTAACGGTAATATCCCCTGAAACGGCATCCGCATCATAATTCACAGTAATGGAATTAGTTCCTAATCCATTGGCAATGAATGCACCCGCGGGAACCGTCCAGGTATAGGAAGTAGCATTGGCAACAGCAACTACGGAATAAACCTGCCCGGTTAACCCGGCACAAACCGTAGTTGGTCCGGTGATTACACCCACATTTGCAGTGGGTTGATTTACACTAACCGTAACCCCGGCTGAAGTAGCAGGACTACCTGAAACGCAAGCCTGATTCGTCGACATAATGCAGGTAACTACATCATTGTTAACAGGTGTTGAATCGATATATGTAGGACTGTTCGTTCCAACATTCGAGCCATTTAACTTCCACTGGAACGTCGATGCCACAATTCCATAAGCGGGTGTAGCCGTAAAGGTGACCGGATTACCGGCACAAACAGGGTTAACATCGGCTGCAATGGAAACTGCGGCAGTTACATTTGAATTAACAGTCACATAGACCGTATTCGATGTTGCCGGAGCAAAGCAGACTTCAGCAGGTGTAACAGTACAGGTGACAAAGTCGCCCGAATTAGGCTGATAACTGAATGTAGTACTGTTGGTCCCCTTATTTACCCCGTTAACCTGCCATTGATAAGACGGTGTTGCTCCAGCTCCGCCGGAAGATGATATTGCAAATTGCACGGTTGTGCCTGCACATACCGGCCCTGACGGATTGGCCGCAATGGCAATCTGAGCAGATACAGCAGGTGTGACAACCAGATTGAGCACGTTTGAGGTTACCGCATTTGCGCAGGAACTTGGAGTCATGGTACAGCTGATGGAATAGGTATTTGCCGGTAGCGGTCCCATGAAAGTTGGACTATTCGTCCCTACGTTAACACCGTTAGCCTGCCACTTGTAAACAGGAGATGAACCGCCATTCGCAGAGCTGGCCGTAAATTTAAATGCTCCTCCTGCACATACCGAACTAACATCTGAGGAAATACTTAGAGTAGCTGTCACAATCGGGTTTACTGTCATGGTTACCGAACTGTTGGCAGAAAGGCCGCTCGCACAGACTGAATTGGAAGTCATTAGAACGCTCACGATATCTCCATTATTTGGAGTGTAGCTATAAGTGTAACTGTTGGTTCCCACAACCGACCCGTTAACTTTCCATTGATAAACAGGTGAAACACCTCCGTTACTTGGGTTGGCTGTGAATTTTACCTGAGTTCCGGCACAAACTGCACCTGTTGGCAAAGCTAATATCGAAACCTGCGGAGCCTGCGTTGAACTGACATTCATGATAACCGGCGCTGAAGTTACCGGTGATCCTGCCAGACATGGTGTTGCATTGGAGGTCAGGATGCAGGTAACTACGTCATTATTATTGAGTGTAGATGAAGTATAGGTTACTCCGGTTCCAACAACGCTATTATTCACCTTCCACTGGTAGGCAGGTGCCGAGCCACCGTTGGCCGGTGTAGCGGTAAAGGTAACCGAAGTTCCCGGACAAACCGTCCCTAAAGGAGAGGCTGCAACAGTAATCCCTGCTGTCAATACCGGATTAACAGCCATTGTAATCGGGGATGAAGTCACTGGACTTGCACAGGTTACGCTGGAAGCCAGATCACAGGTAACCACATCATTGTTCGCCAGTGCCGCAGAACTATAAGTCGGAAGGTTGGTTCCGACTGCCGCACCGTTAACTTTCCACTGATAAACTGGTGTTGTCCCCGGATTGACCGCTGTTGCCGTAAAGCTTACTGAAGTCCCGGCGCAGATTGGTCCGGAAGGTGATGCTGCAATACTTATACCGGCAGTCTGGGAGGTATTCACAGCCATGGTAACCGAATTGGAGGTAACAGCGCCACCAGTCCAACAAGAAACCGTAGAGGTCATAACGCAATTTATCACATCACCGGCGACTGCCAGATAGGAGTAAGTTGAACTGCTATTTCCTGTAACAACGACACCGTTTTTACTCCAGGTGTAGGTAGGTGTTGATCCTCCATTTACAGGTGTTGCGGTAAATTTAACCGGAACACTGGAGCAGGCCGGATTTTGATCTGGCGCAATAGTCACCGATGGGGTAAGACCTGAAACAAGGCTCAAGGTAATCGCATTGGAGGTGGCTGTTGGCGTAACGCAACCTGCACCTGAAGTCATCACACAGGTCACAACATCCCCATTAGTTGGAGACGCGTATGCATAAACAGCATTACTACTGGTTGTACCTACATTGAGGCCATTAACCTGCCATTGGAATAGCGGACCAGTTCCGGCATTTAAAGGGGTTGCCGTAAAGGTAACCACACTGCCGGTACAAGCCGGATTATCCGGAGTTGAAATGGAGACACTTGCCGTAAGTATAGGACTGATCGTAACGGTTACCGGAGCAATCGCAAAACATCCTCCTGTAGTAGTACCTTCAATATAATAGGTTCCGCTAACAGAAACAGCCGATGGAGTGGATAATGGAACTGTTGCCGCTGCATCTGTCCAGTAGGTGAAGGTCATCCCGGCAGGAGAACTCCCGGCAGTAATTCCACTATTGGTCAGATCTACTGAAGTACAGCTTGCCGAAGGCTGATTAATCACCAACGTGGGTGAGGTTATTACCGAAATTGCAGCAGTTGTTGCCGTACAACCCGTGGATGTACTGGTAAAGGTAAAGGTCGGACTTCCCGCGCCGACAGCTGTAACAACGCCGGCATTGGTAACAGTAGCCTGTGCATTATTGCTGCTCGCCCAGGTGCCACCTGTAGTCGGAGACAAGGTAGTGGTTGTACCGACACAAACAATGGTCCCTCCGGTTATACTAACTGTTGGAAGCGTATTAAGTGTTACAGTGACAGCAGTCCGTGTGGTACTGGTACAACCCGAAGCAGTAACCCTTGCCTGAGCATAATAGGTGCCTGCTGCGGCCGGAGTATACGACGTATTTCCGGTCAGCAGGGCAGTGCCGCCTGAAGCAGCTGCATACCAGTCTACTGTTTCGCCGGTTGTTACCGTAGCACTGATGGCAGGTATTGCTCCACCTGTACAATAGGACTGATCACCACCACTTACCGGAGCAGCCACTGTCGGACAGTTACATACCGGAGCTGTCACCTGGAGCGTATTGGTACAGGTAGTAGTACTATTCGTAACCGTTAAAGTAATATTCGTTCCGGCAGGTACCGCTGATATAGTCCAGACATTCCCAACATTGCTAATAGTCCCGGCCGTGCTTATTACTGTGCCGGCACTGACCGTTACCGAAACCGAATAGGTCAGTAAATCTGCCGAACATGCAGCCGCAGTAGAAACAGTGATCGTAGGAAGCGGATTCTGCGTCACCGTAACAGCTGTACGCGTGGTACTGGTACATCCCGAAGTTACTACCCTCGCCTGGGCATAATAGGTGCCTGCAGTCGCAGGGGTATAACTTGTGTTTCCGGTCACCAGGGCTGTTCCGCCTGATGCACCTGCGTACCAGTCAACCGTCTCGCCGGTCGGCACAGTAGCACTGATAGAAGGAATGGTTCCACCTGTACAATAAGCCTGATCGCCACCACTCACCGGAGCAGCAACGGTCGGACAACTGCAGACCGGAGCGGTAACTTCGAGCGTATTGGAACAGGTTGTGGTTCCATCAGTAACCGTTAAGGTAATATTGGTCCCTGCAGGTACCGCTGATATAGTCCAGACATTCCCAACATTGCTAATAGTCCCGGCCGTGCTTGTTACTGTGCCGGCACTGACCGTTACCGAAACCGAATAGGTCAGTAAATCTGCCGAACATGCAGCAGCAGTAGAAACCGAAATTGTCGGAAGCGGGTTAACAGTTATTGTAACACTATTGGTATTGGTACAACCAGTAGCGGTAACTGTTTCGACCACCGTATAGGTTGTAGTAGCTGTCGGGCTTACAGTCGGATTTGCAGCTGTTGAGCTATATCCGGCCGGAGCTGAAGTCCAGTTGTAGGTGCTTCCCGATACCGGTACTGCACCAATTTGGGTACTGCCTCCTGCACAAATCGATACGGGTGATCCTGCAGCAGCGGCAGGTAACGGATTCTCTGTGACGGTAACAGGGGTTCGCGTTGTACTGGTACAACCGGATACTATATTGCGAGCCTGTGCATAATAAGTGCCTGCAGTTGTAGGAGTATAACTTGTGTTAGCAGTCTCGAGTGCGCTGCCACCTGAAGAAGCGGCATACCAGTCGACTGTCTCACCGGAAGCAACCGAAGCACTGATTGAAGGAATGGTTCCCCCAATACAATAAGCCTGATCGCCCCCGCTCACCGGAGCAGCAACAGTAGGACAAGTGCAGACCGGTGCGGTGACATCGAGCGTATTGCTACACGTCGTGGTACCATCTGTAACGGTCAGGGTAACATTGGTTCCTGCAGGGATGGCCGATATGGTCCAGACATTCCCAACATTGGCAACATTCCCAGCCGTGCTGACGACTGTGCCTGTACTTACCGTTACCGAAACTGAATAGGTCAGGTAATCGACTGAACAAGCTGCAGCGGAAGAAACAGAAATCGTTGGCAACGGATTAACTGTTACCGTAACACTATTTGTATTGGTACAACCGGTAGCTGTAACCGTTTCAACCACTGTATAGGTTGTAGTGGCTGTCGGGTTTACAGTCGGATTTGCAGTTGTTGAGCTAAATCCAGCCGGAGCTGAAGTCCAGTTGTAGGTGCTTCCCGATACCGGTGCGGCGCCTATCTGAGTATTCCCTCCGGCACAAATCGAAACGGATGACCCAGCAACAGCTGCAGGTAACGGATTCTCAGTTACAGTTACAGCGGTACGTGTTGTACTGGTACAAGCGGCGATCGTACTGCGTGCCTCTGCATAATAGGTGCCTGCAGCAGTTGGAGTATAACTTGTGTTGTTTTGTTCTAGTAGGGTTCCGCCTGAAGCAGAATCGTACCAGTCAACCGTCACACCGGATGGAACCGTCGCACTGATTGAAGGAATGGTTCCCCCTGCACAGTAGGACTGATCACCTCCCGATCCTGGAGCACCGATGACCGGACAGGTACAATTGGGTGCATTTACAGCGAGAGTATTCGGACAGTTAGTAGTACCGTCAGTAACGGTCAGGGTAATATTATTTCCGGCAGGTATTGCAGATATCGTCCAGATATTCCCAACATTGGCAACATTCCCAGCCGTGCTAACGACTGTGCCTGTACTTACCGATACCGATACCGAATAGGTCAGTAAATTGGGGGCACAGGTTGCAGCCGTTGAAATTGAGATCGTCGGCAACGGATTCACCGTTACAGTTACAGGCTGGATCGCGAAACATCCTGAACCATCAGTTCCCATGATGTAATAGGTTCCGGCTACTGCGGCAGTTGGTGTGCCATACGAAGTGGTTGCTCCCGCATCAGTCCAGTAGGTAAAGGTTAATCCTTCGGTGCTGCCTGAGGTAACTGCAGCAGCGGTTAGATCAACTTTTGAAGGCGCACATACAGTCTGATCAACAGTCACCACGGTCGGATTTGGATTGACCGTAATCACTGCAGTTCCACTCTGAGACTGGGAGCAGGTCGTTGAACTTCCGTCCTGAACACTGACCAAAGCATAGGTAAAGGTACCTGTTGCACCTGTTGGCGCTGATACCGTAACACTGTTGCCAGAGGTAGTTGAAGCTTGAAGGGCGGAGCCGCCGTTGATCGTATAGGTAAATGTATACGGAGTTACACCGCCTGCACCTGTGAAAGTCACCAAAGGTTCTGTTCCATTCAGACAAACTGCTGTCGTGCCGTCAATCGTGGCAGTAGGCAGAGCATTGACGGTAATTACAGCACTTCCGGTGAACAAAGTACCCGTACAATGGGCATCACTTACCGCGCTAAGCGTGTAAGTGGTACTGGAAGCAGGTGATACACTAACAATATACGGACTGGCTGTAATGTTATTGACTGTAACTGGCGTTGTTCCGTCAGTATAGGTAATACTCCACGGCTGAGCTCCGGTCAATGCAACGGACAAATCGGTAGAAGAACCGGCACAGATTGCAGCAGTTCCACTTATGACAGCTGCCGGCAGCGGATTGACCGTGATCTTAAAGGTCATCTGAGTCCCCGGACAGGTATTGGCGGTCGGAGTAACCGTAATTGTGGCAATAACCGGAGATGAACCGGTATTGACCGCACTGAACGATCCAATATTTCCCGTTCCGCCTGAACCAAGCCCTATCGATGGGGTATCATTGGTCCATGAATAAGTGGTACCAGCAGTCGGACTGGTGAAAGTGATTGCACTCGTTAAAGCTCCATTGCAGTAAACAGCATCACCAACCTGGTTTGCTGCCGGCGAAGGATTGACGGTTATCTTAAAGGTCATCGTCGCTCCGGTACAACCATTGGCTGAAGGAGTAACAACAATTGTAGCTACAACAGGATTTGCAGTAGTATTTGTCGCAGAAAACGACCCAATATTGCCCGACCCGGTTGCGCCAAGACCAATCGATGGTGTATCATTCGTCCAGGTATACGAAGTACCCGATGTAGCACTCGTGAAATCGATCTCACTGGTAGATGTTCCGTTGCAATAAACAGCATCGCTAACCTGATCAGCTATAGGTTTAGGATCAACCGTGATGGTGAAGGTCATTGGCGTTCCAGTACAATTATTTGCAGTTGGTGTGACCACAATAGTCGCCACTACCGGAGCTGAACCTGTATTGACTGCTGAAAATGAAGCAATATTGCCCGTTCCGCTTCCGGCAAGCCCTATCGACTGGGTATCGTTGGTCCACGTAAATGTTGTCCCCGAAACAGGACCGGTGAAATTAAACGCATCGGTGGAAACTCCATTGCAATACACTGCATCACGAATCTGAACTGCTGTAGGCGTAGGATTAACAGTAATCTTGAATGTCATCGGAGTCCCTTCACAACCATTTGCTGTCGGGGTAACCGAAATAGTAGCAACAACAGGAGTGGTGCCTGAGTTGGTAGCTGTAAATGACAGAATATTACCTGTTCCGCTTCCTGCAAGACCGATAGAAGGCGAATCGTTGGTCCAGGCATAGGTGGTACCCAATGTTGAACTGGAGAAATCGATCTCATTAGTAGGTACTCCGTTGCAATAAACAGCATCACTGACCTGATCAGCAGTAGGCGTCGGATTAACAGTGATCTTAAAGGTCATCGTAGGTCCAGTACAACCATAGGCTGAAGGTGTAACCACAATGGTTGCCGTAACCGGATCTGAACCCGTGTTAACAGCAGTGAAAGAACTAATATTGCTGGTTCCGCTCACAGCAAGCCCGATCGACGGGGTATCATTTGTCCATGCAAAAGTGGTCCCGGATACCGGACCGGTGAAATTAACCGCTTCGGTCGATGCTCCGTTGCAGACAACCAGGTCAGTGATCTGATCGGCTGTCGGTTTAGGATTAACCGTGATCGTAAATCTCATCGGGGTCCCATCACAGCCATTGGCTGAAGGAGTAACCACAATATTTGCTATAACAGGAGTTGCCGTTGAATTGGCCGCAATGAACGATAATACATTGCCCGTCCCACTGGAAGCAAGACCTATCGACGGTGTGTCGTTGGTCCAGGCATAGGAAGTGCCGACCGTTGAACCGGTGAAATCGATCTCAGCCGTAGAGGCTCCGACACAATAAACCGGATCACTGACCTGATCTGCCGATGGTGTTGGGTTAACAGTGATGGTAAAGGTCATCGTTTGACCCGTACAATTATTTGCTGTAGGGGTTACCACAATCGTAGCAATAACAGGGGCTGAACCGGTGTTGACAGCCGGGAACGACAAAATATTGCCGCTTCCGCTTCCGGCAAGCCCGATCGATGGGGTATCATTAGTCCAGGTATAGGTAGTCCCTTCAGTCTGACTCGTAAAATCGATCTCAGAAGCCGAAGCTCCATTGCAGACAGCAACATCAGTAACCTGATTAACCGTCGGTGAAGGATTAACAGTAATGGTGAAGCTGGTTGCAGATCCCCCGCAACCATTAGCTGTAGGAATCACCTGAATAGTAGCCACAACAGGCGCTGATCCGGTGTTGACAGCTGTAAACGCTGAAATATTGCCCGTTCCGCTGTCCGGCAGTCCTATGGATGGAGTATCGTTGGTCCATGCATAGGTTGTCCCGGGTACAGAATTGGAGAAATCAATCTCCTGGGTCAGGGAATTATTACAGACAACTACATCACTTACCGGATTTGCGCTGAATGAAGGTATCGGGTTTACGGTGATCGTAAACATCATCGTATCGCCGACACATCCGTTATAGGAAGGCGTGACTACAACGGTAGCGGTAACCGGAACTGCCCCGGTGTTTGCAGCCGTAAACGAGGCAATATCGCCCGAACCGCTGACACCAAGACCGATCGAAGTTTGAGTGTTGGTCCAGTTGTACGTGGTTCCGGCAACAACTCCTCCAAAGGTGATGACAGCAGAGGTTGACCCGTTACAGTAAATGGTATTATGAACCCGTGATGCCGTGGGCGTCGGATCAACAATGATGTGGAAAGTCATCGTAGAACCGTTACAACCACCGGAAATGGGGGTAACTACAATTGTCGCGGTAAGAGAAGCGCTACCCGTATTGGTGGCAGTGAACGATGCAATGTTGCCCGTACCACTCGCAGCAAGTCCGATATCAGGCGTATCATTGGTCCATGAATAGGTGACACCTGAAGTTTCACTGGTGAAATCGATTGCTGTGGTGGCAGCTCCGTTGCAATACTCAACATCGCTTACCGGATTGGAGCTAAAGGCAGGTGTCGGATTAACGGTGATCGTAAACATCATCGTATCACCAACGCAACTGTTGACCGTTGGTGTGACCACAAAAGTAGCTGTCACAGGCGCCGTTCCAGAATTAGTCGCGGTAAAGGCGGCGATGTCGCCCGATCCACTGCCAGCGAGGCCGATCGATGGGGTGTCATTGGTCCAGTTATACGTAGTTCCTACAGCATTCCCGGTGAAACTGATCGCATTGGTCAAAACCTGATTACAGTAGGTAGCATTGTGTACGCGGGAAACTGTTGGTGTCGGATTCACAACGATTTTAAAGGTCATCGTCGCACCGTCACAACTTACCGCGGAAGGGGTGACTACAATGGTAGCTGTAACCGGAGCTGAACTGGTATTGGTGGCTGTGAACGATGCAATATTGCCTGAGCCACTCGCAGCTATCCCAATCGAAGGGGTATCATTCGTCCAGGTATAAGTAGTACCCGGTACTGCCCCGGTGAAATTAATTGCTGAAGTAGCAGCTCCATTGCAGTAAACAACGTCATTTACCTGATAAATTGAAGGTGTCGGATTAACAGTCACTACCGCACTGCCTGTGAGGGATGTGGCTGAACAATTCGCATCGTTGACTGCCGTAAGGGTATACGTCGTGGTAGTCCCGGGTGATACCGGAATAACATACGGAGAGCTGAGGACATTATTTATGGTTACCGGGGTAGTCCCGTCCGTATAGGTGAAACTCCAGGGGGCCGTACCGGTCAAGGCAACAGACAGGCTGGTCCCTGATCCGGAACAGATCGTCGTAGTTCCGCTTATAACACCTGTAGGCAATGGAGTAATGACTAGGCTTCCCGGAACAAAGTCAAGGGTATAATTCCCGGATGTAAACCCTCCCGGAATGATGGTATAGGGTCCGCCCGCAGCAGTTGCCGCAATGGCTGTTCCGGTATAACTTATGGCACCACCCAGCACAGCAGGGGTCTCTCCGTTTACAAAGCCACTATAAGTATAACTATAATTAGCGTAAGGGAAAACGGCGCCATCATAACATTTACTCTTGTTAACGGCGGTAATGGTCACCGGCGTTGATGGCTTGTTGATCGTTATCGACCCGACACCATAGAATAAATTATACGTAGTGGTAGAGGTAACAACCAGCGTTCCTGCAGCAGAGGTAATAGCGACAGGGCTTGACGATACCGGAGTTGTAGGAGTATAGGTTGTTGTGAGCGCCGGAGCCCCTGAAATAATACTCGCCTGGGTATCTCCGTTCACAAAACCGGTAATCGTGTAAGTAAGCGTCGGAATTGGATCCCCATAATTGACGACCTTATTATCCGGCAGGATCACCAGGGTGTTGTTCCCGGCTAAATTGGCAACCGTTAATTGAGTTGTGGTTGCGCTGCAACCTCCCGTAGTAGCGGTAAAGGTGAATGAAGTATTGCCATACGCTACCCCTGTGACGATTCCGGCATTGGTGACCGTAGCCACTGCAGGGTCATTGCTGACCCAGGTACCGCCTGTTGTGGGTGATAATTGGGTGACACCGTTTTTATCAATGGTTGTAGGACCGGTAAAAGCGACAACCGGAGAGGCCAGCGAGGTAATGTTCGCCGTATTGCTGGTTGCGGTACAGGTGTACTGGCTCGAAGAACCAATGACATAATACCCGTTTCCGGCAGCCACACCTGTCCAGGTAAGCGCAGAACCAGTTCCCGATTTGACCGCCTGAACAACGGCATTGCTGCTATTGTATAACTGGTAGTTAATCCCGGTCTGCGAACCGCTTAACGTAAGTGTCCCGGTATTTGGTGCAGAGGCACAGATTGAACTTCCGGTTAACGTATAAACCGTTGGAGCTGGATTGATCACATAGTCCGCCTCAATCCGGCAACCGGGAGCCGTAGAAATATCGGCAAAGAACGGATAGGTCCCCGTCGTGTTGGTATTCGTTAAACTGGAATACGGCGCGCCTGCAGCAAGTACATTTGCATTGCCAATCGGATTGAATGATGCTCCGGTGTAAAGTGATGTGCCACCCGAAGAGGCCGTAAACCAGGTTACCACGCCATTGATCTGGTAATATACCGTAATTTGGATATTGTCCACATTAGCAGTATTACTATATTGACCCGCTCGTGTTACTGCAAGGCTTACTCCAAAATTGGCATTTTGGACATCAGCCAAAGTCCAGGTAGTTCCCCATAGATTTGTGGCTCCACCGTAATTGACCAATGTTTCTGTAGTGGTCCATGCGGTTGCAGAGGCTAAATTCGATCCTGTAGCAGTACCTGCCTTCAACAATTGTACAGTTGCATCGTTTACAACGCTCGTACCATTAACGGTACCGGCCATCCGGTTAATCCCCACCTGAATTCCTACAATAGTGGCATTCGAAGGAACGGTACTAAAATCATATCCGATAGTCTTAAGGTTGGCCGAAGTGGAGGAGTTATTTCCAACCAGCATATTTGATTGTACAAAATTACCATCCGGTACCTGAATAAATGCAGTATTTAACCAGGGCGCCGGGGCCGTACCTGTACCACCGGAACTGGTCGCTGATCCCGCCTGTTGCGGTCCGACTGAACCGGCTGTTGATGAAGAGGCCGTCAAAGGAATGCTTGTCGCCCCCTGACAAATCGTGACCGGTGTAACGGTGGACTGATTCCCGCCAATAGTAACCGAAATACTTCCCGGTGTTCCCCAGCAATTTGCTGCGGACAAAGCCCTGAAATAATAGGTACCTGAGGTATTGACGATCACAGAGGTAGCAGGATTTGCAGTGGAAGTTCCATTCGAAGTAGTTCCCTGGTAATAGATGGTACCCGGGCCCGAAAGGGAAGCGTTCAGCGTAGCTGCACCACACGATCCTCCAGGACTGGTCACTGTTGGGGCAGCCGGTGGAGCTTCAATGGTCACCGTAGCTGTGGTAGAAAAGGCCGAACAGACACCTGCAGCGATCGTATAGGTCACTGTATAGGTACCCGGAGTACTGCTTGAAGGGGTAATGGTACCTGCAGCCGGATCGATTGTCAATCCCGTAGTGGAACTGTACGTTCCGCCCGTTGTCCCGGTTTGGGTTACGGCTAAAGTACCCAGGGTGGAACATACCGGTAAACCGCCATTGTAGGCGATGGTCGCCGAAGCGCCTGTCGCAATGGTAACTGTAGCCGTGGTCGTACCAGGGCATGAATTGCTCCCCGTAAAATTATACGAAACCGTATAGGTTCCCGCCGTACTGGTCGCCGGGGTGATTTCACCCGTAGAAGGATTCAGCGTTAATCCGGTCGCCGGGACAACAGAATAAGTGGTAGCCGTGAGCGGACCGCCAACAACGTTTGATATCGTCGGAACCTGGATAAGGCCCGAAGTGGTACAGAATGTTGCTGCGCTGTAAGTAAGGGTTGCACTTGCCAATGCAGTGGTAGTGATATTGTTCACCGTATTTCCGCTGCTGATCGGAATCAGACAGTAGCCCGATAGGGTAATGCCGGTTACGGTCAGATCTGTGGCAGTTCCGCTGGTTGCCAGATCGGATGCCGGAACTATAAAGGTTCCGGTTCCGGGAGAGCCGGCGGTAAAACTCATTGTTGCCGTATGCCCCGTTGCGGTATTGGTTCCGGTTAGACTATAGGTAACTGTGTAACTGCCCGTTTGGAGTGTTGACGAGGTGATGGTAACCGTTAAAGGCTGACTGGTACAAACCGTTGAAGGAGCAGATGTGCTAAAATTAGAGGCATTGACCCAGGAGACAATCACCTGACCATTGGCGCCATTACCTCCAGCTTGAGTGCCGCCGCCGCCACCACCGGTGCGGTAGGCGCCGCCGCCGCCGCCACCGGGAATAGACCCGGCAATTCCGACGCCGGTTGAACCATTCCGACCGGCCCCGCCATTACCTCCGCCTGCTGGTGCAACACCTCCGTTATAGGTGATTCCGGCAACACCATTGGCTGCTGTACCGGCTGATGAACCTCCGCCACCGCCATAGGTGCCGGTACCTGTTGTGCCGGTAGCTCCGCTATATTTTGTAGTTCCAATACCCGCTGAAGAAAGACCTCCGGTTGCACCGTTCGAAGTATCATTTGAAACACTTCCCCCTCCTTTTGCCAGTAGCGTACCGGATGTACTAAACCAGGAATCGCCACCGACTACACCTGAAGTACCACCGGCACCAACAGTTACGGTATATGCTGTTCCCGGAGTCACCGTAACATTGCCTGCCGAGAAACCGCCGCCGCCGCCGCCGCCACCGTTTCCGGAACTGGTCAATGAAGAACCGGCTCCACCGGCGCCCCATGCCTGAACAAGTAAGCACGTAACTCCATTTGGAACAGTATACGAGCCAGTTGCAGAGAATGTTTGACTGTTCCCCGAAATAGGTGGGGAAACCGTAACAAAGCCATTCATGCCCTGAGTACACAACGTAGTCGCATTGGTACCCGAAACAGTATAGGTATTAGCGAGCTGATTTCCAAAACTGATGGCCGATCCTGTACCGGCAACGACAACCGCTCCCGGGGATAAGGTGTAATTAACACCCACGTCAGAACCCGATAATCCAACAGGAGCACCGGACCCGCCGCTCAGATAACTGCCGCCGCCGGTAACCGTATAGGCCGTTGGCAGTGCATTGACCGTCAGTGTGGTCGTAGCATTGCTTGGAGCCGCCCCGACTATCGCCCCGCCAAGGTAGGAATAGTTAATCGGATATGGAGTGAGATTGGCCGTTATGGATGAAGTGGTATAGGTCATGGAGAAGTCTCCGGTGGCATCGGATATGGTTGTGCTTTGCAGCGTTCCGTTGATCGCGATGCTTACCGTTTCACCAGGGGCAGGATACAAAGGACCTGAGGCGCTGAGTTTACCGCTTAGGGTCACACTGGCTGTCCCCTGGCAGATCGACTGGCTTGCACTCAGATTGGAGAATGCTGCTGCCGGCAGAGAAGAACCGTTTGATACGGTAACTATACCCGATCCGCTAAAATAAGTATTGTTCGTAAAGGTCGCTGCGGAACTCGTGGATCCCCACGTACCTGAAGATTCAGACAGCGATCCAAGCGTAAGGGTACTTACACCGATATTGACCCCGCTGGCCAGGCTGGCAATAGCGGTGCCCGATATAGTCAGGTTATTGGCCACAGTGAAACTGGTGGCAACCGATTTGCTGGCAGCGCCTGTAAAAATCAAATTGTTGTACGCAAAGACAGGAACTGTTTGGCCTCCTGTGCCGTTGAAGCTGATCGTGCTCCCGGTGGTCGTATAGGAGCCTGCTCCCGGAGTAAAGGTTCCGGCAATCCCGATGGTCCCGGTGGGTGCAAGGGTGATAGCTCCCGCATCAGTCACCGTCAGGTTATTGTAATTGAATGCCGGTATGGATTGAGAAACTGAGCCGTTAAAGCTGATCGTGCTGCCTGTATTGGTATAGCCGTTCGAGCCAGGGGTAAATGTGCCTGCAACCCCGATTGTTCCGCTGGAAGCCAATGTCCTTGTCCCTGAACCACTGCTGGTCAGGTTATAGAAATTGATTGCCGGGATGGTCTGAGAACCGGATCCGTTAAAGGTTACGGTATTTCCGGTTGCAGAAGCTGATAAGGTGGTAATACCCGATGTTCCGCCAAGATTCAGGATACCCGTGGTACCCTGAGTCAGTGTACCTGAACCCGAAAGGGCTGTATTGGCCGTAATTGTTCCATTATTGGTCAAGGTAATTCCGGAAGCAACGGTAAGTTGTGTTGTAGCGTTGATGGTACCGGTAGTGCTGTTGGTAAACGCGCCACTGACTGAAAGCGAAGTTGCATCAGTTAGGGTGCCATTATTGGTATAAGTGCCTGAAAAGGCAGCGGTAGCAATCGTATTGGTACTGGTTCCCCCGATAGTCTGTCCCGTGCCCGAGAAGGTATGGGTCCCCGAACTGGCTGTATAGGTGCCGTTATTGGTGAGGCTGCCGGCAAAACCAGCTGTTGCTGTGGTATTCTCAGTTAAAGTCCCGCCTAAATTGATGGTGACGCCACCTGTGCCAAATGCAAGGGTTGTAGCCGCACTTTCAGTGAGGGAAGCGCCGTTTTTAATAGTCACAGCTCCTGTAAAGGTCTTGGTGCCGGTTGCCGAGGTGATGGCCACCGAACCGCTCGTTCCTCCACCAATCGTGGTGGTTCCTGTTACCCCAAAGGTCCCCGATCCGACTGACAATGAAGCGCCGTCCGAAACAGAGAGGTTTCCGCCGATGGAAAGACCCACTCCTGTAGTGGTCGTCCCCCCGCTGATGGTTAAATTATTGAAGCCCGTCACAACCGAAGCAGGCAATGCATTGGTGGCCGTGAAAATAACGGTACCTGTACTTGGGGTGAAGGTGTTCGTTCCTGATCCGATGGTAATCGCTCCGCCAAGGGTAAGGGTACTGTTGGCTGACATGGTAACTGTACCGCCTGCCCCTGTAACTGTACCACCAATTTTAAGACTTCCTGCGGTCAGGGCTGAACCACTTGTGAAGGTAATGGTTCCCGTACTTCCGGAGATATTATTCCCGGCAATCACAGCTCCCGAAACGGTCAGCAATGAAGAGTTCGAGAAGGTCAGCGTACCGGCTCCGGCAGTGCCGGTTCTTCCCAGTTGAACACTGGCACAGGCAGAGTTTGCATCAACTGTAACGGTATACCCACGCTCAATCTGCACCACATCACCCGCGATCGGGTAAACTCCCGCAGCAACAGCAGCTCCGCCACTGGTTAGCGACCATACGGTTCCGGTGCTGTTGGTCCAGTTACCTGTTGCTATAGAAAAATAGGTCTGTGCGACATGTCCAAAAGTAACTGCGCTGCTGGTACCTGTAGCAACCGGCGATGCAGAAGCAGCCGTAAACGTAATGCTTCCAGCGGCTCCGCTTAAAATCATCCCGTTTAGGTTTGCAATCCCAGCTGAGAAGTTGCCCGCCTGGTTCAACACATTGTTGTTGCCTGATCCAAGACCTGTGATCGTACCGCTTGATGGCGTAAGGGTCACATTGTTCGTTGAGGCATTAAAGGTTGTCGCAATATTCCCGAAAACATCCTCCGCGGTAAGCGTATTGGTTCCCGTAAAGGCGACACCGGTAGTCTCAGATGCGGCCAGGTTAAAGACAAATTGTCCGACCTGGGCTGCTGAAACCGTAACCGCAAGGGCATTCGAAGTCAGAGTGCCATCTGTTACTGCTACTGCAGCAGATTCTGCCTTGTAAAGGGTCATCACGCCGTTGTTGCTGCCACTTACGGTAGCAACACCATTGGTGAAGGTTACCGAAGTAGCCGTACCAAAATGTACCGCTGCACCGGTATTGTCCGTAACCGTCGGAACAGTTACCGGGTTAGTGGAGGAATTGGCCCCCGAGAACGTGAGGGATTTTGTTCCGTTATAGGTAAGGTCGGTATTTCCACCGCCATCCTCAGCCGTGATGGTCAGGCTCTGGCCGGTTCCTGCAGTTTGGGTACCGCTTCCCGAAATCACCAGATGTGTGGCAACGCCGGTATTGATCTGAACACTGCCGCTGGTTCCGGTTTTCCCGGCAGCCGTCGTGGCCGTAAATGTGCCGGTTCCGGTAAGTCCGGTATAGACCATCCCTAATGAAGTCAGGTTGGCATAGCCGGCGCTGAAATCTGAAACTCCGTTCAATTTATTGGTACCCGAAAGGCCTGTAATGGCACCTGACAACGGTGAATTTGCAGTTATGGTGACGATATTCGTCGATGCATTGAAGTTGGTAATGATATTGTCGGATACGTCATCAGCCCTCAGGGTATTCGTCCCTGTAAAGGCTGCCCCATTGGTCTGAGGCGAGGCCAGGACAAATTCAAAATGATCCACAGCACCCGGACCAATGGTCACACTTCCGCTGGTCGCTGTATAGATTGGGCTTGCTGAAGTGGCTGTAAACGTGCCTGTATTTGCATTCCCCGTATAGATCATTCCAAGGGTAGTGAGGTTTGCCACACCATTTACGAAATCACCGGCACCATTTAATATGGTTCCACCAGAAAGACCGCTAATTACTCCGGTTAACGGAGAATTTACACTGATGGTTACCGGATTTGAGGCTGCGCTAAAGAGAACAACCGGGTTACCATAGATATCGGCAGCGGTCAACGTGTTCGTCCCTGTAAATGCGGAAGCATTAGTTTCAGAACCTGCTAAACTCAGGGTCAGATGATTCATTCCCGCATCCGAAACGGTTACCGTAAGGATATCATCTCCAATAGTAGTTAATGCACCCTGTGTAGCCACAATATTGGAGATTCCGGTATTGTAAAGGGTCATCGGAACATTGGTTGCCACCCCGTTGACGAAATTAACGGCGGTTGGCAAACCAAAAGCAACCGGTAAACTGGTATTAAAATCGGTAATCGTAGGTGCTGTAGCATTCGGCGATGCACTGGAACCAGAGAAGATAAGAGTCTGAACTCCGGTGTACGTTGGAGATAAATTATCGCCGCCATCAGTGGCATTTATTGTGATGTTCTGCGTAGAACCGGCTTGCATCGTGGTACTTCCAGTAATGATAAACTGGCTCGCAATATAGGAGGGGTTAACCGTGATGCTGTTGCTTGTCCCTGATTTACCGGTTGCCGAATTGGCCGTGAATGTCCCGGTCCCCGTCCCTGCAAAGGTCATTGTACCAGTCAGATTGGCAACTCCGGAGCTGAAATCACCGGCAGAAGTGAGCACACTTCCTCCTGAAAGACCGGATACTACACCTCCGGGCATGGTGAAGGTGGCTATCGTGACATTATTTACTGACGCATCGAAACCGGTAATGATATTGTTCGAGACATCCTCCGCAGTCAGCGTATTGATTCCGGTAAAGGGGGCTCCCGTAATCTGGGGTGAACTCAATACAAATACAAAATGGTCAAGTACTCCCGGATTGATGGTCACACTGCCACTGTTTCCGGTAAATCCGCCAGAAGCTGCGGTAGCGGTGAAGGTTCCTAAACCCGAATTGCCTGCATAGATGAAGGTAGTCAGATTGGCCACACCATTCACAAAATCGCCAGCAGAGGTGAGTTTATTACCTCCCGAAAGACCGGAAATCGCGCCGGTCAGCGGGGAATTGGGGGCTAAGGTTACATTATTTGTTGATGCATTGTATTCAATAACCGCATTCCCGTAAATATCCCGGGCAGTCAGGGTATTCGTCCCTGTGAAAGCAATACCGTTGGTCTGCGGAGAAATCAGTGAAAGTACAAAATTGTAGATTCCGGCATCCGAAACGGCTACCGTGAGGCGGTCAGCCCCGCTTGTGGTGATCGGACCATCCGTGGCCACAATATAGGCAGTCTCCTCATTATAAAGGGTCATGACACCATTGGTGCTAGCACTAACAGTGGCCACACCATTGGTAAAGGTAATCGAAGTTGTGGCACCAAAAGCGATCGGCGCTCCGGTGTTGTCAGCTATGGTTGGGGCATTGGCACCAGGAGACGGATTTGCTCCGGAGAAGATCAGGCTTTGTGGGCCATTGTAGCTGCTCACGACATTGCCGCCAACATCAGTGGCCGAGATCGTGAGGCTTTGGCTACCGCCTGCAACCATTGTTGGGGTAGTTCCGGTGATGATGAATTTGGACACAGCTCCGCCATTGATCGTAACGGGGCTGCTGGTTCCGGCTGCACCCGAGGCTGCTGTGGCTGTAAAGTCGCCGGTTCCTGGAACACCGTTATAAACCATCGTGGTGATGGTTGCAACACCATTGGTGAAATCTGCGGCTGAATTGAATACGGTACCCCCTGAAAGGCCGGTTATCACATTAGTGAGCGGCGAATTGGCCCCGATGGTTACATTATTGGTGGCAGCATTAAATGTGGTGATTGGATTCCCCACAATATCAACGGCCGTAAGGGTATTCGTTCCTGTAAATGCAACTCCTACCGTTTGGGGTGAAACTAAGGACCAGACGAAATGGTCAAGTCCGGGTTCCCCAATATAGAAATCGCTGAAGCCGGTTAACCCGGTAGCTTGTGTACTGGTTGCGGTTTTTGTTCCGGTAGTGGTGGGTGACCAGGTAGATCCGGAATACTCCTTGATGACAAAGTTGTTATAATTTGCCGATCCCTGGATATCGCCGGGAACAAAAGTAAAGGTTGGGCTGTAACTCGTAAATCCGGTTACCGCGTTATTGTTAATGGTCCATTTACGGTTCACATATTTGGTCTGGCTGATTCCTGAAGCTGCAGCAGGCGCAGCTACGGCTGAGGAAACATCCAAAGAACCGCCGGCAGATGGTGTCCCTGCAAAAAGGAGGGTCACCGGGGTATAGTTCGTGGCATCCCCAATATCAAATTGTTCTGATAAGGAAGCAGTGGCCGGGATATCCCGTTCCAGGGTTCCATAGACATACTTCCCTGCACCCGCTCCGGATACCGTGGCAGCCGGACCAAGAATAACCATATTGGCTCCCGTGGTAATTATACCGGAAGTGAAGGCCAATGCTCCGTTAACCGTGGCATTTCCGCCAAGGGTTGCCCCTGCACTGTTAGCAAGCGTGAAGTTGTTAAACGTAAAGAGCGGGATTGTCTGGGCGGATGACCCATTAAAGCTGACCGTGCTTCCGGTATTGGTATAGGTGTTCGGTCCGGGGGTGAAAGACCCTGCGACACCGATGGTACCGGAGGTGGCCAATGCCCTTGTCCCTGCACCACTGCTGGCCAGGTTATAGAAATTGATTGCCGGGATCGTCTGAGGACCAGATCCGTTGAAAGTTACTGTATTCCCTGTTGCACTTGCAGTAAAGACGGTAATGGCTGAGGTTCCCCCGAGGTTCAGGTTGGCGCTGGCTGCCTGAATGAGTCCGCCGGTTCCTGATAAGGCGGTGGCAACGGTGAGCGTATTATTGTTGGTCAGGTTGATTCCCGTGCCGGTAACGGTGACACTCGGTATGGTGAAATTACCGAAGATCGCCTGGTTATTGGTCGAGAAAGTATGGACACCCGTACTGGCTGTAAACGTGCCGGTACCGCTGTTGGTTATACCGCCCAAGAATGTGGGGGTAATGGCGGCATTCTCTGTCCAGGCTGCCCCGTTGTTTAAGGTGACCAGCCCGGTAAACGTCTTGGCAGGATTGGTGGCTGAAGAGAAGACCAAAGAACCACTGGCTCCGCTACCAACTGTGGTGGTGCCGGTTACGCCTAGTGTGTAGCCACCTGCGGTAAATGTGGTTCCGTCCCCGATACTCAGATTGCCGGATATCGCAAGATTAGCCCCTGTAGTAAGTTGTGAGGTGCCGGTCAAACTTACGTTGCCGGTTACGGTGGTCAATACCGGAGTTGCCGAAGCGCTTCCGCTCATGGTCAGATTCCCACCAACCGAGGTGACACCGGTCATGATTACTGTACCTGATCCGGAAAGGGTCAGGTTGCCTGCATAATTCGCATTATAAATCGTTTGATTGGCTCCTGTATAGTTTATAGTACTCCCGGCCACAGTAGTCAAGGTACCGGTGGTGGCAGTGAAAATAGCCCCACCAAGATTCAGGGTTCCTGCACCTGAGAATATAATGGAAGAACTGGTTCCAGTACCCGAAACAGCTCCTGAAACGGTAACAGTACCTGTTGAGATAGTGATCTCGTGTCTGACAGTCGTACCACCACTGGTGAAAGATACACTTCCGGCATTTAATGTACCCGCACCAACAGCAATCAGGTTAATCCCTGTTGATGCAGTACGGGGAATAGTAATGGCTCCTGATACATTCAGCGTATAAGTACCAAGTGTTAAGGATACAGCCGTAGTGGCTGTGAAAGTTACTGATCCGCAGGCTGCATCTGCAGTCAGGGTCACGTTAAATCCACCCACAATATTGACATTGTCTCCCGCCTGTGGATAAACTCCCGCCGGAACCGGAGCTCCTCCCAATGAGTACGACCAGGTCGTATTTGCATTCCAGTTACCGGTGGCAATCGAATAATAAGTTCCGGTCACCGCAAAGGAATTGCTGGTTCCGGTAATTAGTCCATTGGTTGCAGTGATGGTGACGTTACCGATACTGTTAATGGTGACGGCCTGGGAGGCAAGAACACCATTGGTGAATGTTCCGCTTGTGAGTGGCGCGCCCGTCAGGGTCCCGTTTGAGGTAAGCACAACCGTATTCCCCGCTCCCGTAAATGAGGTCACGGTATTCCCGTTAATATCCTCGGCTGTAATCGAGACATTAAAGGCTGTTCCGGCCGATTGGGAACCAATATTTCCGAACACGAATTTATTGAGCGCACCAGGGGTGATGTTAAAAGGGCTGCTGGTGATCGGCGTTAATCCCGGTGATGTGGCCGTAAGGGTATATCCGGTACCAACCTTGGTGATATTCACATTGGCAAAAGCGGCTGCACCACCCGTTGCATTCAGCGGATTGGTGGTTGCCGAAAGTACTCCGGTGCCTGGATTGGTGCCGATTACCAGGGTAATTGGATTGGTTGCCGTAGTGACCACGTTTCCGCCGGCATCCTCAACCGTGACCACCGGCTCTGTAGTCAGGTAGGAGTCTGCTGCCCCGGTGCCGGGTTGTGTGGTAAAGGCAAGCTTTGCCGGAACTCCAACGGTGATGTCAAACCCGGTACTGGTCGCACTGGTCAATACACCCGACGTTGCGGTCAGGGTATAACCGGTGCCTGCCTTATCAATCGAAATATCATTAAACGTAGCTATCCCTCCAACCGCTGTCCGGGTCAGGGTTCCGCTGAGTGTTCCGCCTGGTCCTGCATTGTTGAAAATCGAAAGGGTAACCTGTGTGGAATTATCTGCACTCCGCAGGTTGTCGTGAGCATCCTCCACCCTGACTGTGATCGACGGACTGATAGGACTTGTCGATGCAGCGCTGGTTGGCTGTTGTAAAAAGTCTAAATGGGAAGCAGGTCCCACCTGTGTGGTAATGATGGGTGAGGTTCCCGTTAATGGTGTGGGCGAGTTATCTGTAGCGGTTATCGTGGTTCCGACTCCGGCAACAGTATTGGCCGTAAAACCAACAGTTGCCAATCCGTTAATGTCGGTCGTACTGGTTCCGCTGGCAAAGATACCGGCAGTTCCTGAAACATCCGATTGGCTCCAGGTAACTGTAAGACCCGAAGTAGCAATCGGGTTGCCCAGATTATCAGATAGTTGTGCGCTAATGGTCACAGCTCCGCCTGCAAAAGGAGAGTAGTTGCTTGAGGTCACCAGGTATTTGGTGGCCGGATTGACAATACCGGTACCCAGGACAAAGAATGCACCCGAAGTGGAAGCAGTTCCGCTGGTAATAGAATTTCCTACTGGAGCCATCCCACCTAAAGAGGTATAGGTCCCACCAAGTGTGGGGCTTGAAGCGACTGCAGTATACGGAGATAAGCCGGAAGGCCTGGTTAAGGCAACCTCTGAATTGGTAAAACTGCCGGTTGTTGCGAGGTTCCAGTACTCTGATATGCTAATGGCCGATAAAGTTCCGTCAAAAGTCCCGCCCGCGTTGCCTTCAAACGCCTGCACCTGAGCAGTAGCCGGGCCGGAAGTGGTTGGATTGACCAATGCATAGGGAAGATAGGAGGTACCTCCCCCAACCGGGAAAGTATAGGTGGTACCGGTTGGCAATCCGGAAGGTAAGGTCCAGGTGACCGGGCCGTTGATAAATGCCGAGGTTCCCCCGCCGGTGATGGCCCCGGTGGATGTATTGGTAACATCGAGGGCATAGCTGGAAGTAGCTAATATCCCTGAAGCGAGGTTAAGAACTCCCGCAGCTCCAATGTTCACAGCTCCGCCAAGGGTTGCACCCGCAGCATTATTGAGGGTGAGATTATTAAAGGTAAACGCGGGAATCGTCTGGGCTAAGGTACCGTTAAAGGCGACCGTGCTTCCGGTTATTGTGCCATAGGTGGCAGAACCGGGGGTAAAAGCCCCTGCAACTCCGATGCTGCCGGAGCCGGCTAACGTCATATTTGATCCCGTGTTGGTAACGGTAAGGTTATAGTAATTGAAGGCTGGGATGGTCTGAACTCCCGACCCATTGAATGTTACGGTATTTCCGGAGGCGGAGGCATTAATTAAGCTAATTCCGGAGGATCCGCCGAGATTCAGGATACTTGTGGTCCCCTGGGTCAATGTGCCGGTTCCGGAAAGCGCCGCAGTGGCATTGATGGTCCCGTTGTTGGTTAGAACCCCCGGAGTGGTTACCGTCAGTGTTGCATCGGTCAACGTTCCGCTGTTGGTATAAGTACCCGTGAAGGTCGCCGTTGGAATTGTGACCGTATTGGTTCCGCCGATTGTCTGGGCAGAGCCGGAGAACGTATGTGTTCCGGTACTGGCGGTATAGGCGCCGTTATTGGTCAGGCTCCCGGCAAACCCTACTACTGCTGCGCCGGATTCCGTGATCGTACCATTATTGGTGACTCCACCTGTGCCGAACGAAAGGGTCGCGGCAGCACTCTCGGTGAAGGCACCACCCGTGTTAATGGCCACAGCCCCGCTAAAGGTTTTTGTGTTGGATGCTGATGAAACAGTTAATGTGGATGCGTTGGCAACGGTGGTTGTCCCGGTCACGGTTAATGTAAAAGCTGCGGCTGTAAAAACAGAGGCATTGGTCCCATCACCAACCAGTAAGTTACCTCCGATGGTTAAGGCTGCGTTGGTAGTGGCATTTGTTGTTGCACCACTTACTGTAAGATTATGCAGTACACTGGTACTGTTAATTGTTTTGGCTCCCGAGCCTGAAAGGATCAGGTTGTAGAAAGTATAGGCTCCTACGGTTTGAAGAGTACCATTATAGTTTACCGTATTGGGATTGGTTGAGGCATTAAAAGTACCTGCCCCGGCTGTAATCGGAGTACCGGAGGTCAGATTCAGGGTAGGGGTGTTTGCCCCCTGTGTAAAATTTCCGGTTAAGGTAATATTTGAAATCGTGACCGTACCGGAGTTGTTGTTTGAGAGGGTGAACGAAGTGTTCGGAATAACCGTACCGAAAGTCATATTCCCGGACCCGGCAAGGGCTTGTGTTGCATTAAAGGTTGCCGCTCCGGTCCCGTTGTTGAACGTAGTTCCGTTCATCAATATGCCACCGCCAAAAAATGTGGCAGGATTGGTTGTGGAGAGGTCCCAGACCCCGCCGGAATTGATCGAAACGCCACCCGTAAATGTTTTGTTGCCGGTTGCCGCTGTTATCGTATTGAGGGTTCCGGAGATGGATGAACTACCGGTAACCGTAAACGCATATCCAGCCAAAGACAAAGTAGTACCCGATCCTACCGAAAGACTACCCACCGTCAAGGCAGCAACTGTTGTTGCAGTAGCTGTCCCGCTCAGGGTAAAACTCCCTGCAACGGACATCCCACTGGTTAATGTTTTCGCACCCGAACCTGAAAGGGTCAGGTTGCCATAAGTCTGGCTGGATACTGTTTGCGCTGCTCCATTATAATTGACCGTACTGCTGGCATTTAAAGTATTGGTTGCAAAGCCGGATGGGAAAGTCCCGCCAACCAAAAGGGTTCCTGTGCTTGCAATCGTCAGTGTTCCTGTTCCCGAAATCGTATAAGCGTTATTACTGGCGTCTAACTGACTGTTAATTGTTAAACTACTTAGCGCACCTGTATTCATATCCAGAGTAACCGGGGCACCAGTCGCAATCACTACATTGCTTCCTGCAATTGGAACTGATCCCTGATCCCAGGTTGCGGCACTACTCCAATTGCCACCTGGAGATACTGAGGTAAAGGTTATGGCTGCTTTTGGCAAGCTGATTGCAGATATAGCCGAACGGCATGTTGTTGGAGAAAGAGTGCTGGTAATAGCATTATCAGTAGTTGTTGATCCCGGAATTGTGCGCTTCGCAACTTCATCCTTCCATGCAGCAGGAAAAGCATTAGTTCCTGTATTGGTTCCACCACTTGTCCAATTGGCATTTATTGTATAAGTAGGAATGGTAACAGCTGCATCATCAAAGACCTCTGAAATATAAAGTGCTTGTTCATTTGCATTAACAGTCATCGAGGAGCTTAATTGTACAGCAGTAGAACCAGAGGAGTTATTTAAATTATTGCCGGTTGTATATGTAGCAGGTGATTGATCAACTCCAGCTAAAACCGTATACCAAACAGTCATATTGACTATAGTCCCAGTACCCATTGTTACACTAAGTGCACGAGATGTATTATCCATAATAGCATTATCTTTAAGATAATACAAATATGTATGCGGTCTGCCATTTGTCGATCCATTGCTTGTTGCCTTTGTTAAGGCTACTCCACCATAAGTGATTGTAGACGGATCTCCTACCTGACCAGAACTAGTGCTTGATGTAGCAATACCAACTAATAGAATACGGTTTGAACCACTTGCAATAGCAAAACTTGTACTAGTCCCAGTTCCAGATGCCTGATCATACGCTTTGGTCCATAATGTTGGTTGAGTTATCTGTCCGAAAGACATATTAGTAATCAATCCTAGGAAAAGCACCATCGCAATCGCTTTTGCCGATCCAAGCCATTTTCGGTAGGGGTTCTGTTTTTTACCCGATGGGTTCAGACCGTTTATCCGGGTCGGGGTACCTGAAATCAGGCTATGGGTTTCGCTCCCGGAAAATCCGGAATGCAAATTATTTGGAGAAAATGTTGAGTGGTTATAGGTTTTCATATCCTTGTTTTTTGTAATTCAATTCAGTAGGGGTGAAATGTTTCTGGGCTTCCTTTGATTTCTGTGGTTTCTATAGCGTTACCGGGCCTGCTTTTTTCCTCTTCAGGAACGACTCGACATTGAAAAGCATCGTGAAGCGGACCGTATTGGCCAACGGATTATTGTGTTCAACCGGAATCACATACGATACGTCGATTGCCGCAATATTGAGTTTAATCCCAACACCTGCGGTAAAATATTTACGGTTTCCTTTATATTGTGACTCATTAAAATAACCGGCCCGAACTGCAAACAGCTTCCGGTACCAGTATTCAGCACCGGCTGAAACCGTAACTTCCTGAATTTCTTCTTTTAACCCTCCAGGCGCATCGCCGAACGAACTAAAAATCGAACTGATTACCGACTTGCTTGAATTATTGTCGGGGGTCACAACCACAGTACCATCCGAGTTTGTGGTCACCACATTGGCGGGTGTAGGCACCATGAGTTTATTTAAATCGATGGACAGCGATAAGGAACTCGAATCGCTCATCTGAGTGGTGAAGGTCGTCCCCAGTTTCATATTGGCGGGCAGAAACTCTTTGGTCGTCCCCTGATCATAGGAAATCTTGGAACCCATGTTGGATAGGTTCAACCCGGCAGCAATCGAATTATTCGACCCCTCGCCACCCAGGCGGTTATGATAGTAGAAAGAGACGTCAGCGGCAAAGGCATTGCCGGCACTGTAGTTGGTGGCTCCTGTGTTAGTTGCCGCAACACCCCCTGCCAAATCAGAACGGATATAGCGCAAGGCCACACCCCCTGAAAAATTATCGGACAATTTCCGTGAATAACTAAAATCAAGTGCCAATTCATTCGGACTCACCGATCCAAGGGTCGCCCCGTTCACATCGGTCAGTGAGATCGACCCCATCGAGAAATAACGCAATGAACCTCCAATGGCCTGCGTAGGATCAAGCTGATAAAACCCGGAGAGATAAGCCAGGTTCACATCGCTGACTAATTGCCTTAACCATGGAACATAGGAGAGCGAAAACCCCCATTTGTCCTGTGCGAATGCGAATTTCGAAGGATTCATGTACTGAGAGTTGGCATCCGGGGAGGTAGCGGCTCCAACATCACCCATCGCTCCATGGCGCGAGTCGGGGGTTATAGTAAGAAACGGAACAGCCGTAGTAATTGGGTTGTACCTGATTTCCTGGCCTGCAACATTAGATTGACCAGCAGCCGTTAAGCTTAAAAAGGATACAAAAACTAAAAAGATTGTCCTGAATTTCATGGATAGGCTCATTGGATAAAGATTTAATATTACACATCTCCGCACTTCAAAGAAAATGCAACAAATTAAGTATGATAAATTGAATAAACGCACTTATAAATGTTAAAGTTCAAATATATGACAAAAAAACAAAAAAAATGTAAATTTTGATCCGGGTGGTGTTAATTAGTCGATCCTTAGTAACTCATTTTTAAAACTGGAATTTCAAAAAAGAAAAGTTGCTGGAGAATTTCAAAAAAGAAATTTTTACTCTTTTGTTTTATTTTCTCTATCAATTTCTTGAAGTTCC
>Ga0316224_1000799_pt1 | contig 39949 bp, 40 predicted proteins | sample TBH18013metaG_FD_206254 | JGI IMG/M metagenome (GOLD analysis project Ga0316224, IMG submission 206254) | Freshwater microbial communities from Trout Bog Lake, Wisconsin, USA - TBH18013 | ecosystem: Environmental > Aquatic > Freshwater > Lake > Hypolimnion/Profundal zone | place: USA: Wisconsin... | reverse complement strand
TTACAATCTCATCACGCAGGTTTGTTTCAAAATGGCATCGCTTATTATGGCGAATTAGACTTCCTTTTTGTTCGACTTCTTTTTTCATACACTTTTTCTAGTGTATAGTTTTTTCCGGACGAGTCAATTCTCTATTATAAAGGAACATCTTAGCGCCAAAATGACCAACTTTGCAATGACCAATGACTTAATGACCAATGACCAACGCCCCATTTGATTTTGTATTTGATTATCTGCCTACCGGGATAACGGTTAAGAAAATGTTTGGTATGCATTACATTTACCTTGGTAAAAGGATCATGTTAATACTTCGCAAAAGCAATAATCAACCGGAATTGAACGGGATATGGGTAGCAACAAGCAAAAACTATAACGAAGGCTTAAAAAATAACATCCCCGAGCTTGGCCCCTTCTTCATGGACGGCGATGAACGGCATGGCAATTGGTTACTGCTGCGCGACGATGCGGAAGATTTTGAAGGAGCGACCATAAAGGTTTGCGAATTGATTACACATGGTGATCCGAGGATTGGAAGGGTGCCGAAGTAAGTCCATAGTCCATGGACCATAGTCGATAGTTTTGGTCCCGGTTGATCAGGAAAATCAAATTCAGCTATGGACTATGGTCCATCGACTATGGACTAAAAAAACTACCTTCGTCCCATTATGGTAACTTTTTTTGAAGCTTCGCTCGATACTATTTCGGTACATCATGTTGGCAACCCGTCGATAGATGAGATGTATTCACTTTCAGATCATCCGCTGGAACTGAAGGATGAAATGATCCCTAACCTGCTGATGCAGTATTTCTTAAAACCATTTGAAAAGGCTAACGAGGTGTATCACCTCACCCATAGCAGCTGCGACCTTAACCTTAATGAGATCCACCATTTTGTGAGCCGGATTTTTGAGCAAAAGGAAAAATTTCACGAAGCATCGGAACTGATCGCTAAATTTCTTTTTAAAGTGACCACACATCCCAATATCAAAGGGGGCGAATTATATGTGGTTTATTTCAACAAGGTACAAATTGAAGGTAATCTGCTGGATGCCGTAGGGATCTTCAAATCAGAAAATAAGGAAACCTATTTAAAAGTGTACCCTGATAAAGGCGGTTTCCAGGTTGATTATGAAGAAAATGCCATCAATATCAACAAACTCGATAAGGGTGTTTTGATCTTTGATATTGAAAAGGAAAATGGCTATAAAGTGGTGGTGGTTGATAAAAACAATACCGGTCAGGATGCTGCCGTTTATTGGAAAGATAATTTTTTACAGCTGAAGATCCGTAACGACAGCTTTAATCAAACCAGCAACACCCTGGGCATTTACAAAAACTTTGTGACCCAAAAGCTCGATGACGAATTTGAAATGAGCAAAGCCGATAAAATAGACCTGCTGAACCGCTCTATGAAGTATTTTAAAGAAAAAGACACCTTTGATATGGACGAGTTTACCGGCGAAGTGATCGGCAACCCGAAGGCCATTGAATCGTTTAAAACTTTTAAAAGCCAGTACGAACAGGAGTTTGACAGCCCCATTGCCAATACTTTTGAAATCTCCGATAATGCCGTAAAAAAACAAGCCCGTGATTATAAAAGCGTATTAAAACTGGATAAGAATTTCCATATCTATATCCACGGCGATAAAGAACTGATTGAGAAAGGCTTTGACGATGAAAAGCACATGAATTATTATAAGGTTTATTTTAAGGAGGAACAATGATTTCACCGATTGTGGGTTGATTTCACCGATTTAGTAAGATCAGTTTTGCAGGCATTGTATATTGCTATTTTCTAGTGGCTTAACCATAAACAAATATGGAAATGGATTTTCCTGATGATGACGAATAATATTAACGTTTTTGCATAACTTTAAGCCACTTAACAAGTGGCTTTTTTTATTTTGCTTCATGTTCAACAAACCATTTTCATTTAAAGGCACCATTGGGCGCAAGGAATACGCAATAAGCATTTTTGTAGTATTTTGGTATATAATAACAATGCCTGGGATTGTTTATGGGTTAGCGCCGTATGACGGTATATACACATTTTTGTATTCATTAATTTTTATTCCATTATTTTGGTTTAAATTAGCTCAAAGCACAAAAAGATGTCACGATTTAGGGGAGAGTGGGTGGATGCAAATCATACCGTTTTATTTTCTTATACTATGCTTTGGTAAAAAATAAAACAAAAATTAAACTGAGACACTACCAACAGATGGATGATAAAGAGAATTATAGAGAACGATTTATTAGATGGCAAGCGATAGCTATAGAGCAACGCGGTAAGGCCATGAATGTATTGTTAAGTTTATCGTTGGCAACTATAGCTTTTCTCGCAAATCAAATTATGAATAATCATTTCCAATTTAAAACCATTTGTGCTGAATATTTTATGGGGGGTGGTTCATTTTTTTTATTATCATGTATTGTTATTACGCTTTTGTTACATATCTGTCGTTTAAAAGACTTTGATCAAACAAAAAATATTATAAAAGCAAGAATTCAACATAAACCTCAAACAATTATTATTCCAATGCAAACTGAAAATAGATCGACTGGAAAACTCACCAAATGTGGGTTTAACATTTCTGTATGGTGTTTTTTGCTTGGTGAGATATTTGTAGTTATAGGACTTATTCTCCAAATAAAAGGAAAGTTTTAATAATAATTCACTTTAAAATTACTACCTTTATATAGGACATTACCAAAAATATAATTACTTTTAAGTATCTTTGGATAAAGCATTGGGAATATGATAATCGAAAGAAATAATAAGGAAGTCATTATAAGATTACCTGCTTCTATAAATACAGACGACTTACAGGATTTTATTGACTATACTCGCTATAAAGAACTTACTTCCAAAAGCAAAGCCACTCAAAAGGACGCAGATGACCTCGCTGATAAAATCAATAAAGATTGGTGGACTGAAAACAGATATGAAAAATGGCAGATATAAACCAAAAACTTGATGTTCTCTACGATCTCTTAGTTGACAATTTACCCGAACTAACGACCGAATTAAAAAGCCTGATTTTAAATCCTGATAAAATAAATAATACCAACAAATTTGCCTCCTTATTAGTTGAACTTAAAAACCCCGATTTTATAAACCCACTTCTTGAAAAAATCAGTTTGTCGGTCAAAGGCGATACTTGGCTATCGGACTTTTTATATGCCGCCATTAATTTATTTGACGAAAGTTCTGAGAATGATATATTTAAAGTTCCAGAAAATCTGATTAATAAATTAGAGGATTGGATTCTAAATAATTCAGGTGAACTTTCATGGAAAGCCGCAAACCTATTAAAGTTCTACGAATCCAAATCAGCAGAAAAAATACAATTGAAAAAGTTGGAAGAACGTAGCGATTTCTTTTTAACCTATGTAGAATGTATTTTAGGGCTTTTACGCTATAACAACGATAAATATGTAGAATTGGTTGAACAAATTGCCGCGGACGAAACAAGAGACGAAAAGCTAAGAGAATTCTGTAATGATTTAATCTGCAACAGTTCCGCCAATAATCGGTGAAATCAATCCAAAATCGGTGAAATTAATAATCTAAAACCTCTCCTCAATCCCCAACGCAAACAACGCAAAATCATATTTCACCGGGTCAATTGGGTCAAATTCCCTTAGGCGTTGGGTTAGTTCAACGGCAGTTTGCCAGTCGGTTTGTTTGCGGGTGATGAGGCTGGCTTTCGTTTATTTACGTTCAAACTTCCCGGGATTCCGCTTAGTATGAAAAATGGAGGTAACAAAAACTGTATCCAACTTTTCCTCATACCAGTAAACTATAACATAAGGGAATTTTCTAACCGGGGCAAAGTGCAGGTAGTTGTTATATTTTTTAGGATAAAGTTCAGGGTTTACCGCTATTAATTGCAATTTAAATTGAACCTCGCTTCTAAATCTTTTGGAAAGACCAACTTGCTGCTCCTCATACCATTCGCAGGCTGCGACTAAATCTATTTGAGCCTGCTTATGTATCTCAATTAAAGGCACGATTCAAATCTTCTTGTACATCAGCCCAACTACGGGTAGTTGTTTTGCCATCTAAATAATCTTGCCGGGTTTTCATAAAGCCTGCTATTTCAGCATCAGAGAAATCGTACTCTGATTCGTTGTCTACCGCATAGGGTAAACCAAACCGATCTAATATTTCCTGTAAAACAGGCAAGTCCTTGTCGTTTTGAATATTTACGGTGAGTGTTGTCATATCCAAATTTAATGAAGTTTTTTCCAATAAAGAAATTAAAACAAAATCAATAATCTAAAAATGTTCCTCTATCCCCAACGCAAAAAGCGCGAAATCATATTTCACGGGGTCAATCGGGTCAAATTCTCTTAAGCGCTGGGTAAGTTCAAGGGCGGTTTGCCAGTCGGTTTGTTTGCGGGTGATGAGGTTGAGTTTGCGGGCTACGCGGTCTACATGCAAGTCGCAGGGAATAATTAGTTCTGATGGTTTAATATGGTTCCAGATCCCGAAATCTACGCCGCAGTCGTCCTTGCGTGCCATCCAGCGTAAAAACATATTCAGCCGTTTGCAGGTTGATTTTTGAGACGGGGAGGAAATATGTTTTTTGGTGCGGTGGGGATAATCGGGTAGGGAGAAAAAGTATTTTCTGAAATGGTTTAGGTATTTCTCAATTGGTTCTTCCGCCGCGGCATTGGCGGTTATAGCGCCTGGGGAAGATCCTTCGCTGGCGCTCAGGATGTCAATTTGGTTAATGGGCGTTTCGTTGGGTATAAATGCTGATTCCAAAGAATCATGGTGAGCATAATGGTGCTTAAAAAATGAAATAAAATACAGCGTATCCACATCGTTAAAGGTGCGGTGTTTAAAATTCAACAGCTTTTTAAGGTCAGTTTCCTGGTGGTTGGTGATAAAATCATAGGGTGCACCATCCATAAGTTTTATCAGCTCATGGCATTTGTTGATTATAGTTACCCTTTGTCCCCAGGCCAGCACCGCCGCCCATAGGCCCATAATTTCGATGTCCTGTTTATTGGTGAAGATATGCGGGATGGATACCGGGTCGTTTGGAATGAAACCGGGGTTATTGTACTGGATTACTTTTGAATCGAGGAAGGCTTTTAGCCCCCCAGCCTCCGCCTCATGGCGGAGGAGTTTTTGAAAAATCTGATTGGGTAAAGTGATCAAATATTAGTGAATTAATATATTTATTATAAGTCTTACAACTCCCCTTTAGGGGCCGGGGGCTTAAAGTTCCCCCTTCAGGGGGTTAGGGGGCTAAGTGCTTGTTTCAAATCTTCCAGTAAATCATCCACATCCTCCACTCCTACGCTTAGCCGCAGCAGGTTATCTACTACACCAACTTTTTCGCGTTCTTCTTTTGGGATGGAACCATGCGTCATACTTACCGGGTGATTGATCAATGATTCTACACCACCCAATGATTCAGCTAAGGCAAATACTTTGAATGAGGATGCTACACGGTAAGTTTCCTGCAGATCGGCACCTTTTAGAGTAATGGAGATCATCCCGCCAAAATCACGCATTTGTTTTTTGGCTATCTCATGGTTTGGATGATCGGTAAAGCCCGGCCAATAGATCTTATCTACTTTGGGATGCGTTTTCAGGTACTCAGCTATTTTGCGACCATTCTCGCAATGGGCCTTCATTCGCAGATGCAGTGTTTTTATACCACGTAAAACTAAAAAGCTATCCATTGGTCCGGGTGTGGCGCCACAGGCATTGTAAATAAACCATAGCTTTTTGTATAATTCTTCGTCATTAAGCATCAATGCGCCCATCACTACATCACTATGCCCACCGATGTATTTGGTTACGGAGTGCATCACAATATCAGCGCCCAAATCAATCGGGTTTTGCAGATATGGTGAAGCAAAAGTATTGTCAACCGCCAACAGTACATTTTTCTCTTTGCTGATCTTAGCCACAGCCTCAATATCCACTATCTGCATAGTTGGGTTGGTAGGCGTCTCAATCCAGATCAGTTTGGTGTTTTCATTGGCATATTTCCTGATGATCTCCGGGTCAGAAAGATTCAAAAAATGGAATTTGATCCCATAATTGGCAAATATTTTGGTAAAAATACGGTATGAACCACCATAAAGATCATTCCCTGTAATCACCTCATCGCCCGGTTGCAGCAGTTTCATTACGGCATCAGTAGCACCCATACCACTTGAGAAAGCCAAGCCAAACTTAGCGTTTTCCAATGCGGCAAGACAGTTTTCCAATGCCTTACGGGTTGGGTTGGTACCACGGGAATATTCGTACCCCTTATTATCCCCCGGCGATTTTTGCCAGTAGGTAGAGGTTTGGTAAATCGGTGTCATCACCGCCCCGGTAGTTGGATCGGGCTCTTGCCCGGCGTGTATAGCTTTTGTTGCGAATTTCATGCCCCCTAACCCCCTGAAGGGGGAATTTTTGATTTTATAGTTATATAATCTTGTTAATTATTATGATCTATCAATTGCGTTATGCGTTTTAAAAACTCCCCCTTCAGGGGGTCGGGGGGCTAATACGCTCTCGCAAATATCACCCTTTGGCTTGATGGTTTCCCCGTTAAAATGCACTTCCCCTCTTCCTGTTTATTATCCAAAGGTATGCAACGGATTGTCGCCTTGGTTTCATCTTTTATTTGTTGCTCGGTTTCTGGCGTGCCATCCCAATGAGCAGATAAAAAGCCTGGTTCTTCATCCAGCAGGCGTTTAAATTCATCGTAACTGTCAACCTCCGTGGTGTTTTCAGTTTTGAATTTTAATGCTTTTTGATAGATATTTTGCTGGATCTCTTCCAAAAGCCCTTCAATACGTTCAGTTAAACCTTCCTGGCTTACTGTTTCCTTTGTTTTGGTATCACGACGCGCCAGTTCAACTGTTCCGTTTTGCATATCGCGGCTGCCGATGGCTACGCGCAAAGGCACTCCTTTTAATTCATATTCAGCAAATTTAGCGCCCGGGCGATGGGTATCGCGTTTATCAAATTTAACGAAGATATTTTTAGCTTTAAGTTCCTTGGTTAATTCCTTTACAAAAGCCGAAATATTTTCAAGTTCTTCTTCGTGCTTATAAATAGGCACAACCACAACCTGTATTGGCGCCAGTTTTGGCGGTAAAACCAACCCTGCGTCATCAGAATGCGCCATTATTAGCGCGCCAATGAGCCTTGTTGATACACCCCATGAGGTTGCCCAAACATAATCCAGTTTATTTTCTTTATTGGTGAACTTTACATCAAAAGCTTTCGCAAAATTTTGTCCTAAAAAGTGTGATGTACCTGCCTGCAGGGCTTTGCCATCCTGCATCAGGGCCTCAATACAATAAGTATCCAAAGCGCCGGCAAAACGTTCGTTGGCAGTTTTCTTGCCACGAATAACGGGAAGCGCCAGCCAGTTTTCCACGAAATCAGCATATACATTCAGCATTTGCTCGGTTTCGGCGATGGCTTCGTCAGCAGTAGCATGAGCGGTATGCCCCTCCTGCCATAAAAACTCTGTGGTACGTAAAAACAGCCGTGTACGCATTTCCCAGCGCACTACGTTTGCCCACTGGTTAACCAGGATAGGCAGGTCACGGTAAGATTGTATCCAGCCTTTATAGGTGTTCCAGATAATGGTTTCGGAGGTTGGGCGAACAATCAGTTCTTCTTCCAGTTTTGCATCGGGATCGACGATAACATTGCCTTCGCCATCATTTTTTAAACGGTAGTGGGTTACCACGGCGCATTCCTTGGCAAAGCCATCAACGTGACTGGCCTCTTTTGAAAAGAAGGATTTCGGTATAAATAAGGGGAAATAAGCATTTACATGCCCCGTTTCTTTAAACATAACATCAAGCACTGCCTGCATTTTTTCCCATATCGAGTAGCCATAAGGCTTAATGATCATGCAGCCTTTTACCGGTGAATATTCGGCCATATCGGCCTTAATTACCAGGTCATTATACCATTGCGAATAATCTTCTTCTTTACTTACAACCCCTTTGCTCATAAAATAATAAATGCTGTTTTTTGATACCAGCCGCCAAATTTATACATTTAGCCTGTAAGCAGCGTAACTATGTCCAGTAAATTTAAAATAATGTGTTGGTTCTTTCTTGTTGCCTGCCGGGCAACGACAAGCGCCCAAACAATGAAACAACTGATCTCATCGCCACAACTATTAGTAATTGACTCATATTTTTCGGGTAATTTTGGCGGAAAGGTGGAGCGAAGATACGAAGTGCTACGCTCGTTTATCGTCAATAATTCCAATGATACCTTGAAATTTTGGAGTACAAACTGTCGCCCAACTGAGTTTTTTACGATAACAAATAATGATTATATGCATTTAGTTGACGAGGAATGCAATAATTCAATATTTGAACAAATAGTTATACCACCGCACAGGTCGTTGCTGATTCCTTTAAAGATGTTTGTTAAGAAGCAACCTCACGAAATTATTCGATTAAAAGTCAGTATGAAATTTTACAGGTGGTTTGCATCTGACCATTTTATAGAAGATAGAAAATATCACCATCCGGAAATATTGACCGATACGATAACATTGAAATACAATAAGGATGGAAATTCCTATTATGCAAAAGCAGACTGGGAAGAACAAGAACAAAAAGAAAAATTAAACCTCCCGACAACAAAACTTTATCTTCTTACTGCTGATGACAAAAAACATTATACGGTAACCATTGATGAAACCCGAATAAGTAAAGCCGCCAAAGGTGAATATTCCTACATCAAAGAAAAAGTTTTCCATATACCCGTTACTGTTCATAATAATAGCGATGAAACGTTAAAATACTATTCTATGAGCTGTTCATGGGAAGAATTTTATCATATTGATAATAAAAATCTGGAGGTTTTGGGCTTCCCTTGCGAAAAAAATATCCCAAGGGAAGTGATTGTCCCAGCTCACTCGGTTCACACAGATATTGTCGCGTTTGTTTACAATAAGAATAACCCGAAAATCACAGAACGTTTTCGGGTGGGACTGAACATTAATAAGAATGTTAAAGACGACATATTCGACGGCTATGATGACGAACTAAGGAGATACAACATAGTTTGGAGCAATGAGGTTCAATTTATCAGCAAATAGCTTGCGGAATCGGATCGGTCAACTATCACTTGCGATTTAGAATTTACATCTTTGCAGAAATTATGTCTTTTTCACCCATTATAAGCGAACAATTTAACGGAGCTATCTGGCGCATGGAAATAGATGAACTCAACTCCGTCCTGTTTGTTGAAGTGAGGGATAACGAAGAAAAAAAGGTTTATTTCGGAGCCGTAGACATGATAAACGGCAAAACCCTTTTTAAAGGCCTCACAACAGATGAACGCTGGCTCACCGGAATTGAAGCTGCCTATGACGGCGTTTTACTTTTGCATTTTTACCAGTCGGAATCGGGGCCTACGCATAAAGGTCTGTTAGCTATTGATGGAGCGACCGGTAACATGCTGTGGAGCAATTTCAATTATTCGTTTGATCATTTATCATTGAGCGGTCCGGTTTTGTATGATGCAAGGCTGCAACCGCGAAAACTTTTTTTGGTCGACATAAAAACAGGTGCAACAACCCGCATTTATGAGCCAACGGTGATAAAGGAATTGAATAGTAGCATACAGGCACCGGAAATAAAAGGTGTTGATTTTTTTTCGCAAAATTTTTTACCTGTGCACCCATTTGGAAATATGATACATTACCTTGAATACAATAATTTCAGAATTGTATCTTTGCACGCGTTAAAGGGAGGAGAGTTAACACAATCACTCTATATTATGGATGGTGTTGATAAAGTTTATGAAGATTTATTAAATGCCGGAATACAAAAAATGCAGCCAGAGGCGTTTATAATGCATAAAAACTATCTAATTTATATAAAAAACAAGTCGGAGCTAAAAGTTATAACCCTTTAAATTATTGACCCTTAGTTTAGTTATGAAATTGAAAATTCTATTATTTGCCATATCATTTTTTGCCGTATCAGCGTCACTTTCCGCAAAACCAGTGATCGATTCGGTTGGTGTAAAAAACAACGACGGAAAAAAAATGATCTTATTTAAAGTTAAAGCCAAAGACACCTATTATTCCATCGGGCACCGTTATAATGTTAAGCCTGAAGTATTGATGAAGTTTAACGGTAAAAAAAAGGCAATTTTATCTATCGGTACCATTGTTGAGGTACCTACTGATATCCCATATAAGAAATCAGCAAAAGGAAAAGAAACTCCTGAGAAGGTAGTTAAGGAAACAAAAAAAGAAAAAAAAGCCAGGCTTGCCAAAGAAGCAGCGGAAGCAAAAGCTGAAAAGAAACACAAGCATAAAGATCCGGACACGCAGACAACAGATCAGGCTACCGAGCAAACCCAACCTGAACGCGTTGCAGAACAGCCTGTGCAGCAACCGGTTCAACAGCCTGTGCAGCAGCCTTCCCAAACAGACAATACGCCTGCTACCCAATACAAAGTTTCAGCCGGGGAAACGTTATACGCCATCAGCAAACGGTTTAATACCACGGTAGATAATATCACCAAATTAAATAATTTAACATCAACCACGCTTACGCCTGGCCAGGTGTTGCTTGTTAAAGCAGCAGAATCTGCCCCTGTGCAGCCGGTTGCTAATCCGGTTACAGAAATAGTTAAAACCCACGATTCAATCGCTTTAGCGCCTGTTAAAGATAGCAGCAATGCAGAGCGTCATTTGAATGCAAACCGTTTCGGCATCTATGAAAAAAATGAAAAAGGCGTAGCTTCATGGATTGAGGATGCAAGTCTTGATCCAAATAAAAAATTGGTACTGCACCGTACTGCCCCTATCGGTACAGTGATCAAGATCACCAATCCCATGACTAACCGCACCACTTTTGCAAAAGTAGTTGGCCGCTTTACTGATAGTGAGGATACAAAAGATGTAATCATCATTATGACAAAGAATGTAGCCGATTCATTGGGCGCACTTGATAAACGCTTTCATGTAAATATCAGCTACGGAAGTCCGAATGAATAAACCGTTTATTATTGGTGTTGCCGGTGGCAGCGGCTCGGGGAAAACTTTTTTTTTGAAGTGTTTCCGTGAACATTTTACCGATGCTGAAGTATGCCTTGTGTCGCAGGATGATTATTATATCCCTGTGGCCCATACTATGACGCCGGAGGAAAATACGCTGCACAATTTCGATCTTCCCTCAACTATCGACCATTTACATTTTGAGGAGGACATTGCCAGGCTAATGAATGGTGAAACGATTCTTAAAAAGGAATACACCTTTAACAACCCCAGCGCCGTTCCTAAAATGTTGCAAATAAAGCCTGCGCCGATCCTGATAGTGGAAGGCTTGTTCATACTGCATTTTAAAAAGATCTCGGAATCACTCGACCTTAAAATATTTATTGAAGCTGATGATGAAATTGCGCTAAAACGCCGTTTAAAACGCGATCTGGAAGAACGTGGTTATTCATCCGATGATGTGATGTATAGATGGATCCACCATGTGACACCTGCCTACAAAGAATATTTACTCCCCTATAAAAATGAATGCCACCAGGTGGTTACCAATAACAGCCATGTGGCGGATGATATTATACGTATCACGGAAGAGATCTCAAAAGAGTTGAGGGAGAAGGTATTAATTTGAAAATTTGAAAATGTGCCAATTTGAAAATTGCTGGGAAAGCGGCCAATTTTCAAATCTTCAAATTAACACATCTTCAAATTATATAACCATCTCCGGCACATCGCCTGCGATCACCAGTTTACCTGCCGTAGCCTTTATTATTTCTTCAACACTTACGCCGGGTGCGCGTTCAAGAAGCTTAAATCCGCCGCCGGGTAAAACATCAAGCACAGCTAACTCTGTTACTATCTTTTTTACGCAGTGAACGCCAGTTAATGGCAGGGTGCATTGTGGCAAAAGTTTGGATTCCCCTGCTTTGTTTACATGCTGCATGGCTACAATAATATTATCTGCAGATGCCACCAGGTCCATTGCCCCGCCCATGCCTTTTACCATTTTACCGGGAATCTTCCAGTTGGCAATATCACCATTTTCCGATACTTCCATTGCGCCAAGGATCGTCAGGTTTACTTTTTTGGCGCGTATCATCCCAAAACTCATCGCCGAATCAAACACAGCAGAGCCGGGCAACATGGTTATTGTTTGTTTCCCCGCGTTTATGACATCAGCATCTTCCTCGCCTTCAAACGGGAAGGGCCCCATGCCAAGCAGCCCGTTTTCGGATTGCAGCACCACGTCAATATTTTCCGGGAGATAATTAGCAACGAGCGTTGGAATACCTATACCCAGGTTGACATAATATCCGTCTTTTATTTCTTTTGCAATGCGTTTTGCAATACCTTCTTTGTCAAGCATAATTTAATTTGAAAATTTGGCAATTTGAAGATTTGAAAATGAATTTATTTAGTTTATTCCTTTGAGCTTGAAATGATCTTTGACAGTACTTTTATTATAACACCCAGTTTATCCAGCAATGATTGATCAAAAGGATAAGTTTTAGAGAATTGGCAAAGCAATAAAAAGTATTCGGTTTCATCCGCCTCCTTAGCAGCTATTTTAAGTTTATGTATAAAATCGCTTTTACTTTCCGCATTTTGCGCTTCACGAACATTGGCGCCAATAGAAGTGCCTGATTTAAGTAATTGGTTTGAGATCACATATTTTCTAACGGATTCCAATTCTTCCGAAAATTCAATTATTTGCAACGCAAATTGAAAGGTTAAATTAACAATCAGGTTTTCTTTGTCATTTCTCATGAATAGTTTATTTAGGGTTTTAATTTAAAATACGTTCGTCAGGGTTGCAACCAAAAAGGCAATTCTTTTCTTAAAATTTTCAAATTATCACATCATCAAATTTTCAAATTAAACTCTTTTCCTAACTGTTCTTTGTTCAATTCTCTTCTCATACTTTTTCCCTTGGAAGATCCTATGTACATATATGCCGGGCGTATGAATATGATCGGGGTCGAGTTCACCGGGCTGAACCAGTTCTTCCACCTCGGCAATAGTGATTTTACCTGCCATAGCCATTACCGCGTTAAAATTACGGGCAGTTGCCCTATAAACCAAATTACCCATGGTGTCGCCCTTCCAGGCTTTAACAATAGCAAAATCAGCATCGAAAGCCATTTCCATTAAGTAATCCTTACCATTAAAATTTCTGACTTCTTTACCGATGGCCACTTCTGTACCAATACCGGCCGGAGTGAATATTGCAGGCATACCGTAACCAGCCGCCATACAACGTGTGGCGAGGGTGCCCTGCGGTATCAGTTCAACTTCCAGTTCGCCGCTAAGCAACTGGCGTTCAAACTCGGCATTTTCGCCCACATAAGAAGATACCATCTTTTTCACCTGCCTTTGTTTTAGCATCAGGCCAATGCCAAAATCATCAACGCCGGCGTTATTTGAAATACAGGTTAGGCCTTTTACACCTTTCTTCACAAGCGCCGCAATACAATTCTCGGGTAATCCGCACATGCCGAATCCGCCTAACATAAGGGTCATGCCATCCTCTATATCACGGATGGCTTCGTCAGCGCCGTTAACTACTTTATTCATACGTTATAATTGGTGAGGACAAAATTAACACGATTAATGGATTAAAGTGATTTAAAGGATTTTTTTGTTCTGTCGTTCAGAAGAAATCGTGTAAATCTTTTTAATCTTAAAATCGTGTCACCACTTAATATTTTGATCAATAAACCCGATCAGGTCATCGGCCATCGCTTGCTGCTCCTTAATATTGGGGTGGCGGGGGGCATTATTCCAGGAAAAAAAATGGGTGTAAATGTTTTTGTCATTAAGCTGGGTTACTGCCTTCTCTACATAACCGGGCCAGGGCGAGCCCTGTTTTGTTGCATCCATACAACCTAAAGTGCAAATAATCTGCGCTTTAGGGTAAGTATTTCGGATAGTTTTTACAAAACTGCGGTATGCTTTTATAATTTGATCTTCGGTTGGGGGCGTTTTGCCAAACCTTGCTTTAAACTGTTCGTTTTCGGGTAATTTAACCAGCCATGAATCATTTTGCATCATATTGATGACCACCAGATCTGGCGTGAATTTTGAGAAATCCCATAAGCTCTGAAAATCTGTAGGATCAAGCAGGTTATACATTTCAGGCATTATGACCGGGATCCAGCTCACCATTACACCAACACCGCCCTGTGATGTGTTATGAAATTCGGCGTCAAAATGCCGCGCCGTAATTGCGCCATAACTCAGATAGCTATTCGTGTACTGAGTCTTCAGGTTATCTTTGCCAGAGGTATCTTCAACCGCAACCCCGCATGTAATAGAATTGCCGAAGAATTCCATTCTTCGCTTTTTTGCGGGAGATACCGGAAATGGCACACTATTTTTATCCAATATAAACCGGTAAAACCAGGTTTTGCCCGTTGCCCATTCAGTTCGTTTAAACAATTCAAGCGAGTGGTTTCCGTCTGCAAGACCGGCAACAAGTGTATATTCGTTTCGAAGGCTATCAGGGTGAATAACAGCCACCACTTTGTCATCAACAATCACATCGTAATAATTGTTACCGTGTTCGTCTTTAAGTACGGCTTTTGCACCGGTGCCCTTAAAATTTATTTTAAGGGATGAAGAAGGCCACGAAATTTCAGCAGTTTCATCCTGCATTACAATACGGCCTGTATAATGAATACGGGGATCATGGGGATTTAAAACAAGTAACTGGGCGCGGCAAATTATGCTAACAAAGGTTAACAGGAGAATAAAAATGGTCTTGCGATGCATATTTCAGGTTTTCGAAATAAATATACATAAGTAATTTGATATTACCATTTTATATGCTGCTCTATAAACCCGCACAGGTCATCAGCCATGGTTTGCTGTTCTTTTATGGTTGGATGTCCGTTTGTGTTTTTATAAGGAATAAAGTGTGTGTAAATATTGTGATCATTTAACCCTGCCACCGCTTTATCAATATAACCCGGCCATGGCGATCCTGCTTTTGTTGCGTCCATACTTCCTAATATGCAGATGATATGTGCTTTTGGATACTTACCCCTAACGCTTTTTACAAAATCTGCGTAAGCCTTGATGATAAATTCAGGCGTTGGTGGCGTTGACCCAAATTTGGCTTTAAACTGCTCATTGTTGGGCAGATTCACTATCCATGAATCATTCTGAAACAAGTTAATAACCACCAGATCAGGCGTATATTTTGAAAAATCCCATTTACTGTTCGGATCGGTGGCATCAAGGCGGTCATACATTTCGGGCATAGTTAACGGGAACCAGCTGACGGTGATCCCAATACCGCTTTTAGATGTATTGTGAAAATCGGCATTAAAATGACGGGCAGTTAATGCGGTATAACTTAAATATGCATTTTCAAAAGGACTTGTGCCCCTGTCTTTTCCAGTACTATCTTCATCGGCGTACCCACAGGAAATAGAATTGCCAAAAAACTCAATTTTACGTTTATGGACTGGCGGCGGAGCCAAAACTTTGCTTCCTTTATTAAGTTGAAACCGGTAAAACCAGGTTTTACCCATATTACTCTCGGTACGCTTAAATAGTTCGAGCGTATGTTTTCCGACAGGTAAATTATTGGCGAGAACATATTCTTTTTTAATCTGAAGCGGATGAAAAACGCTTACCACCTTGTTATCAATAATTACATTGTAGTTGTTATCCGACCGTTCATCAGCCAGCATAGCACTGATGCTGGTGCCCATAAAATTTATTTTCAGGGAAGTGGCAGGCCATGAAAGTTCAGCAGTACTATCGGTCATAGCTATACGGCCTTCATAGCGGATGTGGGGGTTATTGGCTTTGATAGTTACCTGGGCTGTGCCATTAAAACTAACAAAAAGAAAAACACTCCAAAGAAGATTTTTAAAACTCATATTCCTGTTTTATTTAGTTATCTATGGCCTGGCCAAATTGCAGCAAATAGCCATTATTGTCGTAAACGGCGAATTCCCTCATACCATAGTCAAAGGTTTCAAGCTCATAACATACCTTAACCTTGTCATTTATTTTATCCCAAAGAGCATCAACATCATCAGTAATAATATAAAATGAACCGGTAAATATTGGCTTTTCAAAATGAATATGCGCGTTTGGAACTGTAATCATAATTTCAATGTCCCCCTGTGACAAAACCGCCCAATCCCAGTCATCCGTATGGTTGACACAGGTAAATCCTAAAATCGCCGTATAAAAGTCAACTGTTTCCCTGACGTGGCGGGTGTACAGCATAGGTTTTATTTCTGACAAACTCATATCACATATTTGATGTTTACTTCAAATATACATAAGTAATCCCATCCCCGCCCCTGTCGGCATGTTCATCTTCCATACGGTCAACCTGCTCATATTTTCTGAGATACTGGCGGATCATTTTACGTAATATGCCATCTCCTTTTCCATGGATAATCTTTAAATTACCAAAGCCCATCATTATGGCGCGGTCAAATAATCGCTCAATATTGCCTAAGGCATCTTCTGTACGCATGCCCCTCACGTCAATTTCAGGACTAAAACTTGCAATGTCGCCGGTATGGCTCTGAAAGCTTTTCCTGATCTCTTTCGGAACGGTGGATTTTGCGACTTTGATCACTCTTTTCTTTTTGGCTACCGTCCGCAAGTCGCCAATGGCAATAACAACATTATCCTTTATAATCTCCATCACCTGCCCGGTGGTTTCGCTGTCGGTAAGTTTTACCCAATCCCCTGGTTTAAGTTCTTCATCTTCGGGCAACGGTTTAACCACTATGGGTTTAACTGTATTTTTCTGCAACTCAACATTCAGGTTTTCACGAAGACTGCGGGTTTTTTCCTTATCGGCATTACTGCTTTTAATTTCGGATATGGTGTTCTCCACCAGCTTATTGGCATTTAAAATGATATTTTTTGCCTGTTCCTTTGCATCGCGGATCAGCGCCTTTTTATTTTCTTCGAGATAACTTTTCAGTTTTTCGTTTTCGGCTAACAATTCGTTAACCTGCCTTTGCTGCTTATCCAGTTTTATCCTGGTATCTGAAATTTCTTTTTTCTCGCGCTCCAGGTCAACCAGCAAAGTATCCACCTTCTTTTGGCCGGCGCTCACTTTATTTTTTGCCAGGTTAAGCACATTTTGAGGCAATCCTATCTTTTGGGCTATCTCAAAGGCATACGAACTGCCTGGCTTGCCTACTTCAAGCATGTAAAGCGGCTGCATTTCCACATTATTAAAAAGCATGGATGCATTTTCAAGGCCTTCGGTATGACTGGCAAAAATTTTGAGATTTGAATAGTGAGTGGTCGCCATGCCCTTTACCTTTTTATGATTCAGCGATTCCAGTACCGCTTCGGCTATCGGGCCGCCGAATTGAGGGTCGGTACCTGTGCCGAACTCATCGATCAATATCAATGTTTTCCCGTTTGCACGCTCTACAAAATTTTTCATTTTGGATAAGTGGGCGCTATACGTACTCAAATCACTTTCAATAGACTGGTCGTCGCCGATATCAACAAATAATTGTTTAAATACCCCAACAACGCTTGCCTCCGAAGCAGAGATCAACAAACCGGCCTGCACCATCATCTGCAACAGGCCTACGGTTTTCATACAAACTGATTTTCCTCCGGCGTTCGGGCCAGATACCACAATGATCCTGGTGCACTCATCAATTTGCACATTCAGCGGCACTACTGTTTTTTTCTCCTTTTTAAAATTCAAAAACAATAGCGGATGCCGGGCATTAGTGAGCTTAAGCTTTGCTTCATTTACAACTTCGGGCATTTCGCCTTCGATATCAATAGCAAAAAGAGCTTTGGCCCTCACAAAATCAAGTTTGGTTAACAGGTTATGGTAGGATAACAAAAGCGGCACATAAGGCCTTAAATCGTCAGTTAAAGCAGTTAATATTTTTACGATCTCGCGTTTTCGCTCAAATTCAAGGTCGCGGATCTTGTTATTTAAGGTAAAGACCTCTTCGGGCTCCATGTAAACCGTTTGGCCTGATGCCGACTCGTCGTGGATAAAGCCCTTTAGTTTTCTCTTATTTTCGGCAAGCAATGGAATACACAGACGACCGTCACGAACGGTTAACGAACCATCCGCTGTCCAATTATTCCCTGTGGCATTTTTAAATATTTGGTCTATTTTTTTACGGGCCTCCTGCTCAGCCCTGGCAATACCCGAAGTAATATCCTGCAATTCGCGCGAAGCATTTGGCCTGATCTTCCCTTTTTGGTCAATAACCAGGTCAATTTTCTTTAGGATAGATTTTTCAATCGGCAGGTGTTCAAATAAAGCCTCCAGGTTTGGGTATTGCCCCTCGCGTTCATTAAAATAGGCAATTACGGCAAATACGGTGGTTAATGAAGCCTGTACCTGGTAAAACTCTTCTTCACTTAAAAATATGCCCTCTATCTTTGCTTTATTGGCGAGTGTTTTTATATCAAAAAAATGATGGATCGGCAGGGCGGCGTCATTCTCCAGTATATTTTTAAACTCATTGGCCTGGTACAGAAATTTACGGATTTGCTCATAATTATCCATTACCTGTATCCTGTCGACCATTTGACGGCCCATTTCGCTAAGGCAATGTATCTTTATTAATTCCTTGACTTCGGTAAAACCCAGCTTATCAACACTATTTTGGGGGTAAAGCATTACTTTTCTTTAGTTGTGGTTTAGTCAGTGAATCCGTTTTCTGTTTTAAATTAGCCAGCACCTGGTCGTACATGGCAGACAATTCCACCGGCTGTGTGGTATAATATTTAAGGCTTTTTCTAAATTGCACCGAATCCGTGTGGTAGGTCTTAAATAAAGACAGATATCTGTCTTTTCCGTATTTATACAGACTATCCGGATTTTGTGTTACCGAATACAAACTGCCATCGACGATGTGTACCTGAGTTAACAAAGTGATCATTTGATCATGATCAAGGATCCCGTCCGGAGTTTTATCACCTTTACAGGCGGATAAAAAAAAGGTTACTGAAAAAAACAGGGTGATATATTTATGCATTCTGTAATTTAGCGGCTTATAATTGAGCAAATTTAAGGATAAATGAGCATTGCAGATAATATTAAACGCTTAAAAAAGGAAACGCTGCCTATCAACGTAAAATTGTTGGCCGTATCAAAAACAAAACCTGCTGAAGACGTACAGGAGGCATACGATGCCGGCCAGCGTTTATTTGGTGAAAACATGGTACAGGAACTGGTGGAAAAACAGGAGAATTTGCCAAAAGATATTCAGTGGCACCTTATCGGCCATCTTCAAAGCAATAAAGTAAAATACATCGCTCCCTTTATCACTATGATACAATCTGTTGACAGCCTTAAACTTTTACAGGAAATAAATAAACATGCCGAAAAAAATAAAAGGGTTATTGACTGCCTTTTACAGATCTATATTGCAGATGAAGAAACTAAATTCGGGCTTGGGTTTGATGAAGCTATTGAATTGTTAAGATCGGAAGAATTTGCAGCTTTAAAGCATGTGCGCATCAGGGGGTTGATGGGAATTGCCACTAATACTGATAATGAAAAGCAAATAAAGGACGAATATTACGAGTTAAAGACGTTCTTTGACGGGATAAAACAAAGCTTTTTCAGGAAAGACGACACTTTTGATACCCTCTCAATGGGGATGTCATCCGATTATAAAGTAGCCATTGAGCAAGGCAGCACCATGGTACGGCTTGGCAGCACCATATTCGGTGAAAGGGTAATTAAGCACTGGAAAAATAATTGACACGATTTTTAGGATTGGAAAGATTTACAGGATGTCTGATTTGATTTTTGTCTGAATCAGAATTTACAGAATTAAAGAATTAGCAGAATTTATAAATCTAATCAGTCACTGGCAAAGCAGCCCAATGAACTAATGAACTAATGAACTAATGAGCATTAATTTACGAATCGCAAAAAAAGAAGATTGTCCGCGTTTACTTGAACTCGTTCATGAGCTTGCCCTTTATGAAAAAGCACCGGAAGAAGTTACCGTTACCCTTCAGGAATTTGAAGATGCCGGCTTTGGTGAAAAGCCTGTATGGAAAGCATTTGTAGTTGAAGAAGAAGGGATGATACTTGGCTTTGCCTTATATTATATCCGTTACTCCACATGGAAAGGCTGCCGCATGTACCTGGAAGACCTTATTGTTACCGAAGCTGCCCGGGGAAAGGGTGTCGGCAAATTGCTTTTTGACCAGCTCATTGCTGAGTCAAAAGAATTAGGGTTCAACGGAATGACCTGGCAGGTATTGGACTGGAATGAGCCAGCGCTAAACTTCTATAAAAAATATGAAGCAAACATTGAAGCTGGCTGGCTAAATGGATCTTTATCAAAAGAGCAGCTGTTGCAGGCTGGACTATGAAATTAAAATACCTTATATACTAAATAATGCTTGTTTTTAAATTCGGAGGAGCGTCGGTAAAAGATGCTGAAGGTATGATCAACCTCGTGAAGGTTGTAAAAAAGTTTGAGGGAAATCAATTGCTGATTGTTGTTTCGGCCATGGGTAAAACCACCAATGCGCTCGAAAAATTAACCAGGGCCTATATTAACGGTGATGACGATGTTCATGCTATTTTTGAAGAAATAAAGAAATATCATTTTGACGTTATAACTCAATTATTTGAGCCTTCAAACGCTGTTTTTGATGAGGTAGCCAATACTTTTGTAGAAATAGACTGGATTATTGAGGATGAGCCGCATGATAGTTATGATTTCACTTACGACCAGATAGTTTCTATCGGCGAGTTGGTTTCAACCCGGATTTTAAGTGCTTACTTAAATAAAGAAGGTATAAAAAGCCAATGGCTGGATGTGCGCGGGTATATTCACACAGATAATACCTACCGCGAAGGCATTGTGCAATGGGATAAAACCCGCGCTGCCATTAACCGCGATATTCCGGGCTTTTTACAAAAAGGGTTAGTGGTGACCCAGGGCTTTTTAGGCGGCACGTCCGAAAACTTCACTACTACACTCGGTCGCGAAGGTTCTGATTATACTGCGTCAATATTTGCGGCCTGCCTGGGTGCCGAATCAGTTACTACCTGGAAAGATGTTCCCGGAATATTAAATGCTGATCCAAAATATTTTAATGATACGGTTAAGTTTGATGAGTTGTCCTATTCCGAAGCCATTGAAATGACTTATTACGGCGCCAGTGTAATTCACCCTAAAACAATAAAACCACTCCAAAATGCCCATATCCCCCTTCTGGTGAAACCATTTACCGATCCCGGGGCGCCGGGAACTGTCATTAAGGATGAAGTAATTAACAAGTTTGTGAAACCTGTTATCATCTTAAAACAAAACCAGGTATTAATGTCGGTATCCGCAAAAGACTATTCTTTTATCTCCGAGAATCATCTGAGCACCATTTTTGGCCTGTTTGCACAAAACCAGGTTAAAGTGAATATGATGCAAACATCGGCGCTTAGTTTTACCGTTTGTTTTGATTTTTACGAAGAGCGCTTCAAAAAACTTTTGCTTGGCTTAGGCGCTGAGTTTAAAGTGAAATACAATGAAACCCTCACGTTAATAACCGTAAGGCACTATACCCCAGCCTCGCTGAACGAGTTAACCAAAGACAAGATCATATTGCTCCAACAGCAAAGCAGGAATACGGAACAGTTTGTAGTTAAGTAGATCATTGTTGAAAATGTAAAAAAATGTTAAACTGCCGGGTATTTCATCGTTTTTAAACAGCAATGGGCTATATTAGCCCATTACAGCCGGTTAATCCTATTATATGAAATTTTTTAAACTATTTTGTTCTGTTTTCTTGTTCGCTGCTATTTTTCACTCGTCGGCCTTTGCACAAAATGATGCGGCGGTGTTAAACCAAATCATGGTTAAAACAGACAAAATTTATCATAGCTTCCCCATTGAAAAAGTTTACCTCCATTTTGACAAGCCCTATTATGCAGTACGGGATACGATCTGGTTCAAGGCTTATTTAACAATTGACAACCATGAGCCCTCCCCGCTAAGTAAAGTTATTTATGTGGATATATTAGGCCCACGCGATTCACTGATCCAGGGATTAAAGTTGCAGGTAAAAAACAGCGTTGCCTGGGGCAGTATTCCGGTTTCGCAATATTCGTTTAAAAAAGGGAACTACCGGATTGTAGCCTTCACCAATTTTATGAATAACGCCGGCCCGGCGTATTTCTTCAGTAAAAACATCGTCATCGGCGATGCTATTAATAATGAAGTATCTACCCAGGTAGCATTAAAAAGCACCACTGTCAACAAGCTCCCAAAAATATCAGCCGGTATTTTTTTTAAAGATGACGAAGGAAAACCGTTCAGCGAGAAAAAAGTGAACTGGACTGTGCAAAAAGAAGATGAAACAATTATAAAAGGAAAAGGCATTACCGATAAAAACGGATTTATTGATATTAGCTTTATAAATCTAAAAAAATCGAATCTTGATTCCGCGATCATGGTTACAGATATTGATAACGGTTTCCATAAACAGCTCATTAGTTCCTTTCCTTTAAAATCAATTGCCCGGCCAAACGATATACAATTTTTCGCGGAAGGTGGCCAGCTGATCACTGGTGTGCGCACAAAAATAGCATTCAAAGCCTTAAAGCCAGATGGCCTTGGAATTGATGTAAAAGGTACCATCACCGATAACAATAACAATATCGTGGCCGAATTTTCGTCATCGCACCTGGGAATGGGTTATTTTCTGTTGACACCAGATGCGGGTAAAACCTATTCTGCAAAGGTAACCTATGCTGATGGCACAACAGCAAACCCCGATTTTCCAAAAGTACTGAGTGATGGGATAGATTTAAGCCTTGAAAATAGCGACCCTGATGTTTTGAAAATTAAACTGCAGTGCGATTCTGCATTCCTGAAAGATTACCAGGGTAAAACCTTCTTCATTTTGGCTAAATCCAGCGGTGTTATCTGCTATGCTGCCAAAACTTCGCTGCAAAACCAGGTTTATAATGCATCAGTATCTAAAAGTAAGTTCCCAACGGGCATCGTTCAGGTTACACTGTTTATGTACGATGGTGAACCTGTGAGCGAGCGCATCGCTTTTATCCAACACAATGATCAGTTGAACCTCGGAATCGCCGGCGACCAGCCCGTGTATACAACCAGGCAAAAAGTTAAATTGAACCTTACTGCCAAAGCCGGCGATCAGCCGGTTGCCGGAAACTTTTCGGTCTCTGTAATTGACGAATCAAAAGTACAGGTTGACGAAAATGCCGAAACAACGATATTAAGTAACCTGTTGTTGACCTCTGATATTACGGGTTATATCGAAAAACCCAATTATTATTTCAATCATCCAAACGAAAAGACCAGCCAGGACCTTGATGTCCTTTTACAGACACAGGGATACAGACGTTTTTCGTACAGTGGGATCTTAAATAACAAATACCCTGTTTTAAATTTCTGGGCCGAACGTGGTATTGAAATAACCGGCACTTTAAGAACCTCAAATGGTATCCCGACTAATGGAGGTAATTTAAGTTTGTCTATCCCCGATAAAAGCTTTTCTACACATACGGTTACAAATGCCGACGGTCGTTTCAAATTTTCCGACCTCGTATTTTTAGATTCGGCAAAAGTTAAGATTAGCGCCCGTGACAACGTACATGCCAGCGATCTGGTGATTACCATCGACAATGAACCCTCGCAAAATATCTCTGCAAATTTTAACACCCCTGATGAGATCATGAATATTGACAGTACGCTTGCTCCCTACATAAAAAACAGCAAGCTTCAACTAAGCAATACACATGTACTTAAGGAAGTGGTAATTAAGGATACAAAAATAGTAAAAACGGTTAGCCACAGAGACTACGGCAGTTTGGCAAGTTTGAGTCAGGAAGCGGACCACACGATCAGGCCGGACCAGTTGCAGGGTTGTCCCAATCTTTTGGAATGTGTAAAAACGCTTGCAATGGGTATGACTTTTGACAATGAAAATTTTTATATAAGCCGGAATTTCACTGCGGGGAAAAGAACGCCTGTCGCCATTTTTTTAAGTGGCACCCCCGTGGATGTAAATACAATGAATTCGGTGAACCCGGCAGAGGTAGAATCTGTGGAGATATTTTTAAAAGATGAACTGGGGCTTATTAACAGCGCCTACGGCACTGACGGGGCGATTGAAATAAATTTAAAGAAAAAGCCTGTAGGGGAAAAACTAAGCTATCAGCAGTTGAAAGACTTGCTTCCACAAAAAAATGAAGTAACGTTTAACCCAAAAGGCTATGCACCTATCAGGACATTTTATATACCAAGGTATTACGGCCCAAGAAGCACCCAGCCAACCCAAAACGACACCCGCAGCACTATTTACTGGAACCCCAATGTAACAACCGATAAAACCGGCGCTGCCTCAGTTGAATATTTTAATTCGGATGGCCACGGTACCTACCGTGTTACCATTGAAGGTATTGATGGTACCGGCAATATCGGGCGGCAGGTTTATGAGTATGTGGTGAAGTAATTTTGTTGTAATGTTGTAATGTTGAAACGTTGCAATGTTGGATTGCATTAATATTCAAATTATAATTCTTTTGACTTTGCATTCGTTTAAACCGCAATAACATTTCAACTTTACAACATTTAAACGTTTCAACAGAAAAAAATGAACAAACTCACCCCATTCCACGTTGCTGTTCCGGTTTATGACCTCGAAGCATCCAGAAAGTTCTACAGGGAAGTTTTGGGCTGTAGCGAAGGCAGGAGCTCCGATATCTGGACCGACTTTAACCTTTACGGCCACCAATTCGTAATCCATTTAAAACCCCGGCCTGCCGAAGAAATTAAACAACACCATAATCCGGTTGACGGTCACGATGTACCTGTGCCACATTATGGTGTAGTTTTAGAATGGGATGAATGGCATAAATTGGAACAAAGGTTACGTGAACATGGTGTGAAATTTGTAATTGAACCTTATATCCGTTTTAAGGGCCTGCCGGGTGAACAAGCCACAATGTTTTTCGTTGACCCTTCTGGCAATGCCCTCGAATTTAAATCGTTTAAAGATTTCGGGCAGTTGTTTGCGGTTTGATCAATCCTGTCAAACTTATTTTTCATCATGGGAATGGTAAATTTTAAAGATTCTTCCCTTGATTAATATGGGCCATCCTAAAATCCCATAAATCAAGGTTCAGACAAGATCTATCCCCGCATAAAAGGGTTAAAATTCCTTGTCCCAATTTCCATGCCTGCGGCCCGACAAACGGTTTTTTCGCCGAATTTAAAGTTGATCTTATCCATGGCCTGGTAAAGTTTTATCCGTTCTTCATTGTCTTCAAAAAGGTTGATCTGGTAGCCACCGCTGCAAAGGTTGCTGAGCCTCACTCCTATTAACCTGATTGGCCTGTGCTGGTTCCAGGCTTCTTTGAGTAGATTTTTTATGCCGGGGATCAGGATATGTTCAGCTGCGGTGAGGGCTATTTTTTGCTGCTGGGTATGGGTCTCGAAATTAGCATAGCGTACTTTTATGGCCAGGCAGGAGGCTACCATGTTCTCCCTCCGGAGTTTACCGGCGAGCTCTTCCGTCATGGATACCAGGATGGTTTCGATCTTTTGCTGATCGGCTATATTACTGCCGAAAGTATGCTCGGTAGAGATGGATATCCTTTCTGAATGCGGTACGATCACACTTTCATCAATTCCATTTGCTTTATCCCAGATGTATTTGCCCGCCCTGCCGAAAATGGTTTCTAAAAACTTCAGGTTCGATTTTTGGAGGTCCCCAATTTTTTCGATGCCATACTGGTAAAGTTTTGCACTTGTGCTTTCACCCAAACCGGGTATTTTACTGATATTCAGCGGTGCAAGAAATGGCTTTTCCATGCCATGGGGTATATAAAGCTGTCCGTTGGGCTTGGCCTGGCAGGTAGCCATTTTTGATACGGTTTTGCAGGATGACATGCCAAAGGAAATTGGCAGCTCCGTTTCCCTGATGATGCGCTGTCTTAGTTCGGTGGCATGCTGGTAGCAGTTATGAAAGCGGTCCATGCCGGTATAGTCAATATAAAACTCATCAACCGATGTTTTCTGGTAAAGGGGTACAGATTGCCTGATGATCTCTGTAACCTCACGTGAGGCTTCTGAATACCTGCCATGGGCGCCCCTCACAATGATGGCATGCGGGCAAAGCTTCATGGCCTGCCGCATGGGCATAGCCGAGTGGATGCCAAATTTGCGCGCCTCATAACTACAGGAGGCAACAACCCCTCTATCGGCCGAGCCGCCGATAAGGACCGGTTTACCGATAAGCGAAGGATCGAACTTCCGCTCCACCGAAACAAAGAAAGAATCGAGGTCGATATGCATGATTATCCGTTTGGCGCTCATTGTACAAATGTAAAAAAAGATTTGCTTTTTGCTAATTTTTTTAGCAATATTGTTTTCTCAAAACAAAAGGCAATGACAGGTTATCAGGATTATCTAATAGTGCTTTCTCCGCCGGGAAACATCGTAAACAGGGTAAAACAATTAAAGGATTTTAGTTACCATAAGATTGGTGAATTTGAAAGTCGCTATTCAAAAGCACATATAACGATTCAGCCCTGGCCCCGCAAAAAGCCGGTATGGATTGAGCCGCTTATCCCCAAACTGGTAAGGGATCTGCAATCGCTGCCGCCTGTTGTTTTGGATATAAATGGTTTCGGTTTTTTTGATCAGCAGGTTTATCAAACTATCTATGCCAAACTGAATTCAACACCGGCAACAAAGGTTTGGTTTAAGCTGCTGCGGAAATTTTTTAACACGCCGGCGTTCGAACCACATATTACTATTGCCCGCAACTTACCCAACGAGGATTTTAAAAAACTGTGGCCATTTTTTAAGGGACTTAAATGGAATGAGCCTTTCAAGGTAGAACAGCTAACCATATTAAAACGGGAAATGATCGGGCACGATAAAACCTACAAAGTTTTAAGGGAGATCCCGTTTAACCAAAAACTCGATTTTAATGAATTTACCTATTCGAAATTAAAAGCGCCATCGTCAACATTAAACAAGGTTAATTTACAGCAGATCAGCCTTTTTTAATCGGGTATTATGACAGCCTACGCTGATTATTTAATGGTGATAACCCCGCCCGATAACATAGTTAAGGAGGTTTTACGGTATAAGCGGGCTTCGGTTAGTGCCATCGGGCATTTTGAGGGTATGCACATTAGCCCGAAACTCGTGATCAGCCGCCAGGTAAGGTGCAATCCCCTGCTGGCACAGCCTGTTATTTCAAAAATGGCCGATAGACTAAGTACCCACCCTCCTGCCTGCTTGCAAATAAATGGCTTCGGGTTTATTAATAATAGTCCGACTACAAAAACCATTTATGCGCGAATTGAAAATGATGAAGCCACCGACAGCTGGTTTAAACTACTATCAACCCACCTGGGCATAAGACTGTATAATTTTGTGCCCGCGTTGCTTATTGCCGCCAATATCCCTAACACATCTTTTGACAAATTATGGCCGCATTTTGAAAAAAGGCAATGGCGGGAAAGCTTTACAGCCAGCAGTTTAACCATTTTGCACAGGGATACTTATGCTGAATATAGGGAATGGCGCCAATACAGGGAGCTTTTCCTTGCAAACCGGGTTCAAGAAATATTTTAATATTTTTACAATAAAATTACTGAGCTAACCCACTGAAAAACAACCTTACAACCTTACAACCTTACAACATTGCAACATGGCGGAGCGATTTTTAACAATTTATTAACCCAAAAACAATCCTTTTTCTATCTTTGCGCCGGGGTAAGTCTTTTACGGCCAGCTCCTCTTGAACTCCCCCAGGGTGGGAACACAGCAAGGGTAGAGAGTTGAGCGGCGCGATAAAAGTAGCTTACCCTTTTTTATTTTTTCTATTTTTGGAAATGAGAAAACCTCAGTCTCCTTTTTCTCTAAATAGTGTACGTAAAGCAATAGCTTTATTATTATTGTATTGTGCTATTAGTTTTGATGCTAAATCTCAAAATATCATATCCAATACATTTATTAAAAACTACTGTCAATTCAAATTAGATACCACAATAAAAGTTGTCGTTTTATATAATAACAACTTTTATTGTCTTAAATCAAATAATCAGGTATTTCTATTTAATCCTGAAAAAAATGAAATTAACACTTTCTATAAAGACAACTCAAAAAACATCGGCTTAGAAAACCTTTATTTGGTTGATGATACACTTGTTGGTGAAAGTAGATACAAAACATTTTATTTCGATATTAAAGACCAAAAATGGCTTCCGCATAGAAGATGGCATAATGATTTTCGTGGTTACCCAATTTATGAAGACAATAGATACCTTGTTTCCTCAACTTGCAGTGGTGAATGGGGCGGTACAATTTACTTTAATGATAAAAAAACAAAGGAAGTTTATGAAGCCCAGTGTACCTGCGCCGTGAATGTTATATACCAAAAACATAAATATAATGTTACAGCTTCGTTATCCCATATGAGCGGATTTACAAATATTTTTAACATTGAAAACCCTTTGAAATTAAAGCTACATGATAATAATATAGAACCGAGAGGTTATTTAAAGGGCCAAAAACTTATTTATATTGGAGATAATGAAAGCAAATCAAAAAAAGGCACCGATCAATTAGTAGATTCAATCGGAACGGAAACCTTATTAAGTTTCGAATACAAATCAAAAATATATTATATTGTTGGGAACAACAAAGGCGCCAGCCTTGATTCAATTCAAAATAGAAAATTGGTTACTATTGAAAATTTAACTGATTTGAATATTTATTGCGATTATCCCCTAAATCGGCGCTGTTCAGGAAAAGAAATTTATACTTTTAAAAACGATCAGAAAACCGGGTTTATTTCAGTTAGCGACAGTTTACTTACTATTTATTCATTCGATTGGAAACACCAATAATGCTCGATATACTCATCATAGGCGGCGGCCCAATAGGCATAGCTTGCGGGCTTGCAGCGCAAAAAGCAGGTTTAAGCTTTCTGATTGTTGAAAAAGGCTGCCTGGTTAATTCCTTGTATAATTATCCTTCCACCATGACCTTTTTTTCCACTTCCGAAAAGTTGGAAATTGGCGGGATCCCTTTTGTTACCATCAGCAATAAACCAAACCGGGCCGAGGCGCTTGAATATTACCGCCGTGTTGCAACATCAAACCACTTGCCAATTAATTTATTTGAGGAAGTTACGGGCGTAACAAAAAGCGGTGATGTCTTTACAATTACTACAAGTAGAGCTACGTACCAGGCAAAAAAAGTGATATTATCAACCGGGTTTTATGACATAGCCGTAAAACTGGATATTCCCGGTGAGGACCTGCCGAAAGTGAAACACTACTATAAAGACCCGCATTATTATGCCATGCAAAAAGTTGTGGTTGTAGGTTCAAGCAATTCGGCCATTGATGTGGCATTAGAAACCTATCGTAAAGGCGCTGAAGTAACCCTGGTGATCCGGGGTGAGGAGGTGAGCCACAGGGTAAAATATTGGGTTAGACCGGATATCCTAAACCGTATAAAAGAAGGCAGCATCAAGGCTTACTTTAATTCCCACTTAAAAGCAATACGCGAGTTTGATGTAGATATTGAAACTCCTGAAGGCCTTTTGAGTATTCCAAACGATTTTGTAATGGCTATGACAGGCTATCGCCCTAATTTTGAGTTTCTTAAAAGGTTGGGCATTACTTTAACCGAGGATAAGTTTATCCCGCATTACAATCCCGAAACAATGGAAACCAATATGCAGGGCTTATATCTTGCAGGCGTAGTTTGCGGCGGTATGGATACACATCTATGGTTCATTGAAAATTCAAGGATCCATGCGGATATGATTGTGAGCGATATTGTTTCTAAGCGGTTGTAAAGGTTGAAAAGGTAAGGGATTAGCTTCGGTTATATGACAATTATAACCCTTAGAACTTTTATAACCATTACAACCTTTACAACACTTTTAACATTCCATCAACAAAACAATTTATTTTTTTCTTGCATAAGTAAAAATTAATGCAATAATTTGCACAAAAATTAAAAAACAATAATAATACCGCTAAAATGAACCAGCAAAGCTTACATAAGCCAACAACCAGAGCCATTTTTGCTCCGCTTGCTGCTGCATGGGTTTTAACTGTTGCTTTATTTTCTCCGTCACGACGAAGGCCTTATATGCCCAGGGTTTGATCCGCTCTCCTTTCTGCAACCCTGACAAACGTAAAGACAATTTAATCCAGTCTTTATCCAACAAAAGATCAAAGATTATTTAACGCCGTAAAAGGCAAGTAATTTAACGGTAATTTTTCTATTTCAATGACCATACAAGATTTTGATATACAGGTTGCATCGGCACAGCACGTTGACTATGCGCCTATTATATGTAAAGAAATGGCTGAATCGGCCAAAGCACGCGGTACAGGTATTGCACAGCGTTCCCCTGAATACGTGGCTAACAAAATGCTTGAAGGAAAGGCCGTTATCGCCTTTCATAAAGACGGGACTTGGGCTGGTTTTTGCTACATAGAAACCTGGAGCCATGGCGATTTTGTGGCAAATTCAGGTTTGATAGTTAGCCCGCAGTTTCGGAAAGAAGGCCTGGCTAAAGCTATTAAAGAGAATATTTTTAAACTATCCCGAAAAAAATACCCTGATGCCAAGATCTTTGGTTTAACAACCGGTTTGGCCGTTATGAAGATAAATTCGGACCTGGGCTATGTGCCGGTAACCTACTCTGAACTTACGCAGGATGAAAATTTTTGGGCAGGCTGTAAAAGCTGTGTCAACTATGATATCCTGATGAGCAAGGGGCGTAAGAATTGCATGTGTACAGCTATGTTGTTTGATCCTGCCGAAAAGCAAAAGGAATCGGAAGATAAGATGAAAAAGATCACGCATAAAGCAACATTGCTTGAGCGCATTGAGAGTGCAATCAAAAGGCGTATAGATAAATTTACCTACAGCACAACATAGAGACACAATACTTTGCGTCTCCGCATAAAAAGAAGCACAACGTAGAGACGCAATACTTTGCGTCTCTGGATAATTCAGGTATCAAAGAGATAAAAATGAGATACAAAGTATTGTGTCTCTACAGAAGCAAATAAAAGAAATGAAAAAGAAAGTAGTTTTAGCATATAGCGGAGGATTAGATACATCATTTTGCTGTATATATCTGACACAGGATTTAGGTTACGAAGTACATTCAGTAATAGTAAACACCGGCGGTTTTAGCGAAGAAGAACTAAAAGGCGTTGAAGAACGCGCCTACAAAATGGGAGTCACCTCGCACCATGTGGTTGATGAAACCGAAAACTTTTACAATACCTGTGTGCGCTTCCTCATTTATGGCAACGTATTAAAAAATAATACCTATCCCCTTTCGGTAAGTGCCGAGCGGGTTAGCCAGGCAACTGCTATTGCCAACTATGCCAAAGAGATCGGGGCTGAATTTGTTGCACATGGCAGCACCGGCGCCGGAAACGACCAGGTGCGCTTTGACATGATCTTTAATATCCTTGTACCTGATGTACAGATCATTACTCCAATCCGCGATCTTAAACTTAGCCGCGAGGCGGAGATCCAGTACCTGAAAGACCATGGCGTGGAAATGAACTTTGAAAAAGCAAAGTACTCTATTAATAAGGGAATCTGGGGGACTTCTGTAGGCGGCAGGGAGACCCTGACTTCAAACTTAGGTTTACCCGAAGAGGCATGGCCAACACAAGTGAGCAAGTCTGGCGTGCAAGACATTGAATTAACTTTCGAAAAAGGCGAATTGATTGGTATTGATGGTAAAATATTCGATCATCCAACCAAAGCAATACAAGCGCTACAAGCCATTTCCCAGCCGTATGGCATTGGCAGGGACATACATGTGGGCGATACAATTATCGGCATAAAAGGCCGTGTAGGCTTTGAAGCAGCTGCTCCAATGATTATTATCAAGGCACATCACACTTTAGAAAAACACGTACTTACCAAATGGCAATTGTCATGGAAAGAGCAGCTTTCAACCTTCTATGGTAACTGGCTGCACGAAGGACAATTCCACGATCCAGTAATGCGAAACATAGAAGCATTTTTAACTGATACGCAGAAGAATGTGAGTGGGAAAGTATTTGTGCAACTGCACCCTTACCGTTTCCAGGTGGTAGGGATAGAATCATCACATGATCTGATGTCGAATAAATTTGGCACATACGGCGAGATGAATAACTCCTGGAGCGGCGAAGATGTAAAAGGTTTCTCGAAGATATTTGGTAATCAGGTGATGATCTACCATAAGGTTAATAGCCCCCCAACCCCCTGAAGGGGGAGTTTTTGACTGTTTTAATTAAACGACAAAAGATGAATACAAATGATACAACACAAGCTGATAAAACGCCCCCTTCAGGGGGCGGGAGGGCTATACGCATTGGCATTATAGGTGGGGCTGGTTATACAGGCGGTGAAATGCTGCGGATCTTACTAAACCATCCTGACGTTGAAATCGCTTTTGTACATAGCACGAGCAGTGCAGGCAAGCATGTTTATGAGGTACATACCGATTTATTTGGTGATACCGACCTTAAATTTGCCGCGGAATTAGCTTATAATATTGATGTGCTGTTCCTTTGTGTGGGCCATGGCGATGCAAAGAAATTTTTAGACGCCAACCCTATCCCTGATAATATAAGGGTAATTGATTTAAGCCAGGATTTCCGATTAACTCAATGCGCAATTCATAAAACAAAAAGTTTTGTTTACGGTTTGCCCGAGTTAAACCGGGAGGCTATAAAACAGGCACATAACATTGCAAATCCGGGTTGTTTCGCAACGTGTTTACAATTAGGCCTTTTGCCATTAGCAGCAAAAAATGCGCTGAATAGCGAAGTACATATCACAGCTACAACAGGTTCAACCGGTGCAGGCCAGAGTTTATCAGCCACTACTCATTTCAGCTGGCGCAATGATAACCTTTCTGTCTATAAAGCTTTTGAGCATCAGCATCTGAATGAGATTGTTCAATCAATTAATCAATTGCAACCGAATTTCGCTCCCCCTTCAGGGGGTCGGGGGGCGATTAACTTTATCCCATACCGGGGCGATTTTACGCGTGGAATAATCGCATCTCTGTACACAGATTGCGCACTTACCGAAGCGGAGGGATTGAAGCTTTATCAGCATTATTATGCTGAACATCCTTTTACACATGTAACGCATCACGATATCGATTTAAAACAAGTAGTGAATACTAATAAGTGCTTTGTGCAGGTAAAAAAGCATGGCAATAAATTGCTTATTATCAGCATCATTGATAATTTACTAAAAGGCGCTTCAGGTCAGGCGGTACAAAATATGAATTTGATGTTTGGTCTTGATGAAAAGGCGGGACTAAGGCTAAAGGCAACAGCGTTTTAGCCCCCTAACCCCTGAAGGGGAATGTTTATTCACTAATTATTAACTTTTAAAGCCCCTTTAGGGGTTTGGGGCAAATGAAACTATTCGACGTATATCCAATCAATCCTATAAATATCGTAAAAGGCCTTGGCAGTCTTGTTTATGATGACAAAGGACAAGAATACCTTGACCTTTATGGCGGGCATGCCGTAATATCCATTGGTCACACCAATCCGCATTATGTAAAACGACTGGAAGATCAGTTGCACCAAATTGGGTTTTATTCAAACTCTGTGGAGATCCCTATCCAGAAGCAACTGGCCGAAAAACTTGGTCATGTTTCCGGTAAAGAAGATTATCAGTTATTCCTTTGCAATTCTGGCGCCGAGGCCAATGAGAATGCGTTGAAACTGGCATCGTTTTACAACGGCAAAAAGAAAGTTATCGCATTCAGCGGATCTTTTCATGGGCGTACTTCATTGGCTGTAGCTGTTACCGATAATCCTAAAATCGTTGCTCCGGTTAACGAAACAGATAATGTGATCTTTTTGCCATGGTGCGATGAGGCAGCATTGGAACAGGCTTTCGCCGAAAACGAAATATCATCAGTAATTATTGAAGGGATACAGGGTGTTGGCGGTATCCAGGTAGCAGCAGAAAGCTTTTTGCAAAAAATAAGGTCACTGTGCGATACTAATAACGCCGTTTTTATAGCAGATTCGGTACAGTGCGGGTACGGACGGACAGGCAAATTCTTTTCGCATGATTTTGCTGGCATTAATGCCGATATCTACAGCATGGCTAAAGGGATGGGTAATGGTTTCCCGGTTGGGGGTATCATTATATCACCGAAAATAATGCCCGCTTATGGTATGCTTGGTACTACCTTTGGAGGTAACCACTTAGCCTGCGCTGCTGGTTTGGCTGTTTTAGAAGTGATGGAACGGGAAAACCTGATGCAAAATGCAGCTGAAGTTGGCGGATACCTGATCGCTGAACTTAAAAAGTTTAACCAAGTAAAAGAAGTCCGCGGTCGTGGCTTGATGATTGGCATAGAATTGCCTGTAGAATTAGCCCATGTGCGGAAAGAATTGCTGTTTAAGCATCATATATTTACCGGTGAGGCAAAGCCAAATGTAATCAGGCTTTTACCGGCACTTAATTTAACAAAAGCGCATGCCGACCGGTTTTTAGAAATATTTTCGGCAATTTTAAATCAACAAACAGTCCCTCAAATTTAGAAAAGGATATATAAAGGCTATGAAACTATTTTCCTCTGTAAATGATGTAAGCGATGTTAATAGCATCGTTGCCGAGGCCTTGCAGCTAAAGCAAAACCCTTATGCATTTCAGCATTTAGGGAAAAACAAGACGCTTGCCCTTGTTTTCCTTAACCCGAGCCTGCGTACCCGCATGAGCACCCAAAAGGCTGCCCTTAATCTGGGTATGAATGTAATGGTGCTGAACCTGGATAAAGAAGGATGGGCACTGGAACTACGGGATGGCGTGATCATGAACGGCACTACTGTAGAGCATATCCGCGAAGCCGCTGCCGTAATGGGACAATACGCCGATATCATTGGGGTTCGCTCATTTCCAGGCCTGAAAGACCGTGACGAAGATTATAGCGAAATGATCTTTAATAAGTTTGTACAATTTTGCGGTGTTCCGGTGGTGAGCCTTGAATCGGCAACACGCCACCCGCTACAAAGTCTGGCTGACCTCGTTACGATCGAAGAATTAAAAACACGCAAAAGGCCCAAAGTTGTATTAACCTGGGCGCCCCATGTAAAACCATTGCCACAGGCTGTACCAAATTCATTTGCCGAATGGATGTGCAAGGCAGATGTAGATTTCACCATAGCTCACCCTAAAGGGTATGAACTTTGTACCGATTTTACAAAAGGTGCAACCATCACCCATAGCCAGGACGAAGCTTTGGCTGATGCAGATTTCATTTACGTGAAGAACTGGTCGGCTTATGAACCTTACGGTAAGATATTTCCACCTGAAGAAAATTGGATGCTTACCAATGATCGATTAAAGATCACCAATAACGCAAAAGTAATGCACTGCCTGCCGGTTAGGCGCGACCTGGAGTTATCTGCTGAAATTCTGGACGGGGAACACTCTATAGTTGTTCACGAAGCTGCAAACCGTGTTTGGGCCGCGCAGGCGGTTTTGAAAAGAATGCTGGAGGGGTTTTTGGTTGGTTAAGTTCATTCGGTGAGTTGTTGATTAGGTTTTCAGAGTTTTTAACTGTTCACTTAATCAACCTAATCAACTTTTAACTAATTTCACATCATGTACATCCCATCATTCAACAAATTAGATGATCAGCAGGAAGCAATCAGTTTTATGCAGCGCTATAGTTTTGCAACTATCGTATCGGTGAAGGATGGTGTACCTGTGGCCACCCACTTGCCATTTTTGGTTAAAAAATTTAATGATAAAATTGTTTTGCAGGCACATTTTGCCAAAGCTAACCCGCAATCAGCAGATATTATTGGCAACACGGCCATGGTGATATTTACCGAGCCGCATGCCTATATCTCCACAAAGAATTACGAAAAAGAGCAAAACGTACCTACCTGGAATTATTTAGCCGTTCATGCCTACGGCAAATGCACATTATTGGATGGGGAAGAAAATAAAGCAGCCTTGCTGAAAGACATGATCCAATATTACGAACAGGACTACTTAAAACAATGGGACAGCCTGCCGGATGATTATAAGCAAAAAATGATGAAAGGCATCGTCGCCTTCGAAATGGTGGTTGATGACCTGCAGGCCAAAGCTAAATTAAGCCAAAACCGAACTGAAAAAGAACAGGAAAATATAATCAATTCCCTTAGCCATGGCGAAAATAATAACGAAAAGGAAATTGCGGATTATATGAAATCCTTAAAAATGTAGAGACGCAATACTTTGCGTCTTAGAGCGTCTAAGAGAATGATCCAAAGACGCAAAGTATTGCGTCTCTACCTCGACTGTACCTCCGGCATCCTTGTTTCTGTATTAAAATATCTTACTATCAGCCTGTTATCGCTGTTTTTTGTAAAGTAATTCATTGCCCATCGTAATAGCACAACGCCTTTATTCGCAAAACCAACAAGCGACATAATGTGCACAACGCCCCATATCAGCCACGCAAAAAATCCCTGGAAATGAAGTTTCCCAAAGTCGGCAACGGCTTTATTACGGCCAATGGTGGCTAAGGATCCTTTATCAAAATATTTGAACGGTTCGGTGGATTCGTTTTTCATTAAATGCACCAGGTTTTTAGCCAGTAATTTACCCTGCTGTATGGCTACCGGCGCAACACCGGGATGCCCGTTTGGCAATTCATCGGAGATCATGGAGGCAACATCCCCTATCGCAAATACATTGTTGTAGCCTTTTACCCTGTTTATTTCATCAACCAGCAAACGGTTCCCTCTTGTAATGGTTTCCGCCGGCAAGCCGGCGGGCATTTCGCCTTTTACCCCGGCGGCCCAAATTACATTGCGGGTTTTTATGGTTTTGCCATTGTCAATCTTCAAATAATAACCATCATAGCTTTCGACATGGGCGCTATTATAAATTATTACATCATCTTTTACCAAAAACTCCTTTGCTTTTGCCGATGCCTGCGGCGACATAGCAGCAAGTAAACTGTCTTTACCCTCAACAAGGTAAACCCTCATATCGTATTTACTCAGCCCGTGGTAATCTTTCATTAATATTAAATGCCGCATTTCAGCTAAAGCACCGGACAGCTCAACCCCGGTTGGCCCTCCTCCTACCACAACAAAGGTCATAAGGGCAAATTTCTCTTTCATGTCGCTGGTCACCAGTGCGGTTTCCAGGTTTTGAAGTACCAGGCTCCGCAAGTTCAATGCCTCCGGGATATTTTTCATTGGCATGGCAAAGTGGGCTATCTGCTCATTCCCGAAAAAATTGGTGGCTGCGCCTGTGGCAATTACAAGGTAATCGTAATGAATGGTCCCGATATTGGTGGTTAAGGTATTGCTTTCGGGGTTTATTTTTTGCACCTCAGCCATATTAAAACTGAAGTTATTTTGTTTGATAAAAATCCTTCTGATGGGGAAACCAACAGAGTCGGCCTCCAGTGAACCCATCGCTACCTGGTAAAGCAGTGGCTGGAATGTGTGATAGTTGTGCTTATCGAGCAGCAGCACATCAACGGGTGCATTTTTTAATTTTTTTGCTAATTGCAGTCCGCCGAAGCCGCCCCCTATTATTACTACACGTGGCTTTGAACTTTGACTTTTATCCCGGGATGAAAGGGTAAACATATTATTTTGTAAGTTTCAATTATACATAAACTTTTATAAACGTAATGTAAAAGGTTGATTAAGTTGGGTCATGTTGTAATGGTTATAATAAGTTGTAACAAGTTGTAGTGGTTGTAATAGTTGTAATGAGTTGTAATGTTTGTAATGGTTTACAAACCACTCACCTAATCAACTCAATCAACCAATTCAACCAACACCGACCTTTTTTTACCAATTGTGTAAATAAAAAGGCTATTTTTTCTTAATTTTAGCCCCAAATAGTAGATAATGGAAGGATTTTAACTTCTATTTGGCAATGTAGAGGTTAATATGGACAGGATTGAGGCAGTTTCAGCTCATGTTGATAAAAATAAAGACGACAAAAGCTTGTTTATTGTAAAAATAGGCGGCAATGTTATTGATAATTCCGAAAACCTGCACCGTTTTTTGAAAGATTTCACGGCGCTGAAGGGACACAAGATCTTAGTCCATGGCGGCGGCAAGGTTGCGACCCAGCTTTCGGAAACGCTTGGTATTGAAGCTAAATTAGTAGATGGCCGACGGATCACTGACATAGAAACCCTCCGCGTTGTGACCATGGTATATGCCGGGCTTATCAATAAAAACATTGTGGCGCAATTGCAGCGTTTGGGCAACAACGCCATCGGGCTAACCGGTGCCGACGGCGATTTTATCCGTACAAAAAAACGCCCGGTGAAAACCATTGACTATGGCTATGTGGGTGATATTGATGATAATTCCATCAATCCCAGCAACATCAGCAGCTTAGTGGTAGCCGGGTTTACCCCTGTTTTTTGTGCACTGACCCACGATGGTGATGGACAATTGCTGAACACCAATGCCGACACCATTGCATCCGCATTAGCGGTTGCCCTTGCAAAATTATATGATACTACGCTGATTTATTGTTTTGAGAAAAAAGGCGTATTGAAAGATATTAACGACGAAAGCTCACTGGTACATGAAATAGATCCGCAGGGGTATGAAGAATTAAAAGCACAACAGATAATCCACAGCGGGATGCTTCCCAAAATGGATAATGCATTTTCTGCCATATCCTGCGGTGTTAAGGCGGTAATCATCGGCCATTCTGATGACCTGGGCAATTTGAAAAATAATAAACCATTTGGAACACGTTTAACTAAAAACCTATGAATTCACAACAGCATATTGCCATATTAGGCAGTGGTAATATTGGTTTGTCGCTTGCTAAGGGCCTGGTTAAAGCCGGGATCTGCAAACCTCAGCAAATTACACTTACGCGCAGAAATGTTTCTGCATTATCGGCTTTAGCCGAAGCGGGGTATTTAACAACGGATAATAACCTTAAAGCGGTACGGAAAGCAGATTTTATAGTACTCGCGGTATTGCCACAGCAACTAAATAAATTGCTGGAAGAAATAAAGCCATCGATAAAATCGGAAAAGCAACTGCTTATATCCGTAGTTTCGGGTGTAACCTGTGCAGATATCCGTAATCAACTGGATTTAAATGTACAGGTGATCCGGGCGATGCCTAATACTGCTATTGCTATCGGCCAGTCAATGACCTGTATTGCAACAGATAACGGTACCACAAAAAATATCAACTACGTAAAATCGCTATTTGAAACTGTTGGCGTTACCATACAGATCAATGAAGAATTAATGACTTCGGCAACAGCACTTTGTGCTTGCGGTATCGCCTTCTTTTTACGTTCAATCCGTGCGGCCTCGCAGGGTGGTACCGAAATAGGCTTCCATGCACACGACGCCCTTAAAATGGCAGCACAAACGGCCAAAGGCGCAGCCGACCTGTTACTACAGCTTGGTTCGCACCCCGAACAGGAAATTGATAAAGTTACTTCGCCCAGCGGTTGTACCATAGCCGGCCTGAACGAAATGGAGCATAATGGTTTTAGTTCAGCAATGATAAAAGGAATAAAACTTTCCGCTGAAAAAGCCGGGGATTTATATAAAAAGGTTGAATAGTGGTTGGAGATTAGCGATTAGAGATTAGTTTTTTAGACTTTTCCTACTAATCTCTAATCTCCGGTCTCTGATCTCTATAAAACAACATGTTAACAGTAGAAAAAATTGGCGGTACATCTATGTCCGCGTTAAGCGATGTCATAAAAAACATCATTCTTTTTGAGCGGAGCGGTAAAACTTTGTATAACCGCATTTTTGTAGTTTCGGCATTTTCGGGGGTTACCAACCTCTTGCTCGAAAATAAGAAAACAGGTGAACCGGGCGTTTACCATCGCCTGGCTAATTATAAAGATTTTCATAAACCGATAAACAGCCTGATTGTA
>Ga0316224_1000795_pt1 | contig 40099 bp, 39 predicted proteins | sample TBH18013metaG_FD_206254 | JGI IMG/M metagenome (GOLD analysis project Ga0316224, IMG submission 206254) | Freshwater microbial communities from Trout Bog Lake, Wisconsin, USA - TBH18013 | ecosystem: Environmental > Aquatic > Freshwater > Lake > Hypolimnion/Profundal zone | place: USA: Wisconsin... | reverse complement strand
GTCGGCGCCCGCCTCGACAACATCATGGGCAACAATATCTTCCAGCACATCCTGGCCCTGCCGCCGGGGTTCACCGAGCGCGCCACCATCGGCGCCCAGGTCGCCCGCATCAAGGATTTCGAATCCGTCCGCGAGTTCTTCACCGGCCCGCTGGCCACGGTCTTCATGGAATTGCCGTTCGCCCTGTTCTATTTCGCCGTCATCGCCATGCTGGGCGGCATCATCGCCCTGGTTCCCATGATTGCCACCGCCCTGTTCCTGATCGGGGGCTATCTGGTGATGCCGGTGGTGCGCTCCAATGTCAGCATCGCCTCGCGCGCCGGGGCGCGGCGCCAGGAATTCCTGGTGGAGACTCTCAGCAAGATGCGCGCCGTCAAACTGGCCTCGGCGGAACGGACCTGGGTCGGGCGCTATCGTGAAATGTCGGCCAGGGCGGCCTATGGCGGCTTCAAGAACGGCATGTTCGCTGCCGGCATCAGCACCATCTCCAACATCCTGATCATTGTCTCGGGCCTGGCGACCATTTCGCTCGGCGTGCTGGGCGTGATCAGCGGCGACATGACCATCGGCGGCCTGATCGCCGCCATGATGCTGGTGTGGCGGGTCCTGTCGCCGCTGCAGACCGGCTTCACCATGATCCAGCGGGTCGAGCAAGTGCGCGGCTCGATCCGCCAGATCGACGGCTTGATGTCGATCCGGCCCGAGCGCGACCCCCAGGCCATCGTCCCCCCCCTGAAGAACGTGAAGGGCAGGGTGGTCTTCTCCCGCGTGTCGCTGCGCTACAACAACGAATCCGATCCCGCCCTGGTCGGGGTGTCGTTCGAGGTGGAACCGGGCGAGGTCGTGGCGGTCACCGGACGCAACGGCTCGGGCAAATCCACCGTGATCAAGATGATTCTCGGCCTCTACGCGCCCCAGGCCGGCAATATCAAGATCGATGCCGCCGATATCCGCCAGATCGACCCCATTGAGTTGCGGCACATGATTTCCTACGTGCCCCAGGCCTGTAATCTGTTCTTTGGCTCCATCGCCCAGAATCTGCGGCTGGCCAATCCCACCGCCACCGACGCCGATATCCGCTGGGCCTGCGATCAATCCGATGTCTGGGACGAGATCGCGGCCTTGCCGCGTGGCCTCGATACCCGCATCGGCGAGGGCGCCGCCGACCATCTGCCCACCAGCTTCATCCAGAAGCTGTCGCTGGCGCGGGGCTATCTCAAGCGCAGCCCGATCATGCTGTTCGACGAACCGGTCAACGGCCTTGATTTCGAGGGCGACCGCACCTTCATGCGGGCGATTGAAACCTTCCGCGGCCAGTCCACCATTTTCATGGTGACCCACCGTCCCAGCCATCTGCGCATCGCCGACCGGATTCTCGTGTTCGACGCCGGTTACCTGCGCCTCGCCGGCCCCGCCGAAGAGGTGAGGGCGCGCATACCCCCGGATCTGATATGAGCACCAGCCAAAGCCTCGTCAATGTCCCCAATCCCGGCAACCTGCCAGAGCCTGCGGCTGCCGCCAAACCGCAGATCAAGATGTCCAGCCGACAGTCGCGCCATCTGGCCCAGGCCGTGGTGCTGGAGGAAAGCGGCACATCCGGGTTGGTCCGCTTCACCATGATGGTGGCCAGCGCCACCACCGCCGCCTTCGTGGTCTGGGCGGGGCTCACCAACGTCCCCGAAATCGCCGCCGCCGAAGGCAACGTCATTCCCAGCGGCCAGATTCAGACCATCCAGCATCTGGAGGGGGGAATCGTCCAGGACGTGGTCGTCAAGGAGGCCGAGATCGTCGAGGCCGGACAGGTCATCATCCGCCTCAATCCGGCCCAGGCCATTTCCGACCTTGAACAGACCCGGGCGCGCGAGGCTACCTTGTTGATCAAGGCCGAGCGTCTGCGCGCCTTCGCCGAGGAACGCCAGCCCGATTTCTCCAGCATGCCGCAGGGCTATGACCGCCTGATCGCCGACAATCTGGCGATCTTTACCAGTCAGACCCAGGCGCGCGATACCGCCCGGTCGGTGATCACCTCGCAGATCGATCAGAAGCGCTCGGACCTCGTGCTGCTGGAAAGTCAGGAGAAGTCGCTGCGCGAACAGATGGGACCGCTGCAGGAAGAAATGACCATGCGCCAGGAATTGGTCGCCAAGGGCTTGGTCTCCCGCGTGGTTTTTCTCGATACCAAGCGCGAATTGTCGCGTATCGAGGGCGAAGTCGCCCGTCTGGTCGGTCAGGAGGTCACCGCCCGCAATGCCCTGACGGAAGTGGAAAATCGCCTGATCGACAGCCGTTCCGCCCTGCAGAAGCAGACCATGGACGATCTCAGCGTCACCATCAATGAGCTGGCCCAGGTTCAGGAAAGCATCGGACGGCTGGAGGACCGGGTGAAACGGCTCGAGGTCGTCTCGCCGGTGCGCGGTATCGTCAAGGGGCTGGCCGCCAAGAACCAGGGCGCCGTCATTCTTCCGGGCGGCCAGGTGTGCGACGTGATCCCCATCGACCTCGACATGAAGGTCGACGCCAAGATCGCCACCAAGGATATCGGCCATCTCAAGGTGGGACAGCCGGTCAAGGTCAAGGTCACCACCTATGATTTCGCCCGTTACGGCGCGGTCCACGGCACCTTGACCAAGCTGTCGGCATCCAGTTTCACCGATGAGAAGGGGGTTCCCTTTTTCAAGGGCATCATCGAGTTGGAGCATAATTATGTGGGCACCACCCCTGGACGCTTCATGATCCATCCCGGCATGACGGTGACGGCCGAAATCATCACCGGCGACAAGACCCTGCTGCAATACATGCTCAAGCCGATCTTCACCCAGGTGCAGCAGTCCTTCCATGAGCGGTGATCGGGCCATGAGCGGTGATCGGGCCATGAGCGGTGATCGGGGGGAGGGGAGGCATAGGGAATGGCCCGGGGATGCGTCGCCGTCGACGCATCCCAATCCGTATTTCACAGTCATATTTCGTTTGATTTAACGTCGAAATTCGTTCTAAACTAAAGCTTAGACCTCCAAGCTGAGATGCGTATCATTAAACCTCCGGTGGATTTTCAGGGATGGAGTCCACGCGTTCCACCGGGGATGACGGGGTTCAATCGGGGGATACAGATCATGGCCAATGGCAGATCCACGCCTCATTTCATCCATGCTTCCACGCATTTTCCCGCCCAAAGAAATCGCGGAGCCGCGGCTTCACTTCACACCGTGATCGCTGAGGCCATCCTGGCGGCACGGAGCCAGGGGTTGGATGAATGCCGGCAATATCATTGCGCCGTCCGCGCCGTCACCAAGCTGGCCCCTGACTTCCCGCTGCCAATGGCGGCCAGACTGATCAATGCGTTTCTCGAGGAACAGGAAGGCTGAAAACCGCTTGTTCGGAGTGAGGCGATCATGACAGACCACCAGTCAAGAATTCGACTCCCGGCCCGCCGCCTATGGGAATCCGCCGGTCAACCGGAGGGCCGGGACCTGGAGTTCTGGTGCGTGGCGGAACGATGGGTGGTCCAGGAAACCACTTGCCAGGAACGGCTTGGCGGGCATGCCATCGCATTCACGCCGTCTGCACAGGCGCCCGGGCATGCCTTTCCCGGAGCGGGGGCGTTTTGTTGAGCGGATACGTCAATGTCCTGGTGGTCGAGGACAATCCCGGTGACGCCAGACTGATCCAGGCGGCACTGGTCGAATCCCAGCATCCCATCTTCCGGGTTTCCTTTGCCACGACCCTGGCCGGGGCGGAGAACCATCTTCGCGACAACGGCACCGCCACCAATGTCATCCTGCTTGATCTTTCCCTTCCCGACGTCACCGGCGAGGCGACGGTCGTGCGCATGCGCGAGGCGGCCCCCGATCTTCCCATCGTCATCATGTCCGGCCTGGACGATGACCTGTTCGCGGAACGGGCGGTGGCCTTGGGCGCCCAGGATTATCTGGTCAAGGGAGCCTTCACCGGACCGATGCTATGGCGGGCCATCACCTACGCCGTCACCCGCATGCAACTTTCCATCGAACGTGAATCCCTGGTCAATGAGCTGCGCGCCACCATCGAGATCAAGAACAAGATGATGGGGATTCTGGCCCATGATCTCCGGAATCCCATCGGCGCCATCAGCGGCTATGCTGAATTCCTGGAAATGACCGAGGCCAAAACCCTGTCCCAACGGATGGTGAACTCTCTCCAAGTCATCCGCGAATCTGCGACCTTCATGAACAACCTGATGGAGGAGGTCCTGAGTCTGGCGGTGGCGGATGCTGGAGAAATCGTCGTCAACCGCCAGAGGATCAATCTCGGAACCTTGGCGCGCCAAGCCGCGGCCATCACCGCCATGGCCGCCGAGAAAAAGCAGATTCGCCTCAAGGTCGAGGCCGAGACGGTATGGATTGAAGGCGATGGCGTGAAGCTGGAGCAGGTATTGAACAACCTGATCGTCAACGCGATCAAGTTTTCCAAGCCCGGTGACGTCATCACGGTGTCGGTTCCTGCCAGCGACGCGAGAGGCAAGGTCCTTTGCGTTTCGGACCAGGGCACCGGCATTTCCCCCGATGTCATGGCCAACCTGTTCCAGCCGTTCGTCAAAGGCAAAGCGGGAACCGCCGGCGAGCAATCGAATGGGCTTGGTCTTTATATCTGTTCGCGGATCGTCGCGGCCCATGGCGGGACGATCGAGGTCGACAGCAAGGAGGGCGGCGGGGCAAGCTTCACGATCATCTTACCCGCCGGATGAGGCGTGGCCGAATGTCGCATAATGTATATTATGGCGACAACGCCATATACTGATTTTCTGCCGGTTCGGCGAGACCTCCGCCAATCCGGTGCTCTGCCATGAGACGGCGATTACACCATGTTTTCAGCATGATACAGATAAGCCATGATGGATGATGGAAAGAGCGAGCATGCTGTGTCTGGGAATTTCTATTTCAAGAGTCCGGCATACAAGTCGGCGAATTCGAACCGATAGGCCGCATCCGGCGCATCCATGACCGATCCGATCATCTGTCCCGAGATGTAGTCGAACCCCGCCCCTAGCGCAGCGGTGGTCACACTGCGAGTGCGCAGTTCGAAGGCATAGGTGCGTAGGCCGGTTTGGTTGGCGGCCTGGGTGAACCGATTCATTCGGGGAAAGAGTTCCGCCTCCGACGAGGCCTCCCGCCCCAAGGCGATCCCGACCGCGACGACCTTGGCGGCGCGGAAGGTGTCGAACTGGGCCTGGGATAAATGGGTGCGAACACTGAGAAAGTGGGAATACGGGCGGATATAGGCCAGGAGTTCCGCGATTCGGCCGGCCGGCGCCCCTTCCGGCAAATCGATCAGTTCGAGCGCCAGAAGCTGCCGTGCTCCGTCAGTCAACTCGGCACAGGCGGACAGATACCGACGGCGCTGGGGGCTGCGCGCCAGGGTCTCGAAATGAACGGGGAGCGACAACATCGCCCGCTTGCCGCCGGCAAGCAGAGCTTCAAGATCGCCCTTAACCTTCTTGAGGATGCCGATATCCAATTCACAGACCAGAGCGGGAGGGGCCGCCGCGAAAATGGCATCCCCGACGAGCACCTGGAACCGGGTTACCGGAAGGGTTGGCAGGCAAAGGAAGGTTCCGATGGCCCGGTGCTTGACATGCCAAAGGGGGAGATAAACGAATGACAGATCGAGGGGGCATTCCGGCGTTGGTTCATAATACCATCCGCGATCAGGGGGAGCCGTTTCCGCCCCGCTGTCGATGAGCCAGGGATTATCGAAGGCGGCAGCGGGCTGTGTCTCGGTGGTCGGCCCAATGGCCTCTGGTTTTGCGAGAACGGTGATGGCGTGGCCGGTGGCCATTGCCCGTTCCGCCTCGGTTTTGAGATCGATCAGGCCAAGGCCGACATCGTCTTTCCGCAGTTGGACGAGTGTGGCGCCGACCGCTATGGCCTTGAGCGTCGCATCAAGGCCGGTGAGATGCCGCCCGATTTCTTCGGCGATGATCGCGCATTTGGCCTTGGCGGCGTCCGGTCGCAGATGGGTGAAGACGATCATGAAAAGCGGGCCAGGGAGATAATGGAACAGATCGGTGGTATCCAAGTGTTGCTCGATGATCCGCCGGCAGATGTGGTTGACACGGTCGGCGAGGCGCTCCCACCGCCCTTGCGCTTCGAGCGTCTGACGTACCGTGTCGAGATTGATGAGGTAAAGGGCTCCGGCCGAAGCGGTTCCTTGATCGACGAGGACCGAGCGAATGCGCCGGGCGAAAGCGGCGGTGTCCGGAGAAAGCGGTGAAGGCGATGGCGGCACCGGGGTGAAAGGACTTGGCGGCGGCGGTACCGCCCCATCATTGGCCAGCCTGCGCGAGAATTCCCCGATTCGATTCAAAAACGCCGCATTGGGTTCTTGCGACTGCGGCATGGTCAGGGCACCCCGATCAAATCGGCCACCCGTTTCAGCAACTCCGACTGCCGGAACGGCTTGTCCAGGGTGTCGTCGGCTCCGGCGCGAGGAGCCAGCGCCAAAAGGTCCATGGCATGAACCCGGCCGCCGCCGGAGATGGCTAGAACCTTGGTTGCTGGAGATTCCTTTTTTATGGCGAGAATGGCTTCGATGCCGTCGCAGTCGGGCATGATGATGTCGGAGATAACGAGATCCGGGCGTTCCTGCCGCACAAGCTCAAGGGCCCGGTTGCCGTCGGCAGCCTCGATCACCCGGAAGCCCTTGTCTTCAAGAACCCGCCGCATGACCGCCCGCAATCCTTTTTCGTCGTCCACCACCAGTACGGTCAGCATGCGATCATCCTCCCAGGCTTGACGTGGCCAAGGATTGAATGTGCGCGGCATCGACCGGTTTCGAGAACAGGTAGCCCTGGGCGATGTCGCAGCCGAACTCGGCGAGAAGCTGCATCACCGGCTCGGTCTCGACGCCCTCGGCGACGGTCGACAGCCCCAGATTGTGGGCCATGTCGATGATGGTCTTGCTCACCACCCTGGACTCTCGCACGCGGTCCATGTTCATCACGAACGACTGGTCCACCTTGAGCTCGCTGAACGGCAGCCGAAGCAGTTGGGCGATGGATGAGTAGCCGATGCCGAAATCGTCGATGGAAAGGTGAAACCCCTTGAGCCGCAGCCGTCCAAGCACTTCAAGCAGAATAATGCCGTCGGCGGTGAAGGTGGTTTCGGTCAGTTCGAGGGTGATGGTTTCGGGCGGGACACCGTTCGTCTTGCACTTGCCGGCAAGCGTATCGGGAAGCTGGCGATCATGGATGTTCTTGGCCGACAGATTCACCGCCACCTGCACGTCCAACCCCTTGGCGCGCCAAGCCGCGGCCTGGGGCAAAGCGAGGTCGATCACCCGCTCGGTCAAGCGGTCGATCAGTCCGGTTTGTTCGGCCAAGGGGATGAAGTCATCGGGAGGAACGACGGAGCCATCCTCGGCCTTCAAACGGACCAAGGCCTCGACCCCGACCAACCGCCGGGTCTTGATGTCAACCTTGGGCTGGTAAACCAGAAACAGGCGGTCCTCGGACATGGCCTGGGAAAGACCGGCCACGGTCAGTTCTCCCGACTGCTTGCCGAGGCTGGCCAACACTTCGCCGAGTGCGGCGGCCCGGATCGGTTTCTGGATCGGCGGCGCCATGGCCAGCCCGAGTTCGCCGCCCAAGCGTCGCGCCGAGTCGAGAACACGCGAATCCATGCCGCTGATCAGCACGATCTTGGCACGGCAGTGCCGTTCTCCCAGCTCACGCAGCAGTTCGAGCCCATCCACGTCGGGAATCTGGAGATCCAGAACCACCACCGTGGGCATGGTCTCCTCCAACAGCCGGCGGAACTCGACGGCATTGTCGGTCGCCGTGGCGTCGAAACCGACCTGTTTAGCAACCTTGACGACGAATTCCCCGAAGGCTCGTTCGTCGTCGATAACCAGCAGGCTGTTCATGAGCGTAATGCTCCCAGCTCGGGTTTCTCTCGCAGGGCGGACAAGGCGCGTGCCAGATCGTCCTTGCGAAACGGTTTTGCCAACAAGGGAAAGGCAATGGGGCGCCCTTCCCTTTGGTGCGCATCGATGGCGGCGCGCTCGGTGAAGCCGGAACACAGCAGGACGGAGAGAGCGGGCAAGGCGGCCCGCAGACGGTCAGCCAGTTCGAGACCATCCATGCTGCCGGGCATGATGATATCGGTGAACAGGATGTCCGGCGTCACGCCCTGGCCGACCAGCGCCAGCGCCTCGTCGGCGTTCCTAGCGTCCTGCGTCCGGTAGCCGAGGTCTTGCAACTGGCGGATCGTAATCTTGAGGATGTCGGGATTGTCATCGACCACCAGCACCAGCAACCGGCCGGGTTCCACCAGCGGGGGAACGTCTTTTTCGCTCCCGCCCCCTTTGCCGGTGCTTGCGTCGTCGAGACAACGCGGCAAGTAGAGCCTTATCGTGGTTCCCTTGCCCGGCTCGGAATAAATGCTGACATGGCCACCCGATTGATTGGCGAAGCCGTGAACCATGCTCAGGCCCAATCCCGTCCCCTTCCCCACCGCCTTGGTGGTGTAGAACGGCTCGAAAACATGGGCGAGGACCTCCGGTGTCATGCCGCAGCCGGTGTCCGAAACCGAAATGGCGACGTAATCTCCGGGACGCATGCCGATGTGGCTTTCGGCGAAGGCGTCATCGGCCGACACGTTCCGGCACTCGATGATGAGCAGGCCGCCATTGGGCATGGCGTCGCGCGCGTTGACGCCAAGATTGACGATGGTGCTCTGGAACTGGCTGGGATCGACCTTGAACGGCCAACAGACCGCGTCATGCCCATGCTGGATCTCGACCCGCTCGCCGAGCGACCGTTTCAACAGCTTGGCGATATCGTCGAGGGTGTCGCCGACATTCACCAACTCGGGCTGAAGCGACTGGCGGCGGGCGAAGGCAAGCATGCGTTTGTTGAGTTCGGCCCCACGCAGGGCGGCATCCAGCGCCGCATCGACCAATTCGAGTCCATCCTGATCATCCAAAATCCGCTCGCGAACCAGATCAAGGTTTCCGATCAGTACGCCCAGAAGGTTATTGAAGTCATGGGCGATGCCGCCAGTCAGTTGGCCGATGGCGTCCATCTTCTGGGCCTGGTGCAGCAACTTCTCCAAATGGGATTGCTGCTTCTCTGCCTGCTTGCGCTCGGTGATGTCGCGGACGATGCCGACCCCGTGCCAACTCCCACGCAGCTGTACTGCCGAGAACGCCACTTCCACCGGAAATTCGTGGCCGTCCTTGTGGAGCGCCGATAACTCGCGGGTGATACCGATGAAGCGGCCTTGCCCCGTGGCCTGAAAATGAGGAAACGCGGCGCGGAAGTCCGCGTGGTAACGATCAGGGGCGATGTGCCGGTGGAGGTCGCGGCCGATGACTTCTTCGCTGCGGTAGCCGAACATTCTTTCTGCTGCCGCGTTCCAGCTCAGGATATTGCCGCGGCCGTCCATCAGGATGATGCCATCCTGGGCGGCATCGGACACCGCGCGCAGTTGCTCTTCGCTTTCCCTGAGCGGTCGCAGATCGATGGAGTTTCCGACAAACCCGGTCTGCGTGCCGTCGGTGTCGCGGAGCGCTCCGATGCTGGAGAGGACCGGGATGTGCGTGCCGTCTTTGGCACATCGCAGCACTTCTCCGGACCAAAGACCGGTTTCGCGGACCTGGCGCAGGATCTCCGTCTGTTGGGCTTGGCTGGCAGTGTCGGGAGGACACAACCGGGTCATCGATTCTCCCCGCAGGTCCTCGACGCCATAGCCGAGCAGGCGGGTAAGGGCTGGATTGACATAAGTGATGCGGCCCTCGATATCGGCCAGGATGACGGGCTGCAACGTCTGACGCAACGCCTCGCTCAGCCGGTACCGCTCCGCTTCGGCCCGCAGGTGCTGGCGCCGCTCGCTGGCCCCGGCGAGAGCGCGGGCGAGGGCGGGACCAAGCAGGGCAAGTTTATGCTTGTAGACATAGTCGCTCGCTCCCTGACGCAGGGCCTCGATGGCAAAGGATTCATCCATGGTGCCGGTGACGAACAGGAAGGGCACTTCGGGACAGCGTTCGCGGGAGATGACGAGGGCGGTGCGGCCGGAAAACCGTGGCAGCGTCCAGTCCGACAGGATTGCATCGGGCAGATAGTCGCCGAGGGCGGCACGGAAGGCGTCTTCGTCCTCCACCCGCCGACAATCAATCCGGTATCCGGCCTGTTGCAAGGCATCGCAAACCAGTTCGGCGTCCACCGTCGAGTCCTCGACCAGCAGCAGGCCGAGTGAGCTGGGATCGAACTCTGTCACGGCTCATTCTCCCCTGGTTTGATTGAGATCTTTCCAGAACAGGCCAAGCATTCGGACCGCCTCGTGGAATTTTTCGGAATCGACCGGCTTAACCACATAGGCGTTGCTGCCCAGTTCATAACTGCGGACCAGATCGCTCTCCTCCCGCGAGGATGTCAGCACCACGATCGGAAGCCAGCGGGTGCGCGCCTCCTCGCGGACCGCCTTGAGGACTTGCAGGCCATCCACTTTCGGCAGGCGCAGATCAAGCAACACGACCTTCGGCAGGGGCGGAGGGTTTGCGGTATAGGCGGCGCGTCCGAACAGGTAGTCGATGGCCTGGGCGCCGTCCTTGACCCAATCAACCGTTATCGTTGGGAGCGCTTCGCGCAGTCCGTCCAGGGTCAGTTCGGCATCGGCCGGATTGTCTTCGACCAGCAGGATCGATGTTGTCATGATGCCGCCTCATCGTTCACGGGTGGCAATGATGGCAAAGTAAAGCTGAAAGTGGCGCCTCCGTCAACCGCCGCCTCGGCGCAGATATGGCCACCGTGACGACGGATGATGCGTTGGCTGAGGGCGAGACCGACTCCGGTGCCCTCGAATTCATCAAAGGCGTGGAGGCGTTGGAATACGCCGAACAGCTTGTCGGCGTATTGCATATCGAAGCCGACGCCATTGTCCTTGACCCAATAGCGAATTTCTCCGCCGTCACATTGCCCGCCGATCTCGATGCGGGCGGGGGTGCGCGGCTGGGTGAATTTGAGGGCGTTGGACAGCAGGTTGATCCAGACCTGCCGTAGCATCGCCATGTCGCCTGCAATGGTGGGCAGCTCGCCGATCTCGATCTCGATGGCGCGGGTGGTCGGCTCGCGAGAGCGCAATTCGTCTGCCACCGCCCGGACTAATCCGGCCATGTTCACCGGCGCCACCACCATCTCGCGCCGCCCCATGCGCGAAAAGGCGAGCAGATCATCGATCAGTGCCCCCATTCGCTGGGCGCTGTCCCGCACCACATTCAGCAACCGCCGCCCCTCGTCGTCCAGGCGTTCGGCATAGCCTCTCTCCAGTTTGCCGCCGAAGCCGTCGATGGCCCGTAGCGGCGCCCGCAGATCGTGGGAAACCGAATATGAGAAGGCTTCAAGCTCCCGATTGGCATCGGTCAGTTCAGCGGTGCGCTGGCGCACCCGGTCCTCCAGTTCGGCGTTCAACCGGTGGGTCACCGCCTCGGTCCGCTTGGCCTCGTCGATTTGGGCCTCCAGGATTCGAGTGTACTGGAGTTTCCGATAGGAATCGGCCAGGCGGGCGTAGAGTGCGCCATTCTCCAGCAGCAGCACGATGAGAACGAAACTCGCGGCCAGCAAGCCGTAAACACGGCCGGCATAAAAGCCAAAATCGTATCGGCCGGCGTTGAGCACCGCGCTCAACGCCATATCGAAGAGCCAGGCACACATCACCACCATCAGCCAGAGGTCGAGCACCGAGTGCGGCCGGCGTCGCCACAGGATTATCAACGCCAGGACGCTGAGCCCCCAGACACTGCTGAGGATCACCGTTCCCGATGGGGTGTAACGGTTGTTCAGCAGAATCGCGGGCAAAGCGTCCTGGCCCGCTGTGGCCATGACGGTGAGTCCACATACCGTAACGAGAACCGCCGCGATGGCGGATAGGATGGCGGCACGGGGATGAAGGCGTGGCACCGGCGCTTCATCCGCTCTGCCCTTGAGCAAGGTGTAGGCGATAACCCAGAGCGGAAAGCCGCCATGCCAGAAGCTATACATCCAGGCCGTACTCTGCGAACCGCCGCCGAGCACACCAGACGGCGCGAACACTCCGGGAAAGGTCAGCGCATGTGCAACGGTCATGGCGGCGGTGAACAGGTAGCCGCTGGCCAACACCCACAGCGACCGCACCCGCAGGATGCTGAACTGGCCGAACAGCAAGACCGCCGTGATCAGATCGTTGATCGACAATGCCGTTTCATAGATGGGGATGAAGGGCCCAATCGGCGGCAGGGGCGTCTTGGCGAACGGAACGGCGGCCAGAAACACCGCGGCCGAAACCAGGACGACGGCCGCCGCCAACCGGCGGTCTCGGCTGTCCGGCGGCAGCGTCGCCAAGAACTCCCCGCTCTCGTGGATCATGAACATGCCTCCTCCTGGCGACGACTCGCCAAGGAGACAAACCGCGCAGTGGTGATGTCCGGCATCAAAACCCACTCCTCACGTTGTCGCCACAAGCCTAAGAACCGCAGGAGAACCTGCCGGAATCGGCATCAAAAGCAGCAACGCATGAGGGTGTACCGCACCGCAAACATTAGCAAGTAGCGCAATCGTATTAAAGCTTATGACGTTCCCTGGTTGAATTCCAATTGGGCAGAAACGCCCCTACACCGCTCCAGTGGACGCGCCCCCTCGGCGACAAGGCCCTGTGCCTATAAGGCCCTGTACCTATAAAGTCTCGAGAATAAGCCCGTCATAGGCCGGAACCACCCCCGGCGGCAGCGCCGCGCAAAGGCTGGCGTAATCCAGTCCTGGTCCCATATGGGTCAGGACGGCGCGGCGCGGTTTGACGCGGTCGATCCACGCCAGCACCTTGGCCACATGGGCATGGGTGGCATGGGGATAATCCACCAAGCAGCCGATGATCCACAATTCGACCCCGGCCAGGGCGGCAAAAGATTCTTCCGGTAGATCGACCACGTCGGTGCTGTAGGCCACCGAACCGAAGCGTAGTCCCAGGGTCCGGGAATAACCGTGATCCTGGTCGAACGGCACCACCGGGATGCCGCCGACGGCAAACGGCCCGATGATGGGATGGGCCTGCAGCAGCGGGCGATAGATGAACGCGCCCAGGTCCTCCAGCGGTTCGAAGGCATAGGGAAAGCGCGCGCGGGCGGTCTCCAGGACCTCCGCCCCCCCCCAAACCGGCAGCCACTGCCGCGTCACCCGGTTGATTTCGCGCAGATCGTCGATCCCGTGCAGATGATCGGCGTGATCATGGGTATAGATCACCCCATCGACGCTGCGGATGGCGGCGTCCAGCAACTGCTCGCGCAGATCCGGCGAGGAATCCACCAGAATCCTGGTGTCGCCGTCCTCCACCAGGATCGAAGCCCGCCGGCGCCGGTTGCGCGGATTGGCCGGGTCGCAAGCGCCCCACCCCATGGAAATGCCCGGCACCCCCGAGGCGCCGCCGCATCCCAGGATGGTCACCCGCATGGCGGCGGCACCTTGGAAAACAGCCGCAGGAAATTGGCGGTGCTGGCCCGTTCCAGATCGGCGAACGGAACCTCCTTGATCTCCGCCAGCCTGGCGGCGGTATGGGCGACATAGGCCGGCTCGTTGCGCTTGCCGCGAAACGGCACCGGCGCCAGATAGGGCGCATCGGTTTCCACCAGCAGCCGATCCAGCGGCACCGCCCGCAAGGTGGCGCGCAAGGCCTCGGCGGTCTTGAAGGTCATGATCCCCGACGCCGAGATATAAAGGCCGAGTTCAATAGCCTTTTCAGCGAATTGCGGACCAGAGCTAAAGCAGTGGATAAGACCGGTGAACGCCCCCTGCCCCATCTCCTCGGCCAGAATGGCGGCGGTATCGTCGTCGGCATCGCGGGTATGGACGATCACCGGCAGACCGGCGCGGCGGGCGGCCTGGAGGTGGATGCGGAACGAGGCCCGCTGGCGGTCGCGCGGACTCTTGTCGTAGAAGTAATCGAGGCCGGTCTCGCCGAACGCCACCACCTTGGGATGGGCGGCAAGCTCCAGCAACCGCTCCACCGTGGCGGCCGGCTCGCTCCCCGCCTCGTGGGGGTGAATGCCGACGCTGCAATAGACATTGGGGAAGCGCTCGGCCACCCGCAGCACCTGTTCGTGGCGGCTGAGATGGGTGCCGATGGTGAGCAACAGGCCAACCCCCGCCTGTCCCGCCCGGCCGACCACGCCGTCGAGATCGTCGGCGAAGTCGGGGAAGTCCAGATGGCAGTGGCTATCGACCAGCATGTCAGCCCGCGGCCTCGTCCACGAAACGGGGAAACACCCCCTGGGGCGCCGGCAACGCCGTCCCGGAGCGCAGGGCGTGGCCGGCGCCGAAATCGGCGAAGCCGCGTTCGGCCTCCGGGATCGCCAATTGATCCAGGATCCTGCCCGATGATGTGGGCATGAAAGGCTGGGTCAACAAGGCCAGCGAGCGGATGGTCTCGGCCAGCGTCCACAGCACCGTGGCCATGCGGGGCGGATCGGTCTTCTTCAGGGTCCACGGCCCCTGGCGGTCCACATAGCCGTTGGCGGCGCGCACCACCACCCAGATGGCTTCCAGGGCTTCATGATACATCTGGCGATCCATGGTGCTTCGCAGCTTGTCCAGCAGGCCATGGCCGGCGTCCAGCAACTCGCGGTCGTCCTCGGTGGCGGGACCGGGCGAAGGCACCAGCCCGCCGCAATTCTTGCCGATCATGGACAGGACGCGCTGGACCAGATTGCCGTAGTCGTTGGCCAGTTCGCTGTTGGTCCGTCCGATCATGGCGCGGTGGCTGAAATCGCCGTCATTGCCGAAGGGAACCTCCCGCAGCAGGAAATAGCGCACCTGATCGAGGCCGTAGGTCTCGATCAGCACCAGCGGATCGATGACATTGCCCACCGACTTGGAGATCTTCTGGCCTTCATTGGTCCACCAGCCATGGGCGAACACCCGCTTGGGCGGCGCCAGATCGGCCGCCATCAGGAAGGCCGGCCAGAACACGGCGTGAAAGCGGACGATATCCTTGCCCACCATGTGCAGGGCATTGGGCCAATAGCGGGCGAAATCACCGGCGGTATCGGGATAGCCCAGGGCGGTGATGTAGTTGGTCAGCGCGTCCAGCCAGACATACATGATATGGGCTTCGTCGCCGGGAACCGGGATGCCCCAGGTGAAGCTGGTGCGCGACACCGACAGGTCCTGCAACCCGCCCTTGACGAAGCTGATGACCTCGTTGCGGCGCGACGCCGGCCCGACGCAATCGGGATTGTCCTCGTACCACTGGAGCAGGCGGTCCTGCCAGGCCGACAGCCGGAAAAAATAGCTGGGTTCCTTGACCCATTCCACCGGAGCGCCGGTGGGAGCCTGCCGGCTGCCGCCGGGACCGGCGATCAGCTCGTCCTCGGCATAGAAGGCCTCGTCGCGCACCGAGTACCACCCCTCATAGGCGCCGAGATAAATCTCGCCCTTATCCACCAGCCGCCGCCACAGCGCCTGACAGGCCGCCAGATGGCGGGGTTCGGTGGTGCGGATGAAATCGTCGTTGGAACAGCCGAGAATCCGCGCCAGTTCGCGGAAATTGGCGGAATTCATGTCGGCCAGCGCCTGCGGCGTCATGCCGGCGGTCTCGGCCGACTTCTCGACTTTCTGGCCGTGCTCGTCGGTGCCGCTGAGGAATTTGACGTCAAAACCGTCCAGCCGCTTGAAACGGGCCAGCACATCGCAGGCCAGCGTCGTATAGGCGTGGCCGATATGGGGTTTGTCGTTGACGTAGTAGATCGGCGTTGTGACGAAGAACGTCTCGGCCCCGCTCATGGCGTGCTCCTGGTTGATTATCTGCGGGCCAGCCGCTCCACCGACAGGAAAGCGCCGAGCACCGCCTGTTTGCGGTCGAGATGGACGGCTTCCGTGCGAGCGAACAGGGTGGTGGTCTTTTCCCACACCTCCAGCCAATGTTCAAGGCTGGCCACCGCCAAAAGCCGGCTGATCAGGGCCGCCTCGCCCGGCACCACCTCGGTCATCCCCCTGCCCTGGCGGCCGCCGGCCCGCACCAGCCGGGCCAGCCACCAGACCAGCAGTTCGGTGACGGTATGGAAGGCACCGTCGTTTTCCGGCCGCGCCACCCGGTCACCGAAGGCGTGCAGTGCCGGAATGTCCAGCCGGGGCAGCCCGTTCAGCAGATTCAGCACATCGCGATAGAGGTCGAGGCCGCCCTCGTCGGCCAGCGCCAGCGCCTTGCCGATGGACCCCTCCGCCAGCTTGGCCAAAGCGGCGATGTCCGCCGCCGCCAGTTCGGGGCGATGATGGCGAAGAAGATCGGCGACGGCAGCGTCCGACAGGGGTTGCAGCATCAACCGGCGACAGCGCGAGCGAATGGTCGGCAGCAATTGCCCCGGAGAATGCGAAACAAGCAGCATCAATGCGTTACGAGGCGGTTCTTCGAGTATCTTCAGAACGGCATTGGCGGCATTGCGGTTCATCTCGTCGGCGGAATCGATGATGACGACGCGCCAGCCGCCTTCCGCCGGCGTCAAGGACATGAAGCCGCCGATGCCGCGAACATCCTCGACCACGATCTCGGTCCGCAGCTTGGCCTTCTTGTCGTCGGTCCAGCCGCGCTCCACCGCCACCAGATCGGCATGCCCCTGGGAGGCCACCCGGCGGAAGATCGGATGATCGGGGCGAATCTCCAGACTCTCGGGAGCGCCGCCGAACAGCCCGCCCCCCTCGCCGCCGCCCGCCAGCACGAAGCGGGCGAAGCGATAGGCCAGGGTCGCCTTGCCGATCCCCTTGGGACCGCAGAGCAGCCAGGCATGGGCCAGCCGCCCGGAATTCCATGCCTCCAGCAACGCCGCCTCGGCCGGAGCGTGGCCGAGCAGGTCGGGATTGTCGCGCGGATGGGGGATGTCGCTCATTGGGGCAGATCGGGCATGGGCAGATCTGGCATGGGCAGTCTGGCCCGGACCGTGGCCATGATGTCGGCCCGGACCTGATCGGGAGTCCGGGTGGCGTCGATCACGGCGCAGCGCATGGGATTGCTGGCGGCGATCCCCAGGAAGCCCTGGCGCAGGCGCTGGTGGAAGCCCAGCCCCATGCGCTCGTAGCGATCCTCCGCCCCGCCGCGACGTTCGGCGCGCTCCAACCCCTTTTCCACCGGCAGATCGAGCACCAGGGTCAGGTCGGGGCTGAAATGGCCGACCGCCAGCCGGTAGAGACCGGCGATCACCTCCGGGTCGAGGCCATGGCCGAAGCCCTGATAGGCCAGGGTCGAATCGGCGAAACGGTCGGAAATCACCCAGGTGCCGCGCTCCAGGGCCGGCCATATCGTCTTGACCAGGTGATCGCGGCGGGCGGCGAAATGCAGCAAGGCCTCGGTGACGCCGTCCCAGCGTTCCACCTCGCCCGAGACCAGCAGGGCGCGGATGGCCTCGGCCCCCGGCGATCCCCCCGGTTCGCGGGTGGTGACCACCGCCAGCCCGGCATGGCGGAGTCCCTCGGCCAACAAACGCAGTTGGGTCGACTTGCCGGCCCCCTCGCCGCCTTCGAAGGTGATGAACCGGCCGCGTGGGGGCTGTGGCGTCATGCCTCTACTTCTTCTGGCCCCAGAGAATGCGCTGGAGCGCCGACGAGATCCGGCCGCCAAAGCCCAGCTTCGCCACATCGGCGGTGGCGATCAGCGGCATCTCCACCGTCGTCATGCCGGGGGCGGTGACGACGATCTTGCCCAGTTCGGTCCCCGCCTTGATGGGAGCGGGCAGCGGACCGGTATAGACCGTGGAAACCTTCATCTCCTGCCGCGCCCGCCGCGGCAGGCTCACCTCGATATCGCCCTTGGCGGCCAGCGGCACGGTGCCCGCCTCGCCCAGCCAGACCTCGGCATCGGGAACCACCACCTCGCCGGCCTTGAACAGCGGATAGGTCTCCCATTCGCGGAAGGCCCACTCGGCCAGACGCTGGGATTCCTCGGCGCGCTCCTTCATGGTCGACATGCCGTTCAGCACGATGATGATGCGCCGGTTGCCGCGCTTGATGGAGGCGGTCACGCCATAGCCGCCCTCCTCGGTATGGCCGGTCTTGAGGCCGTCGGCGCCCTGGGTGCCATAGAGCAGCGGATTGCGGTTACCCTGCTTGATGCCGTTGAAGACGAACTCCATCTGGCCGAACAGCGTGTAATAATCCGGAAAATCGGCGATCAGATGGCGGGCCAGCACCGACAGATCGCGGGCCGTCATCACATGGCCGGCTTCCGGCCAGCCGCTGGCATTGCGGAACACGCTCCTGGTCAGGCCGATCTGGCGGGACTTGCGGGTTTCCTCCTCGGCGAAGGCCTCCTCGCTGCCGGCATAGGCCTCGGCCAGCACCGAGCAGGCGTCGTTGCCCGACTGGATGACCACGCCTTTCAGCAGATCGCCGACGCTGGCGGTGGAATTCACCGGCAGGAACATCAAGGATCCGCCCGATTTGAAATGCTTCTTCCAGGCGGTTTCGCTCACCGGCAGCAGATCGGTCGACTTCCAGGCGCCGCTCTTGAGCTTGTCGAAGACCATATAGACGGTCATCAGCTTGCTCATGGAGGACGGAACCATCAGTTCGTCCGCATTTTTCTCCATCAGGACGGAACCGCTGGCGAAGTCGATGATGATCGCCTGCTTGGCGGCGGTCTCGATCGACTGCGCCTCCGCCGGCTGGAACAGGCCGAGACCGACGAGGATCGCGGCGGCGATCGCGGGACGATGGAACAGCTGGGGCATCATCAACGTCTTGGACCTATCAGTTGGGAAGGGGGCAGTTGGGAAGGCGGCGGCGGATCAATCGACCACCAGCCGGGCATCGGGCTGCCCGGCGGCGACCACGGCGTCAAGCATGCGATCGGCGTCCTCGACCGAGGCAAGCGGCCCCAGGCGCACCCGGAACACCGGCTTGCCCTGGACATTGGCCTGCTGGATCTGGGCCGTGCCCACCGAGGACAGGCGGGCCTGGACCCGAAGGGCGTTGTCGTGGCGGGCGAACGAACCGGCCTGGACATAGATGTTGGTGGCATGCACCGGAACCGTCTTGACCTCCTGATTGGCCAATTGATTCTCGACCGCATCCGCCGTCATGCCGCGTTGCGCCGGCGCGGGGGCGGAAGAGGACAATTCCGGGGCCGCTAGCTTGGCATGGGCGCCGGGAGGCGGCGGCAGGGTTTCGGCGACCACCGAACCGCGTGGCGCCGCCTGGGCGAGCTTGGGCTCGTTGCCGGCGGAATCGGGCTTCAGCTTGCCGGCCAGCACCCGGCTTTCCTCGTTGAGGACCTGTACCCGCACCTTGGCGGTGCCTTTGCCTTCCATCCCCAGCAACTGGGCCGAATGGCGCGACAGGTCGAGGATGCGGCCATTGACGAACGGCCCGCGATCATTGATGCGCACGATGATGGAGCGGCCATTCTCCAGATTGGTGACCCGGGCGACGCAGGGCATCTGCAAGGTCTTGTGGGCGGCGGTGACGGCGTCCTGGTCGAAGACCTCGCCATTGGCGGTCAGCTTGGCGTGGAAGTTGGGACCGTACCACGAGGCGATGCCGGTTTCATCGTAGCTGAAATCTTCCTGGGGATAATACCAGACCCCGGCCACCTGATAGGGCTTGCCGATCTTGTAGTTGGGAGCGGCGGAGGCCGCGGGCGGCGGAGGCTCCTGCCCCACCACCGATTTGGCGCCATGGGCGAACAGATTGATCTCGGCGCAGCCCGCCAGCATGGCGCCGGACAGCAACAAGACGGCTATGCGCGAACCCCGCCATGCCTTGCACATTACCTAGTCGTCTCCATCGACCCATCCCACCACATATACACTCTACTGGCCACCGATGCGATCCGCAAGATGGCCGGCGGCCAAAGCGAAAAAGGTGGAGTGGTTCCACTTCATGATGGTGCGGAAATTGTCGTAGACCAGGAAGGCCGGTCCCTTCCCTGCCTCGGCCAGCACCACCGAAGCCGGAATATCGCGGTTGGGCAGCGGCTTGCCGTCGGCGCCCCTGAGGCCCAGCCGGTTCCATTGCCGCAGGGTCTTGCGGGTCTCCAGGCCGATCAGCCCGGTGTCGAAGCCCTTGGGCAGCTTCACCGCCCGCCCCCAGGCCTGATTGTCGGCCCAACCCTCGCTGGCCAGGTAATTGGCCGCCGAGGCCAGGGCGTCGCCGCGATCGGTCCAGATGTCGCGCCTGCCGTCGCCGTCCCAGTCCACCGCGAATTTCAGGAAGGTGGACGGCATGAACTGGCACTGGCCCATGGCGCCGGCCCAAGAGCCGGTCATGGCCGAAGGCGTGATATGGCCCTGGTCGAGAATGGTGAGCGCGTTGATCAATTCGGTTCGGAAGTATTGAGAGCGGCGGCCGTCATAGGCCAGCGTCGCCAGCGACGACACCACCGACATGCCGCCGGTATTCTTGCCGAAGCCGGTCTCGATTCCCCACAACGCCACCACGAAGCGCGGCTGGACGCCATAGCGCTTCTCGATCGCCCGCAGCAGCACCCGGTTCTCCGCCAGCTTGCGCCGCCCCTCGGCGACCCGGCTCGGCGAGACGATGCGGCTGAGATATTCGGTGAAACCAAGGGTGAATTCGGGCTGCTTACGGTCCAGCTCGATGACCCGATCCAGGTGGCGGACCCCCGCCAAGGCGCCGTCCAGGGTTTCCCGGCGGATTCCCTTCTCCAGCGCCTCGGCCCGCACCGCGGCGAGGAAGACGGTGAAGCCCTCATCGACCGGCGGCGCGGCGGCGGCGGCGGGTTCCGCCGGAACCTCAACCGGAACCGCGGCCGGAGGCGGCATCTGGGCCGAGGCGGCACAGCCGGTCAGCCCCAGCGAGGCCATGGCGAAAACGGCCGTCAGCCAAGATTTTGTCGCCCAGACCATGCGATGCACCCCAAATCTTGTATTCCCTGGCGCCAGTTGTGCCACATTCGCGGCCCTGCCTGCAACGTCTGCCTCACGGCGACGGCAACAGCGCGTCGGTCCAGCCCAGCATGCGGTAGCTGATCAGCCCCAGTGCCTCGTGCATCATCACCCGCAATCCTCCCAGTCCTCCGCCGGGATTGAAGCGCAGATCGGACCAATCCCAGCGGTTCCGGCCGGTGGTGATGTAGTCGGTGGGATAGGCGATCACCGGCCAGCCGACCGCCCGGAAGCAGCCTACCGCCCTCGGCATATGAAAGGCCGAGGTGATCAGAAGCCAGGTCTCTCCCGGCTGCGGCGCCATGATGTCCTTGGAGAGCAAGGCGTTCTCCCGGGTGTTGCGCGACTGATCCTCGAACACGATCCGGTCGGTTGGAAAGCCGATTTCCTCATAAAATTGCTTGACGTAGGGCGCTTCCTTGAACTGCGGTTCCAACACCGCGCCAGACCCGCCGGTGAAGATCAGCCGCGCCTCGGGGTGGCGATTGGCCAGGGGAATCAGCGCGGTCATGCGAACCGCCGCGCTGTTGAGGGTCACCTGTCCGCGGGCGGCGCTGACCCCCGGATTGACGCCGCCTCCCAGAACGATGATGCCGTCGATATGCTCCGGCAGGCTGGCCGGCGGCGGAAAACGGTTTTCCAGCGCCGCCATGAACCCATGTTCCAGCGGCAATACCGCCGGAATGGCGACCAGCCCCAGGGTCACGGCCAGAATCCGGCGCCCGAGAACCAGCCGGCGGCGCGACAAGGTCAACAGGAACCCCAGGACCATGACCAGATAGAACAGGGTGACCGGTTCGGTCAGAACCCCCACCAGCTTGGACAGCACGAACATCATTGGGCTAGCCCGATTGTTCGGTGAAATCGGCCAGATGCTCCAGGGCGCCGGCCAGCAGGCGGTGGTCGTTGGCATCGACCACGACGGTCAGCACGGCGGCGGCTTCGTCGCCGACCAGACCCAGCAGCTTCAGGGCGGCCAATACGCCGCTTTCGCCCAGGGCATCGCTGGCAGGGCGGAACAACCGGTGGCGGCCGCCGCGGAATTCCTGCTCCAGAACCTCGCCGAAGGCTTCGCCGGCCGGGCGCTTGCGCCGGATCTGGAAGGCCAGTGCCCGCAGCAGCCGAACCTTGTCGGCGGTGTCGAGACTATCGGTCCGGGCCATCACGTCGCCTCGCTTTCAAATAGTCCGGCGACTTCGCCGGGAGTCACGAAGCGCCACGCCCCCGACTGCAGCCCGCCCAGGCCGAGCCGGCCGACCGCCGAGCGGTGCAACTGCTCCACATGATTGCCGACGGCGGCGAACATGCGCTTGATCTGGTGATAGCGCCCTTCGACGATGGTGATCCGCGCCTTGCAGGGATCGATCGCTTCCAGCACGGCCGGGGCCAGCGGGGTGGTCTCCGAGCGCAGCATCAAGCTGCCGGCGGCGAAGATCGCCGCCTCCTCGCCGGTCAGGGGCCGGGCCAGGGTGACCTCGTAGGTTTTGGGCACATGGCTGCGCGGCGCGGTGATCCGGTGCAGCAACGCCCCGTCATCGGTCAGCAGCAGCAGCCCGGTACTGTCGCGGTCGAGCCGTCCCACTGGAGCCAGCACCGGATTGCGGCGGCCGAAACGCTCGGGCAGCAATTCGTAGACCACCCTCCCCGGATCGGAGGTCGAACAGGTATAACCGAACGGCTTGTGCAGCATCAGAACCATGCCGGGACCGGGGTCCAGGCTGTGGCCATCCAGCCGGATCTCCGCGTAATCCAGCCGGGATTCCGCCGACAGCGGCGTTCCGTCCGCCGCGGTCAGGCGAAGGTCGCGGATCATGCCGCGGACCTCCTTCTGGCTGCCATAGCCCAGATTGGCGACGAGGCGGACCAGTCTCATGAGGGATTACCGGTCATGGCGGTTGCTCGACAGATAGACCTTGAAGCCCTCGGCCTCCCGGATCAGCTCGACACTGCGGAAGCGCCGCCGCAACTCCGCTTCGTAGGGCAGGTTCCGGTTGGCCACCAGGAGGAACTTTCCCCGGCGGCGAATGGCTTTCCAGGCGCTGGTGATGAAGGCCTGGCCGATGGCGGGATCGGCGCGGCGGCCATCGTGGAACGGCGGATTGCTGACGATCCAGTCGTAAGGCGCCACATCGGGCAGGCCGGCACAAACATCCTGCCAATGATAGCGGACCAGCCCGGCCGATGGCGGCGTCAACCGTTCCACATTGGTTTGGGCGTCGGCCAGCGCCAGCGCCTCGCCCTCGTAGAGGTCGAGGCCGGTCACGGCGGGAAACCGCTGCAGCAGACGGACGCCGAGATAACCCCAGCCGGCGCCGAGATCGGCCACCCGACCGGCCATGCCCTCGGGAAAGCACTCGGCCAGGATGTGCGATCCCTTGTCCACATGATCGGTGCTGAAACATCCGGCGCGGGCGACGAAACCGCTATCGGCCACCGGTTGCGGCCCGCCATCGCTCAGCCACTCGGCCAGGGTGGCCGGCGGAGCGCCGCCGTCCCGCGGAATCCGCAGCCAGAAGGTCCGGGCCTGATGCTTGGACAGGTGGCCGTCGAGGCCGACGGCGCGATCCACTTCCCGCTCGATGCTGCCCGCCCCCAGGGCATTGGCGCCGCTGCAGACCAGCAGCCCCCCCGGCTCCAGCAAGGCCCAGGCCCGCGCGATATTGGCGCGATTTTCGGCCTTGTGCTTGGTCAGCAGGCACAGCCCGGCGGGAAAGCTGCCGGTCAGGCGGTCGATGGTCCGAAACCCCGCCTTCAGCAGGCGGTCGGCGGCGGGCTTGAAGCTTTGCTCGCAGACCAGGCGGGAGCGCCACGGGGCGTCCAGGGCCTCGTCGGCCTCCGCCCGCATGAGGAAGCACCGCTCCGGCAGGGGCAGCAGCTCCTTTTCGAACGGCAGGATCAAGGCTTGGAGATGTTCGGAACGGCTCATGACGAAGAGGATGTAGCATGGCGGGCCGGGCATGCGCCACTGGCTGTGGACGCAAAGGTGGCAACAGTGATCTGGAGTGGACGGCGAACTGCGGCTATGCTTGGAATGTTTCGAAATGGGGGATGGGGGAATTGGTCATGGGTAATCTTCGGTTCCATATGCTGTTTGCTCTCGCCGTGGTGTTCTCCGCCGTGGCCGGGCTGTCGGGATGCGTGACCCTGGCCGGCCCGAATTACGGCTACGGCGACCAGCAGCTCGACGTCTATCGGTTCGAGGAACAGGAACATCGCCGCCTGGCCGAGCATCATCTCCAAGAGATCGAGGCCCAGCGCCGGATGATTGATGAGCACAATCGCCAGATCGCCATGCATCAAGAGCAAGTGCAGGCCCATGGACGCGACCTTGAGCGCGAGCGCCAATACGTCCAGCAGCACCCGGCCGAGGCCGAGGCCCACCGTCCGCAGATCGACGAACACCAGCGCCAGATCGACAGCCATAGCCAGCAGATCGCCGGCCATCAACAAATGGTCAATAGTCGTACCCAGTTGATCGCCGATCACCAGCATCAGGCCGACGAACACACCCGGCAAGCCGACGCGGCCCATGGCCGCGCCGAACAAGCCGGCCATTGAACCCGCGCACCGTGACGGCAGGCCGGGGCGATGGTCCCTTGGCCTGTTGCGTCGCCGATCAGGCTGGGGTAAATCTGCCTCGTCGTCGGCGGCACCGGTGGCAAATGGTCCCGAATCAGGCGTCGTCAACCTTGGTAGCGCCTTGATTCGTGAGGACGGATGGGTGGCAGAGTGGTCTATTGCACCGGTCTTGAAAACCGGAGGGGCGCAAGCCTCCGTGGGTTCGAATCCTACCCCATCCGCCAATTAAATCAGCATGTTAGCCATCCCGCGACGATCGGGGAGGAGGCACCATGACAATTCTGCTGCTCGGACTGGCCATTTTCCTGATGACCCATTCATTGCGGATGTATAGCGCGGCGCCCGATTTTGGACAATTCGGCACCTGATTTTGGACGATAAGGGCACGTTCAGCGCCCTCCCTTTCCGCCCGTGATCAGCACCTCCCCGACCGCGGCCCAGCTCTCGACCTTGCGGCTGACGGTGTAGCTGGTCTGCACCGCCTCGATCTCGAAGGAGGAGAAGATCTTGCGGATCACCGGCCGGTCGTTCAGCGACATTATGAAGCGCCCTTGAATGCCGCTTAAAAGCGCGGCCAAACGCTCGAAGTCCGCCCGCTCGAACAGCGTCTTGCCATAGTCGCCCTCACAGCCCCAATAGGGCGGGTCAAGGTAGAACAGCGTCTCCGGCCGGTCGTAGCGGGTGATGAACTCGGCATAGGGCAGGCACTCGATCACGACGCCCGACAGGCGGGTGTGGAGATCCTCCAGCATCGGACCCAGCTTGGTGATGTCGAAGCGGGCTGGGTAGGCCGGTGAGACGCCGAAGCTGCGCCCCGACACCTTGCCCCCGAAGGCAGTCCGTTGCAGGTAGAGGAATCTGGCCGCCCGCTCAAGGTCGGTGAGGGTATCGGGGGCAGTGGCGACCAAACGCTCGAATTCCGCCCTGGTGGTGAGCTGGAACCGGATCATCTCCATGAAGGCCACGTAGTGGCGCTGGAGGATGCGGAAGAAGGTGGCGACCTCGCGGCTGCGGTCGTTGATCACCTCAGACTTGGGGGCGCTCTCGCGTCGCAGGAACACGCCACCCATGCCGACGAAGGGCTCGGCGTAGATGGCGTGTGGGCTCAGATCAATCAGGGCGCAGATCCGCTTGGCCAGGTTGCGCTTGCCGCCCAGATAGGGGGCAACGGGCCGGACGGAAGAAACGGGGCGAAAGAGAGTCGACTCCATGGTGGTGCATGTCCATATTGCCCCGCCCGGTGCCGGGTGCGGGGATGGCCTGAATCGGCCGGTTCTGGTCATGCGAGCCTCCAGCTCGCGGCTCGGGGTGTTAGCGCACCCCGGCCCCCGCCGGCCGAAGCCGGCGAAGTCCTAAAATCAGGGAATCGTCACCGGCGAGGCCGGCGGCGTGGTGGCCACCCCGCTGGCATACTGCTTCCAGCCCTTGATCCATGCGGATATGGCCTTCCGCACGGCGGTGAATTGCGCCACGGTCAGCGTCACCGACCCTCCCGACACCGGCCAGATCTCGGTCAGGCCACCGCCGATAAAGGTGCCATCGGCGGTAATCGACAGGACCTCGTCCGTCATGTCGCTGATCGACTGATCAGCGACGGGATAGGTGCCGCTGATCGCGGGGGTTCCGGTGCTGACGATCTGGCAGCCGGCGGCGATGGCATTGGCGTAGGGAGTGCGCGAGAGCGCCATGATGTTGTCCACGGGCCGATCCTCCTATTGGGTCATCAGGCCGACGGCCTTGACCTCTTGGGTCTTGGTGTTGAGGGTTTTCAGGCGGTATTGCACCGTGGTGCCACCGCTGGACAGGGCGATGGTCGCCGTCAGCAGGTGGAAGCCGCCGGCCATGGTGATGCCGGTGTCCACCAGGGTTCCAAGCACCCAGTTGGTGCCGCCGTTGGAGGTGACCTCGGCCGTGAAGTCGGTATTGAGGACCGCCGACCCCGACATGTCCTTCCACAAGACATCAATCTGCGCCTTTGACGGCGCCGTCGCCGGAGCCGGCGACAATGCCGCCGACACCAAGGTCATGTTGGTAGGGGTGATGCTGGCCATCATGTTCAGTTCGGCGACAAGGACAGTAGAGCCGCCGTTAACCGCCGTTACGTTGAGCCTGTACTTGTTGTACCCCGTCGCGTTGGCGAAGGTGAACGTCTGGGCCTGCCCGCTTGTCCACGTTATGCCGCTGCGCGTGTCGAGCGTTACCCATGCCGAGCCATTCCAACCATCGAAAGTCCAGGCGTTCGGGGACCTTGAACCGTAGTAGGTGGTATCAGCCGTTATCACATACTTGGTAATGGTCTTAGGAGACCCCCAATCGTAAGCTACCCAGGCCGCAGTAACCGATGACGAACTCTGCCAGTAAACGGCAAGGTTCTTGTCAAATGCTTGCCACGCGACGTTGTTACCGTCGCTGCTCGTCGTCACCGTGCCCGAAGGCGTAGTGTACCCCGTCATGGTCGGGATTTGATCTGCTGTGTAGCCGCCCTGGTTGTCGTAATATTTCCCCGCCTCATAGGTCTGGCCGGTGGTGCCCGCGTTGCCGCTCAGGGTGTCGGTGTTGAAAGCATCAAATCCGCCGTTGCTGTACTGTCCCGCCGCCCAGGCCCCGTTGATGGCCGCCAGCAGATAATTTTGAATCACGTCCTGCTGGAGCGCGGTGAATTGCGTCGCGGTCGGGCCGCCTCCGCCGGCATAGAACACCGCCCAATTGCCTGGGGTGGCGCCGTCGAACACCAGCAAGCCACCAGACCCGGCCGGGAAAGTGTAGCTGGCCCCGGCGGAGCCCTTGTTGACGCTGTCGGCCGACAACGGCGCGAAGGTGACGGCATAGGCATGGGCATCGATGCCGATGGCATAGCCGTTCCAGAGTCCGGCATCGGTCGCGGGGGCATTGATGGTGGTGGCGGCGGTAGCGCTGAGATTGGCGAAGTGATTGGAGGCGGTCAGGGTGACGGTGCCGGACACATAGGTCACCGGCTCGTTGGCTTGCAGAACGCCAGCCGCCAGCCGCAGGCTGTTGTCGGTGCCGGGCGCGGCAAAGGCCAGCGATCCCAGCGCCGGGCACCACGTCGTGCGGATATCCGCCCCCATGGTATTGGTCAGCGCCGTGGTGCCGGCGGCGACGGTCATCTGAGCCACGGGCAACTTGCCCGCCGCCACCGCTGGTGCCACCCCCGGATTGGCGGCGGTGCCGGCGATCACGCTGGCGGCCCCGGTGATGCGGTCGACCACCACCAGGTCGATGCGCGAATTGGGACTGGCCGGCGCGGCGCCAAGGGTCACCGTCTGTGCCGCCACGCTGGTGATACCGCCACCGGTGGTGATCACGCCGGCCGCTATGTGGACCACCATGTCGGCGCCGGTGACGGTCGGCTGGAACGGCGCCGCGACAAAGGACAGAGCAGCAAGGGCGCTGTCGAGGCCGCCCTGCCAATTGCTCCAGCTCTGCGATGTGCTGTTGGTGGCGGCAAAGGGATTCGCGAGTGGCGTGGTCATGGTCCGCTGGCCTTCCAAGATACGGAGCCGCCCGAATCGGTGCTGCCGGTCCAACCGTGCAGCGTGCAGCCCGTGGTGGTGATGTTGACGGCAGTGGCGCCGGTCATGCCGACACCCATCGCCGTGGTCTGGACGTTGGGGATGGCGTGGAACGGCTGGCTGAAGGTGATCGCCGTGCCGCCACTGGCGACAGTGACCGGCGAGGCCGACGCGGTGCCGGCGCCGGTATCGGTCTTACTGGAGACATCTGCCGTGGGGATAAAGCCGGTGACGACACAGGCCCCGTCGCTGTTGTCCTGGAGCAGCCGGAACTTGGCGTAACGGGCGGTGACGGTGCCGACGCTCCACGGCCGCCAGACGCCCTGCCAGGTGATGTTGTCGCTGGACCAATCGACCAGCAGCGAGGTGTTGACGTTGCCGAGGCCGCCGGGGCCGAGCCCTGCTGCGATGGTCGCCCACAGCCGGATCTGATCGACCGCGCCGGTATCGATCACCGGACTGTCATAGGTCGAGGTCGCGACCGCCCCAGGAACGAATCCGGCCGCCGCCTGGGCTTGGGTCACCTGGTTGGCCAGCAGCCCCGAATCGGGGATCAGCACCCCGGAGTAGTGACGGATAAACCCGGTCAACGTCCCGATCCAGGCGGGAGCCTGCTGGTTGGAGGCGATTACCGACTGAGCATTGGCCACGACCAGGTCGACGGTGACCATGCCGGCCGAAAGCTGATCCGAGTAGGTGTTGCGCTGGCGAAACCCGAAGGTATAGCTGCCCGGTTGGATCGAGGCGTTGGCGTCATAGGACCCGCGCGCCGCCTCGGTCACCATGGACATGGCCGACCAGGCTTGGGCCACGGTGACCCCGCTGGCGCAGCCCTGCGGGCCACAGGCGATGTCCATGGCGAAGTCGGGGTTGCTGTCCCAGGCGAAGTTGACGACGTTGCCGGCCTGCTGGGCCGAGACGCCGGTGGGCGCGGGCGGCAGCGGGGGGCCGACGATGGTATGGGCGATGGAGGAGACCTCATCCAGGGTCTGCACTGCCCCTTCGTAAAGGTTGAATGACAGCAGCTTGACCCACACCGTCTTGCCGATGGCATCCTTGGTATAGGCATAGCGAAAGATCGACGGGTCCAGCCGCACGAACTTGGCGCCCATGGCATGGGCGGTAATGGGGGTGCCGTAGATGCCTCGGTGAAGATAGGCCAGGGCGTACTGGTTGGCTGCGGTCAGGGTGCAGTCGCGATAGGCGATCAGCTCGCCATCGACCCAGCACAGGGTGGCGTAGGCATCCACATCGGCCTGGGTGCCGCCGGTGAGCGTGCCGCCGCTCTCGCTGAGGCTGACCGCCAGGGTGCTGGTGGTGTCCACATCGGCCACGGCCGGCAGGACCGCGGTGAGCACGCCGATCCGCGCATCGCCGGTGATGATGCCGTCGGCGCGCCCGAAAGTGGTGTCGTCGGTGGAAATCCACACCTGGGCTCCGCCCCAGTTGGCGCCGCCGCAGGTGGCCAGCCAGATCTCCAGGCCGCCTGCGGTCATCTGGGTGGCGGCATCGAACATGACGGTGTCGACCACGTTGCCGGGATCGACGTTGAAGTCATGGGCGAAGCCCTGACCCTCGGGGGCGACGTGGGCGCCGGCCGAACCGGCACCGGTGACGTAATCCTCCATCACCAGCAGGATCGATCCATCCTCCTGTCGATCCCGCTCCTTGACCCTGACCGGCCAGGGTCCAAGGCCTCGGGCGGTGCTCCTGATATATCCAAGATCGCCCGGCTCGATCCGGGCCCGGTGGGTGCCCACCGTGCCCTGCCAGGTGTTGAGGATAGCCGACCGCTGCAACAGCAACTGCGCCGACATCATGGCGGGAGCGGCCAGAGCGAACAGATCGGCCTGCCGCACCGTGCCGGCGTTAAGGCCATAGGTCTGGATGGCGGCAAGGTTGCGGGCGGTGACCGGTTCGGGATTGTAGGCGTTGCCGCGATTGAGATACTGGAGCGGCACCTGATTGACGGTGTCTTGCGGCCGGATCTGGGTAAGGACAAGCGGATCTCCGCTATTGCTGCCGCTGGCGGTGACGGCGGCGTTGGCCAGCAGCCAGTCGTCATCGTCGAGATCGAAGGTGAAGGTGGGCGGCGTATAGGTGACGCCGTTGCCGGTGGCCACCGTGTCGCCGCGCGGAATGATGGTCAGGCCGGTGCTGATACAGGCCACGTCGGCATTGGTGTAGAGAGTCAGATCGTCCAACACCTGGCTGGACGCCTGCTGCTCGGAATAGAGCGCGCTGACCAGCAGCCCGGTGGCAAGGCAATAGTCGTGATAGAGCGACAGGTCGCCGATCATGGATGTTGGGATGGCCGGCGCCACCCCCCAATCGGGATCGGTCCACAGCGCATTGGCGAACAGCGACGGATCGGCATCGAGGGCGCCTGGAACCGAATTGCTGAAGAAGCCCATGGCCTCGACGTTGTGGTTGGGTAGCGTCGCCGAACTGCCCATGTTGTAGCCGGCCGCATCCATATGGGCGAAGCCGGAATAGCCCAGGGCCTCGCTGGCCGGCACCTGGTTGGCCGCGCTATAGCTGATGGTGACCGGGGCGCCGGCATCGGCGGCGGAGAAGGTATAGGTGCCGCCGGTCTGGCTATATTGGCCGAGTATCGGACCCACCCCGGCCGAATTGGTCAGCACTTCGCCCGAACCGTACTTGACCCCGCCATCGGTGAAGGGGGCGCCGGTGTAATTGACGGTGACGGTATAGGGCGCGGTCAGCGGAACGGTCCACGCCTCGTCCAGCATCTGATAGCCGGCCAGATGCGCCCATGGCGCCTGGCCATAGGCCCCGTTGAAGGTGGTGTAGCCCAGCGCCGCCGGGGTAGTGGCGGTGGCATCATTGCCCTGCCAGATGGCGCCAACCCCCTGGATCGGCCCCTCGCACAGGCAGAACGAGATCGACGCTGAATAGGTATAGGAGGTGGTTCCTCCGCCGCCGCTGTCGCCGCCACCTCCCTTGCCACCACCTCCGCCCCCGCCGCCCCCGCCCGAGTTGACCGCGCTCTGGGTGAAGTCATTGTACCAGTACAGATTGGGCGCCAGTTTGGCGGTGCCGATCACCACCGGGATCACCTTGCCATAGCACGAGGTCTGGACCGTAACGCCAGAGGCGGAGGTGGGCTGGGCCGCCGTTGGTTGTTTGGGCGCTCCGCCCCCAAAAAGACCGGCCATCTATTTAATCCCCGCATCGGCTGGGAACAGGGTGAAGAACAGCGGATCGCGGTCGCCCAGCCGCACCCTGGCGAAGGGTTCATCCAGCCCGTCGCCATAGACCACGCCGCGCCCCTTGACGGCATGGATGATCCGGGGCCAGGCGATGACGATGGCGCCGTGCGCATGGCAATGGCCGACCCGGTAGATGACGAAATCACCCGGCAGGGGCGGTCCGGTGAACTCGGTGGCATAGGAGCGCACCACCTGGAGATACAGTTCTTCCCGCTGATTGACGTGCCACTGCGGGGAGTAGTGGAAGTGCGGCACCTTGGCGATCAGGCCGACGCCGTGATAGACGGCGGCGGGATACTGGGCGCAGTCCACCCCGGCCCCTTTGAGCCGCTGGCAATCATGGTAAGGGGTGCGGCGCCAGGACTCCGCCTCGGTCACCGCCGCCATCCGCTCGATCTCGTGATCCATGCTTATCCCCCTCAGTTGGCGGTGGTGGGGGCGGGAACGAAGGGGAAGCCGCGATAGCGCAGCTCGACCCCGGTGCCGAATTTCGGGCAGCCTTGCGGACCGGTGCTGCCGTCGCAGCCCGGCGTCACCGAGAAGGCGTCCCCGCTGGCCGGCGCGACAGGAAACGGATTCGTCAGGGTCATGGTGCCGGGGGTGCCGTGCACCCAGGACCGCACCGACCGGGAGTGGCCGGCATTGACGCCGGAGGTGAAGGCGACGACGCCGAGATCGAAGGTGCCGGTGGCTTGGGTCAAGGACGTGGTGATGGTTCCGGCATCGCCGCCGGTCACCGATCCGGTTACCGCGAAAGCCGCCAGGGAGATGCCGCAGCCCGGGCTGCCGACGAATTCGACGCAGCAGGGGCTATAGAAGTTGCGCGGCCATTTCGAGTTCAGCCGCTCCCGCACATCGTTGACGGTGAAGGTATAGAGCGATTCTCCGCCATCGATCTCGGCGACGAAGCCGATGAACTCGGTCAGCGTGCCGGTGATCGGCAATGGCCAGCACAACGCGGTGGGATTGACCGGGGCATAGGCGCTCAACATCCGGACGGTGGCGCCGGCGAACAGCCCTTGGAGCACCGCCTGATCGATGCCGATTCCGGCGATCAAGCCTTTGCCCGGCAGCAGATCGCAGGTCATGGTATCGGCCTGCACCCCCAGCTTCTGCTGGATCGTGCCCTTGGACCCGGCCAACTGGAAATAGGGGCCGGTCATGCCGCCGCAGGAATAGACGCTGCCGTCCACATCCTTGACGTCGCAGTCGGCGGCGGCATAGCGCCAGACCGATCCATCCACCAGGGTGATGGCGAACAGGTCGCAGCTCCAGAACGAGCGGCTGTTCAACAGGGCTTCAAGGGCGTCTGAAGCCGGCTTCATCATGCCCCCAGCTTGATGGAGGCGAACTTGATCTCCTTGCTGCGGTAGCGCCCGAGCATGAACTTCTCGAAGTCCATATTGTCGTCGGCGAAGCGCACCGGGAAATAATAGGAGAAATCGGCGGTGAGCGCGGCGCCGACAGCCGGCGGAGTGGTCAAGGTCAGGCGCCCGGGGATGGTGGCGCCCCAAGGTGACGCTGACCAGGTTCCGGCGGCCAGCACCTCACCATTGACCCGGACGGCCGCGACCACATTGGGAGCGAAGATCGGCTCGACGAAACCGCCGACGCCACCCCAGGCGCGCACCAATTGGAAACTGGTGGTGACGCCGTCGCCGACCCCCACCATCTGATTGGTGACCTGGTTATCGTCGGCATCCTGGTAGAGCCAGGTGTCGAAGCGGCCCATGCGGGCCAGGGCGAAGCCGATGAAGGTCTGGTATTCCGGCATGGTGGCGAAAGTGCGCAACAGGCCATAGGTCAGCGACCAGGTCCACCGCGGATAGGTCCAGCGGGCGATGGCGGTCTCGGCGCCACTGACCGCTTCCTGGATGCCGGAAGACCACTTCATGCTGCGCCCGGTGGGAAAGGACAGACCGGGAAGCGCCGGCAGGATTGCCACGGACATGGCCTATCTCCCCGGCGAGAGGGATGCGCCAGCGGAAAGCTGGCGGTTGATGCCGCGTACCATGCCGCGCGAATTGCCGCTGCGCTGGAGGTAGTTGACGAAGCTGGCGGCGTCGATGGCCTGGATCTGGATGGTGCCCGAGCCTCCGCTACCGCCGCCGGAACCAGACGCACCGGCTCCGCCGCCCTGGGGCATGGCCGGCGCCGCCCCCAGATTGCCCAGCCCTGCCGGCAAGCCGAAACTGGCGTGCGATTTGGCCGCGTTGCCCAGGGCCGCCAATCCCTGGCTCCCCATCGACGCGATCACCGCCGCCATGCCCCGTACCGGCCCGGCGACGCTGGCGGGCAGCACCATCTCGTTGCGGTGCAATTCCGCCGGCATGCCGTCGCGGGGAACGGTCTCCCAGCCACCTTCCGCCGACGAGATCGAGCCGCCGAACGCCGCCACGGCGGCGAAGGCGGCGGCGGCGGCAGGGGGCGCCAGCAGCCAGCCCACATAGGGGATCTGGGCGACATCGTCATAAACGGCGGCGGCGGTGCTGGCGGCATGGCTGAGTACGCCGGTCTTCTGGGTGGCGGCCTGGGCCGCCTGGGCTCCGGCGGCGTCGGCGGTGCGGGTGGCGTCGCCCGTCACAACAGCCGTGGTCTGGGCGGTCTGCGATCCCACCTCGGAAATCTGGCGCTCGGAAGCCCCCACGGTAACATCACCGCTCCGCGTCGTCTGGGTGGTGGTTTCGTCCGCGGTGCGGGTGGCGGAGCCGGTGGCAACCGCCCCGGTCTGGGTGGTTTGCGAGGTGCCCTCAATGAGGTTGCGCTGGGTGGCGCCGGCCTGGGCCACCACCGTCCGCTTGGCCTGATCGGCGGTCTCCTGGGCCACCGGATCGGTTCCCCCCGATCCCGTACCACCCGAGGGCTTTTCATCCTTCTGCCCGATCCCGAGCCCTTTGCCGATTACACCGCCCAGGCCTTCACCCGCGAAGGGGTTGACCGCTTTGGCCATCTGGGTCCAACCAGCGGCCTGGAACGCGAAGAACGCCGCCGCCTTGGCCATCATGGTGGCGATGGCTTCGACGAACGAGATCGCCATGTTGCCGGCCGAGCGCGCCGCCGCCTGCCCCAGGGTCTGGGTGCCCTGGAGGACTCCGCTGATCATGCCGTTGAAGGCGCGGCCGATGGGACTGATGGCTTCGTCCCAGGCCTGCTTGGTCTGTTGCGCCGCCTGCTTGTCGGCGGCGACCACCTGGCGGTCCATGCCTTCCTGCTCGCGCTGATGTTCGGCCACCAGCAGCGCCAGCCGCTTATAGGTATCGCGCCAGGCCTGTTCGCGCTGATCCAGGCTGGCCAGCTCGGCGTTAAGCTGATCGACCTCTTCCTGATAGATAGCCTCCGATAGGGTGCGCAGGTTGGCGATCTTCTGTTTCACCGTCATGTCGCCGGCCGTCACCTCGGCATCAAGGCGCTCGCGCTCCCCCGCCAGCATGACCTTGTCCACCGCCAGTTGGCCATCCAGCAGGCTGCGCTGCTCGGCCTTGACCTCGGCGGTGTATTGGGTGACCGCCGCCGTCCCCGCGCCGAATGCCGCCTTGGCCTGCGACGAATACTCGCCGTAGGTCTTGACGGCGAAGGCGTAGACCTCGGTCTCGGCGGCGATCCGCTCCTGGGTGCCGGCCCGGGTGGCCTGAGCCACCTCTTGCAGGCTGCGCAACGTCTCGGCCGCCGTCTCGGCCCGCAGGCGCCCGGACGTCGTCGCCAGCTCTTGCTCCAGCGCCAGCCGTGCGTCGTAGGTCAGCTTGCCGCTGGCCAGTAATTGCCGGTCGGCGGCGATCTCGGCGTTGAGCGATGCTGTCGGCGACTGATTTCCCGCCGCCTGGCGCGCCGCCAGGCCGGCCTTGACCTCCGCCACCGACTCGGCGCTGGAATCGCGCAGCAAGGCAGCCTGGGCCGCCGCCAGCTTGCGTTCGGCCGAGATGATCTCGGCATGGGACAGCCCCTGGGTGCGCAGCACCGCCTGCCATTTGGCGACTTCGATACTGTCGAAATCGGATTTGCTCTTGTCCTGTAGGCCGCGCATGGCCTCGTTGCTGCGCTCGGTCTCGGCGATCAGGCGGCGATTGGCTTCGTATTGCTGATTATCATCGGCGGAGGGAGCCGCGCCGAAATGATCATTGGCCTTGGGCGCCTTGAGACTGGGATCGTAATCCGGGCTGCCATAGGTATTGCCGAAGTATTTTTTCTGCGCTGCCCCGAAATCTCCAGTGCGAACCGTCAGCCCTTGGATCGCGACATCGCCGGCCTTGATCTTGTCGTTGAACTCGGCCGCGTTGGCCAGCGCCACCTTCTGCTTGGCATCGAACAGATTGTAGGCGTCGCCCCATGCCCGCACCGCCCCCCCGCCTTGGGTAACCGCCTTGGCCATCTCGGTCATGAACGCCTTGGTCTGATCATCGTTGAGGCCCATGCCCTGGGCCATGGCCAAGCCCAGCTCGGTCAACTGCTGCTTGGCCGGCTCGGCGATGGCGGGGATGGACTCGATCACCCCGATCAGGTCGCGGGCGGCACTGGCGCCGATGTGATAGCCCTCTTTCAGCTCGGCGACCTGGGCCTTGATCCCATCCCTGGAATAATTTGCCCCGTTGCCCAGGGCCGCCATGGTGCCGCGAATGGCATCCAGTTGGTGATTGGCTTCGATGGCGTGAGCCACCACCTCGTAAAGGGCAAAGCCGAGCGCCGCCACCGCCCCGGCCGCCCCCATCATGCCGGCGGTAACTCCACCGGCCCGTTCCGCCAGCACCATCAGTGATCCGCCGAACCGGGAATAGTTCCCCTGGCTCATTTCATGGGCCAGCACGATCAATTCACGGCGGGCGCCGGAGGTATTGAGCTGGAACTTCTCGGCATGCTGGCCGGCATCGGCGATCTGGGCCTTCCAACTGGTGATGACCCCGGTCGACTGGTCGATCACCGGCACCATGCCGCGATGGCTGGCGGAAAGGCTGGTCACCGCGTTGCTGGCGCCGATGGCGGCCTTGGCCATGCCGGTGGCCTGGGGCGTCATCCCATCCAGGCGCGTACCGGCCCCGGCCGCCGACGATCCCAACACCTTCAATTGGGCATCGAGATCCGACAGCGTGGCCTTGAGCTGCGACAGGCCGGAGGTGAGGTCGCCGACCTCCGCCCCGAACCTGATCCTGACGTCGCTGTCAGCCATTGCCGTTCTGATCCTTTTCCCAGCGCGCCTTCAACTCCGCCAGGTCGGCGGGGGTCAAGACGGCATCATCCCAGGCCTCGTCATCGGCGGTGGATTCGAAGCCCAGCCATCCCGCCGCCAGCACATGGAGCGGTGGATAGCGACGCCAATACCGCTCCATGTCCTCTAACTCGGGGATCGTCAGGGCACCCACCTCCGGCAGCGTCCAGCCGGTGGACGCCGCCACATGGGAGATGATGAACCCCCAATCGACGTCCCCGGCTAGGCTTCCCCCGGTGTGGGGGCCTTTCCCGCGCCGACTTCCTTGACCTGGACCATATGGGCGAGGATGCCGATCTTCAGCACCGCGTCGGCAGCATCTCCCATGGTGGCCTCGATTTCCCCGATCTTCGCCTCGGTCATGCCGGTAGCCGCCGCGATGATCGCCATGGCGTCGTCGAGTCCCAGATCGGAACCGGCCACGAAATCGGCGAAGCCGCTGTCGGAGTTACGCAGATTGACCCAGTCGATGCAGCGCGGCAGGCGCGGACCGAGTTGGCGAAGCTTGGACAGGGTCAGCGGCAGAATGACGAGGTCCTGTTCGCCGAGGCGGATGGAGTCGGGGCCGCTCATCAGCTGATATCCGGATAGGTTTCGGTATAGATGCGGTTCATGACATCGGCCTGGATGCCGCACTCGAACGACGGCACCGCGAACTCCTTGAGCTTGAAGGCCCGCGAGAACTTGGTGCCGACACAGTTGAAAATTCGGACGTAGCAGAAGCGCCCCTGGAAGATGTTGACATAGTCGATCTGGAAATTCGGGGTATAGCCCAGCACTTGGTTCATCACCGTCTTGGTCTGCCCCACCAAGGGGGCGCCATAGGCATAGGTGATGTAGACCTGCTTGGCGCCGTCGCCGGGGTGGAAGAAGTACTGGCCGGTGGCGCTGGCCGAATACTGCCCCGCCGCCGCCGCGACGGCGGCGCCGCCCACCAACATCGGGGTGCCGGTGGCGCCGTAGACCACCCCCAGATCGTTGTTGAAATTGGTGGCGTTGAGCACGGTGGCGACCGGGCCGAAATTGATGTTGGCGGCGATGGCGACGCCGGTGCCAGTGACCCCCTGGGTCAGGGTCACCGTCGTTCCGGTCAGGGACGCGATGGCGGTGCCGGCGGGAATGTTGGTGCCGGTCACCACCTGGCCGACCACCAGGCCGGCGGTGGCGCCGAAGGTCAGAACCGTTCCGGCCAGCGCGGTGGTGGCGGTGGTGGCGATCACCGTCGCCACCGCCAGGGTGGTCAACTCGCCCGGTGCCGGCGTCGCCATCAGCGACCCGGCGGTCAGGGTCTGGCCATGGAAGACGGAATTGATGGCGATGCCGGAAAAGCGTGCCGCCTTGAACTTGGCGGTGTTCTTCACCGTGCCGCGCGCCGCGTCGATGGGACTCTGATACTGGCCGTAATTCTCCACCAGATCGCCGGACTCGTCGAATTCCAGTTCCTGGGCGAAACCGATATTGATCGGGGTCTGATTGGGGATGTCCGTGCGCTTGACGTACAGGGCGCCGGGGCCGAATTGGGCATTCGCCATCTGCTTTTACTCCTGGATGCCGGCGAGAGCCGCCGAGATGGTGGTGATGGCGGCGCCAAGGGCGCCATTGATGACATTGGCCGCATGGGTGGAGCGGCTGACCGGGTTGTCGCGGCAGTGCTTGTCCATCAACCCGTACAGATCGGCCAGCAGGGCGGCGCCGCGATCCCAGGCCGGCTGGGGCGGTTCCGGCGCCTCGGCCACCGGCGCCAGCGCCGGAATGGCGGCGGACGAGGTTTGATCGTCGGGTTCGAGATCTGCGGAATCGGGCATGACGTCTCCTATGGCATCAGGATCTTGACGGGGACGATGGCGGCGGCGCGCTCGCCCAGGGCGCCGGAGAAAACCTCGACGGCGCCATCGATCCAGCAATCGGCCACCAGGGCGCCCAGGGTCTGCACCCCCTGCCAACCGGGATCGAGCAGGGCATCGACCTTGTCGATCAGACCGTTGAGGACGGTATCGGCGGTGGTGTGCTTGTCGGGATTGGCGGCATAAAGATAGACAGTGGCGCCGATCACGCGTTCGGGCGGCAGCCCCTGGATCTTGCTCTGCTTACCGTTGCCGCCCCCCATGAACAGGGCGGGGAATTCCGCCCCGCTGAGGTCATCGATCAGGCGGACCTTGCGGTCGGCCAGTTTGACGGTGCCATCGGTGACCAGACCTTGCAGCAGGGCGAACAGGGCGGCACAGCAGGCCTCGCGGCTCATGACAGTTGCTCCCCGTCGAGGCCCAGCTGGACCGCCTGCAACAGGCGGTCGGTGATCTCTTGCCGATTCTCCTCCAGGGTCGAGCCCAGAAAGGAGCGTGCCGGCTGGTCGACCTTGCGGGCATGGGCCTTGACCAGCACTTCGCGCGGCGTCTCCAGCAGGCGGCCGAAGGCTTGGGTCATGGTGCTGAGGTGTTCGCGCACCTGTTCGGTGCCGACGAAGCCGTATTCCCAGAACCGGGCATAGGCGGCCTCGGACATGTTGGCATAGACGCCGGCAGTGACCGAATCTGAGCCAATCTCCGCCATCTGATGATGGATGGATGACCGCAGCCGGCCAGTGCGGTTCTTCAGCACTTGGCCCGACAACTTGTCTGCCTTGACCACACCTTCCAGCCGGATCGCCTCGCTGGTACACACGGCGGCGAGGTTGCGGCGGATGCAATCGGGCATCTCGTGCAGCCGCAGCATGACGGGATCGAGTCCGGAGACGGCGACGGTGACGCTCATGATGTCGCCACCGTCTTGTATTGGTCGAGCATGGTCCGGGCCGAGATCGGCACATCCTTGACCTGATAGGAGGTGGTCTCCCCGCCCATGGACTTCGACGACATGCCGATGCGGCCCATCTCGCGATAGCGGAAGCCCACCATCTCGACGCAGGCCTGGGCCAGCTCGGCCGGGATCTCTGCGTAGCCGGCGGTATAGGCCACCTGGACGTTGAGCATCCCCCGGCGGAAGACATAGCCGTTCAGCACGATCATGGTGGGGGTGTTCAGCCAACCAGGCACCCCCGGCACCGATCCGGGCGGAATGGGCTGGCCGTTGATGGTCAGCGACGTGACGGCGATGATGGGGGTGTGGCGCAGCGGCAGCTTGCGGCCACCGAGGCCGTCATAGCTCTCGTCGTAATCGGTCTGGCTGAAATCGCGCGAGCAATAGGTGCGGGCGAAGCCACTGGCCGCCGTGATCAGAGCGGCCAGCAAGGTGTCGTCACTGGTCAGGCTGGGGTCGGTCAACCCCAGCCAGCCCTTGACGGCATCGAGCGTGGTCAGATCGGGCGGCGCCATGACGGGTCCTTACGCCTGCGGCTCGGCGGAGGGCTTGGCCGCCAGGGCGGCCTCCAGTTCGGTAACGCGGGCGGTGGCGGACGCCAACAGACCCTCCAGTTCGGCGATGCGGGAGCGGTCGGCCGTCAACAAGCCTTCCAGCTCTTCGATTTTGTCGGCCGCGACCTTGTCGGCCTCGGCATCCTTGGCCTGATCGGCCAGGGTCTTCGCCTCGGCGGGGGTGACGAAGCCATGGGGCCGCAAGGCCGGCGCCACATGATCGGGCACCTCGAACCGCCCGTTCTTGTCGGCGGTATAGGTCTTCTGGTCGTGCTGGATGGACGAGGTGCCGTTGAGGCTGATCAATTTCATGACCGG